>Ga0210403_10004710_pt1 | contig 11697 bp, 11 predicted proteins | sample IncBWC19MmetaG_FD_150863 | JGI IMG/M metagenome (GOLD analysis project Ga0210403, IMG submission 150863) | Forest soil microbial communities from Barre Woods Harvard Forest LTER site, Petersham, Massachusetts, United States - Inc-BW-C-19-M | ecosystem: Environmental > Terrestrial > Soil >... | reverse complement strand
GCTGCCTCAAGCAGCTCGCGGAGAATACCGACCCATCGCTCTATAACCTCATGCTGATGGAGGGAACGCGCAGCTACCCCGAGAAGGTGAACCATGCGGCGCGGCAGACGGTCAGTGATTGGATCTGCATCCTGAGTAATGACGTATTTGTGAGCCCTGATTGGCTGGAGATACTGATTGAAGTGCATCGCGAAACGGAACGATGTGGCGTGCTTTCTCCAATGGAGCCCTCAGGAGATAATCGGCTCCTGCCTCATCTTACGAGGGATGACCATTGGTGGGCCTGCGTGCTCATGAAGCGGTCGCTGTTCGAGTTTATGGGAGGTTTAGATGAAACGCTACCTCTCGTTTACCATGACCAAAATTTCTCCATACGAATCAAGCGCGACTTGCGACTCGACACCTGCCGCACTGGAGCGGTGGTCGTCGAGCACGTGGGGTCTGCTACTCGCAGTCGAGTCGGGACGATGGATGATGAATGGGAACGCACCGAGATGGTCAAGCGTTACGGCGCGGCGGAATTGCACGAATGGGTGAGGCTGCACAAATGCGCGTAGCCTTCCTCAACCGAGGCCGCGAAACTCATCCCGGAGGCGATATCATCGCCCTTGACGCGACGATGGTTGCACTCAGGCGCAAGGGCGTGGAGTGCATCGAGACGGGGTGGGATACGAAGGCAATCGCATCGGGCGGTTTCGACCTATGCCATATCTTCCACAGTAATTTCGATTGGTCCTGGGGCAATTACAAGGCGGTAAGCGAAGCACGGTTCGTTACGCGGATCGCAAAAGGCCCAATTGAATACGTTCTCACTCCCATCTACTATCCTGGAGTTCTCGCTGGAATAACTCAACAGCAACTCAACGAGATCGTCCTGAATGCTCGCTTGGTGCTGCCCTTCTCTCATCGCGAAGCGAAGGAACTGCGCGACTCCGTGGGCTACTTCCCCTACGACGCAATCCCAAACGGAACCGATCCCATGTTCCACTGCACGACGCCAGCCAGCGAGCGCCAAGGCGTCCTATGCGTCTCCGCTCGTGGGTGTGAAGACAAGGGCGTACCAGTAGTGCGCGAAGCCTGCAAACGGCTGAATCTGCCGTTTACTTGCGCTACTGGCATTGGCCGCGAAGAACTGGTCGCGCTCTACAAGAGCCATCGCGTGTTCGTGAACAACAGCGACTCGGAGCGCATGAGCCTGACGGTCGGAGAGGCGCTGTGCGCCGGGTGTCGCGTGATGTGCCATGAAGGAAATCGCGGAAATGAATGGTATCCACACCTGATTAGGTTCTCCGACTTTGAAGAAGATCATTTGAAAGAGGTCTACCTTTCCCATTTTGGTAATCCCTATGATCCGAGTGCGGTGGCTAGGACTCTCACATGGGATTACGTCGCTGATCGATTGATCGAAGTCTACAAATGGAGCATTCGATGAGCAGCCAAGTAACTATCCTCAGTGGAGCGTTCACATCCGATCCATCCAAGTATCAGTGGCTGCTTAAGACCGCTGAGAAGTTCGGCGTTCCGCCGATCCAGATGTTCGGCCACGGTCGGCACCATCCAGGGGATGCGAAGGTCATTCCCGAAATCATCACTCATCTTCGATCAATCCACACCAAGTACGTGCTTTGTACCGATGCCTACGATACGATGTTCTGCCGCTGGGACGAGCACGAACTGATTCTGCGAATTGAGGACGCGAGCGGTCTGCTCATCTCGACCGAGACAGAGTGCTACCCTCCTGGGCCGTGGTGCGACGTGTACGGAGGGCGTGCGGCGATCAACGGTGGCCAGTTCTGCGGAACGGTGCCGCGAGTGATTGGCTTGCTCCGTGAGATGGAGCGGTACGACCACATCGGCAATTGCCAAGAGCGGTTGCATCGGATCTACGGGACCGGCTACCCAATGAAACTCGATGCGCTGCGTGAGGTGTTCTATTCGATGAGCGGGGGTCAGGGAGACCGCGCGGAAGAATACCTGAGCGAGACGATGATGTTGCACTTCAACGGGAGAACGCCAGGAATTGAGGGATGGGCAGCGAAGGTGCTGGATGCTTAAATTGAATTGCGGCAGCGGTCAGCGCAAATTCGGAGAGGGCTGGACTAACATTGATACCAACCCGCGATGGTCTCCCGACGTTATCGCGGACTGCGCGAGCATGCCGATGTTCGAGGACGGATCAGCGGAGGTGATCGTGTTCCACCATTGCGCTGAACACACGACGCTGGGCGGAAGTGAGGCCGCATTCCGTGAGGCGTACCGCATTCTCTGCCCCGGTGGTTCGATGCTAGTATTCGTGCCAGACCTGAACGCCTTAACAAGGGCATGGCTTCAAGGTCGCATCACTGACTACATCTTCTGCGTGAACCTTCACGGGGCGTACATGGACGATGAAGCGGATCTTCATAAATGGTCTTTTACGTATCAGTCCTTGAGAGAACACATCGGTAAGTCTGCTCCGTGGAAATGGATAGAACGATTCAATAAACACGCTATCCCGAATGCTCCAATCGCGGACGACTGGTGGATCTTGGGCATCGAGGCGGTAAAGTGAATCACGTCATCGTAGTTGCTCGGAACAATCTCGCACTTACCAAGAAAGCCGTGGCCTCCGCGCTCCTGCAAGACGTGCCCTGCACAGTGCTAGTAGTGGATAACGCATCGACCGATGGCACCGCAGACTGGCTGCGCGGCAAGGATGGCATCCACTATTGGGTGGAGAACAAACAGCAATCGCTCGCCCGATGTTGGAACGTGGCGCTAAAGTGCGTCTGGGCGATGGGTGGAAAGCATGCGCTGGTGATTAACAACGATGTAGAGCTACGTTCAGACTGCTACCGCGTTCTCCGCGATCATGGCTCGCTGTTTGTCACAGCATTTCCTGTCGATACGAAAGCAGAGATGGGAGTGCCAGGAGACTGCGATGAAAAGGACCTGCACGATAGGCCCTATCCCGTATTCTCCTGCTGGCTCATCCGCAAGGAAGTCACTGACAGGGGCTGCTGGTTCCGCGAAGAACTGTATCCCGCCTACACAGAAGACAATTTTTTTCACCTAGCCATGCACCACGCCGGCATCAAAGCAATCTGCATCGATCTGCCGTTTCTCCATCACGGGGAAGCCACACTGAAGCATTGCGATCCTGCCGAGAAGTCCATGATCCTCCGTGGAGCGCAAAAGAATCGCGAGAAGTTCAAGCGCGAGTTCGGTTGCTATCCGGCGTCACCCGAATATTCCGCGCTATTTCGGTAGCAGGTCGCTCGGACCCGTAGGCAGCTTCTTATTAGTGAGCAGGTAGTTGTGGATCGCACTCATCTGATCTGCCGACAGCATCGACCAACTCGGCACACCGAATACCTTCTTAGCGGTCATCGACAGTTGAGCGTGGCCGCTCTTACCCGCTGGACTTCCTGGCAGTTCGAGTTCCTGCGCGACTCCGTGAGCCGCTCGGTTCGCTTCTTGGATCGGAGTCATCCTATTCTGCATAGTCGGGGTTTGCGATAGGTCAAGTAACTGCGGTTGTGCGATGGGCGCAGGCGCGGACTGCGCTGTTGGTGCTTGCGAGATTGGCCCTCCAGTGGTCTTGCCTTGCCAGATGGGCACACGCGGTTCTGGGGGCAGCGATTCAGGCAGCGGGCCTGGGATGCGCCCAGAGGGGAACTGCTGGAAGGATTGTGGGATCGGCGACAGGTCTGGTAGCTCGTTGGGACGCATCGGCCCCTGGAAATCTTCCCACGCTGGTGCTCCCCGTTGGACAGTCGGCCCCTGCACTGGAGCGGGCTCCAGTGGCATGTTCATTCCCGGGAATGTGGATGGGTCCATTCTACCAGGTTGATCCCAGATCCCAGGAAGGGCAGGAGGCGTTACGGAAGGACGCTCCGCGAATCCCTTGGCCGCTCCCTTGACGGCTCCAATCGCCTTGGGGATTGCGCCGAGCGCCCCCAGCATGGGATGGCCCGAACTAACGCCGAGCGCTTCGAGGGCGGCAGTGAGCGGAATATCCACGGGTGGGGCCTTCATTCCCTGCCATGCTCCGCGTGCCGTACTGCTGATCGTACTGCCCCTCGGAGCGGCAGCGGCGATATCAGGCAGTATGAACGGCAGGACGGCCCCCAGAGCGTGCGCTGTGGCCTGCCCAGGCTGTCCCATGCGGTATTCTTCGCCTGCCTGCGATGCCAGCGGTCCAACTCCAGGAGTAAGTGCTAGCAACCCATGCAGGCCGGCCCGCATGTAATCGTGCTCCTTGGCGGCTTCGATGGCTCGCTTACCGGTATCCCATGCGCCCTGTCCAGCACTCAGAATTTGGTTCCTTGCGATCTGGTTAGGGTCGAGGTCCATGATATTGCTAGGGACCAGACTCCCGAGCATCTCCAAGCCAGTTGAGGCGAAGCCTTTATCCTCGGGATTGACGCTGGTCGGAATCGGATGGAAACTCTGGGCCGCGTGATATAGAACGGTGCCCTGAGCCTTAGGAGAGAGCGCCGCAAACTTAGGATCGGTCGTACGCATCACCGCCAGCCTGCTTTTCAGCGGCAGTTGGTGGAACTTCGGATCGTCCAGCGGACTGGTGGTCTCATCGGCCATTTAGGTATTTGTCGGCTTCTGGGTCTCCGGTGGAGTATTGCTGGCGTGATTTCGGGGCACCGGGAAGCGGAGTAATCACACCACTCTTCTTTTCCTGATCAATGACTGCCTGACGTGCTTCCATGAGGCGGGTTTCCATCTCTTTCAACTTTGTCACGATCATTGCCGGTTCGTCGGAATTAATCCCAATTACTGGGGTGTGTTCCAGCGCTCGGTTCAAGATCGGATAGGCTCGTGATCCAGTTCCCGCTAGGGCCTGTGCAGCGCTTCTGAGGTCCGCGAAACTAAGGCTGGAAATCAACGCGGTATCGGGACTGTCTAGGTGCAGATAGTTGTATTTAATCCAGTTCTCCGCGAGCCGCTTTTTGCCTTCGCTTGTGCCCATCTTCGCTATTCCCGATTCGTCCATCATCTGCTGAACACGCTTGACTTCATCGATGATCGGATCGATGCTTGCGATGGCTTTTTGCCCTACGGGACTGTATGGAGTCGGAACCTCCCAGCCCTTCTTTGCCATGATGTCCTGGACGGCGAGACTGGAGCGCATGTCGCTCGGTAATGGACGTTTCCCATCACGAACATCCTGAGCGAGTTTTTCGAGCGCAGAACCAGCCGACTGAGGACCTGGGCTGGGAGTTAGTTTTGTAGTAGACTTCGCCCCTCCAGTGGAAACGGGAGGCGGTGTCGCTGCGCTTGGAGCCACCCCAAGCGGATTCACTGGAGTTCTGATGGTGGTAACCGGAGGAGCGCCAGGCGAGACCTGCGTTGAGGTAGATCCAAGCACTGGCGGCTTCGCTCCTAATGTGCGCCCAAGTTCATTCCCTGACCGATCCCGCACCACGATTGAATAGCCCGTGGGCGAGTTCTTGTCCGGCAGAATGTCTTCCTTGGTCACGCCAACCACGGGGTAGTATTCAGTCTCGCCCGTCAATAGGCTTTGCCGCGCCCGAACGTAGGGAGTTTCCTTGGGATCAATGACCTGTCCCATGGCGTCCGTCGTGCCCGGAGGAAGGGAAGTTGACGGGGTCACTCCCGGCAAATTGATCGGCTTCATCAGATTGGCGATGCCGGGGATCTGGATGCCGTAAGCCCCCGCTTGCGCCGAAGCACGCAGCGCCGGCGGAAGATTGTCCAGGATGCCGCTATCCTGCATGGCCTCAATCTTGCGTCGCGCCAGTTCCTGATTGATCTGGCCAGTTTGCATTACCTGTGTAATAGCGGTTTGACGCTCAAGCTCCTTCGGAAGCGCCATTTCCAGGAGTGGGTCGATATAGCCTGTGTTGTGGAGCGCCGAAACCGAAGGACCATACAGATCATGCAGGTCCAATAGCGGAGGAACGTCGAGCGTGGTGCTCCGCATAACGCCCGGAGCTTGGTCTATTTGTGGAGCATTCGGAACAGGTGCCCCAAGCCCTGCGCTGCTAGGCCCCCCAGCGTTTGGCTGGACTGGTACGGGGCTAGGCCCGCCTGTAGGGGATTGAAAGGTGGCAGAAGAGCTACTGCCCCCTCCTTGTGCTTGAGGTTGAACTGGCGAAAGGTTCGGCTGCGCTGCGGGTGTGGGAGGTGGTTGAGCCTGAGCAATCAGCGGGGCGAACGGTGCCGGAGCATGGAAGCCGCCGCCTGCGTTTGGCTGAACGCCGCCGACCATCGGAATCTGAGATGGAGGAGCCGAAACCGCGCCGGCAGCGGGAGCCTGCTTTGCGCCTTGGACAGCGTTCTGTGCGATTTCCTGCTCTGCCTTCTGGCGATGCTGGGAGTACTTCGTGAAGTATGGTCCAAGATCCGCTCCGGGACGCAGCGCATTGACTTCCATTTGGAGATCACGAAGGCGTTCTCCCTCCGCCCCTTGGTATTTCCCCGCCGCACGCTCGACTGCGTCCGCTAGGGCTTGGTGCTGAGTCTGCCAACGATTCAGTTCATTCTCCTGGTGCTGGTAGCGATTCTGGCGCTCCTGCTGACCATACTGAGCGGCTCCCTGTCCCAGCCCTCCGATGAGTGATCCAAATGCGCCCATAGTCCTCCTACAGCATCCCCAGTAAACCGTTCATTGCAGCGCCGCCGCCGAATGGAGTAGTCGCCAGCCCGAACAATCCCTGCCCCAGTCCACTCCACATCGAATTGGTGATTTGCTGCTGACGCTGACCGAGGTCCCCGAGTTGACCGGCAGCGTTTCCGCCCACACCGAATAGATTCGTCCCGGCCCCGATCTGCCCTTGGCCGATCTGCGCCAAGTTGGTAGCGGCCGAGGATCGCAGAGGGTTGTACAGACTCTGGATCTGGCGATTCTGCTGGAACGGGAGATCGAATAATGTCCCCGACCGTCCCCCCCCGCGCGGCATGAGCGTCGAGACGCCCTGAAGCGTTCCTTGGTTCGCCTGCTGGATGCGGTTGATGTCCGGGGCGAGCGCCGCGGCTCCTTCGGCCTGGTTGCCGTTCAGGATATTGCTGAAAAAATTGGTGCCCTGCTGAAGATTGCCGGTGCCTGAGTTCATCAGGTTCAGACCATGCCCGATGGCGGTGTTATACAGACCGCTGAGATCGTTTTCCGAGGTCTTGGTTGTCGAGCTAGGTCCGAAGCTCATTGGATCACCTCCTCTAACTCAGGCACCGCTTCGGCTTTAATGAACTTAGAATACACGTTCCAAGGTTCGAGTTTCATTCCAACGTGCGAGGCGAGCTTGGAATGCCTTCCAGCCTCTGCGAACAGGTAGATCCAGCATCCGTTGACGCGCTCAGAGATGGTCTTTTCGGCGATGTTTACCAGCGAGCGGAACAGGGCTTCGTGTCCCGGCTGAATCCACATCGGCTGTGCGTGCACTTTTAGTTGCATCACTAGGAAGGCGACAACTTTGCCGTTTGCGTCCACCGATCCGACCACGAAGGAAGTAGCGGGGTCTGGAAGATCCTGAGCACCGTGTTCCTTGAAGATCGGCTCGAGCGAAGAGATTTCGGAGGGGGTTAAGAGGCGAGTAGAAACCCCCTCGGATGGAGAGGATTGCGGATCGGACTGCGTTGAACGATCCGGCAACGGGAGCATCTCCAGCTTCATAGACTTGATTCTACATCAGATTCTGGAAAGTAGCAGGTAGTTCGTTCCATCGGACTGGATAGTGAGGCAGTTTCCTGGGGCTAGCACGTAACTGGTCGCCGCCGCTCCGTCGATAGTCTGTTTATTCGCTGCCTGTAGGGTGACGTTAGACATGCTCGCTGCCGCGTTCTTAATGACGAATATTTGACCGGCTGGAGGCGTCGTCGGAGGAAGCGGACATAGTGCGGGACCGCCGAAGGTGATGACGAAATAGAGCGTATAATCGGAAGCCGTCAGGCCCGTCGAGACACCGCTCGTTCGGAACGCCTGCGTTTGCGCTCCCGGCGTGCTCATCTGCGTCTGAAGTGCCGATAATTGGGATTGAACGGTAGCGAGTCCAGTCTGAAGCGTGGCCTGCCCGTTCGTCAGCGCGGTGTTGTTCTGGTCCACCGTCGCCCCGACCGCCTGCACTTTGTCGTACAGGTCCGACTGGACCGGAGTAGTCGGTAGCCTGGTGAAGGGAGGCGCGGGCATTACTGGAAGTAGCTGTAGGTCAGGCTATCGCCGCTCGCGCTGCAGGCGAAGTAGGTGGTGCCGAGGTTGTATGCCGCTGTGTTGGATTGCGGAGGTGAAGTATAGGAATCGCCGCTCTTGAGGAAGAAGCCCTGCGAGGTCGATACCGTCGATCCTCCGATATAGACCGATCCCGTATTGGCCGTGGGAGCTTGGAGCGTGTACGTGACGGCCTTGATGGTGGTGCTCGAAACGACTTTATTGCCCGAAGTCGGGCAACTTACGGAGCCTGAGAAGATTTGACCAGCGGGAAGCGCGAGCGCCAAGCCCAGCAGAACGACAGCAATCCGAATGGTGGATTTCATGAGTGTATTGTATCCCCTTTTGTTAAGATGGAGAGGAAGCGTCATAAACGCTCCTAACTCACCGGAACATCCCGACTCCGTAGGGCAGGTCTCCTCAGCGGTAAGGGCAACTGTTCCGGCTTTCTAGGTGAATGTTTTAACCGCCCACTTTTTAGGTGTTCCATACAGATAGTTCCAGATAGCTCGGCTGAACCCATTCCTTCGTCTCCAGCGTGAACGCATCGGGGAATAGCGCAAACGCCGTCCCCTGCCCGTCAAGTTGATAGGCGAACGCGAGATCCTTGCAGCCGTGCGGGATCATCAGCGGGATGATGCGGAACTGGCCGCCCGTGGAGGGAATGGTAACCGGCCCGTAAGTCCTGCCGTCCTGCGTCTGGATGGTGAAGATGACCGGGGCAAGCGAGATAAGCCCAGCATATAGCCGCCGATGATGCTTCCATCCGGGAAAGGCGAGATTGATGAATTGCGTGACGATGCTCGTTGAGACGTAGGGTTGAGCATACCCAGATGGTTCAAAGGCGTAAAGGCGTGGCCCATCGGGTCCTCCTGTGAAGCCATAGCGGATGGAAATGTTGCGGTAGAGTGCGAGGTTCGTCAGAGACGCGATGTTCTCCAGGAACTGCTGACGGAGTCCTGTCGGATTCATGCCGATCAGCGGTCCCACGATCTGCTGATTGTTGAATTGAATCTGCGCTGCGATGCTTCCAACTTGATCGGCCTCGGTCATCGCATCCACGTACAGCTTTTGCGCTCGCTCATCCCCACCATCGATAGAGGCAAGTTGAACCCAGACTTGAATATCAGTTCCCGCGTCCGTATCGCCGCCAGACTTCATGATGTTCGGCCCGGCCAGCATCAGAAGCTGCTGATCATTTGGGTTGGTGCTTGAAGGTTCGTCGAGATAATGGTACGTGATTCCTGGATTGTAGATGTGTGGAAACCAACGCTTCTGCGGAATCTCATACCGAAGCGTGTTGATGATAGAGAACATCTTAGGCTTGACGGTCAAAGAGTATTGAGCAGTGACCGTTTGATTCGCCGAGACCGTGATGGTGCAACTCGTTTGCGCCGTGTTCGATGCGCTATCCGTAACCTGTCCCGTGTAGGAAAATATTCCTGCTGCCGAGGGCGTTCCGCTCACCAATCCGGTGCTGGTGTTGAGCGAGAGCCCGGTTGGCAGGGAGCCGGAGATGATAGCGTATGCAGTATATGGAGGAGTCCCACCGCTTGCGGCAAAAGAGGAACTGTATGGCACTCCACGTTGTGCTGTCGAGCGCGGACACGCTAGGGATAACTCCGCAGCAGAATACCAAAACCACATTGGATAGCCATCATCCGGTGGACTGGGAGTGACCTTGTCAAGAAGAATATAAGATGACGCCGTCAAAGTTGGAGTTGGCGGATCTGGGGCCATTGACGCCAGGAGATTGCAGAATATAGCGAAGAACGAATCATCTCCAGATCCGGTCGATATATCTACAACCATGGCTGTGTTGCCGGATCTTGTTCCCCAATTTGTAACCCGTGTGGCAGAGGTTGAATCAGTCAATGAAAGGCTGACTGTTCCAGTTCCGCTTCCCTGCTGAATCGCCCCCGAAGATATTGTCGTTCCGAGAGCGCCGGTGAACTCAGCCGCGACAATCGAAAGGACTCCGTCTTCTGTGGCGAATGGCTGTGCGTTCCATGCTCCACAAACGAACTTGATCGCATTCGCCCCTCCGCTTGCCGAGGTCGTCGCGAAGATCCCCATGGCGTTTTGTCCGCCGTTTGAACCCCCGCTGATCTGATCATGCCAATCGCATTGGGTGTACGAGTTACCTAGCGTGTCTCGCACGGGGCTAGATGGAGGACTGACACTGCCAGTTCCGAAAGAACTTAGCAGAATCGATACTCCAGCGTTCGGCAGATTTCCGGAGGATAACAACTTCAGTCCTCCCGCGCCGGTGAGAGATCCATATACATTCCAAGTGACCGCGCCAGGGAGTACGTTAATCGAGGGGTTTGGTTGAGAGAAAGTTACAGAGATCTGATCATTGGAGGTGGTACCAAAAACACCAGACATTGTTTCCGTGCCTGCGGCGTCGGTATAACTCACCGCATACGTGTAGTCATGGAAAATTCCGCTGTGCCCTCCTGTAAAAGTAACAAAAGCCAGAATTGGCCCAAGTGTTACCTGATCTCCAGCTAATGGCAATTCCCCCTGAACTGCGAATACGATGACGTTCCCAGGAGTGATTGGATTTGGAAAATTTACCGTGACTGCCAACATGCCGCGGGTGCCGGGTCCGAAGTCTCCTCCAGTCATGGAAGTAACGCCGACCGCTTTGCAGATTTGACCTGGGACTAGAACTAACGCCATCTTAGGAATCCGTCACGCTCACAGTGTAAGCAAATGTCCCTGAGCCCGTAGGAGTGCCGGTGATTTCTCCCGTGGATGTATTGAGCGATAATCCAGGAGGCAAGCCCGTCTCTCCGAAAGTGTAGGGGGGAACGCCGCCTGACACAGGAATGAACTCGTCAAAGGGCACGCCCACGATAGCCTCGGCCATAATACATCCGATTGTTAAAGCTCCCGCCACGAAGGTGTTGGTGATGGTGACCGTCACGTTATCTCCGTTCGCCACAGTAAGAACATTCCCGACGAGCGCCCCGCCTGTGCCGCTCAACACCCATGCTCCAGCAGGAAACCCGAGCACGGGGACTTGCGTTAGCACATAAGTCCCGATTCCCACTCCAACTGGACCGAAGCCTCCTGATCCAGACTGAGACGTTGGACCCATAGCCGTCACGGTCGTAGGCGAAGCCGTTCCTCCTGTGATGACTTGAACTGCGGTAATCGTTGCTCCAGTGGGCGAAGGAGGAGCGGCTGGAGGCCACGTATACAAAACTCCTTCGGCAAAAACAGGAGTCACTTGCCGGAGGCCGACGAGCACTCCGATGGAACCATTGGTCAGCGTGTTACTGAAGATCGAAATGCGAAATAGAGAGGACGGAGGGGCGGGGGGAGTTGTACTCTCGTCGTAGTAGAGCGAAGGCGCGCTCCATCCACTCATGAGATTCTTTGAACTGGATTGCTGGACCGTGTAATGCTCCGCCGGAAAGCTCTGGTAGAACCAGAACACGGTGAAACTATTGCCTGCGCTATTGCCCACGATGTTCACGAAATCGAGCGAGTCTCCAGAGACTTCCTGATGAGTCGTATATCCAGCC
>Ga0210403_10004708_pt1 | contig 11699 bp, 8 predicted proteins | sample IncBWC19MmetaG_FD_150863 | JGI IMG/M metagenome (GOLD analysis project Ga0210403, IMG submission 150863) | Forest soil microbial communities from Barre Woods Harvard Forest LTER site, Petersham, Massachusetts, United States - Inc-BW-C-19-M | ecosystem: Environmental > Terrestrial > Soil >... | reverse complement strand
TCGACAGCGATACGCCCGACTATCCGATGGCGATCGATTCGGCGGAAGTCAGCGTCGAATGGGATGCCGGAAGGCGGGTCCTGGTGGCGCCGTTCAAGATCATTTCCGGCGCCAACCGGATCACGTTGCTGGCTCATCTGGAGCCGCCCAACGACAGCATTCCCGACTGGCAACTCGGCTTTTCCGGCGGCACCATCGTGCTCGCTGAAATCGACCCTGACCAGCCACCTCTGATTTTCAACCGCATCGCCATTGGCCTGCGCTTCGATACCGACAAGCGGCGCGTGGTGCTGACCCAGGCGGACATCAGCAACGGCGAGATCGGCATCGCCGGAACCGGCAGCATCGATTATTCGGCCGAGCCGCGCCTGACGCTCGGTTTCGCGGGCACACCGATGACGGCATCCGCGCTGAAGCGGATGTGGCCGACCCTGATCGTTCCGGAGGTGCGCCAATGGGTCATCGAGCGCATCGAACGCGGCTCGCTTCAGCGCATCGAAGTCGGCGTCAACTCGCCGGTGCGCAACCTTTCGCGGCGCGGCCCGCCGATCCCCGACGACGGTCTCGCCGTCAACATCGCCGCCAGCGGCGTCGCCGTGCACCCCGTGGACGAAATGCCGTCGGTGCACGACGCGGATCTGAAGGCGCACGTTACCGGCCGCACCGCGACCGTGACGATCGGACAGGGGGTGTCCGATACGCCGGCGGGGCGCAAGCTCAACATTTCCGATTTCGTGTTCGAGGTGCCGGACATGGCGCCGAAGCCTTCGCCGGCGAAGATAAAATTCCGGATCGACGCTCCGGTGCCGGCGGCGGCGGAAATTCTCGCCTCCGACCGTCTCAGCGACCTTTCCGGGACCCTGATCGATCCCAATTCGAGCAAGGGGACGGTTTCGGCTGTCATTACGCTCGGCCTGCCGGTCAAGGGCGAACTGACCAAGGCCGACACCACCTATGCCGTGACGGCCGACCTCAACGGATTTGCCGCCGACAAGCTGGTGATGAATCAGAAGCTTGAAGCCAGCGCGCTGAAGATCGTCGCCAACAACGCAGGCTATCAGGTCAAGGGCGACGTCAAGATCAACGGACAGCCGGCCTCGCTGGACTACCGCAAGCCGGCCGAGGGCGATGCGGATATCAAGCTGCAGGCGACGCTCGATGACTCGAGCCGCGCCAGGCTCGGATTAGATCTCGGCCCCGCCGTCAGCGGTGCGCTGCCGGTCAAGCTGACCGGCAAGATCGGTTCCGACAGCCGCCTCGGGGTTGAAGCCGACCTGACCGCCCTGAAGCTCGACAATATCCTGCCGGGCTGGGTCAAAACGCCGGGCAAGTCGAGCCGCGCCGTTTTCAACGTGGTGCAGAAGCCGCAATCGACCCGTTTCGAGGATATCGTCGTCGACGGCGGCGGGGTGTCGATCAAGGGATCGCTTGAGGTCGACCAGAACGGCGACCTCCTCAACGCGAACTTCCCGACCTACTCGCCGTCGGAAGGCGACAAGACCACGCTGAGAGCCGAACGGGGCCCCGACGGCGTGGTGAAGGTGACGATGCGTGGCGATGTGTTCGACGGCCGCGGCTTCCTCAAGTCGGCGATTTCGGGCAAGGAGAGCGACGCCAAGAGCAAGATCAAGAGCATCGACCTCGATGTCGACCTCAAGCTGGGCGCGGTCGCCGGCTATTTTGGCGAGGCGCTGCGCAGCCTCGACTGCAAACTGTCGAGGCGTAACGGCGTGATCAAAAGCTTCACGCTCTCCGGCAAGCTCGGACACGACACGCCGCTGACGGCGGATTTGCGTGCCCGCCCGCAGGGGAAGGACGTGATCTATGTCGAGACCAATGACGCCGGTGCCTTCTTCCGCTTCACTGACACCTATTCCAAGACGGTCGGCGGCCAGCTTCAACTAGCGATGGACCCTCCGACGGTCGAACCGAGCACCAAAGAAGGACTGATCAGCGTCCGCGATTTCTCCGTCAAGGGCGAGGCTTCGCTCGATCGGGTGGCCGCGGGCGGTCAGACCGGCTTGCAGAACGGGGTTGCCTTCTCGCGGTTGCGCGCGGAATTTACCCGGCAAAACGGCCAGCTCACCATCCGGGATGGCGTCGTCAAGGGCCCGATGATCGGCGGCACCATTGAGGGCAGCATCGATTACCCCGGCAACCAGGTGCGCATGAGCGGCACCTTCGTTCCGATGTACGGCCTGAACAACATGTTCGGCCAGATTCCGATTGTCGGATTGTTTCTAGGCGGCGGCAGCAATGAGGGGCTGATCGGCGTCACCTACGAGATCGTCGGTACGCCCGGCCAGCCCGTGCTTAACGTGAATCCGATTTCGGCGATGGCGCCTGGCGTGCTCCGGAAAATTTTCCAGTTCAACCCCGGCAAGCAGAACGCCCCGACCGAATTCCCGCCCAACAACTGATCGGCAACCGCGATTATTTCCGACGCGCCGGCGGATCGACAACGATGCCTTCGCAAGCGATTTGTCCTTCGATCAGTTTGAATTCGAGCCGGTCATATTCGCGCCGTGTCGCGCCGGGCTTCACCGGCAGCAGATCGGCGCTTCCTTGAATGGTCAGCGCTGCTTGTCCCGCGCCCTGGACATCTGGATTCCACATCTTGATTCCCGTTTCCGCCCAGCGTCGCCGAATGAGCTTTTCCCGCTCAGACTGATCGGATTGCGCCGCCGTCGTGGATTCGCCGACTACTTGTGGAGCGGTGAAAAACAGTTCGGCGTTTGCGGCGCCGGGCATTTCGCCGGGATCGGGTAGTTCAGGACCGGGTATTTCACCAAGGCCGGGTGTCTCATCGAGGCCCGGTGTTTCATCAAGGCTCGGTGTTTCACCAAGACTCGGTTTTTCATCGGGACTCGGTATTTCACCAAGAAACGGGCTGACGAGCGGTTCGTCGCTGCTTTTGTTGCTACGCAGCAATCCCGCCAATCTCGCGACGACGAACTGCACCGCCGCATTGTTGCGCAGCATGGACGCAAGTTTTGCAACAAGGGGGAACGGTTTCGAGAAGTATTCAGCATGCGACATTGGATGGACTCAGGGACGCAACCAGCCGCCCATGGTTAAACATCCCGCCGATTCGGTCCACTGCTACGGACCCATCCTTCTTGCTTGCATTCGCCTTGCATTTGCGCAGTGCTGTGAGAAAGTACCGGCAGCATCGGCCGCGCCAAGACGGTCGAGCGAGATCGGGGAAGGAGCAGGGATGTTCACGGCAATGGCATGTGCCACGGTGGCACTGGTTGTTTTGATTGAGCGGCGGCGCGGCAGTTTCAACGACAATCCGGTTGGTGCGATCGGCACGTCCCGCGAGGGTTCGCGGTTTGGCTCTTATTTGCCGTTTGCGATCCTGATTACGGTCGGCTTCATTGTCGACCGGATACCCTGGTAACGCACATCCTTGGCTACCGCTCAGCTTTGCCAGTAGACCTCGTTAGCGTCCGGATTCAAAACATTGAATCCGGGTGCCGCGGTCGTCATGGGCTGCAGTGTTATCTTCGGAGAGGGACTAGGCCGCGCGCACGCCCGCCAGGAACTCATTGACCTCTCCTGACAGCTGTTCGGCCTGCTTGGAGAGATTGGAGGCCGCGGACAGAACGAGGCCGGCGGCGCCGCCGGTCTCATTGGCCGCGGCGCTGACCCCGCCGATGTTCATCGTTACATCCTGCGTTGCTTTCGCCGTCTGCGTGACGTTTCGCGCGATCTCTGCGGTCGCCGCACCCTGTTCCTCGATCGCCGAGCCGATCGCGGTGGCGATCACGCTGACCTCCTCGATCGTGGCGGTGATGCCCTGGATCGCCTCGACGGCTTCCTTGGTCGCGCTCTGGATCTGGTTGATACGGGTGCCGATCTCCTTGGTGGCGTCGGCGGTCTGGCTTGCCAGGTCCTTGACCTCGGCCGCGACCACGGCGAAGCCGCGGCCGGCCTCGCCGGCGCGCGCGGCTTCGATGGTGGCATTGAGCGCGAGCAGGTTGGTCTGTCCCGCGATATTCGAAATCAGCTCCGCCACGTCCTCGATCTGTTTGGCACCATCGGCGAGCGCGCGCACGATGGTGTCGGTGCGGCGCGCGTTGTCGACGGCGCGGGTGGTGATTTCGGCGGACTGCGCGACCTGACGGCTGATCTCGGAGATCGACGAGGACAATTCCTCCGCAGCCGCTGCGACGGTCTGCACGCGGTCGCTGGCTTCCGTTGCCGCCGTGCTGACGATGGTCGCCTGCTGGTTGGTGCGCTCCGCCGTGCCGGTCATGGATTGCGCGGTCGATTCCAGTTCGGTCGATCCGGATGCCATCAGTCCGACCAGCCGGCCCACGGAAGCGTCAAACCGGTTGGCGAGACCAATCAGTGCTTCTCGCTTCTCGCTTTCGGCCTGCTGCTTGCTCGCGACCTGCTCCGCTTCGAGCGCCCGCGCCGTTCTCGCCGTCTGCCGCAGCATCTCCAGCGTTTCCGCCATGCGTCCGATCTCGTCGCCGCGCTCGGTCTCCTCGACCGGCTGGTCCAGGGATCCGCCGGCAATGCTCTGCATCCGGTTCTTTTGCCGGTCGAGCGCGCCGAGGATGTCCCGGGCGATCAGCCATGACAATAACGCCATCAGCGCCAGGACGACGGCGCCGATCGCGCCGAGGCGGATGAGCAATGCATTCACGTCGGCATCGAGATCATCCACATAGAGCCCGTAGCTCATGATGACGTTCCACGGCGCAAAGTGGCGGACAAAGACTATTTTCGGGATCGGGAAGGTCTGGCCAGGGCGCGGGTACAGATAAGAGGTGGTTCCGCCTTCCGGGCTGCTGCGCGCGGCTTTGACCTGCGCATCGGCGATTACAACGCCGTTGGAGTCGACCGCCCCGGTAATTTTGCCTTCGAGCTGGGGATTGGCGCCATTCAGCAGGAGCGAGGTGTCCGCGTTGTAGACGACGGGATAGGCCTGGCCGTTGCCGAACTTCATCTTCCTCGCGCGCTGGCGAAACTGGGCCTGCGCTTCGGGGAGCGTCATCTTTCCGGCAGCGACCTCGTCCTGCAGCGACTCGGCCAGGCCGAACAGCATATCGACCCCGGTGTGGAGCTGTGCGATCCGGTCCTCGCGCATCCGGCTCTGGCTCAGCGAAGCCGCAAGCGCGACGATTGCGCAAACTGCCAGCGCCGCCAGCACCACCATGCTCGCCAGCTTGGTACGGATCTTCAATCGGCTAAGCAGATTCATTCTCTGTCCCCGGTAAGCTGGTTGCCGGGAAGATATCGGGCACTCTTTTACCAAACGTGAACATAGAACTACCGCTTGCGCATGCGTGCGATGCGTCAGCCGGGCAAGCGCGCGAAGGAGTTAGCGCCGCAGCGCCGGGACCACCAGGAACGGGATCATCCCCAGGAGCACGCTGACCAGCGCGAATGCGATCAGAGGATTATAGCTGTGGGTCCAGTCATGGATCAGGCCGCCGCCCCAGGAGCCGAACGCCGATCCCAGCCCGCTGCCGAACGAAATGGCGCCGTAGATCGTGCCGACGCGTTTACCCCGAAAGATCTTCATGGCGGTCGCGCTCAGAAGCGGTCCGCGCGAACCGATCATGCTGCCGAAGCAGACGACAAAGCCCGACAGCAGCCAGAAGTTCGGATACCACTGCAACAGCCACAGCATCACGATGCCCAGAATGGAGACGGCATAGCTGAACAGCACCGACGGCCTGCGGCCGATGATGCCGTCGAGCCAGGAGACGCCGAGCATCCCGAACAGCAGCACGATGCCGGAAAAACCCCAGGCGGTCGCCGCCTGCAAAGGCGGGAACCCGGCGTCGATCAGATAGGCCACGACCTGCGGTGAAATTGCGTACATGCCGATGGCGGTGAAGAAGAAGGTCGAGAAGAGCGCCCAGAACGCGTGGTGACGCATCGCGCTCAGGAGCGTCCAGCCTTCGTCGACGAAATCGGCGGCGGCGCTCCAGGCCAGATGCGGCGAACCGGTGGAGAACAGCCGCCACGGCAGCATCAAAAGCGGCACGAGAAGGAACAGCGCGGCGGCGCCGAAGACCTGATAGGCGTCGCGCCAGCCGATATGGTCGATCAGGATTTGCGATGCCGGCAGCAGGATAAGGACGCCGGCGCCGGTGGCGGAATAGACAACGGCCATCGCGGTCGGCAATCGCGGGCCGAACCAGCGGCCGAGCAGGATCGAATTCGGCACATTGCCGATGAAGGCGATGCCGGTGCCGACGCAAAGCCCGAGGCTCAGCTGGAATTGCCAGAGATATCGCGAATGGGCTGCGACCAGGAATGCGCCGCCGAGCAGCAACAGTCCGAGCGAATAGACGGCTCGAGGCCCCGAGCGGTCGAACAGCCGGCCGATCAGCGGCGCGGCGAGGCCGCCGGCCAGCGCGGTCAGCGAATAGACCGAGACAACCTGGGCGCGGTCCCAGCCGAAACTCTCCGAGATCGGCTTCAGGAATACGGTAAAACTCTCGCCGAGGCCGCGGCCGAAAACCGACAGCACAAAACACAGCGCCAGCACGTTGAGCGCCACACGCGCCGGCTCTGCCGGCTTCGCTAGGGCGTCCTCCCGTGGCGTGTTCTTGTCCATGACGCGCAGGGAGCGCGTTTCCGCGTCCCGGAGCAAGGGTCAAAAACGAATGCGCCTATGCAGGCTTGAGCAGGACGTGGCGCTTCTTGCCAAGCGACAGTTTGATCACGCCTTCGGGCGTCAGATCGGCGGGCGTGAGAATCATCTTCTCGTCGGTGACGGCAGCGTCGTTGACGCGCAGGCCGCCGCCCTTGATCTGCCGCCGTGCCTCGCCGTTCGAGGCGACAAGGCCGGCCTTGACGAAGCAAGCCAGCACGCCGATTCCAGCCTCGAGTTCGGCGCGGGGAATTTCCACCGAGGGGAGATTTTCGGCGACCACGCCTTCCTCGAAAGTCTGGCGGGCGGTATCGGCCGCGGCGTTCGCGGCGTCGCGGCCGTGCAGCAGTGCCGTTGCCTCCGTCGCCAGCACCTTCTTGGCCTCGTTGATCTCGGAGCCTCCCAGCGCCGCAAGCTTGTTGATCTCGCTCATCGGCAGGATCGTGAACAGCTTTAGAAACTTGACCACGTCGGCGTCTTCGGCGTTTCGCCAATACTGCCAGAAATCGTAGGGACTGAACTGGTCGGCGTTGAGCCAGACCGCGCCTTTGGCGGTCTTGCCCATCTTGTCGCCGGATGCCGTCGTCAGCAGCGGGGTCGTTAGCGCGAACAACTGCGGCGTCCCCATGCGGCGGCCGAGGTCGACGCCGTTGACGATGTTGCCCCACTGATCCGAACCGCCCATCTGCAAGCGGCAATCGACCCGGCGCGACAGTTCGACGAAATCGTAGGCCTGGCAGACCATGTAGTTGAACTCGATGAAGCTCATCTCCTGCTCGCGTTCGAGGCGCAGGCGCACGGAATCCATCGTCAACATGCGGTTGACCGAGAAATGCCGGCCGATGTCGCGCAGCATCTCGATCCAGTTCAGCTTGGTCAGCCATTCGGCGTTGTCGAGCATGACCGCATCGCTGTGGCCTGCGCCATAGCGCAGCACCTTGGCGAAAACGCCGCGGATACTTGTCTTGTTGGCCTCGATCTCCTCGACCGAGCGCAGCGCGCGCGATTCGTCCTTGCCGGAGGGGTCGCCGACCATCGTGGTCCCGCCGCCCATCAGGGTGATCGGCTTGTTCCCGCTCTGCTGCAGCCAGTACAGCATCATCATCGTCAGGTAGTTGCCGATGTGCAGCGACGGCGCCGTGCAATCATAGCCGACATAGGCGGTCGCCTGGCCTTTCGCGGCCAGTGCGTCGAGCCCTTCGAAATCGGAACATTGGTGAATGAAGCCGCGTTCCTGCAGCACCTTGAGAAAGTCCGATTTAAATGCAGTCATCTGTGTGCGACTCTGATCATGCTAATTTTACGTTATTTTCAGGGATTTGCGGAACCCTGAAGGAACGGGCTGCCGCGGGCCGGCGCGCTGTGGCATTATAAGATGTGCTTGTTTGACACAAGCAGGGCGTCAGGGCAGCAGGAAGCTGGCGAAGGCACCATGGCAACAATGTTGACGGCAATCGGTCTGATGAGCGGCACTTCGCTCGACGGGGTCGATGTCGCCTTGATCGAGACCGACGGCAGGCGGGTCAAGGCGTTCGGACCCTCCGGCTACCGGCCTTATACCGACAAGGAACGCAGCCTGCTGCGCCAGGCCCTGACGGAGGCCGTCAACCTGGGCCAACGCGACGCGCGGCCGGGCATCCTGCGCGAGGCCGAGCGCGCCGTCACCGTTGCCCATGCCGAAGCGATCGCCGCCTTTACCGCGCAGAACCGGATTTCCTCGGGGGATATCGATATTGTTGGTTTTCACGGCCAGACCGTGCTGCATCGCCCTGAGCAGAGGATGACCGTGCAGATCGGCGACGCCGCGGCGCTCGCCAAGGCCATCCATATCCCGGTGATGCATGATTTCCGCGCCGCTGACGTCGCCGCCGGCGGGCAGGGCGCGCCCTTCGTGCCGGTCTATCACCGCGCGCTGGCCCAGTCGCTCGATCGCGAGGGGCCGATGGTCGTGGTCAATATCGGCGGCGTTTCCAACATTACCTATGTCGACGGCAACGATACGCTGATCGCCTGCGACACCGGCCCGGGCAACGCGCTGCTCGACGATTTCATGCTCCGCACCATGAGCAAGCCGTTCGATTGCGATGGCCGCACGGCCGCGCAAGGCGTCGTGGAGGTGGCCTGGATCATTCGCGCCATGGAGCATCCGTTCTTTGCGCTGCCACCGCCGAAATCGCTCGACCGCAACGATTTCGCCTCGCTAAAACTGCCGGCGATGTCTCCGGCCGACGGCGCGGCCACGCTGACGGCCCTGACCGCCGAAGCGATCGCCCGGATCGTGCCGCTGCTGCCGAAGGAGCCGAAGAGCTGGATCGTCGCCGGCGGCGGCGCCCGCAATCTCACCATGCTGCGGATGCTGCGCGAGCGGCTGGCCCCTGCCACCTTCGAGTCCGCCGACACGCTGGGCTGGTCGCCCGACGCTATCGAGGCGCAGGCCTTCGGCTTCCTGGCGGCGCGGGGTCTGAAAGGCCTGCCGCTGAGCTATCCCGCTACCACCGGCGTGCCGATCCCGATGACCGGCGGGGTGATTGCGCGGCCGTGATCAATTGCCGTTGATGGCAATGCATCGACATTGGCATCGATCTTGACGATTTCATGCACGTGCATTTAACTGAATGCATCTGCATGAAAGTAAGAGTCCGCCATGGCCGCGCCGCAAAAACTGATCAGCCACAAGCTCTGTCCCTACGTGCAGCGCGCGGTGATCGCGCTGACCGAGAAGGGCGTCCCGTTCGAGCGGGTCGATATCGATCTCGCCAACAAGCCGGATTGGTTCCTGGCGCTCTCGCCGTTCGGCAAGACGCCGGTGCTTCTGGTCGGCGACGTCCCGATTTTCGAGTCCGCGGTCATTCTGGAATATGTGGAGGAAACCCAGCCAAGGCCGCTGCATCCGACCGATCCCCTGCGCCGCGCCGATCATCGCGGCTGGATCGAATTCGGATCGGCCGTGCTGAGCGATATCGCCGGCTTCTACGCCGCGCCGGACCAGGCGATATTCAATGCCAAGACGTTGCAGCTCGAACAGCGCTTTGCCCGGCTGGAGGCGCGCGTCGCGGCCGCGCCGTGGTTCGACGGCGAAAGCTTCTCGCTGGTCGATGCCGTGTTCGGCCCGGTGTTCCGCTATTTCGATGTGTTCGACGAGATCGCCGACTTCGGCATTCTCGCCGACAAGCCGAAGCTAATACGCTGGCGGCAAGCACTCGCGGCGCGGCCATCGGTGCGCGCGGCCGTCAGCGCCGATTATCCTGCGCTGCTGCGCGCCTCCATCGAACAGCGCAATTCGTGGCTGTCGGGGCTGCAGGCGCGCGTCGCCGCCTGAATATTTATGAGAATCGTAGCCCGATGGAGCGAAGCGTAATCCGGGAATCTTACTTGCGGCCCCGGATTTCGCTTCGCTCCATCCGGGCTACAAGGCAACGCGCTCGCTCAGCGAACGTTCGCGAGCCGCATGTCGAGATAGCCCGTCACCGTCTCCATCAGCGGCTCGAGCTTGCCGTCGAAGAAATGGTTGGCGCCGGGGATGATCTGCTGATCGATAACGATGCCCTTCTGGGTCTTGAGCTTCTCGACCAGGGTGTTGACGTCCTTCGGCGGCACCACGGCATCCTTCTCGCCATGCACGATCAGCCCCGAGGACGGGCAGGGCGCGAGGAACGAGAAGTCGTAGAGATTGGCGGGCGGCGCGATCGAGATGAAGCCTTCGACCTCCGGCCGGCGCATCAGAAGCTGCATGCCGATCCAGGCGCCGAACGAGAAGCCGGCGACCCAGCAGGCGCGCGCTTCCGGATTGATTGTCTGCGCCCAGTCGAGCGCGGAGGCCGCATCCGACAGTTCGCCGGTGCCGTGATCGAACGATCCTTGGCTGCGGCCGACGCCGCGGAAATTGAAGCGCAGCACCGAAAAGCCGCGGTGTGCGAAAGCGTAGTAGCACTGGTAGACGATCTGGTGATTCATCGTACCGTGAAACTGCGGATGCGGATGCAGGATCATCGCGATCGGCGCGTTCTTCTGTTTCGCCGGGTGGTAGCGGCCCTCGAGGCGGCCGGCAGGGCCGGTGAAAATGACTTCAGGCATTGGTGGTCCTTGGCAAGATCAACCGGCTCTTGCGGGCTTCATCGGCGAAACCTCGCGGGAGATAAGGGGCTGATCAGACGTCGTTGGGGCGATGCGCGAACGGCGCCTAGTGAACTAGAGGCCGCGTTCTAGCATGAGGCGAGGGGCAAAAAGCAAGGGTTTTGTGCACACGGGCGGCCCTCGGCCAGTACCGCGACCCCGGATTAAGGTTTTGTAAGACCGATGGAATTTCGTGCAGCCGCGCAGCCCCCCAGCGTCCGGCGGCGCTCGGTGCTAGCGGCGCACCAGTTTATCGCCCGCAAACGGCGCTGGCTCGGCGGCGAGCGTTTCGATCGACGCCACGGCGTCGCGGTACCGGCGGCTGCCGGAAACGGCCTGGCCGGCGTCGAGCGTCAGCTCAAAATCTCCGTTCGGACCTGCCTTGAGCCCGGTCACGCGGGAAAGGTTGACCAGCCGCGTCCGGTGCACCCGCACGATGTTGAATTTTGTCAGCCGCGCTTCCTCGGCGGCCAGCGTACCCCGCACGAGGTGGGTGCGGCCATCGGCCATGCAATATTCCACGTAGTTTCCCGCCGAGCCGACGGTGAGGATATCGCGCGGTTCGATGCGGATGCGCGAGGATCCGTCGCGGAGCCAGACTATTTCAGGCGCTGCGGAGGCCGGGTCCGCGCGCGGCGCCGTCCCCTCCGACCGGGCCTGTCGGATTTCACGGCGACTATCGATCAGCCACAGCGCGCTGCCGATCAGGACGCAGGTCATCACGTCCTTGCGGAATTCATAAAGGAGGGTCGCGGCCGAGAAGTGAAAATCGTAAGCGCCGCCGGCAAGGAACATCACCAGTTTGCGAAGGCCGACCATGCCGGCGATGTGGAGGCCCGAGAAGACGATGATCGCCGCCACGGCGAGGCCGACGCGGAGCGGCCATCCCGAAACATGGCGCATCCGCCGCACCGCGATGAACAGCACGGGTGCCACCGCGATGATCGTGACGATGCTCGACAACTCC
>Ga0210403_10004705_pt1 | contig 11700 bp, 11 predicted proteins | sample IncBWC19MmetaG_FD_150863 | JGI IMG/M metagenome (GOLD analysis project Ga0210403, IMG submission 150863) | Forest soil microbial communities from Barre Woods Harvard Forest LTER site, Petersham, Massachusetts, United States - Inc-BW-C-19-M | ecosystem: Environmental > Terrestrial > Soil >... | reverse complement strand
CATCCGTAATGCGGGCCGACGACGGGACTGGTCACAGTTGACCCTGGTCAGTACGCTGAGTCCATGCGTGATGTGTACTGGAACTACTTTGCTGTATCGAATTCCCAGAGTGGTCATCGGAGAGAACCAGAATTTCCTGGGTGCGGAAGGACTGTTCCGCCAGTACGACGTGGATCTGACGCTCGTGCAGGATCCTGAGTGCATTCAGATGATGCGGGAGTTCATACGCGACCATGCTGACTTGTGGAATGAAGATATAGGCAAGTAGCGCTCGTGCGCGGGAGTCTTTAATTCGTCGAGGGTTGCGGCTGCGCGGGTTTGGTTGAAGAAGACACTTCGCTGGCCGGGAGTATTCTCCGCAGATCCCAGCGGCATAGTGGGCAGCGAGTGGCAACCGAAAAAACGATATGACCGAAGGCGACGCACTTCGCGTTCATACAGGTTCTCATGTTAAAACTCCCGATTTCACTGCGGGCACTTCGTCCCCATTGCAATGACGCTAGCACGAGCTCGGCGATGATCGCGTCCTTCTTTTCGATTGTGAGTGATTGAATTTTCTTCTAGGACGGAAGGGAGCGCCCGGTGTCCTCTAAGCCACCCCGAGACTCGCGGCCGCGGTGTCTACGATCGTCTTGCCTATCATGAGCGAAGCTGTCGCCGCTGGAGAGGGCACATTGAGAACATGCAGTATTTTGCCGGAAGGCACAAACTGAAAATCGTCGACCAAGGCGCCATCGGGCTTGAGCGCCTGCGCCCGAACTCCCGACCCGCCCGGAACCAGATCACTTTCCCTTATCTCAGGCAGTAATCGTTCCAGGGCTCGAACAAACGCCCGCTTCGAAAGAGAGCGATGCCATTCTCCCAGCGCATTACGCCAGTGCTTTGCGGCCATGCGCCAGAATCCGGGGAACGCGAGCGATGACGCCAGATCGCGGGCGTTGATGTCACTGTGCCGGTATCCTTCGCGTGCCAACGCAAGCACCGCATTCGGACCCGCGTCGACCCTGCCAGTTATGCGGCGTGTGAAATGCACGCCCAGGAATGGAAAGCGCGGGTCCGGTACCGGATAGATCAGCGCCCGCACCAGCGACGAGCGTTCGGGAGTGAGGTCGTAATACTCTCCTCGAAAGGGCACAATCATGATTCCCGGATCATCGCCCGCCATGCGCGCGATGCGATCACTGTACAGACCCGCGCAGTTGATTACCGCACTCGTCGCAAATGCGCCCGTGTTGGTTTCGACCACGATTTCCTGCGCGGAGCGCTGAATCCCCGTGACGGCGACCGAGGTTCGAACCGTCCCTCCACTCGCCACGATCAATTGCGCATACTTTTCGCAAACCAGGGCGTAATCGGTGACTCCTGTGGAAGGAACAAGTAGCGCCTGCAATCCGCTCGCGTGCGGCTCGAGTTCACGCAACTCCTCAGAGCCGATTAGGCGAAGTCCGGTGAGTCCATTCGCCTCGCCGCGTATGCGTAGTTCCTCCAGCCGCGGACGCTCGTCTTCGTTCGTTGCGACGATCACCTTGCCGCATACGTTGTGGGAAATCCCATGTTCGCGGCAGAACTCGACCATCGCTGCTGCTCCTGCAACGCACAGACACGCCTTCAGCGAACCTGGCTTGTAATAGACGCCGGAGTGGATAACACCGCTGTTATGGCCGCTCTGGTGGCATGCAACTTTATCTTCCTTTTCCACCAGCAGCAGTTTCTGGCGCGGAAACCGTCGCGTGATTTCGAGCGCGACCCCGAGGCCAACCGCGCCTCCGCCGATGATGATTATGTTGTATCGAGAATCGGTCATGCCGGCGGTCTGCGAGCGATGTTCACGACCGCATAATCGTACGATACGAAACCCTTCAGTTTACGACGAGTGTCACGGTGGTGCTCTGCCCGGCATCTGGAGCTGTGCCCGAAGAGGTACCGATCACCGTAATGTGATAGGTCACGGGCGGAGGCGGCTGTCCACCACCGCCTCCTCCGTTGCTAACACCGGCACACGAGACAAATGCCATCATCATCAAGCAGAAAACTACGCATTCTGACAGCTGGCGCGCTTTTGTCCGATTTCGATTTCCGGAGACGCTCGCGCCGATCACAATCGCAGCCAGCGGAATCCACACCGCTGATAGAGGAAAGTTTCCACTCACCGGCATATCGGAGCGGGCACTGTTTGCCCTCGTCGAAATGTTCATCACTACGTCGACTACCGAATTCCCTGGAGTCACCGGCGTTGACGGATTAAAGACGCATTGGGCCCCCGCCGGAAGCCCAGCGCTACAGTCAAGAGAAACGGCCCCATTGAAAGACGAGCCAATGGGTAGAACTCTCAGCGCATAAGCACCGCTTGTCTGTCCTGCCGTGGCCGTCTGGCTAGCCGTTGAAGAGGTCACAAGGAAGTTCTGCGCGATCGTGAGCGAAACGCTAAGGTTGTGGCTTGGACGGATGGCTGCGAAAAACTTGCCTGCGCCCTCGTTATAAACCACCGCAGTTGTAGATGTGGGGTCGGTAGCTCCTCCCGGATCGGACAAGAAGTCATACGTCCAGCTCTGCCCGGCATCGAGAGACGTATAAAGTCCTCGTCTCGTCGCGCCTGTAATGGCGCCATCCACCAGGCCTTCTGAACTTGCGGCCATAGCAGCCACGGCCGTGCTCATCTGACCATTGGCGGCGCTGAAAGCCATGCGGGTTCCTCCCAGTCCAGTGAATGAGAGCGCCCCGCGGTTGGCGGTAGAAACCAGCGTCCAGGTATTACCGCCGTCGGGCGACCGCAAAATGCCGAGACCGAAGTAAGAATCGCCCGAGTTGTTCGCCTCGCCCGTCGCCGCAAGAATCAGACTCTTCGCCGGATCGTTGTTGCCCGGCTAAATCGCGATTGCTCCAATCGAGAGCGTCGCCTGATTATCCGTGATCGGCGTCCAGGCAACGTTATTCGCCACGGCATTCCCCGCGTTCGTGGATTTCCAGATCCCGCTTTGCGCGCCGCCGATATAAACCGTATTGCCAGTGGAATCCGCAGGATCGATAGCCACTGCCGTGGCCCGGCCTGCGACCTGATGATAGTCCTGCGTGCCGTTGCCGCTCGCATCCGACGCCAGAGGCACTGGGCCCAAGGGCACCCACGATCCCACAGAAAACGAGACAGCCGGGTTGGTGTGGGGAAGCGTTATGGCCCGCTGCGCGCGCAACTGAAGCTTCGCCTGATACGCACGCCGTCTCCACTCGGCAGAAGGCAGACCGCGCACCACTCGTCCTCGGTAGAACCATTCGTTGCGTTCCCTGACATGGTCCGCACCGGGATCGGAAATGGACACCTCAGCACCAGCCTGCTTTGCACCCTGACCTTGCGCTGTAGAAGAGAGGAGAATAAAGAAGGTCGCCGCCAGTACGAGAAAAGGCAGGTGCCGAACTTGCCATCGGCTTGGCCCGTCGCGCTTACGCCCCTGCCAGTATCAGAAGGAAAGCCGGACGATTCAATGTAAAACCGCCATCGCGCAACGATGTTGGCCCACTTTGGGAATCCGCCGCTCGTGCTGTAATAGAAAAGCCTGAAAATGCGGAGGATTAGATCGATGCTGCGGTTCTGCGTTGCGGTAACAGTCTGTCTTGCCCTGATTTCCACCCACTCATGGACACAAGAGAAAGCAGAGCCCGAGTTGCTGGTAGCGGCTGCTGCCGACCTGAATCCTGCCCTCCACGACATCGCCCAGCAGTACGAAAAGAAGACCCGTATCAGGATCAAACTTTCCTTCGGAGCGTCCGGAGCGCTCACTCAGCAAATTCAAAATGGAGCCCCCTTCGATCTGTTCTTCTCGGCGGATATGGATTATCCCAAGCGATTGATCGCCGATGGCCAGGCCGACGCCCCCAGCCTCTACCAATACTCGCTGGGTCAGTTGGTTCTGTGGGTTCCCGCCAGCTCGCCGCTTGACCTCGAACGCCAGGGCATGGCAATTCTCCTCGACAGCTCGGTCAAGAAGATTGCTATCGCCAATCCTGAACATGCGCCCTACGGCCGCGCCGCAGTCGCCGCTTTGAAGCATGCTGGACTCTACGACCGTCTGACAGAACGGTTTGTCATGGGCGAGAACGTCTCGCAGGCCGCTCAGTTTGCCGAGTCAGGAAATGCCCAAGCTGGATTTGTCGCCTTGGCGCACGCTCTATCGCCCGCGGTGAAGAGCCTGGGAAAGTTCTGGGTGGTTCCTGCGGATTACTATCCCCCGCTGGAGCAGGGCGTAGTAGTTCTCAGCAGGTCACAACATAAGAAGGAAGCAGCAGATTTCTTGCAGTATCTGAAAACGAAGGACGCGTCTGAGACGCTTCACAAGTACGGATTCACGCTTCCCAAAGATTAAAGGAGAGGATTTAGCGCGAGCCAACTCGAGCGGCTCTCGCCAAAGGCTGTGAAGCGTCGCGGCTAATGGGTCCCATGAGGCTGACGTGGTGCTCTTCGAAAGTGAGTTTGGGATCACTGGCAACACGATCCGCGTAAGAGGCGAGCGCCACAAGGAAAGTCTGGATCTCCACAAGAACCTGTTCGTTCCCCGACATGCGATGGCCCCTCCTTCGTTGAAACCTTCTAGCACTCATTACAGCTCACCTGCCCGCCGGAACGACTAAACTCCGCCTGTTCTTAGGTCGTACATCCGCGATTCTTAGAACACTTTCGGCACAAATTAGTTGTTCGAGGGGGAAGTTTCAACGTACTCCACAGGCTGCCAGTGGTAAATGGCACATTCAGGCTAGGAACAATACTTGAAAACACATCCTTGTGACCTAGGACCGCCCCCCCCGCGAGGTGATCGAGGTTTCGAGTAGCTCTGCAGTAAGACCCTGATTGGCAATATAGGCGGCGATGTGCTTTCGCGCTCGTGACACCGCAATGCGCGGATCGAGGAACGCCAGTACGGACGGCCCCGCTCCGCTGAGCACGGCTCCCAGGATTCCGTCCTTCCCTTTTAGTTCCTGCAAGCATGGCAGCAACGGACATAGGGCTGCCCGATAGGGCTGGTGAATACGATCGTCAAGAGCGGCGCCCAGTAAATCGGGACGTCCCTGCGTGAAGGCCGCTAGCAGCAGCATTGAGTTCTGCACGTTGGTCACGGCATCTGCCCGCGAATACTGGGCCGGAAGCACCCGGCGGGCTTCCTCGGTTGACAGCGGTTGATCCGGAATGGCCAGCAATAAAGGCCACTTCCCTTTCGGCCGGATGACCGCGACCTGTGCCTCGGCCTCTCCAGACATCCGCGCGACGGTCAGCCCTCCCATCCAGCAGGCCGACGCGTTGTCGGGATGGTGCTCGCGCCGGGAGGCCTCGCCGACAATCTGCGCATCCGTCCACTTGAGCCGCCCGAAACGCACCGCGAGAGCAATCCCCGCCAGCCGCGCAGCCGCAGAAGAGCCGCACCCTTTCCCGATCGGAATGTCGTTGTCAATGCGTAGCGAAAGTGGTGTGATCACCCGACCAGTTCCGGACAGTACTTCCCGGTAGGTATTCAGGATGAGATGGTCTTCCACTTTCCCGCAGATGCCCTGATCGCGTCCCTTGGCTACGATGGAAAAATCATCGGATGGATGCGCATCAATCCTGATGTAGAAATCCATCGCCAGCGCCGCAGCATCAAACGCCGGCCCAAGGTTGGCCGAAGTAGCAGGGAGTGCGATTCGGTAGTTGGATTGTCGCGATCTCTTTGCAGGCATCAGAGTAGCGGCGGCGTCCCGCCGGCTGTGGCCAGCACATCTTGCGCTCGCACCATCGGGCGAGATATTCCCTCGCCCTGCACTTCGAAACTCAGTTGAATCGCTCCAAAGTTCGCATGACCGCATCCAGCGTCGCGTCCAAAACAATCGGCGGATGGCGCAAGGAATCCAACGCTGCAGAATCTGGTCCACCGCCAAACATCACACCGCGATGGAAATCGATGGTGAAATCTGGATCCTTTAGCAAGTTCCCCGTCAGCACCAGCACCACGGTCTCTTCCGCTTTCACGAAGCCTTGCTTCACCAACTTCTTCAGCCCCGCCAAAGTAACAGCCGATGCTGGCTCACACCCAATGCCCTCCGCGCCGATCTCTGCCTTGGCGTGCGCGATCTCCAGTTCGGTCACCTGTTCACACGCGCCGCCAGTAGCTTCGAGCACGTGCGCCGCCTTTTTCCAGGACGCAGGATTGCCGATGCGAATCGCCGTGGCTCGCGTTTCCGCGGGAACGCTGACCAGGCGCTTGCCTCCGGCTTCGCGGAGCGTGCGCACCAACGCATTGGCCCCTTCCGCCTGAATCACGGACAGCTTCGGCAAGCGCGAAATCAATTCCAGTTCACGCATTTCCAACAGCGCCTTGCCAATGGCGGAACTATTGCCGAGATTGCCGCCTGGAACGATGATGTGATCAGGCACTTGCCAATCAAGCTGCTCGAGCAATTCGATCGCAAGCGTCTTCTGCCCTTCCAGCCGAAACGGATTAATCGAATTCAGCTGGTAAACCGGCGCCTTCCGAACCAGTTCTTGCAGCAGCTTCAGGCAGCCATCGAAATCAGTGCGCAACTGGCAGGTGACCGCGCCGTAGTCGAGCGCTTGCGAGAGTTTGCTCCAGGAAATCTTCCCTTCCGGAACCAGCACCAGGCCGCGCATTCCGCCACGTGCCGCATAGGCGGCCATCGATGCTGAGGTGTTCCCTGTCGAGGCGCAAGCTACCCAGCGGAACCCGGCACAACGGGCAAAGGTCGCCGCAACCGTCATCCCGGCATCCTTGAACGATCCCGTCGGATTCATTCCCTGATGCTTCGCAAAGAGATGCTGCACACCTGTGATGCGCGCGCACCGCGGCAACTCGTATAGCGGCGTGTTCCCTTCCCTGAGAGTGATGACCTGCTGCTCATCATCGAGCGCGGGCAGCAAATCGCGATATCGCCATACGCCGCTCAGGTCTACCGGGCTCGACGAGAGGCGCCGCGTCTGCCACGCAGACTTTAGCTTGGCCGCGTCAGGCGTCTTTTCATTCCAGGTGGGATACGCGATCTCGAGTAAGTCTCCACATTGGCCGCAGCGAAAGTCCTGGCTCGCGACATCGCTGAGATCACCGCAGGCAATGCAACGAAACCGGAAGTTTTGCTTGAGCACACCCGGAGTGGACGTGGAGACCGATGACATGAGGGCGATCTATTTCTCTCTCCGCAGGTATTGGTCGGTCTTGTTGATCCAGTCGGCGCGCGGTGGAGCGAACACATCGAGGTCCACCGTATCTTCCATCGCCTCGGCCTTGTGCGGCATGTTCGATGGGATGCACAGCACTTCGCCGGCATGTACCACGATCTCTTTGCCGTCGATATAGAACTTAAGCGCGCCTTCGACGATGTAGGTCAATTGCTCGTTGTGATGACTGTGCTCGGGGACGATGCATCCTTTCTTTAGCAGGACGCGCGCCAGCATGATCTCCTGACCGACCACGAACTGCCTTTGCAGCAGAGGATTGAGATCCTCGAGCGGAATCGTATGCCACGGGATGTATTGCAGTGCGGCGGAAGGGGCAGCCGGTTTTGCGACCACGAGCTTCGCGGGCTTGGACTTCCCTTTCGCGAGCGATGTTGATTTGGATTTGGGTTTCGATTTTGGCATAAACTTTTTGTGCGGCGCTTGGCTTTCGACTCTCTCAGCTGCCCTCCAGGATCCGAAGATCCCGTTCCGCAGCACTTCCCAGCACCTTCAGAGCCGCCTGGTATGCAGGACTCTCATAGGTAGCGACGGCGCTCTGCACGCTATCGAACTCGATCACGACGCTGCGTTGGTCCATTCCCGCTTCATATCTTCGGTAGGGAGTACCGCGCGCGATGAAGCGTCCTCCTCCAGCCTGAATCGCGGGAGTCGCCAGTTTGGCGTATTCCGCCAGCGCAGCCGGATTCGAAACAGAACGATAGAATGCGATCCAGTATCCCTTCGCCATATAAGAGTTCCTATCAGTGCACCCTTCCGTTGTACAGCTTCACCGCCGTGTCATGAAGGTAGGCGTGCGCCAGTTCCAAAGCGCGGGGCTCGGTGACTTCTCCTTCAGAAATCATCTCCGCTAATGCCGCAGCCAATGCGGTTCGCGACGAATAAGCGCCGAGCCAGTAACTCTCTTCCGCGCCCAAGACCTGATTGTACGGGAAACAGTCGGTGCCAAAGGTAATCTTGTCGGGAAAAGTTTCCAGCCACATCTTCAACGTGTGCTTGAATTCCGATGGATACTGCGCCAGCTCGCCAAATGAAGAATCGAGGTACACGTTCTTCATCGCCGCCAGCCAGATCGCCTCGCGCTCCAGCGGATATCCCCCGTGAATCATGACGAACGTCGTCGAGGCATATCGCGGATCGCGCAGCACGGTTTCGAGACTCATGATGTTGCTCTGCGAGAGATTGAAGTAGTCGCCGATGCCGACGGCCGTATGAATATGCACCGGCAAGTGCAGCCGTCCGCCTTCCTGAACCAGGTATCGGAAAATGTAATCCTGAAACGTGCGGTACTCCTTTTCCGTCGGTATTCCACCTGTGATGAACCTGCGATAGATGTCCTCAGCCTGCGAACTTGTCGGATCGCTGAAAGACATTGGTCGGAAATACGCCACCTCGAACTTCATGGCAATGCCGCCGCGTCGGGAATTGTCCTCGAGCACCCGGCTGATGAAGCTCAGATAGTCGGCGAATGACGCCGGAAGCTTCGTGACGCTCACCTGCTGCATCCAGCGGTGCAGCATCTTCTCTTGCAGCGGAATGAAGACTCCTTCATCAGGATTTCGCCCAGTTTCGCGCTCATTGTTAAACGGCCACATGAACGAATCGGCGAAGAACACCCAGGGAAAGCGCTTGGCGTCGAGGTAGTCGGGCATCATCGCGCGATTCGCCACCGAGGATTCGATGTTGATCTTGTCGAGAATGGAGTTGAAGTATGTCGTACCCGAAAGCTGCTTCTTCAACTCAGTCTTCTTATTCAGCAGCCACTTCGAGTGCTCCGGCGAGAGATCGTTGTACGGATATCCGAAGAGCGCTTTGGCAGCTGCTGCCAACTCAGGATTGTCGTCGCGTGTCCGCAGCGACTCGCTCGCGTTTGGAGGAGCCGCCATGGCGTCAACGTCCGGATCGTCGGCGTAACCTGGATGCGCGTGATGGTCGAAGGCCTGGATCTTCTCGATCTGGGGAAGCAGGCGCTGATAGATCTGCTGCACATCTCCACCCGGAAAGGGACGAGCCTGGGCTGCACACAAGCCAGCTAAGAATAGGATGACGACGACAATACGGATTCCATCTCGCATGGGATACCCTCGAACACAACTTCGAATCTGGGATTACTCACCGCACTGCAGTTGCCTGCCACGCCGACGAGACTTTCTGAATGCGCTCAACCGCTTCCTGCAATGTCGCCATCGACGATGCGAACGAGAACCGGATGAAGTCTTTGCCGGAAGAACCGAAGGCTGCGCCAGGAATGGCGGCGACGCCCGCGTCCTCGAGCAGAATGCGGCAGAGATCCTCGGCGCTTATGCCGGTTCCGGTAATTTCGACCCACGCATAGAACGCGCCATCCGGCGGCATGCAACGGAAACCAGGAACGCGATTCAGGTCCTGCGCGAACTGAGCTCTTCGGCTGGCGAACTCGGCGACCATGCGCGGCGTGTTGCCTTCGCGATCGCGGAGCGCTTCAATCGCCGCGTACTGCGTGAACTCGGCCACGCAGGTGTAGGTGTTGACCACCATCAGATTAAGCGCGGGCACGACTTCGGGCGGAGCAACCGTGTATCCAAGCCGCCATCCAGTCATTGCAAAGCTTTTCGAAAATCCGTCGATGATCAGCGTGCGCTCAGCCATCCCGGGATAGCGCAGCATGGAAAGATATTCCCCGCCGTAGATGATGCGAGCATAAATCTCGTCCGAAAGCACCCAGAGATCGTGCTTGACCGCGAGTTCTCGGAGCGCGCGCTGCACAGCGTCGGTGTAGACGGTTCCCGTCGGATTCCCCGGAGAGTTCGTAAGCAGCATCCGCGTCCGCCGAGTAATCTTCGAAGCAACTTCATCTGGATCGGGCTGAAGTTGATTCCGCACTGAGAGCGTATAAGGTACCGGGACGGCTCCGAGACCGAGCGAAATTGAGGCATATCCTGGGAAACCAGGATTCGGGTAAAGAACTTCGTCGCCGGGTTCCAGCAGCGCCATCATCGACTGAAAGAGGGCGATCTTGCATCCGGGCGCAATAACAATGTTGTCGGGAGAAACTTGAATGCTGCGAGTCCGGGCCAGATATGCGGCGATTTCCTGACGCAACACAGGAACTCCGATTACATTGCAATAGCGATCTTTCCCCTCGGCCAGCGCTCGTGAGGCCGAATCGACGACGCTCTGACCCGGATGAAAATCGGGTTCGCCGAGCTCAAGATGAATGATCGAGTGGCCCTGCGCTTCAAGTTCCTTGGCCCGCGCAAAGACCGACAGCGCGCCTTCGCCACTCATGACTGACATTCGTGATGCAATCGATCGCATGAATCTCCTACGAGCTTCGAGCTATGAGCTTCGAGCTACGAGAGAACCAGAACTACTCGCAGCTCGTGGCTCGAAGCTCGTAGCTCTTCACAATCCTTTATACATTCCGCCGTCGACCAACACCGTTTGTCCCGTAATGTACGACGCGCGCTCGGATGCCAGCCAGACAATCGTTTCCGCGACTTCGCGAGGATCGCCTAAGCGCTTCACCGGAGCATCGGCTGCCCACGCATCGAGGAACTCCTGCTCCGGCCTTCCCGTCGTCGCGGAGCGGGCTTTCGCCAGCTCTTTCAATCGATCGGTCGCGGTGAATCCCGGACCGACGTTATTAACCAGTATTCCGTCTTTCCCGAACTCGTTGGCCAGGCTCTTCACCAGACCAACGACTGCAGCGCGGACCGCATTCGACAACACCAGATCGGTGACCGGCTGCTTTGTGGTGATCGACGTGATCGTGATGATGCGTCCCCACTTCTTGCGCTGCATGTGGGGAATCACTTCATGGGCAAAATACACATTGCTGAGAAAATTGGCGTCGATCGCCTTATTCCATTCTTCGAGCGATGCGGCGAGAAATCCCTTCGCCGGCGGACCGCCTGCGTTGGTTACGCAGATGTCGACACTGCCAAACTTGGTTGCCACTGCGGCGACGAAGCGCGTCACAGCCGCGAGATCGGTCACGTCGAAGGCCTCGGCGTAGACTTCGGCCGCGTGTTTCCGGCGAATCTTCTCAGCAGCGGCTTGCAATGTGCGCTCGTTGCGGGCACACATCGCGACGCGGCAGCCTTCGGCGGCGAACGCCTCGGCTGTCGCTAAGCCAATCCCTTGACTCGACGCTGCTACCAGCGCGACTCGTCCTTTGATCCCAAGATCCATGGCGGAGTGAATTCGGCATTATAAATGGTGGCAGGAAAAGCTTGATCCACAGAGGACGCAGAGGTTCACAGAGGCTTTGCTTGCAGCGCTTGAACCACACTATTAGTCTTGACATCAGAGGAATCTATGAAACAGCGTAAATGTCGCCCTGAAACCGCGGCTGTGCGCGGCGCGTCGGAGATGGATAAGAAGAATGGTCCGGTCGCGCCTGAGATCTATCAGACTTCGACTTTTGAGGTGGCCGACAACGAAGAACAGATCCGCGTGACCACGACAGACCGTTACTACACGCGATGGGGAAATCCGACGATCACGCTCGC
>Ga0210403_10004704_pt1 | contig 11701 bp, 10 predicted proteins | sample IncBWC19MmetaG_FD_150863 | JGI IMG/M metagenome (GOLD analysis project Ga0210403, IMG submission 150863) | Forest soil microbial communities from Barre Woods Harvard Forest LTER site, Petersham, Massachusetts, United States - Inc-BW-C-19-M | ecosystem: Environmental > Terrestrial > Soil >... | reverse complement strand
GGCGGCTGCCGCTTCGGCCGGCTGGCCATCAGGCTGATCGTGCGCCGGCGCGTGAGCGAGCCGCGCCTACCGGTTTACTAGGGGCCATGCGCGCGCGCACGAGACCCACCGCATGACGCGCCTGCTGGTGCTCGCCGCCGCGCTCCTGTTCATCGCCGGCTTCGCCTTCCTCACCTTCCTCGCCATCTCCGAAAAGGGGCTCACCGTCGCCGGGGTGATCTCGATCTTCATCCTCCTGCTGCTCGCTGTTGGCATCGTCGGCGCGCTGCGCAATCCTCCACGGCCATAAGCACACAGCCATTCATGACCCCGGGCCAGAGCCGCGAGCGGCGCGAGCTGGCCGCCCGCCGGCGCCGGCAGCGCCGTCTCGGCGCAACTGCGATCGCACTCGCAGTGATCGCCGGCGCGCTCGTCACGCTCGCGCTGACAGGCAGCTCGCAGGCCGTGCGCCACCGAGCGGGCGCCAGCCGCGAAAACCGCGGTCTCGCCGCTGCCGCGCCTGCACTGTCCCCCGCCGGCCTCCCGCTCGCCCGGCCCGCGTTCACGCTCACCGGCCTGGACACGCCGCGCCAGAACCCCCTGCATCTGTCCTTCGCCACGCCGCCCCTCGCCGGGCTCCTGTTCGACCTGCGCACCGGCCAGGTTCTTTGGCAGCACAACGCCTCTGTGCGCCGTCCTATCGCCAGCCTCACCAAGATGATGACCGCGCTGCTCGCCGTCCAGCGCGGCCGGCCGCAGGAGCCCGTGCTCATCACCAGGGAGGCCGTGGCCGAGGGCGGCTCCAAGGTGGGAGTGCTGCCGCTGGGCAAGCGCGTGCGCCTGGAGACCATGCTCTACGGCCTGATGCTGCCCTCGGGCAACGACGCCTCCGTCGCGCTCGCCCAGCACGTCGCCGGCAGCATTCCCGCGTTCGTGGCGAGCATGAACGCCGAGGCGGCAGCGCTCGGGCTCGGCTGCACGCGCTACTCCTCGCCGTCGGGCTTCTACGACAGCGGCAACTTCTCCTGCGCCGCCGACCTCGCGGTGCTCGCCAGCGTGGATCTGCAGCAGCCGCGGATCGCCCGCGTGGTGCACACCTTCACCGCCGCGCTCCCCTTCCCCATAGCCGGCGGCAAGCTCTACCTCAGCAACAACAACCCGCTGCTCATCTACGGCTACCCCGGCACCACCGGGATGAAGACCGGCTACACCATCGCCGCCGGCCGCTGCCTGGTGGCCACCGCGGTGCGCCATGGGGTCGAGCTCGGCGTGGTGCTGCTGCACTCCCCCGAACCCGCAACCCAGGCGCGGAAGCTGCTCGACCACGCCTTTCAAGACCTCTACCGGCTGCCCGCCGTGGCTGAGCCAGCGATACCTCCCGGGGCCTGAGCGAGGACTCAGCGCTCGTGCGACGCGCGTGCTCGCGCGGTGGAGTACCGTTCGCTGGGCAAAGATTGACTGGCCAGTCAGCCAAAGGAGGAGCCGTGGATCTCGACGACACACCGGAGCAGGCCGCCTACCGCACGCAGGTGCGGGCCTGGCTTGATCAGAACAAGGCCCAGGCGCCGGTACTGCAAGGTCCCGGAGCGCTCGAGGACGAGGCGGAGATACTCGCTGCGCGCCGCACCTGGCAGGGCAAGCTCGCCGAGGGCGGCCTCGCCGGGGTGACCTGGCCCAAGGAGTACGGCGGCCAAGGCCTCGGGCCGATCGAGCAGGTGATCTGCAACCAGGAGATCGCCCGCGCGAAAGTGCCGGGCATCCTCGACGCGATCGGCGTGGGCATGCTCGGGCCCACCATCATCGCCCACGGCAGCGAGGAGCAGAAGTCGCGCTACCTCGGCGCGCTGCTGCACGGCGACGAGGTGTGGTGCCAGCTCTTCTCCGAGCCCGCCGCCGGCTCGGATCTGGCTGCGGTGCAGACACGCGCGCGCCTGCAGGACGACGGCAGCTGGCGCCTGACCGGCCAGAAGGTGTGGACCACCAACGCGCAGTTCGCCTCCTACGGGCTGCTGCTGGCGCGCACCGACGCCGACGTGCCCAAGCACAAGGGCATGACCATGTTCGTGGTGCCGATGGACGGCGAGGGCGTCACCGTGCGCGGGCTGCGCCAGATTTCCGGCGAGGCCGAGTTCAACGAGGTGTTCTTCGACGATCTCGCGCTCGACGCCGACGCGGTCGTGGGCGGGGTCGGCAATGGCTGGGGCACGGGGCTCACCACGCTGATGTTCGAGCGCGTCACCATCGGCCTCGGCGGCGAGGGCATGGGCTACAACTCCACCCGCTTCGCCGCCGCCATCGCCGCCGACCCGCACGCGCGCCGCGACCCCGAGGTGCGCCACCTGCTGGGCGAGATCTCCAGCGAGCTGCTCGCGGTGAGGTTCACCGGCTACCGAACCCTCACCGCGCTCCAGAAAGGCCAGATCCCCGGACCCGAGGCGGGCCTCGCGAAGGTCACGATCGTCAACGGCGCCATCAAGGCCGGCGATCTGATCGCCGACGTGGTCGGCCCCGACGCATTGGATGAGAGCAGCGACTGGGCGTACATGATCTCGTTCCTGCCCGGCTTGAAGTCGGCCGGTGGCACCGAGGAGATCCTGCGCAACACGATCGGCGAGCGCGTCCTCGGGCTGCCGCCGGAGCCGCGCCTGGACAAGGGCATCCCCTTCTCCGAGCTGCGTTCCAAGGAAGGAGCCCCAGCATGAACCTGGCACTCTCAGACGAGCAGGTGTTCCTGCGCGAGGCCGCGCGCGGCACGCTCTCGCGCTTCAAGACGCTGGAGGCCGCCCGCGAGGCGCTCGACGGCAACGACAGCGCGCTGCCCGACCTCTGGCCCACCGCCAAGGAGGCCGGATGGCCGGGCCTCTTGATCGGCGAGTCCCACGGCGGTGCGGGGCTCGACGCCTTCGACGCGATGCTCGTGATGGGCGAGTGTGGCCGCGTGCTCGCCGGCATCGGGCTGCTCGGGCACCTGCCCGCCACAGCCATCCTCGACGCCTCCTCCAACGCAGGCGCCCTGCTGGGCGCGCTGGCCACCGGCGAGCGTCGCGCGGCCTACCTGCCGGTCAGCCCCCCCGACGACCTCGGCGGCGGCTGGACTGTGGACCCCGCTCAGGGGCTAGCGCGCCCGGACGCGCCGGTCGCCGTCGGCGGCGAGGCGCAGACGCGGGTGACGGGCGAGCTGGCGTTCGTTCCCGACGCCCCCGGCGCCGACGTGCTGGTGGGTGTTGCGCTGCTCGACGGCAAGCCCGTGGGGGTCGCAATCGAGGGCGATGCCGCGGGCGTGTCGGTGCAGGAGGTTCGTCGCTATGACGCCACCCGCACGCTCGGGCACGTCTCGCTGAAGGACGCCCCCGCAACGGTGCTGGACGCCTCCGTTGAGACGCTCGCCGGAGCGTGGCACCTTGCTCAGGCGCTGCTCGCCGCGGAGTCGCTGGGCAGCGTGGAAACCGCCCTGGACGTGTCCGTGGAGTACGCCAAGGAGCGCCACACCTTCGGCCGCGCCATCGGCTCCTACCAGGCCGTCAAGCACAGCCTCACCGAGGTGTTGCGCCAGCTCGACAACGGCCGCTCGCTGCTCTACTACGCCGGCTGGGCTCGCAACGGCGGGCCTGCGGAGTTCCCGCTCGCCGCAAGCGCAGCGCGCTCGGTGGGCTCGCGCGCGCTCGACCTCGCAGCGCGCACCATGATCTCGGTGCACGGCGGCATCGGCGCCACCTGGGAGCACGACGCACCGCTGTACTTCCGGCGGGCGCAGCTCTCGCGGCGCCTGCTCGGCGGCACCGGCCAGGCCACCGACCGCGTGGCCGGCGAGCTGATCCTGCAAGCCGACGCAGCGTAGAAGCAGAACGGACTAGCCGCCGCCCGCAGCGGCCCGGCGCGGGGCGCGAGCCCGCGCCCTCGCTCGCGCGCGCGCCCGTGCCTGTGCTGCCCGCGCATCGAGCGGCGACACCGTGGCAATCAGCGCTGCGCGCACCGGAGCGCCGTAGGCGGCGTCCACCGCTTCCATCATGTTCCCCGGCACAGCGCAGTTGACGCAAAAGCCGCGCTGGGACCATCCGATCGCGCGGGCCAGCACCTCGTCGGCGTAGGACACGCCGTTTGCGTCGTGCCCGTAATAGTCATACGCCGCGTTCCACGCCGAGGAGTCGAGCGGATAGCCCGCTCCGTTGGCGGAGAGCAGATGCGCCGCCGCCATGATCGAGTCGAAGTCGTCGTAGATCGAGGGGTGCGCGCTGGTCATGTGGCCGTAGGAGGCCGGGCGCCTGCCGTAGATGTAGGAGTTGCTCACCAGGTCCCACGTGCTCACGCGGCCATTGGTCACGTTGAACTGCATCGGGCCGCCGCAACAGTGGGCGAAGTTGAGGCCGTGGTAGATCCCGGGCGCCGTGGAGAACGCGCTCTCCTGCATGTGAATCGACGCCAGCAGCAGCCAGTTCACGCCGAAGGTGCGCTGGGCGGTGGCGTAGATCGGATAGAAGCCTTCCATCCACGATGTGGCGATGTTGCGTTGGGGGGCAAGGCCACCGCTCGCCGGGGCGCCGGCCTCACCGGCCCGCGTGGCTGCGAACGCGTGGCGGGAGAGCGCCCCCGCGGCCGGGCGCGCCGCAGCCGCGAGCGCGCCGGAGGAGGGTGCGGGGGTTGGGGTGGCCTGCACGAGCGGCACCGCGGGCGGCACGAGCGAGCTCGTCTGGCCCACCGCGCCGATCAGCACCGCCACCAGCACCGCCAGCCCCGTCGCCGCCACCGAGCACGCGAGCAGCCACGCGCGCCGTTCCGACGGCGGCGAGGGGAGCTGGGCTGGGGCGGGCTGCTCGGGCATGATGCGACCGGGCTACACGCTACCGTCGCCGCGGCGGCGAGGGTCCCGATGGCCAAGCCGTCCGCCCCACGCCGCAGAGCGCAACGTTGCCCCTACCGTCGGGTTATGCGCGTCATGCAATTGCACACGCCCATGCCCTCGGCGCCAGCGCGCACCTCGGCGCCAGCGCGCACCTCGGCACTCGCACGCGCGTTGGCACTGGCGCTCGTGCTGTGCCTCGCCGGCAACGCGAGCGAGGCCGACGCTACGCCTACGCCGCCTACCACGCCCGCCCAGCAGCACTACCTCGCGCTGGCCAAGCACGGGGTGGCGCTGGCGCAGCAACGCTGGAGGGACAGCGGGCGCGGCTGGTACGACGCGCGCCTGGCCGACCGCGACCGCTATCCGCTGGCCACCATCTGGGACATCGTGCCGCTGTTCGAGTCGCTCGACGCCATTGCCATCGCCGAGCCCACTGCCGCCAACCGCTATGCGCTCGCGCGCTTTGCCAACGGCGCGGAGCGCTACCTGAACCGCGGCCTGCGGCCGCTGCCCGGCTACTCGCCCTACCCCGGCGACCGCGAAGCGGGCACGCAGACGTGGTTCGACGACAACGGCTGGTGGGGCCTGGCCTTCTTGAACGCCTACCGCGCCACAGGCGCGCACCGCTACCTCGCCGACGCGCAGCGCGCCCTCAGCTACATAGCGGCGGTTGGATGGGACCGCCACAGCGGCGGGATCTGGTGGAACACCAGCCATCCTTACAAGGCTGGCGAGGCGCTGGCCTCGGCCACGCTGCTGTCCAGCCTGATCTACCAGCAGACGCGCTCGAGCGCGGCACTCGCGCAGGCGCGCATGTACCTGCGGTGGGCCAACGGCGCGGGCTTCAGCGCCGCGGACGGCCTCTACGCCGGCAGCAGCCTCGACGCCACGCCGATCGACTACATCGAGGCGCCTCTGATCTACGCGCAGGCGCTGCTGTGCCAGCTGACCGGCGTGAGCGCCGAATGTGAACGGGCCGAGGAACTGAAGGCCACGGCGCTTGAACGCTTCGGCCACGCGCTGGACTTCTCGCCGCAGTACGACGCCATCTACCTGCAGTGGATGCTCGCGCTGTACGCAATCGACCACGATCCCGGGTTGTACAGCCTCGCCGCCGACAACGCTGCAGCCGCGCAGGCGCACACGCTGGACGGCCGCGGCCTCTACCTGCTCTCCTGGGGCGGGCAGACGCTGCCCACCCAGTACGCGCTGCCGGGCATGATCCAGACGCAGGCAGCCACCACCAGCGTGTTCGCCTGGCTGGCCGTCTACGCGCCGCCCGGCTGATCCGACCTCAAAGAGGCCTCACACGCCAAGCGCGCGTTTGATCACGCGATCGAAGACCAGGTCGGGCAGCACCCGCTTGAGTGCCAGCATCACCTTGGCGTCGCGCCCCACCAGGTAGCGCGCACGCATCCGCCGCGCGGTCAGGGCGCGCGCGATCGTGCTCGCCACAAGCTCCGGCGGCACGCCCCGGCGCGCGGTATCCGCGAGCGTCTTCTCCATCGCCGCGGGCACGTGCCCGTACTGCTCTGCAAGCTCCTGTGGCACGCTCACGCGCCGCACCTCCGCCTGGCCCTTGTCCCAGATCGGCGTCGCCACCGAGCCCGGCTCGATCAGCGCCACGCGTATGCCCGAGTTGTGCAGCTCAATGCGAAGCGCATCCGCGAAGGCCTCGATCGCGTGCTTGGAGGCGGCGTAGGGCGCCGTGTAGGGCGTCGCCACGCGGCCACCAATGGAGGAGATGAACACGATCCGCCCGCCTGTGCCCCGAGGGGTGCGCGCGCGGCGCAGCGCGGGCAGCAGGGCCTTGGTCACCGCGAGCTGCCCGAACACGTTGACGTCGAACTGGCGCTGCAGATCCTCTGCGCTCAGCAGCTCCACCGGCCCGCCGACGCCGATGCCGGCGTTGTTCACCAGCGCATCGAGGCCGCCGGCCGCCCCGCTCGTGCCAACGCGCATCTCCTGCACCCGAGCTGCCGCTTCGGCCACCTGGCCGGGGTCGGTCACGTCGAGCGTCAGCGGGATCAGGCGTCCATCCGCGCCGGCCTCGGCGAGGAGGCTCTCACCTGCCGCCGGGTCGCGCACGCCCGCCAGCACGCTCCAGCCCGAGGCCACCAGGTTCAGGGCGGTTGCGCGGCCGATTCCAGTGGACGCGCCCGTGATCAGTGCGAGCGGCACGATCGCGACGCTAACAGACTCCCCGAGCGCCTATGAGGAGTCTCACCGCCGCGCGGACGCAGCCGCGCATACGATTGCGCGATGGCTCCCCACGTCGGAATGCGGTGCAACGCCGCGCATGCAACCGTCCTCGCGGCGCTCGCCGCCGGCCTGATCGCTCTCGCCGGCTGCGGTTCGAGCCACAACGGCACGAGCGCCACAACAGCTCTCGCGGGCCCACCCAAAAGCTGCCCCGCGACCGTGGTGCAGGCCCTCAGCCGTGTGGTGCGGCGGGTCTACCGCGAGGGCCTCTCCAGCGAACGCACCGCTGTGGCCCAGCGCGGGATCGCCGCCTCGGTCGCGCTGCGCCAGGCCATCGAAGCAGGCAGCCCCGCCGCGGTGCGCGCGGCGGCCGAAGCGCTCGTGGCCAGCGGTCGCATGACCAACCTCACGGTGATGCGCGAAGGGCACACCCTCGCCGATGTGGGTGGCCCCGCGGTCTCCCCTCTGGCGGGCACCATCATGGGGGCCACCGGAAAGCCCATCGCCACCTACCTGACCAGCGTATGGAGCGACACGGGCTTCCTCGCGGAGACCGACTCGATCGCATCGGGGCTCGTGTCGCTGCGGGTGCACGGGCACAGCATCGCCGGCAAGCTCAGGCTGCCCGCCGGCAAGCTGCCCGCGGAAGGCAGCATCGTGCTCGGCCACGTCCGCTACCAGTTCGCATCCTTCGGCGGCAAGAACTACCCCTCCGGCCCGCTGCGCGTGTACCTGCTGCGGACGGTTCGCTCGACCTCCACGCTGTGCGGCGCCACCAGCGAGGACACGGTGGTGGCCGCGCTCAGCCACGTGGCGTCGCTCATCTACGCGGGCGAGGCGGGTGCGCGCACCGTGCCACAGATCCAGCGCGTGCAGGCCTACCAGCCCCTACTTGAAGCGGTGTCGCGGCGCGACCCTGCGGCGACCAAGACAGCCGTGGAAGCGTTGCTCAACCAGCACATCGTGCGCCTGCGCATCTATGACAGCAGCGGGCAGCTGCTCTCAGACGTGGGCGGCCCATACGTGCTCGCTCCGGTGACCGCTCCGCTGACGCTGGGGGGCCGCAAGATCGGCAGCCTCGTGCTCTCGATCCAGGACGACGAGGGATATCTGCGCCTGACCAAGCGCCTGGCGGGCCTACGCGTGCTCATGTACATGGACCACACCCTCGTGAAGAACAGCCTCGGCCCTGAACCGGGGACGGTGCCGGAAAGCGGGCGCTACCAGTACCAGGGCGCCACCTACCGCGTGTTCACGCTGCACGTCAAAGCGTTCCCCGACGGCCCGCTCACGATCAACGTCCTGATCCCGATTCCATACACCTGAGGCCGCGAGCGAGCGAGGACGCAGAGCCGCGAAGGCCATCGGCCGTCAGGCAGGCGCGAGCGAGTCCTGCTTGGCCTGCAGCGCGTCCATCAGCTCGTTGAAGGAGTCGGCGAATTTCTCGACCCCCTCGCGCTCGAGCGTCTCGGTCACGTCCTCGTAGTCCACGCCCGCCTGCTCCAGCTCGGCGAACACCCGCTCGGCGTCCTCGATGCCGCTGAGCAGCCGTGGCTCGGGATGGCCGTGGTCCTGGTAGGCCAGGATCGTCTCCTCGGGCATCGTGTTGACCGTGTCGGGGCCAAGCAGCTCCTCCACGTAGAGGGTGTCCGCATAGGCGGGGTTCTTGGTGGAGGTGGAGGCCCACAGCACGCGCTGCGGCGTTGCGCCCTTGCCCGCGAGGTACTCCCAGCGCGGGCCCGAGAACGCGTCCTGGTAGTGGCGGTAGGCGAGCTTGGCGTTGGCGATGGCGAGCTTGCCCTTCAGCTCGTCGTGGGGCTCGGCCAGCTCGTCCAGGCGCCTGTCGGCCTCGGTGTCGATGCGCGAGACGAAGAAGCTGGCCACCGAGGCCACCTTCCCCGGGTCCCCGCCCTCGGCCACGAGGCGCTCGATCCCGCGGATGTAGGACTCGGCCACCTCCGCGTAGCGGCTCAGCGAGAAGATCAGCGTCACGTTGATCGAGCGACCCTTCGCGATCACGTCCTCGATCGCCGCCAGGCCCGGCTTGGTCGCGGGGATCTTGACCATCAGGTTGGCCCGTTCCACCGCCTGGTGCAGGCGGATGGCCTCGCGGAAGGTCTCAAGCGTGTCGTAGGCGAGCCTCGGATCGACCTCCAGCGAGACGTAGCCGTCACGCCCACCGCTGCCCTCCCATACGGGACGAAACACATCGCAGGCATCCTCGATGTCGCGCTGAGCCAGCGCCCAGAAGGCTTCCGAGACGTCGCTGCCGGCCGCGATCAGCTCCTGCAGCTGCTCGTCGTAGGCGTCCCCCGCGGTCATCGCCTTCTGGAAGATGGTGGGGTTGGACGTCGCGCCAACCACCGAGTAGTCGTCGATCAGCTCCTGCAGATGGCCGCCGCGAATGTTCTCGCGCGAGAGGAAGTCCACCCACACGCTCTGCCCCAGGGCCGACAGGCGTTGCAGGGGTCTGAGGGCATCGGCGGGCATCATGTTCTCCTTGGTCTAGGTCGGTTGCAGCAGGGCCCTTGCGCGGGCAAGAATGTTCTCCGAGTCGAAGCCGAGCTCCTTCAGCACCGTCGCTCCGGGGGCGGAGGCGCCGAAGCGATCGAGCCCAAGCACGTCGCCGTCGCTGCCCACCCACTTCCACCAGCTCATCGTGGCCCCCGGCTCCACCGCCAGCCGTGCTGTTACCTCGCGCGGCAACACCTGCTTGCGGTACTCGGGCGTCTGCGCTTCAAACAACTCCATGCAGGGCATCGACACCACGCGCACGCCCGTGCCCTCGCCGGCGAGGCTGCGCGCGGCTTGGAGCGTGGGGCCGACCTCTGCGCCGGTGGAGATGAGGATGACCTCGACCCGATCCTGGCCGCCAAGGGACTCCCACAGCACGTAGCCTCCGCGCGCGACCCCGGCGGCGGAGCCAACCTCGCTGCGATCGAGCACCTCGATGTTCTGGCGCGAGAGCAGCAGCGCCACCGGGCCATCCTCGCGCTCCAGCGCCACCTGCCAGGCGGCTGCGGTCTCGTTGGCGTCGCCGGGGCGGATTACCCACAGGTGTGGGATCGCCCGCAGCGCCGCGTAATGCTCCACCGGCTGGTGCGTGGGCCCGTCCTCGCCAAGCCCCACGGAGTCGTGCGTCCACACCCACACGACCGGCAGCCCCATCAGCGCCGAGAGGCGCACCGAGGCGCGCATGTAGTCGGAGAAGACCAGGAACGTGGATCCGTAGGGCTTGACGATCCCGCCGTGCGCGCAGGCGCCGTTGACGATCGCGCCCATGGCGTGCTCGCGGATCCCGAACGGGACGTTGCGCCCGGCGTGCACGCGCGAGAACTCCCCCGCCCCCTCGAACACCGTCTTGGTGGACTCCACCAGGTCGGCCGCGCCGCCGATCATCGTGGGAGCGAACTCCGCAAAGCCCGCCATCGTCTTCTGTCCAGCGGAGCGCGTGGCGAGGTGCTGGCCGGCCTCGAACACGGGCAGCGCCTCGCGCCAGCCCTCGCGCAGGCGCCCCGCCCAGGCGCGGTCCCAATCCTCGGCCATGTCCGGGTGCGCCTCGCGCCAGGCGTCGAAGCCCGACCGCCAGCGCTCCTGGGCGTCCGCTCCGGCCGCGCGCAGGGACATGTGCTGATACACGCCGTCATCGACCCAGAACGTGCGCTCGGGGTCGAAGCCCATGACCTCCTTGGTGGCCCGTACCTCCTCCTCGCCGAGCGGCGCGCCGTGGGACTTGGCGGTGTCCACCGCGTGTGGCGCCGGGTAGGCGATGTGCGAGCGGATGGCGATAAACGACGGGCGCTCCGCTTCATCGCGGGCGGCGGCGATCGCGGCCTCCAGAGCATCGAGGTCCTCAGAGTCGTGCACGTGCTGGACGTGCCAGCCCTCCGCGGCCAGGCGCGCGGTGTGGTCCTCGCCGTCGAACGACAGCGAGGTGGTGCCGTCGATCGTGATGTGGTTTTCGTCGTAGCACACCACCAGCTTGCCCAGCGCGAAGTGCCCCGCGATCGACGCTGCCTCCTGGCTGATGCCCTCCATTAGGTCGCCGTCGGAGCAGATCGCATACACGTGGTGGTCCACCACGCGCTCGCCGGGGCGGTTGAAGCGATCGGCGAGGAAGCGCTCGGCCATGGCCATCCCCACCGCGTTGGCGAAGCCCTGCCCGAGCGGCCCCGTGGTCACCTCGACGCCCGGCGTGTGGCCGCGCTCGGGGTGCCCGGGCGTGCGCGAGCCCCACTGGCGGAACTGCTTGAGATCCTCGAGGCTCAGGTCATAACCCACGAGGTGGTTGAGCGAGTACTGCAGCACGCAGGCGTGGCCCGCGCTGAGCACGAATCGGTCGCGATCCGGCCATGCGGGATCGGCGGGGTTGACCCGCAGGGCGCGCTTGAACAGCGTGTATGCGAGCGGGGCGAGCGCCATCGCCGTCCCGGGATGGCCCGCGTTGGCCTTCTGCACGGCGTCCATCGCCAGCGCGCGGATGGTGTCGATGGCAAGGCCGCTGATCTCGGTCTCGCTGAGCCCGTCGGGACGCGCTGCGGAGGTACTGGATTCTCCGGTGACGGCCATCGGCTCCGATCCTAGCGCCGTCTGCCGCTAGAGTCGCGGGATCGTGCCTGAGCAATTCTGCGATGTCGGTAGAGGGATCACTCTCTGTTACGAGACGTTCGGCGACCCGTC
>Ga0210403_10004702_pt1 | contig 11703 bp, 12 predicted proteins | sample IncBWC19MmetaG_FD_150863 | JGI IMG/M metagenome (GOLD analysis project Ga0210403, IMG submission 150863) | Forest soil microbial communities from Barre Woods Harvard Forest LTER site, Petersham, Massachusetts, United States - Inc-BW-C-19-M | ecosystem: Environmental > Terrestrial > Soil >... | reverse complement strand
TTGAAAACTACCCGTGGAAAACTTTAAAGTTAGATGGTGAGAACTGGTTGCGCCAAAGAATTGTGGCGGTGCCGATGATCGAATTAATCTTATTAATAGGTCCTAATGCTCTCGATAAACTCAGTTTCAAATTTACATTTGGGTAGCCATTCGAGTTTAATTTCTAGTAGGTTGATCGCAGCACAAATCCGCAATGACGGTTTTCAAAAAATAAAAAAGGGCAGTTGCCCGCCCTTCAGTCTGATCAGTTTCCTGATTTTAATCTTATGTTAATATTCGTCTTCGTTAAAGAAGAAGTCTTCCTTAGTCGGATAGTCGGGCCATATCTCTTCAATACTCTCGTACGGCTGACCGTCATCTTCCAGCTCCTGCAAATTCTCCACCACCTCCAACGGTGCTCCGGAGCGTATAGAAAAATCGATCAATTCATCCTTTGTGGCCGGCCAAGGTGCATCCTCCAGGTAAGAAGCCAATTCCAATGTCCAATACATAGTACCCTTTAATTTTCCGCAAAAATAGGATTAATTACTTCATGGGCAATAGCCGTCACCCGCTAAAGCCCATGGGTACACTCGATCGCTGTCAATTCGCGAAAGTAACCTCCTGAAGCTTGCCTTTAGGTACGCTAATATTGTGGACAATTGCATTAAAAAAGCAATATTTGCCCGCTCAAACGTATTCTAAAATATTCCATGGCTGACGAAAAAATAATTTTCTCAATGACGGGCGTAAACAAGATTTACCCACCCCAAAAACAGGTCTTAAAAAATATTTACCTCTCCTTTTTTTATGGCGCGAAAATTGGCGTGCTAGGTTTAAATGGATCGGGTAAATCCTCGCTGTTGCGCATCATTGCGGGCATCGACAAAGAATTTCAGGGTGAGGTAGTCTCAGACCTCAGTTTTACTGTGGGATTACTCGAGCAAGAGCCGCAGCTGGACAAAACAAAAACCGTAAAAGAAATTGTAGAGGAAGGGGTAAAAGACACCGTTGCCTTGCTGAAAGAGTTTGAAGCAATCAATGAAAAATTTGGTGACCCGGATGTGCTGGAGAATCCAGACAAGATGGACAAGTTGATTGCACGACAAGGCGAGGTGCAGGAAAAGCTTGACGCGATCGGTGCCTGGGAATTGGATCATAAATTGGAACGCGCCATGGATGCCCTGCGCACTCCGCCCGGGGATTCAAAAGTGGAGCACTTATCGGGTGGTGAAAAGCGAAGAGTGGCTCTGTGCCGGTTACTACTGCAGGAGCCGGATGTTTTATTGCTTGATGAACCTACCAACCACCTGGATGCGGAATCGGTGCTGTGGCTGGAAGAACATTTACGTCAATACAAAGGTACCATCATCGCGGTAACACACGATCGTTATTTCCTTGACAATGTAGCCGGATGGATTTTAGAACTCGACCGTGGCGAGGGAATTCCCTGGAAAGGAAATTACTCCAGCTGGCTGGACCAAAAACAAAAACGACTGATGCAGGAAGAGAAAAGCGAAAGCAAGCGGCAAAAGGCATTGGAGCGCGAGTTGGAATGGGTACGCATGAATCCGAAAGGAAGACAAGCAAAAGGAAAAGCGCGTTTGAATGCCTATGAAAAACTCATTGGTGCGGAAGGGCGAGAAAAAGAAGAAAAGCTGGAACTCTATATTCCGCCCGGTCCGCGTCTTGGCAACAAAGTCATTGAAGCCAACGGAGTTGCCAAAGGTTATGGCGATAAATTGCTTTATGAGAATTTAACATTTTCACTTCCACCGGCCGGAATTGTAGGAATTATCGGACCAAACGGCGCAGGTAAAACTACGCTGTTCAAAATGATCATCGGCAAAGAGAAGCCGGATGCCGGAACTTTTTCTGTGGGTGAGACTGCAAAGATTGCCTATGTAGACCAGGAACATGATGACCTGAAACCCGAAGACACCGTTTTTCAGGCGATCACCGGTGGAAACGACCTGATGATGATCGGTGGCAAAGAAATTAATTCACGTGCATACGTAAGCAAGTTTAATTTTAGTGGCACAGATCAACAGAAAAAAGTGAAAGAACTCTCCGGCGGGATGCGCAACCGCGCTCACTTAGCCATCGCTCTGAAGCAAGGGGGAAATTTATTGCTGCTCGACGAGCCCACGAATGATCTTGATGTGAATACGCTGCGATCTCTGGAAGAAGCGCTGGAAAACTTCGGTGGTTGTGCGGTGATCATATCTCACGACCGGTGGTTCCTCGATCGCGTGTGTACCCACATCCTTGCTTTCGAAGGCGACTCACAAGCCTACTGGTTTGAGGGCGGCTTTAGCGAATACGAAGAAAATAAAAAGAAACGCTTGGGTGAAGACCAGCCGCACCGGATTAAGTATAAAAAACTAGTTAAATGAATTAGGTACCGGTCGCCAGTCACCGGTTACCGGCAACTGGAAACTGGAAACTGGCAACCTGAAACTACTATGCGATCCATCTACACAATCCTCCTACTTATTCTCTCCAACACGTTCATGACGTTTGCATGGTATGGCCACCTGAAGTTCAAGGATATGAACTGGAGCCAGAACCTGGGATTGGCCAGCATTATTTTGATTAGTTGGGGAATTGCTTTGTTCGAATACGCCTTGCAAGTGCCTGCCAACCGGATCGGCTTTAAGGAAAATGGGGGACCTTTTTCGCTGGTGGAATTAAAGGTAATTCAGGAAGTTATTACACTTTCGGTGTTCGTGGCTTTCTCGCTGATCTTTTTCAAGAATGAGACCCTGCGGTTGAATCACTTTATCGGGTTCGCCTTTTTGATTCTCGCCGTGTATTTTATTTTTAAGAAATGATCCTGGATTCTGATTGCTGGCAACTGGCAATCCAACTTCAAGTCCTGTAGCCAGAATCCAGCATCCTCTTGCCATTTACACAATTTCTCTTCGTCATGCGCCAAACTTTTGCTTTCTTCCTGAATTAAATACAGGCTATGAAATATCTACTCGGTTTATTGCTGTTCATCGGCACCGGTTGCTTTGCTCAAACACTTACTGGTTTTTCCAACAGCTCGTCCGATCAGCAAAAGAAAGCTGAATCTTTTTTCCTCAATCAACAGGAAAGCGAACGCTATAAAAACCATTTGAAGGCAATCACCAAAGAGCCACACATTGCCACTTCCAAAGCCAATGAACGGGTCCGTGACTACATGGCCGAGGTCATGCGCAAGGCCGGCTTTCAGGTAGAAATTTTTCCTTATGATATTTATTTGCCGGTGATGCCTGGTACAGCTTCCGCAGAAATTGTGGAGCCCATTCGCATTCTGCTCAATAATAAAGAATACATTCACAAAGAAGACCCATTTTCATCAGATCCGAATTTGTACGTAGGATACAATGCCTATTCAGGTTCAGGTGATGTAACCGCAGAAGTTGTGTACGCCAACTTCGGCCGCAAAGAAGACTTCGAAAAACTGCAGGCCATGGGCATCTCCGTTAAGGGCAAAATTGTAATCGCCCGTTACGGCGGGAACTTTCGTGGATATAAAGCCAAGTATGCGGAGGCCGCAGGTGCTGCCGCTCTTATCATCTTCGTTGATCCGGGTGACAGCGGTTACGCCAAAGGTCTTGTTTATCCTGAAGGCCCTTATTATAACGAAAGTGATATCCAACGCGGCTCTCTCCTCACCCTCGATTGGACGGGAGATCCCTTGACCCCCTTTGAACCGTCACTGCCACTGGATGGCAAGAAGAAAATCGTCCGTAAAAGGCCGGAAGACGTAACAGGTATGCCCAACATCCCCGTGTTGCCTTTGCCTTATGGATCGGCTAAAGAAATTATTGAGCGCATGAAGGGCAAACCTGTGCCCTCCGGATGGCAAGGTGGATTACCTTATACCTATCGCATCGAAGGCGGAGGGGAATTGAAGGTTCGCGTGAACGTTTCACAGAAAAGAGAAGTACAGCGGGTGTATGATGTCGTGGGTACGTTGGTAGGCTCGGAATTTCCCAACGAATGGGTCATGGCAGGCTCACACTACGATGCCTGGGGCTTTGGAGCAACTGATCCCAACAGTGGCACAGCCATGCTGCTTGCGCTAAGTGAATCCCTGGGCAAACTTGCGCAAGCCGGATTCAAACCAAAACGAACCATCAAGATTGCGCACTGGGATGCCGAAGAACAAGGTGTGATTGGTTCTACAGAGTGGGTTGAGCAATTCCGTGATGATCTGGATGCGAAGGGCGTGGCCTACTTTAATGCCGATGGTGCCGTGTCCGGAAAAAATTTTCACGCGGCTTCCAGTCCCTCGCTGAAAAGTTTAATCGTGGATGCTACCAGGGCAGTACCGTATCCGGATTCTTCCAAAACGGTTTTTGAACATTGGCTTGGAAAGCGAACTACGAAAGAACCTTCGCTGGGGAATTTAGGCGGCGGTTCAGATCACATTGCTTTCTACACGCATATTGGCATTCCTTCAGGAGGTGGTGGTACGGGTGGTCCAACGATTTATCATTCAAACCACGATAGCTTCTCTTTTTACGAGCGATTTGCTGATCCGAGTTTTACCATGGGCCCGCTCGTGGAGCGCGTGTTTGGAATAGTGGCGCTGCGATTGGCCAATGCCGATGTGATCCCGTATAATGTGAGCCGTTATGGAACAGATTTACGAACACATTTTGAAGGATTGCAAAAACTGACCAAGGTCTATGACAAATCCGAAACTGCATTTTCATTTGATGCTTTAATTAAAGCTGCCGATGAATTGAAAAAAACGGGAGAAGAAACAGAAGCTGCCTTAAAGACAGCCAATGCTACTAATCAGAAAGCCATCAATGCAGAACTTCTTTTGCTCGAACGGCAGTGGATTAATAAGCAAGGGATGCCTTACGGAAGCTGGTACCGTTCTCTTTATGCTTCACCAGACCCCTACAGCGGTTATGCCTCATGGATGTTGCCAGCTTTTCAATATGAAGCTTCGATTAAATCCACCGCCAACTTAAAAATGTGGGAGCAGAAATATTTGGATACTATCAGCAGATTGAAATCGAAAATGGAAAACATCGCCAAGCTGTCAAAGTAGTTAAGGCCAAGGCGCCGCCAGTTAAGTCAAGTCGTTAAGCTTTGGTACTCAAAATAGAAAACGGAAATTTCTATCTGATCGATTCCTTTCTATTTAGACTTCCAGCGCGCAAGGTTAGGAATTCCTTTTGTAAAAAATCCCGCAAGAAATCCAGGGAATCCCATTTCCTTTAGCTTGCCTTTGGCAAAGTCCTGCATTTGGCTGGCAGACCAGTCAGGTTGCTTGAATTGTCCTTTTTCATAACAATAGGCACAATACATTGTACTGATCGATCCGTCGGCGTTAGTGCCACCCCCCTGGGGTGACTTTTTCAGTGGCATGCCGCAGCTCTGGCAATTATTATACGTTTTTTCCATAGAACTATTATTTTCTTTGCAAATTTAACCAGTAACAATGCCATGTCGGTTGGAGCTATAAAAATAAGGAGACCTTATCTTTCAAATTGCGAAGAATTGTAAATTTTAAAACCTGTCAACCTCAAAAGAAGATCATTTAATGAATAAGGTACTTTATTCACTCGCCATTTTATCCTTTGCCCTCAAATCTTCGGGGCAAACCACCTTAGCAGATGAAACCAAAAGCTTTGTAACGTTTCAACGCGGCACTTACGTTTTGCAAAACTTAACGCTGGTGGACGGCACGGGTGCTGCCGCGAAAACCAATCAGGATATTCTCATCGTCAACGATATCATTGATATGGTAGGTGCCGACTTGCCGGTTCCGGCCGGCGCTACGGTGATCAACATGGATGGAAAAAGTGCGATGCCGGGAATGGTTATGCTTCATGAGCATCTTTTCTATCCCAAACCAATCCCGGAGCGTGCCTATGGTGTTGCGCAAATGAGCTATTCATTTCCGCGCCTGTACCTGGCAGGTGGCGTTACCAGTATGCGCACCGCTGGCAGCATCATGCCTCAGGCCGATGTCAACATCAAACTGGCCATTGAAAAAGGAGACATACCCGGACCCAGGATGGATGTTACAAGTCCGCACATTGATCGCGAGGGAGTAGGAATTTTTGAGCTTGGTTTTGTAAAGTCAACAGATCAGGCGATCAAAACAGTGAACTTCTATGCCGATATGGGTGTGACTTCTTTTAAAGTGTACAACTTTATTACCCGAGAAGATTTGAAGGGCATTGTCAATGCTGCGCATGCACGAGGAATGAAAGTAACGGGACATTTGTGTTCCATCACTTACAAAGAAGCAGCTGACATTGGAATCGATAATATCGAACATGGGTTTTTCTCCTGCAGCGATTTTATAAAAGATAAGAAGCTGGACAATTGCGACCCATTCAAATTAAGAAAGGCCATGATTGATCTGCCCGTTGATTCCAAGGAGGTAACCGATTTGATTCATCATTTAGTGAATAAAAAGATAGCCTTGACGTCGACCATCAATGTGTTTGAGCCCTACACCAAGAGAGAAGTTGTGCCCGGTGGTGGAGTGGATGCCTTGTTCCCGCCAGCCAAGGAAAAAGTTTATAAGCGATGGGCAGGCAAGCAAGGAAAAGACTCTATTGATTACCTCCTCTTTAGCAAGGGTAAAATTTGGGAGAAGGCATTTTATGATGCCGGTGGTTTGCTCGTGGCAGGTACCGACCCAACCTATGACGGCCGGATCGTAGCCGGTTATGCCAACATGCGTCTGTTGGAACTCTTTGTAGAAATGGGATTCTCCATACCGGAAGCTATAAAAATCTGCACACTGCATGGAGCAAAGTATCTTGGCAAGGAATCTTCTATCGGCACGATCGAACGCACTAAAATTGCAGATTTACTTATTATTAACGGGGATATTAGTAAAAACATCTCGGCCATACGATCCCTTGAAACCGTTTTCAAAAACGGAATTGGCTACGACTCCAAGAAACTCTTTAAAGCCGCTGAGGGTGCTGTTGGACTTCGTTAACGATTAGCAAGCCACGACTATAATCTACCGTTTCTTACTTATTGGATTCTGAGTCAGCCGATATAAGAGTATTGCCGCGCGTTTGGTTTGTCTGGAGAGCCATTTCAAATTGGCATACTCTTTCTCCGTGTGTCCATAACCACCGGGCAATCCCAATCCATCGATGGCCATCTCAACGAAACCGGCAGTGAACGAAATATCGGCCGCACCCGCATCACGTGGGTTAACTGCAACTACTTTTCCCAAGCCAAGATCTTCACTTACCTTGGTATAGTATTCAAGTAATTTATAATTGCCTTCCTTGGGAGCCAATGGCGGATACCCTTCGATAAAAATAAGCGTAGCTTCAGTTTGCGGAAGATGATTGGCAACGATTTGTTGCATGATGTTCTCTGCTTTCTTCAGCTGCTCAGGTGAGACAGCTCGAATATCTCCTTTTACGATTGTCTCTTTCGCAACAATGTTGCTTTTACCATAAGCACTACCACCATTCATTTTCTCTTCCTGTTTTACATCACTGCCACCCAGTATAAATCCTGGATTGAAAGTAAGATCCTTTTCAACTGAAAGTTTTTCATAAAACTCCGTCAATATTCTTGAAGTTTCATAAATAGCCCCGGCCCCTATCGTGCTTGTAAAAATCTGGGAAGAGTGTGCAGGCACTCCGCTTACTTTAAGCTCCCAACCGGAGGCGCCTCGTCTTGAACTCACTCCTGTTTTAGGATCGCTTTTTCCATCTTCAAAGCCAATGGCAATGTCAGCGGTCTTAGCAGCTTCCATTAAATCTTTGCGTGCCAGTTCCAAAGGTCTGCCGGCCGATTCTTCATCGCCTGTCATTACTACAATAAGATTCATGTCTTTCAGCAAACCGGCTTGCTTCAGGGCTTCCAGGGAGTAGACCATGATCACGTCCCCGCCCTTCATATCCGATACCCCTGGCCCGGTCGCCGTTGAATCGTCGATCATCGTGTATTGCTGAAACGGACTGGAGGGTTCGAAGACCGTATCGAGGTGACCGATCAATAAAAGGGTCTTGCCCGTTCCGTTTCCGGTATGATATCCTACCAGATGACCGGAACGGCCGAATGGTTTGCCATCAATCCATTGTGTTTTAAAACCGAGGGCATCCAGTCTCGACTTGAAAATTTGTCCCACTTTATAAACGCCGTCAAAATTCATTGACCCGCTGTTGATGTTTACTACTTCTTCCAGCAGCTTCAATGCATCAGGATCATTCGCATCGATGAAAGAGTTGATTTTTTTCTCTTCTTTCAAAAGTTGGGGGTGAGCGATTGAATAATTCAGAAATAAGAGGACGAGTAGCGTTATGTTTTTCATGGTCAGTTGAAGTCAAAATTTCAAATTGATTTTTTTGGCTAAACGATCTCCTCCCCCGGCTTGGTCTTCCAGCGCTCATGCATCCACACCCATTGCTCAGGGTGTTCCCGCACAACCCGTTCGGTGAAGTCAGTGAAGTTTTGTGTGTTGATAATCAAGTCCTTCTCATCGTCCCCGGTATATACCAGTGGAATTTCAGGAAGGATGTGCATCTGCTGTTGGTAGTTTTTATCGAGATAAATATAGGTGGGCACTACCGAGCAGCCTGATTTTAGCGCCAGCACCGTTGCCCCGATGGGCGTCGCACAAGGCTTTCCAAAGAAATTAACAAACCGGCTTTTCACTTTAGTATCCTGATCGATCAAGATAGCAATTGATCCGCCTGACTTTAATGCCTTAAATAAGCGCACACTTTCTTTTCCGCGCTCAATGGCGATCGCACCATAGGCATTTCGATATTTCACCAATAGTTCATTCAGTCGCTCATCCCCCAAAGCTGTACCGATGATGTTGGGCCTGAGTCCGCGCAAGGCCATGTTGGTGATCTGCAAATCAAAGGCTCCCAGATGGGCTGTGAGAAACATTACACCTTTGCCTTTGGCATGAGCATTATCATAATTTTCAATTCCGGTAGTGACTAAAAATTTATTCAGATCGGCCAGCGATTTTACGCTGAGCGAGCGAAGAATATCACCGGCATTTTTGCCTAGCATTTCAAAAGTCTTCCTGCTCAGTTTTTTTATTTCAAGGCGGGATTTCTCCTTCCCAAAAGCAATGGTCAGGTGGCGAATCATCCGCTCTGCCGGCTTGGGAGAAAATACACAGGCTATTCTCCCCATAATGCCACAGAACCAAAGCCATGCTTTGCGCGGAATAATGTTCGAAGAGAAAATCAGGAAACGAATAAAATAATAAAGGGCTGTGTATTTTATTTCTTTGCGCAGCGGGCGTTTTTCCATAATGAAAGGCCAAAGATACTACTTCGCCGATTACTTCTGACGGGGCCAAAAATCCTCTTTTTATACCACTGTTTTTACAAATGAAGACAGAAAATCTAAAATTAAATCTGTGTGAATCTGCGTAATCAGTGGCTAAATTTGGAATAATGAAAAAATTATACCTCGTACGCCACGCTAAATCAAGTTGGGATAATGTTGAAATGGACGACTTCGACCGGCCCTTGAATGAACGGGGCGAAAACGATGCTCCAAAAATGGCCAAAATATTGAAGCATCATGATGTGATGCCCGACCGGATGATCACGAGTCCGGCTAATCGGGCACTTTCCACCTGCCGGCTTTTTGCCAAAACCCTTGGTTTCGAAAAGAAGAAAATCATGAGCGAACAAAAACTTTATCACGCTGGCCCCGACGCCATAATAAACGTGTTGGCCTCTCTTCCTGAAGATAAAGGTGATGAGGAGGTGGTACTGCTCTTTGGGCATAATCCAGGGATCACCGAATTTGCTAACGACTTATTAAATATTTCCATTGACAATATTCCTACCTGCGGCGTGGTGGAGGCGACTTTGAATATTGATTCCTGGACAGAGATTTCGTTTGGCTGCGGACGGATGGACTCATTCGATTATCCAAAAAAAACGTAAGGCGTCAAAACACCTTGAAGGTGTCAGACGCCTAAATTCTCTTGCGCCTTCGCTTGCGAAATTTATCACGTAAAAGCCGCAAAGAACTACTTCTGAAACATCGAAGCTATCCTCCGAAAAAAGCGCTTCTCAAACTCCCAGAAAAACCGAAATTGACCAAATAGGAATCCGTAAAACAAAAGAACCAGGTTGTAAACCGGGAGAATCAATATATAATAGAGTACCTTGGCCCAACCCGGAAGCTGATATCCGAAGAAAAAATGAAGAATCGGACGCATCAGCCAGACCACAGTTAAGCCGGTGCAGGCAAATACCAGCAAAATGTTAACTACCTGCCAAAGACTGCCGGCTTTCCATCTTTGCTGAAGATTTTGTAACCAACCCATACGTTGGTTCAATTAACTAAAAAGATTCCAAACTTCACTTTTTGGAATAGGGGCCTCGATGGAAATTGTTTCTTTTTTTACCGGGTGAACAAACGTCAATTGACGGGCATGAAGACAAATGCTTTTGTCAGGGTTTGGTGAATTGTATCCGTATTTCACATCCCCCACAATTACGCAGCCCATCGATGCCAGTTGCACGCGAATTTGATGGGGTCTTCCAGTGATCGGGTTGACTTCCAACAGAAAAAAATCAGATTCGTGTTTCAACACCCGATAATTTAATTCCGATCGTTGCCCTTCTTTATTCTCCTTCGTAAAAGCAGTTACCTTATTGTTCCTTTCATTCTTCACCAGCCAATGCACCAGCGTTCCTGTTTCATTTTTTGGTTTATTTCTTACTATCGCCCAATAAATTTTCTTGGTTTGCCGGTCGCGGAATAGTTCATTCATTCTTTCCAGTGCTTTAGACGTACGTGCCAAAACCACTACTCCGCTCACCGGCCGGTCCAATCGATGTACAACACCTAAAAAAACTTCCCCGGGCTTGTTATATTTTTCCTTGATGTACTTTTTGCAAAGCTCCACGAGAGGCACATCACCTGTCTCATCACCTTGCACCAAAACTCCGGCAGCCTTGTTGACTGCTAGAAGATGATTGTCTTCGTAAAGGACAAGAGATGAAATTTGTGATTTGATAATCCCCGAGTTCATACCCCTTTTCTGTTAATACTTTGCCCCAAGTTCTATACTTTTAGGATCATACCACCCCTTCACTCAAATCCATTCAGGATTCATTTGAATAATCAGGTTAGCCCTAAATGTTCTTTTGTATTTTTTTGCTGCATTTCACGTTTGATTACCTCTTCTACATTGCAGAATTCTTCGTAGCAAAACAAGCCACGCCAATACTTGGCGGTAAAACTGTCCTGATAGAGTTTGGTTTTGTGTTCATGAACTCTTTGCTCAACATCATTCGTCACGCCCGTGTATAAACCAATGAATCGTTTATTTGGTGAGGATGTAGACCAAATATGCTTTCACGACATAAATATAGCAGTCTTGACTTCGGCATGTCAACAAACCTCTACTTAACTGTCATGGCTGCATGTGCACGGGCAAGCGGAGATCCGATATCCCCAAGAAGTTCACCGTTCAGATTGGTATGATCCAACCTCTGTTCATTTCCTTGGGGATCCCACGGCACTCACCAGCCGCACGCACCGTCCGGGATGACAGCAAATTTTTTAGATTCTGCTCGAAGAATAAACTACAAAAACCCATATGCCGGGCAGCGTTGGAGCATGGATCGGCTTTCAACCAAATACGCAAAGGATATTCTGAGTGAGACCAAACCTAAAGATTAGTCGAGATACAGGAGGAACTAACTAACTAAAATCCCCGCAGTAACTGCTCATAAAACC
>Ga0210403_10004699_pt1 | contig 11706 bp, 7 predicted proteins | sample IncBWC19MmetaG_FD_150863 | JGI IMG/M metagenome (GOLD analysis project Ga0210403, IMG submission 150863) | Forest soil microbial communities from Barre Woods Harvard Forest LTER site, Petersham, Massachusetts, United States - Inc-BW-C-19-M | ecosystem: Environmental > Terrestrial > Soil >... | reverse complement strand
ACATCTCCACCTCCGACGGCTCCCTCACTGTCGTCGATCTCGCCTCGCTCCGCGTCATCAACAGAATTCCCGTCGGCCCCGCCATCTCCGACCTCCGCGAACACGCCAAGCGCCCCGAAATCTGGGGCGTCAGCAGCGCCGGCGGCTACGTTTTCGTCCTCAACACGCGCACCTCGCAAATCATCGCAAAAATTCCCGTCGGCCCTTCGCCGCTCTCGCTCGACTTCTCCAACACCGGCAATCGCGTCTACACCACCTCCTCCGCCTCCGACCAACTCCTCGCCATCGACACCGCCTCGCGCTCCATCCTCGGCCGCGCCCGCACCGGCTCCGAGCCCGTTCAAGCCCGCATCACGCCCGACCAGAAATCCATCCTCGTAGTCAATCGCCGCTCCTCTTCGCTCACCATCCACGACGCCGCCACCCTCCAGCCGCGCATCGTCGTGGAAGTTATCCCCCAGCCCGACGAAGTCGCCGTCGTCCCTGACAGCTCCCTCGCCTTCGTCATGAGCCGTTCGCAGAGCCGCCTCTCCGTCGTCGATCTCCGCCGCGGCGTCCTGCTCACCAATCTCCAACTCGCCGGCCGCCCCACGCAAATGCTGATGAAACCCGACGGCGGCGAACTCTACGTATTCTCTCCCGAAGCCCACGTCCTCGAAGCCATTAACACATGGACTCACGAAGTTGGCGACACCATGCTCCTCGGCTCCGCCCCCGCCAGCGCCATTCTCATGGAAGACGCCAGCGAAATGTACGTCGCCGATCGCGCCGCCGGCCGGGTCTTTCCCGTCGACATCTACAATCGCCGCATTGGCAGACCCATCAACGTCGGCGCCGCTCCGAACGCCATGCGCTTCGATTTCAACGAGCCCGGCGCCAAGCCCAGCATGCTCCTCGTCGTCAACGAATCCTCCGGCGACCTCGCCGTCCTCCGCCTCCGCACCGATTCCCTGATCACCCTAATCCCCGTAGGCAACACCCCCCAACGCCTAGCCGTAAAACTCTTCTAATTCCCTGTGGCACAGCCATTCCTGGCTGTGCTCTTCGATTCCGCTACCGCTGTCCAACAATTGTTCTTGAGGGTGCCCCATCCTTCGCGCCTTTTGCGAAGGGTGGGCTCTTGCGATCGAACGCCTCATTTCTCGTCTCCGCTGTTCTCGGCACATCCCAGTGCAATTCGACAAATCAACAGAATGTTTTCCACATGGTTGTGTCCTAAAATGCTTCTAGTCTTACGGAGCTTGCTACGTGGGCATAATTTTTTTTGGACTGGCGTTCCTAGCGGTAGGCAGTGGCATGGATACGATCTTTCGTCTTCGCATGGGCCGACTGGGGCACAACTGGGTCTTCCTTCGCGGCGGCACCTTTAATTACAAGGAATACCACCAAGTGCGAACCGCGAACGGCTGGCCAGCCTGGCCGGTGTACTTAATGTGGGCTCTTTACACTTGCGGAATCGCTTTGCTGATAGCGGGCTTTTTTATCCAGATCGGGACTCATCCGCCGGGCCACTAGTTGTAGCGGCCGCCTTCTGAGGCGGGCGCCTTTGTTCTCCCGGACGCCGCGCCGACTTCTTTTCACCTCCGATGACGCCGCCTGCGTAGCGCCGGCATCCTGCCGGCCAGCGCTCTTCGCCTCTCTGTGCCCTCTATACTCTTCCTTTGTGCCCTCTGTGTTAACTCTTCTCCGCTCCCAAATCCCTCCTCGAACCGATTCCTCCAACCCCTAGTAACCTTCGGGTATATCCCTATTCACATTCCCTTTGTGTGCCGGCCGTAGGCGAGCAATACTCAAGTACGGAAATTCCTCCACGCTTTCGACAATTGAAAGTCCAGCACACAAACGCGCCCTAAAAGCGCGGGATATTCTTGACCGGAGAGTGCGCATGAGCGACCAGTTGAAGACCGGGCCCAAGAAAAACGAGAAAAGCCGTGTCGCGTCCAGCCGCCGCCGTTTCCTGCAAGACTCCACGGCGACCGCTTTGGTGGCAGCGACCGCGCCCCATTTCCTGTTCGCAAAACCTTTTGGAGCCGCAGGCCGCACCCTCAAGGTCGGTTTCATCGGCCCGCGCACCGGCACCCTTGCCCGCTTCGGCGAAGGCAACGACTTCGTCCTCGCCGGAATCCGCAAAGCCATCGGCGGCGGCATCACCATCGGCGGCGCGCTGTACCCCATCGAAATCCTCGAAAAAGATTCCCAGTCCGATCAGAAACACGCGTCCGCAATCGCCGCCGAGCTAATCAAGGCCGATCACGTTGATCTGATGGTCGCCTCCAGCACCGGCGCCACCGTTAATCCCGTCAGCGACCAGTGCGAAAAGAACGGCGTCCCCTGCATCACCACCGACGCCCCCTGGCAATCCTGGTTTTTCGGTCGCGGCGGCACGCCAGAGAAAGCCTTCGACTGGACCTATCATTTTTTCTGGGGACTCGAAGACCTGATCGCCGTCTTCACCGCCATGTGGGGCTCTGTTCCCACCAACAAAGTCGTCGGCGCGCTCTGGCCCAATGATGCCGAGGGTATCGCCTATTCTGACGCCAAGTTCGGCTTCCCCCCGGCGCTGGCGGCGAAGGGATTCAAGCTAGTCGATCCCGGCCGCTTTGAAACTTCCTCTGCCGATTATTCCGCGCACATCGCGGCATTCAAAAAGGCCAACGTGGAAATTCTCTCCGGCGTTCTTCCTCCACCGGCCTTCGCCACATTCTGGAAACAAGCGGGGGAGCAGGGTTTCAAGCCGAAAATCGCCAGCGTCGCCAAAGGGATCCTCTTCCCCACCGCTGTCGAAGCATTGGGCGATCGCGGCGCCGGACTGTCCACCGAGGTCTGGTGGTCCCCCAGTTTTCCCTTCAGCTCCGGCCTCACCGGAAAAAACTCCGCCGAACTCTGCGCCGCCTACGAAGACGAAACCAAAAAGCAGTGGACCCAGCCGCTCGGCTACCTCCACGCCCTCTTCGAGGTCGCGCTCGATGTCCTCAAACGCACCAAAGACATCAACTCCCCCGCCGCCATCCGCGATTCCATCATCGCCACCAACTACAACTCCATCGTCGGCCCCATCGCCTGGCACGGCCAGCCCGTAAAAAACGTCACCAAAACTCCCCTGGTCGGCGGCCAGTGGATTCCCGGCTCCCAATTCAAAGGCAGCGGCGGCCAGCATTTCAAAAACGACCTGGTTATCGTCAACAACGAACACGACCCAACCATCGGTCTCCAACGCAAACTAGAACCCATCTCTTAACGCAGCGGCCATTCACACTTCCGTTTTAGTGGCCCCCTTCTGAGCCAGGCGTCTCTTCTCTGTGACCTCTGTGCTCTTCCTCTGTGTCATCTGTGTTAAATCTTTCCTTTCTTTCAAATGGAACTGTGGCTGTTCTACGTTCCCGCTATCACCGACAGCCCTATTTACTTCCTCCTCCCTCTTCGCTAGCCTGTCCCCTCCGGCGCACTCCTTCCCAGTCCAGTGCAACAACCCGGCAAGGAGCCAACCATGTCCACGCATCCCGTCCGCAAGACCAATCACTCGCACGCAAAATCCCAATCGAAATCGCCAATCCGCATCGTTCCGCTGCATCCGCATGTTCGCGATGCCGCCGCACCCGCGCCCCATCTCACCTATCGCAACGGCCCGCTTCTCACCAACGTCGAAGTCTTCACCCTCTTCTGGGGTGCGGCATGGCAGGACGCCGCAAACACCCAGCTCAGCCAGCAGATGAACTCCTTCTTCGATTTCATCCTCACCAGCCCGTTGCTCGACCAACTCTCCGAATACAGCGCCCCCGGAAAAAATATTGGCCACGGCAAACGCATTGGCACAAAAATTCTCACCTCTCCTGCGCCCGGCAAAACCGTCCAGGATTCCGCCATCCAATCTCTGCTCAAATCCGAATTGGCCAACGGCACTCTGCCACCTTCCAACACCAATTCCCTCTACTTCGTATTTCTCCCGCCCGGCACCACGGTGGAGCAGGGAGGCTCCGCAAGCTGCAAAGTTTTTTGCGGCTATCACGACGTTACGCCCGACGGCATCTTCTACGCCGCCATGCCGTTTCCCGGCTGTCCTGGCTGCACCGGGGGGCTCGCGATCTTGCCCGCGCTGACGTCCACCAGCTCGCACGAACTCTGCGAAGCCATCACCGACCCCATCCCCGGCCAGGGCTGGTACGACGACAACAACGGCGAAATCGGCGACATCTGCGCCTGGAAAACCAAGCAGCTCGGTGCCTTCACCGTCCAACTCGAATGGTCCAACACCGCCGGCTCTTGCATCTAGTATGTGGCACAGGCACTCCTGCCCGTGCTCATGGAGTACTCTGAATTGTGTAGGGCCCGCCTCCCGAGGCGGGCCGCTCCCCCTGTTGAGTGCGAAAGCGAAGCTTTCGCTTTTACGAATTCAACCACACCCCTAAATTTTCCTTCTGTCTCTCCCCGCCAACTTCTCCTTTGCCCCAGCAAAATCTCCCGGTGTATCATCTCCCCGCCTCCTGCACCCAGGAGAGTCTCGCAACAATCGTTTCATCCGACAGGAGACACCATGAAAATCTCGCGAGCCATGATTGCCGCAACTCTGCTCACCGCCTCCGCTGTCTACGCCGCCACGCGCCCCGCTCCCGCGCAGGACGTCATCAAAGTTGCCGGCGACAGCCACTCCGTCATCTTCGAAAACGATCAGGTTCGCGTCCTCGCGGTCCACTTCAAGCCAGGCCAGGTCGCGCCGATGCATTCGCATCCCGCCAACGTCTCTTATTTTCTAACCGATGGAAAATTGAAAATCACTCTGCCGGACGGCAAAGTGATTGAACGCAGTCCCAAAGCTGGAACCGCAGGCTGGAGCGACGCCACCACTCACGCCGCCGAAAACATCGGCACCGCCGACTTCCAGCAAGTCCAGGTCGAGCTAAAATTCCCCGTGGCAAGAGCCGTCTCCACAAACTAGGCTACTGTCGATCAGCAGACCCACCGCACTGCGGACGCCAACCGCTTGGGGAGGTGAGGCCCGAACTTCGACATAAAAAACCGTGCTGCACGCCAGGCGACTGTCGGCACATCCAGCCGTACGCCAACCGTGGGAGGATAGGACACATAGCGCGACAACGGGGGCCCGGTGCCACCCCAGATCACGAGTTCCTTCAACCCCTGCCGGATCAGATCCTCGATAAGATAGGCACGCAGGACAGTGGAGAGCGAATCGGTGTCGTAGTTACCATCGTAATTGCATTGGAAGCGCAACACCGCACCACCGGGCCTATACCATCCTCCGAGGACACTCAGCCATGTTCCGTCGCGATGCTTCAGGCCGACAGCGAGCGGCCGGTGTGTTGCCGTCACCATGTCCAAAGATTTTTCAAAGTCCGGCAGTCGCAACTGTGCCGTAAATTTGGATTTGGGGCGCAGATCGCGCGCCACCGTCCGTAATTCGTCCATCGACAGGCTTTCTATAAACTGATTCCCGGCTGCCTCGAAACGCCGTCGATAATAGCGAAAATTGTGCCGCGTTGTGCTTCCCAGGCCCTCGAGAAACTGCGCGTAGGTATCTGTCAAATGCAGATGTGAATGATATTTCCAGACGGTCCAATTGTTGTTTTCAATAAGAGAGCATTGGCCATCGACAGACCTGGAAGCGATCAGCTGCCTGACAGCGTCAAATTCTCCGCTAGATTCCAGGATTAGTAGCCGCGCACCCCTTATCCCCGGCGATGCAAGTAACAGCTCCGTCGCAAGGCGGAATACATGCTGATGATTCACGGAATTCGAGAGCAGAATGCCGCCCAGACTCCCGTCGCCATATACAATTCCGGTGGGAATTCCAGAGATGATTCGTTCTTTTGTATACATGATCCCGACGACGTCGCCCGCACTGTATACGGCTACAACTCTGGGCCCCCATCCTTTGGTGATCGAGGCGAGAAAAAACTCCGGGTCCAACGTTGCCTCGTCCACCTGAATCAACGGTTTCGCTGCCTCGCCTAATCTGCGAATTTCGGCGTTCGAGGACAACACAACTCCGGAGAAGTTGTTCGTGGAGGAGCTCGGGGAAGCGCCAGCAAACGATGTGTTCATAGTTTCTACACAGTAATTTCCGCTTATGCCTGGCTGGTAGCTACGATGCTAAACCGTGTCGCGTATTCGCCGCTGTTCGATTAGAGACACTCAGCCGGTCCGCCCCGCGGTTCGCCGAACGGGTCTGGCCATGTTTTTGTTCTTTCCTTTGGGCTCGGACAGCAGCGGACTCACTTGCCGCGAGCTCGCGCCAATGTTTCATTCAATGACTTTCCGCGCAATCCGGTGTTTACCCTATTTTTCTTGTCGGAATTTCCTGATGTCGTGGAAACTCTCCCAAGCCTGTGCGGCTGACGAAGCTATGGCCACGGTTATCTGAAAAACGGCCTGGACGTATTCGCGCGATTATTTTCCCAAGGCGTTCGCGTCTGCCGGGCCCCGCGGCCTTCCCCCCTCTCCCCAAACCACGATCCAGGAAATTGCCGAAATCATCGGCACCACCGACTTCCGGCAAGTCTAAGTTGAACTCAAGCCCCGTGGCCAGAGTCGTCCCTACAACCAGCCCCTCATCTCGAGTAACAAAAAAAGCTAGGCTTGTCATCCACCACAACCGAGAGCAACCCACAAAAATACTAGTCATCCTGAGGCCCGCGCACTTTGCGGACCGAAGGACCTCAACCACAAATTCTGCGCACAACCTTACCTTTGAGATTCTTCCCCCATCCTTAGCGGATGGCCTCAGAACGACACCGTCTTGTTTGGTTAGTTCAAAGCAGGAAATTGCAACTGAACAAAACTTCTGGCTACTTTTTGGGCAATACTATAGGAACGATATTCGCGCTCTTACTGATTACCGATTACTGATAACTTTCACTCCTACGGATCAAACCAGAACTTGATCGTTACTGTTACTTTCGACGCGACCGGTTTCCCGCCTTGCGTCGCCGGCGCATACTCATATTGCTTCAGCGCGTCCATCGCCACCTGCCGGAACTGCTTCGGCCCCAGCAGAATCTTCATGGCGCCGATCTGCCCCCGTTTGTCCACTTCGGCTTCGATGCGCACGTCGCCCGTAATGTAGTTCCGCATCGCGTCCGGCGGATAGATGGGCTGCACCGCCCGCACCAATTTCGCAGGCACCACCGGCTGATCGGAAACCGAAACCTCCGGCGCCACCGGCACCGGCGCCGATTCCCCGCTGGTCTTCGCCTTGCCACGATTCTTTGAAGTTTTCTCCGCGCTCGGGCTTCCCGCGCCGCCCTTCGTCGGAGCAACCACCCGCATCCGGCCTTTTTCCGCCAACGCCGCCCGTTCTGCGGGCGAATCGGCCGGCGGCGTCACCACCGGCCCAATCGGCGGTGGCGGACTCGTTGCCCCTACTGTGAAATTGTTCACCTGCTCGCCCGCGCCAGTTGCCGCTGGCGGGGCGGTCGCACCACTCCTCGGCGCCACGTCCACAGCACTGGTTGCATTCGAAACGCTCGGGATGCTCACCGGCTGGGAGGGGATGCTTTCAACGGCCGCTGCACTCGCCTTCGGCGCTCGATGCAGAAATGGCAGCTTATTTTTGTACCAGGCCCCGGCCCCGGCAAGGATCACCACCGCCAGCACCGCGCCGCCAACCAAGTATTCCTTCTTGCCCGCGCCCTGCCGCTCCGGCCGGTAAATATTAAACGGATCGTTCGGATCCACGTGCTTCGGCACATGCGAGAAATCCAGCGCCGGCTTCGGCAGCAAATCTTCCAGCGGATCTATCTCTACTGTACCCGCCGGAACGGCCGCTTGTGGCGTCCCCGGCGCGGGAGCCGCCGGCGCCGGTTCACCAACGCCCATCACCGGCAGCCGCATCCCGATCGTCGCCGGTGCCCTGCTGCCCTCCGGCTTCTGATTCGCCACAATTTCCGCCGCGGGAGCGCTTTCGCCCTCAGTCTTCGCGCGTTCCGCCTTCTTCCGCGCTAGCTCTTCCGCCTTCTGTTTCGCCTCGGATTCCGCCGCGGCCCGCGCCGCCGCTTCCGCCTCCGCCAGTCTTTTCGCCTGCGCGTCCTTGTCCTCCGACGGTTGCTTGACCCGCAAATCTTCCAACTGCTCCTTCAGCGCGGCCACTTCGTCCTTCAACTGCGCCACGTCCTCGCTCTTCGGCGCGGCCACCGGCTCGCTGCGGTCGTCTTCCGTCGTCTCTTCCGCTTCCACCGCTTCCGCCGCGGGGGGCACGCTCGCCGTATCCACCTGCGCCGGAAACGAAACACCCCAGAAATTCTCTTCCGGCTCCGTAAACTCCAACTCCACAAAGCACGACGTCGGCCGGTGGCTCCGCTTGTGCACCACCTGGCAAACCACTTCCTTCTTTGATTTTTTTTCCGTAAGGAACAGCAGTTGTCCAACAGTCACCGCGGCGGAAAGCTGAATCACCGCTCCGTCTTTAAACACCAGCACAGTGCTGGTTTCTTCGGTGAAAAGTTCGCGCTTGTCTTTCGACGCAATCGGACGCGCCCCGGCCACGCTAACCGGCACTTCCAGCGCCACAGGATTCGCACGCATGGTTCGCGGCGGCACTTCCCCGTTCGCTTTCTTCGCTTCGTTCGCGTTAACGTCCGTCGCGGATGACACTCATTCATCCCCTGCTCGCGCCTTCCTCAATCACTGCCCCGCTGCGCAAGCGCACTCTTTCTACACACGTAGCTTTTCCCCATCGCCGAACGAACTGCTCCGCCTGCGCCGGGGTCCACGCCTCTTAAGTTTTTCAAGAGATTCCGCCTTTCACCATAGTACCCGCCCCCCCTTGTTGCTCAATCAGTAGCGGCCCCGCCAGCCCCTCCGGCCTGCGGCGAATATCTGTAGCTTGCTTCAAAAACCAAGTGCCACTACAGTAGCTCTATTCCTGGACGGGGAAGCACTCCAAACATTCATGGAAACGCCTACGTCTACTCTCGGTCTGGTCGAGCGCGTCAAAAACGGGGATTCAGAAGGGTTTACTCTCCTCTTCAGGAAATACCGGAGACGCCTGGCTGTTCTGATTTACTACCGAATGGGCTCCGAACTTCGGGCCTATACTGAGGTCGATGACATTCTGCAGGAAACCTTTCTAACCGCGTCCCGCCAACTACCCCAATTCACCTACAGGTCACCAGGAAGCTTCATGGCATGGTTGTCTCGGATCGCCCAGCACGCGATTGGGGATGCCGCACGTTTTCAGGGTCGCCAGAAACGCGACGCGGCAGACAATCTTCGACTGCGTTCAGAGAGCAATCCCGGCGGCCCGGAACCCGCGGATTTCAACACTCCGAGCCGCATCTTTGCTCAGAAAGAGTGCGTGCGTCTGCTGCTTGAAAAATTGGAGAAGTTGCCGCCCGCGCATCGCGAAGTGATTTTACTGGCAAAATTTGAAGGCCTTTCGACACAGGAAATCTCTCTCCGCATGGGAAAGTCCCGGGAGGCGGTCGCCTTGCTCTTGCACCGTGCGTTAAACCGATTCCGCGACGATCCGCCGGCTCCGGCACCATCATGACGAAGGACGCGCCAGACAAACCTGAGCAGACTCGTTCGCAAGAAGGAGACGCCGCATCGTCTGCACGGGAAAAGGTAATCGCCCAGGTGCTTGCGGAATTTGTAGACAGGCAAGCGCGTGATGAACAGATCGACGTCGAGTCTTTCTGCGCATCGCATCCAGATTTCGCGCCTGAACTCCGTCCTCTTCTCGACAGCCTCACGCAAATGGACTTGGAGGCAGATGGAGATCAGGACTCCTCCCACTTCAACTACAACGAACACGACGTCGCGCCCCTTCCCAAGCAGCTTTCCGGGTACGACATCCTGGGTGAAATTGGCGCCGGGGGAATGGGCAGAGTGCTCCTCGCTTTTGACGAAGGCCTGCACCGCAGAGTCGCAATCAAAACGCTGAGTCCCCGCTTCAGTGGCAATGAAGTTTTGCGGACACGTTTCATGCAGGAGGCGCGCGCCCTTGCGCGGCTCCGGCATCCTAACGTTGTTTCCATCTACAGTTTGGGCAGGCCGGAAGAGCCGCCGCACTTTGTCATGGAATACATCGAGGGCGCAACGTTACTGGACGCCTCGCGAGTCCTCACGCTGAAGCAAAAGGTTGAGTTGATGGAGAAAGTGGTACTGGCCGTGGCCTTCTTACACGGCCACGACATCCTTCACCGGGATTTGAAGCCCGCAAATATCCTGGTTGGCGCTGACCTTGAGCCGAAGCTTCTTGATTTTGGCCTCGCGCGCCTGGTGGATGGGGGCGAAGGGCGCATCACCCAAGTGGGCGAGGTGATCGGAACCCCGGACTATTTTTCCCCCGAGCACACTCGGTCGGGAGTTTCTCTCGATGCCCGCAGCGATGTGTTTTCACTTGGGACGATCTTTTACGAATTGCTCACAGGCACACTGCCATTCCCGGGCGAATCCATCCGCGAACGGATGCACCTGATACGCGAAGTGGACCCCGTCTTGCCTCGGCGATTGGCATCGGGACTGCCAGGTGATTTGCAGAATATTTGCCTGAAGGCCTTGGAGAAAAATCCTGCGGACCGCTTCGCATCCGCCAAAGAGATGGCCGCGGACTTACAGCGCTTTCTTGCGGGAGAGAAAGTGCTTGCATTGCCGACGGCCTATTCTCACGTCATGTCCGGGAAAGTGGAACAACATCTCCGCGAGCTCGAAGGCTGGCGGCAAGATGAAATTCTTTCAGATCAGGAATACGACTCACTCCGCAAGGCATACGGCCGGCTCATCGAGCGCGAAGACGCCTGGATCCTGGAGGCGCGGCGCCTTTCGTTGCCTCAGGTGAGCCTCTACTTGGGAGCGTGGATACTCACCGTCGGAGCTGCATTATTGTTTTTGTTTCATTTCAGGCGCTTGTCGGGAACTCCGGCCGTGCTCGTCGTCGGACTCACTTGCTCTCTTATCGGCTGGGGTGGAATCCGGCTCTGGAAAAAAGGCCAACTTCGTATTGCGCTGGCCTATCTGCTCGCGTTCTGTCTCCTGCTGCCCATTGTTCTGCTGGTCGTGATGGGTGAATACCATTTTGGAGCCAAGCCGGCCAAAAACGAACAATGGGAACTCTTGTGGAATCTATCCGACACTTACAGGAAAACCACCAACGCGCAATTGTGGTGGTCCCTTTTCCTTTCGCTTCCAGCATACATTTGGCTGCGCCGGTTTACGTCTTCCTCCGTTTTCTCCCTCGTTTTTGCAACTATGACCGCGATTCTTTGTCACATAACACTGTTTCGATTTGGACTCATGGACCACGTGGATGAAGATCCTGGGTGGTATTATTTCCGGCTTATTCCCATCGCTCTCGCATACTTTGTGGCTGCGTTCACCATCGAACACCTTAAATTCCCCAATGATTCGCGTTATTTTTACCCGTTCGCGGTGGTCTTCACCCTCGTTTCGATGAGCGGCCTGGCCGGCTACCACGAGCCATATCATTCTTGGCTCAAGAACGAATTTCCGTGGACTCGCGGGCAGATTGAGTACCTGTTCATCATCAACGCCGGGACCTTGTACGTGCTGCACCTGCTTTGCGGCCGGTTCCCTTCATCACAAATGAGAACCGTCGCGAAATCGTTCCGATTCTTCATTCCGGGGCACGTCCTGACGTCCGTGCTTTTCCTGGGAATCGAAGCGCAAAGACTCTGGCACAACCATCTCGGTGATTTGCATCTGAAACACGAAGCGCGCTTCTTCGAGATTCTT
>Ga0210403_10004695_pt1 | contig 11712 bp, 9 predicted proteins | sample IncBWC19MmetaG_FD_150863 | JGI IMG/M metagenome (GOLD analysis project Ga0210403, IMG submission 150863) | Forest soil microbial communities from Barre Woods Harvard Forest LTER site, Petersham, Massachusetts, United States - Inc-BW-C-19-M | ecosystem: Environmental > Terrestrial > Soil >... | reverse complement strand
AAACAAGTTGTCGAAACACAGTGTTCAATCAATTCTGGGAGAAGCGATGAGAGACGAAGAAGTAAGCAACCTTCAAGCAAGTGTGGTGGGTGGATCGGTGCTGCAGACTTATCATCCGGCTGTTGCAGCGCCTTTTTTGCGAGCTGTTCCGAGCCCACCGCCTCTCCCAAGCTTTGAGGTTCTCGGAGTCAGGGTAAACGCCGTGCAGATGTCAGAAGCCGTCGAGCGGATGCGGTCTTGGGTTGATGCTCCCTACTGCAAGACGTATTTCGTAGCGGTCACAGCCATGCACCCGGTCGCGGAAGCCCGACACAACGATGATTACCGGCGGATCCTCAATTCTGCCGATCTGGCGGTTCCTGATGGTATGCCGCTCGTCTGGCTTGCGCGGTTAAACGGATTCGCATTGAAGAACCGCGTTTGCGGATCGGAATTGATGGAATCATTCTGTCGGACAACTGGAAGCGCCTATCGACACTTTTTCTACGGTGGAACTCCGGGAGTAGCGGAAAAGCTGGCACAAGCCTTACATGAAAAATACGGGATTGTTATCGCTGGAACCTACACTCCTCCCTTTCGTGCCCTCACCGAGGCCGAGGAGGAGGAGATTGCGTCACAAGTCGAAGTGAGTTCACCCGATGTGCTTTGGGTTGGGCTGAGCTCACCGAAACAGGAGAAATGGATCGACGAACACCGTCAGCATCTCAAGATTCCCGTAATGCTGGCGGTCGGAGCCGCCTTTGACATGAACTCCGGCATAACGAGACGCGCCCCGGCCTGGATGCGCAAATATGCTCTCGAGTGGTTGTACCGGCTTTGGTCGGAGCCCCGCAGGCTCTGGAAACGTTATCTGTTCACCATTCCCAAAGCGATGTGGTTTGTTGCGCTCGAAGTTATCGGCTCTTCGATGTCGTCATCCGTCAGAGGCAAAGGCGGCGCCCCATTCAATGCAGTGCGGGAATAATCGATTTCACAAATGCCCGTCACGCGCCAGTAATCGTTTCCGTTCATCTTTGTAGAAGCAGCGATGTCACCTCGCCAGAGCACAAGGTCGGCCCAGACGAATCTCGCGCCACCACGGCTTCGCGGCCAGGTACCTCGGAAGCAAAAGGAAACGAAATGCCTAGAAAAGCTCTAATCACGGGGATAACCGGCCAGGACGGCTCGTACTTGGCGGAGCTTTTGCTTTCCAAGGGATACGAGGTTCACGGGATCAAGCGCCGTTCCAGTAGCTTCAACACTGAGCGGATCGACAGCATCCTTCCGGACCTTCATGATCGTGGCGCGAAACTTTTTCTGCATTTCGGTGACTTGAACGACAGCTCAAATCTGATTCGATTGCTTTTAACTGTCCGACCGGATGAAATTTACCACTTAGCTGCGCAAAGCCATGTGCGGGTCAGTTTCGATATCCCCGAGTACACCGGAGACATTACAGGACTGGGCACCACTCGCATGCTCGAGGCTATCCGTCAGTCGGGGATTCAGACGAAGTTTTACAACGCCGCGAGCAGCGAGATCTACGGCAATACTCCGGAAGTGCCGCAACGGGAAACAACTCCGTTTCGACCACGCAGTCCCTATGCCTGCGCGAAGTTGTACTCGTACTGGTCGACGGTGAACTACCGTGAGGCATTTGGACTCTTTGCTTGCAACGGAATCCTCTTCAACCACGAATCGCCGCGCCGCGGTGAAACTTTTGTCACTCGGAAGATTACTCGAGGAATTGCGCGCATCTGTGCGGGCATTCAGGAGAAGCTCTATCTCGGCAACCTGGACGCCAAAAGAGACTGGGGGTTCGCACCTGACTACGTCGAAGCGATTTGGATGATGATGCAGCAGGCTGAGGCGGATGATTTTGTAATTGCCACGGGTGAGACTCACTCGGTCCGGGAGTTCGCCGAGTTGGCCTTTTCGCATGTTGGGCTCGACTGGACCAAATACGTTGATATCGACCCACGCTATTTTCGGCCTGCAGAGGTCGACATCCTCCTGGGGGATGCTTCCAAGGCTCAAACCAAATTGGGATGGAAACCAAGAACAACGTTCGACGAGTTGGTGAAGCTCATGGTCGAAGCCGATATGCGATTGTTGAATGACAAGCTGAGCGGCGAATTTGAGCGGCGGTCCGCGGCTTGGATTTTGGACTAATCATTCCCGAGAGGTGAAGAGTGAAGCCTTCCTCACACAAAAAAGTTGTGCTCACTGGGGGCAGCGGTTTTCTGGGCAAGTTTGTCCTGGCAAAATTGAAGGGAGAAGGTTTTGAGCAGGTCTTCGTGCCACGAAGCCGCGATTACGATCTCTGCCGTCGTGAAGAAGTGGAGCGATTGTATGCTGATGCTCAGCCTGAAATCTTAATTCATCTGGCTGCGACTGTCGGCGGAATAGGTGCAAACCGCGATAATCCCGGGCGTTTCTTCTACGAGAATATGGCCATGGGCCTGCATGTAATCGACGAGGCTCGCCGCTACGGCTCCCTCGAGAAACTTGTGATTGTCGGCACGACTTGCTCCTATCCCAAACATGCCTCGACGCCGTTCCACGAGGAGGAACTTTGGAACGGTTACCCGGAAGAGACCAACGCACCTTATGCGATCGCCAAGAAGGCTCTCCTCGTGATGGCTCAGGGCTACGGGGAGCAGTACGGTCTGCATAGCATTTACTTGATCCCGGCGAACCTTTACGGTCCCGGCGACAATTTTGACCTGCAACAGAGTCATGTCATTCCCGCGCTGATTCGCAAATTTGTTCATGCAAAGGAAGCCGCTTCTCCATCAGTTGAAGTTTGGGGAACAGGTAACGCCACCCGAGAATTTCTCTACGTGGAGGACGCCGCCGACGGCATCGTCTCAGCCACCTTGCGTTATAACGGCAAGGATCCAGTAAACCTGGGCACAGGCTCGGAAATTCAAATCCGTGATCTCGTCGATGAAATTCGCAAACAAGTGGGCTTCGAGGGCGAAATCGTTTGGAACTCGTCAAAGCCGGACGGTCAGCCACGCCGACAGCTCGACGTTAAAAAAGCTCTGCGGGAATTTGGCTTTCAAGCGCAGACGGATTTGAAAACCGGTCTTGCGAAGACGATCGAGTGGTACCGCGAAACCCTCTCCGAGCGTCAAGCCGCGGTATCGCAGACCTGAGCCCGCTCAGCTCGCGAATCTGAATTTCAGCCCTTTGTTTGACCATCTCCATCAACTCAATTGTTCTCGAGACTAAAATCCATTCGCCATCTGCTCAAGAGCACCTTGGCCCGAAATACGGCTTGGATGTTGGTCGGGCAGGGGCTCAGGCTCGTCATTCAGGCCCTCTACTTCACGGTGATCGCCCGCTCTCTGGGCGTGCAAAATTACGGCGCATTTGTTGGGGTCGTTGGACTCGTAGGCATTCTTTCCCCGTTCGGAAGCCTGGGGAGCGGGTATGTACTGATCAAGAATGTAGCGCGCGAAAAAAGGAGTTTCAACGAGAGTTTCGGCGTGTCGCTTCTGACGACATTTTGCTCCAGTTCTCTCCTGTTCGTCTTGGTTGTTCTCGTTTCGCATTTTCTACTACCGAATTCCATCCCCACCCGTCTGGTGATATTCGTGGCGGCCGCCGATCTTTTTGGTACAAGTATCACGGGAATATGCGGACAAGCATTCCTCGCTTTCGAATACTTGAAATGGACCGCATGGATCAACGTGCTGTTGAGCTCAGTCCGGCTGGTAGCAGCAATCATTTTGGTTGCACGCCACCTCAATCCGTCGGCATTGCAGTGGGGGAGCTTCTACTTCGGAAGTACAAGTGTCGCCGCAATCGCGGCTGTGGCGGTGGTGCTCGTGAAGCTGGGAATTCCCAAGTTCAGCATTTCGCGGACCGTCGCCGAAATCAAGGAAGGCGTGTATTTTTCTGTGTGCAAGAGCGCTGAGACCATTTACAACGACATTGACAAGGCGATGCTTGCTCGCCTCGGAACACTAGAAGCCACCGGAATCTATGGCGCAGCCTACCGCTTAATCGACGTCAGCTTTGCTCCCATCTGGTCGTTATTGGCGGCGACCTATCCTCGCCTTTTCAGAGTCGGTGTGGAAGGCATCTCGGCGGCGGTTCGATATGCGAAGCCCCTGATCTTTCGTGCTCTCGGCTATGCGACGAGCGTCAGCCTTCTCGTCCTCGTGGGAGCCGGATTAGTGCCTTATGTTTTGGGTGGGGAATACCGTCTAACCGTGGAAGCGTTACGGTGGCTCGCAGTGTTGCCCATCTTGAAGGTGGTTCATTTCTTTCTCTCTGATGTGCTGGCGGGCGCGGGTCATATTAGGATGAGAACTTTTATTCAGATAGGAGTAGCCGTATTCAATGTGCTCATCAATCTATGGCTCATCCCGGCTTATTCGTGGCGTGGAGCGGCTTGGTCGAGCATTGCGTCGGATGGGCTTCTGGCGTGCGGGGTTGGCGCTGCGGTGCTGTTCCTATCTCGCCGTCCTCAAAGCCAACGAGCTGAAGTGTCCACGCTTGAAGTGAGCGCAGAGACATGAGTGGGCGTCCGAGACCTTTTGAATTGATTGTGCTGGGAGGCTGCTCTTTCGTCTTGACCCAGGCGATTCTGTCCCTGGTGTTAGGCCCTGATGACACGCCAACGGGGGGGAATGACACATGGAAGCTCATCCTCGCTGTTGGCTATTTAAGTGTTTTTTCGCTTTTGATTCCGTGCTATCGGGAGACACTCTACATGCTGCGCCGCAACTGGTCTCTGGTGGCGCTCGTTCTCCTGGCTCTGGTTTCCTGCTTTTGGGCGGCGACGCCAGCGTTTGTATTGCGACGCAGCGTGGCGGTGCTTGGAACGACTATCGTCGGCGTTGCCTTGGCGATCCGTCTCTCGCTGGAAGATCAACTCCGATTGATGAGCTGGCTATTTCGCATTATCGCGGTGTTGAGTCTGGCTTGTATTGTTTTTCTGCCCAGCTATGGGATTTCCGACCTTGTTGACGGCCAGGGCGGGTGGCGAGGAATATTCAGCCACAAGAACGGTCTTGGAAGTTTTATGGCCCTGTCCTTCCTGGTGGAATTGCAACTCCCCGCTGATACTCGCCTCTCTAAAGTTGTTCGAGTGTTTGCTCTGCTCCTATCCACAGTTTTGCTTCTCTTCTCACGTTCCTTGACTCCCGTGCTTGCGCTCGTCGGGACATTGCTCTTTACCCAGATCTACAAGCTCGCAACGCAAAAGCTCCGAATTCCACTCTACGCACTTGCTTTGGCGGTTGTTTTTACGGTTGTGTCCGGCGCTGCGGTACTGGTTGCCAATAGCGAAGGAGTTGCAACCGCTCTGGGACGTTCTTCGGATTTAACGGGAAGGACTGCCATTTGGGATTTGGTTATCTCTTTCACTCTTGAGCGTCCCATTCAAGGCTTCGGCTACTCCGGATTTTGGGCTGGCGCCTCTCCGGAATCGGCCGCCATTGACCGCGTAATGGGAACGGTGATTCAGTATTCACACAACGGATACTTGGAAATCCTTTTGAACCTTGGTGCCGTCGGTTTCTTTCTGACCCTGGTCTTCCTCAGCACAGGCGTTCGGCGCGCCATTTACCGGTCCAAGCTTGGGCACTTGCCCGTTGATCTTTGGCCCCTCTCGTTTATGGTGTATTTCCTGCTCCACAACCTCGGAGAGTGCACAATTCTGTATCAGGATCTGGAATGGGCCATCTGCGTTGCCCTCGTCGTTGGCACGGACCCTGTTCTTTTCGCGCCCGAAGTGGAAGAAGAGCACCAATTGTCTTTGATACCTGCCGAAGGGTTTGAATGACCTCTCCCGCCAAACCAAACGTCGTTATTTTTTGCGATCATCTGCTGTATCCTTCGGAAACGTTTATCCGTGCACAAGCTTATGCCCTCTCCGATTTTGAGCCGGTTTTTGTCGGCACCCGACGTATCGCGGGATTAGATTTGAGTGAAGGACAGGTCCACGTCATAAGTCAAGGCAATGTCAGCGGAAGGTTTCGCGAGTTGGCCTTCAAACTGTTCGGACATGCGGCTCCCCTCCTCAAACAACTCAGCGCGCTCAAGCCTGCACTGGTCCATGCCCACTATGGTCCTAATGGTCTTCGAGCGCTCCCACTGGCCAGAGACTTGAATGTTCCCATTATTGTGACCTTTCATGGTTCCGATGCTACGATCACCGATTTAAGCCACCACCGAACTACTCTCGGTTTCCGACACTACCAGGCCAAAAAGGAAAAGCTAAGGAAGAGCGGAGATTTGTTTCTCGCTGTTTCCAAGTTCGTTCGCGGAAAGCTCTTGGAGCAAGGTTTTCCTGAAGAAAGGGTTTTAGTTCATTACACCGGGGTGGACACGAAACAGTTTCAGCCGGCAAGTACGGAAGGGAGCCCCGTTATTCTGTTTGTCGGACGCCTCGAGGAGAGTAAGGGCGCAGAATTCGCTATCAGAGCCTCCGCCGAGGTACAAAAACAGCTGCCTGCGGCGGAGTTAGTGCTTGTTGGTGACGGGTCATTGCGTGCGGATCTGGAGAAACTCGCGAAGCAATCGCTTCGCCGCTACCGGTTCGTAGGTTCTCGGACAGCTGAAGAAGTTCGCGAATGGATGAATCGTGCTTCCGTCGTTTGTGTGCCCTCGATAAGAAGGCGTTCTGGAGAGGAAGAAGGATTTGGCATGGTATGCGCCGAGGCAGAGGCTGCTGCCAAGCCTGTGGTCGCCTTTTATTCTGGAGGGATTCCTGAGGTCGTCCGCCACGCAAGCACGGGCTACGTCGTGCCGGAACGCGATTGGCGCGGCATGGCCGGTTATATTTTGGAGCTCCTGCAAAATCCGGAGTTGAGGCAACAGTTCGGCCGCACAGGCCGAGAGTTGGTGCTGCGTCAGTTTGATTTGGAGCAGTGCACGCGCCAATTGGAACGCGTTTATGCAACGGTTATTAAGTTACGGAGAAACTAGAGAAGAGCGACTATGGTACATCACGGATTTCAGCTGCTCTTGATAGTTCTCAGTTTTACCGTGCTGTTCGAGTCGAGCTGCACGAAGTGACGAGCTACCAGAATGTGGCCTGACCTTCAATTCAATACCCTCCTTTTTCTAACGAACCAGCGAAGCGTGAACACACGCCGTACCGGCCGAGCGATGCAACGCAGTTACGTGCGCCAAGCCCTTGCGTTGGCACGGTCGTTAGGCACACTTGGCAAGACGCTTCGAGTGTTAACGAACGACCAAACCACGCTACTAGACTTAACATCGTCCGAGAGTCCGTCCGCCGCGCCCCCGTACACTGTTCAAGAAGTATGTTTCCCCTCGGATATCCCTCCTACGATTCGGTTCTTTGCGGCTCACCACAAATTGTTCCTATTTTCGGTCTTTGCTCAGGAGCCCCACTACAACTGCCTGCTGGATACCGATGTCGTAGTGAACCCTGCGAAACGCTCCCTAATCCAACTGCTGGAGGAAAACCCACAAGTTGACGGCTGGGTATATGACATTTCTGATCAGGTTTTCCCGGCATACGGCACGGCTGTGGTCCAGGGCGATCTTCGTCGCGAAATGGGTGTGCAGCATCCCTTCCCTCGCTGGTATGGCGGAGAATTCATCATCGGCAACGCGCGGCTATTCCGATATCTCCACGAGGAGTGCGTGCAACAACTTGGCAAATATATAGAGGCGTCGGCGCGACTCCACCACATTAGCGATGAATGCCTGGTTTCCGCTGCTCTCAACAATAACTATCAAAAACTCATCTTGGCAGACGCAGGGGCGAGTGGACTCGTGGTCAGGCATTGGGCGAACAGAACACTACATATACAGAGGCCGGCAAGTGTATTAAGCCAGTCCCTCTTCTTGCATCTTCCGGACTCTAAAGATGCCTTGGCGCTATACCAAAAGCATGGAAACCTTCCGATACTCTACCGCCATATTCAGGGGCTCAGCACAGCGAAACACGCTGTTGGTTATTTCCGCGAAGCCCTACGGCGGGCTCGGTCGCCGCGTGGAACACCGGCGATTTCTTAATTCTGCACTGCTGGTTCTTTTGATTTGGAGGACGAAAGAAGAATATGTCGCGAATCCGAAGTTGCTTGCAGGTCTTAGTGCTCGTAGTGGCCCTACTGTTCAATCCTGTTTTTGCTGCCGACCTACAGCCCCCTGCGTCGACTATTCCAGGCACCTATTTCGGACTGCACATTCACCACTTGGATAGTCCAACCCCGACGCCTTGGCCGAACATGCCGGTTCCGGCATGGCGGCTGTGGGACGCAGGCGTTGACTGGCCTAGTCTCGAGCCGAACAAAGGCCAATGGCAATTTGGGACGCTGGACCATTATGTTTCGTTGGCGCAACAAAACCATACCGCCATCCTTCTCCCGTTGGGCGGTTCGCCGGCCTGGGCCTCCGCTCGTCCGCAGCTGCCGTCGCCCTATTCGCCAGGATTTACGGCAGAACCTGCCAACATCGAAGATTGGCGTACCTATGTTCGGGCTGTGGTTACGCGTTACAAAGGACGCATCGAAGCTTACGAAATCTGGAACGAGCCAAACTTGCGCGACTTTTGGAGTGGCACTACCGATCAGATGCTGACACTCACCAAGGAAGCCTTCCAGATCATCCATGCGGTGGATCCAAACGCTCTTGTTGTTTCTCCTTCAGCCACCGCTGCCTACGGAGTCCCCTGGCTTGCGGAATTTTTGAACAAAGGTGGCGGCCAGTATGTGGACGTCATCGGCTTTCATTTCTATGTCGACCCTCACACCCTTTCGCCGGAAGACATGCTTCCGGTCATTCAGCGCGTTCGGCGGGTGATGGCTGACCTCGGTTTGTCAACCAAGCCGCTGTGGAACACCGAAACAGGCTGGATGCAACCGGCCAAATTTGACTCCGATGAGCTTGCTGCCGGTTTCCTGGCGAGGGCCTACATTCTTTCCTGGGCGGCCGGCGTCCAGCGGTTTTACTGGTATGCGTGGGATAACCGAGCTATGGCCATCGTCACCTACAAAGAAGCGGAACGTAAGACCACTCCAGCGGGGCTCGCGTACAAGATCATGGAACAGTGGCTCGTTGGAGCACGGATGGATAGTTGCACGGAAAGTGCGGATCACACTTGGACTTGCCAGTTGAACCGGTCGGGAAAGAAGGAATGGATTGTGTGGAACTCACAGGGAAGCCGCAAGTTCGATGTGCCCGGAACGTGGCAGGTGGGGAGCGTGACGCCGCTTCTCGAGAATCGCAGTTCCTTGAAGGGTTCAAGTATCGATATCGGCTCAGTTCCAATGCTGCTAACGGGACATTCCTAGAAGCTGTTATGGACACCGTGAATCAGACAACTAAACTCGCGCTGCTGACGAACATGATTGCGCCTTATCGCATTCCCATTTATTCAATTTTGGCGGATCAGTTCGACCTTCTGATCTTGCATGGCGGCAAAGAGGCAAACCGCGACTCGTGGAGTGGGCTGGAGAATGCTCTGCCGAACGCGAAGGTGGTGCGCGCGTGGGGTTGGCAGATTCGTTATGCTAAAAAAGTCAACGGGGAAGTCTTCGACGAAAAATTCATCCACATCACACCGGGCTTTCTCTGGCATCTTCTGCGTTTCCGGCCCGATACCATCATCAGCAATGAAATGGGTTTGCGTTCCATGATTGCTTTGGCTTATGGAACTGTTTTCCGTAAGCCGGTCTGGATCTGGTGGGGAGGAACGCTGCACAGCGAACGCGGCATCGGCGTCTTCAGAAAGGTGCTCCGAAAAGCTTTTTCTTGGTTGGCCGATCGCTGGATTACCTATGGCCGGACCTCCACCGAGTATTTGCTTTCTTTGGGCGTGAAGCGTGAACGGATTTTGCAGTCGCAAAATGCTGTTGATGAAGAACGATTCAAGGCGAGGGTGGAACCTGCCTGGACAATTGAGCCCCGGCCGGTCGTGCTCCACGTTGGTCAGTTCATCGAAAGAAAGGGCGTGGGTTCGCTTCTGGAGGCAGTCGCAAGCCTGCAGCAACAAGGCCGGGAGTTCTCGTTGCTGCTGGTGGGTGGCGGGCGGGACAAACAGGCCCTCGAACGCCGCGCGCAAACTCTCGGTTTGCGGAATGTTCATTTTCAACCGGCGCAGCCACCGGACAAAATGCCCTCCGTTTATCGCAGTGCGGACCTGGTTGTGTTCCCCACGCTGGAAGACGTTTGGGGCCTTGTCGCCAACGAAGCCATTCTCTCTGGCATTCCCGTACTTTGTTCGAAATATGCCGGATGCGCTCCTGAGCTTTTCGCGTCAGACAGCATTTTTGCCCCGGACGATTCGAACGAGTTTTCCGAGAAGTTAGGCGCGGCCATTGCTGGCCGGATGTCAAAACCGGATCCGGGCCGGCTCAAGACCACCAGGCAACTCGGTTCCGAACTCGTCCAAGAGCTCAACAGATTTGTACCCCGCGCCGTGACAAATGGAAAAACACGTCGATTGCGGGCTGATTATATTCAAGAGAGCAAATCCGCTCATTCCGCCACAGGCGATGTTCGACAAAAGGCGAAAGGTTCGCAATGAAAATCGTACTCGTTCACAACACTTACCGCGAGGCAGGCGGTGAAGACGTCGTTTTTGAGAGCGAAAAACGCCTACTGGAACGCGCCGGCCACCGGGTAATTCCGTACGTGCGCAACAACACGGAACTGGAGAGTTCCACTCTTATAGATCGAATCGCCATTGTTCCCCGGATGATTTGGTCCTCGAAGGCGCGCAATGAATTCGCTGCGATCCTGGACGCGGAGAACCCCGACCTTGTTCACGTCCACAACACGCTTATGGTGATTTCGCCTTCCATCTATTCGGCGTGCTCGGAACGTGGGATTCCCGTTGTGCAAACTCTCCACAACTTTCGCCTGCTTTGCCCGGCAGGGAACTTCTTTCGTGATGGCATGATCTGCAGGGAGTGCGTGGACCAGACCCTCCTACAAAGCGTTCGCTACGGTTGTTACCGGAATTCCCGCCCGGCCACGGCGGGCGTCGCGTTGATGTTGGCCTTCCACCGCTCATTGGATACTTTGCGGAAATCGATTACCCGCTTCATCACATTGACGGAGTTTGCCAGAAGAGAATTTGTTGCCGCTGGATTTCCGGCGAATAAGTTCGTGGTGAAACCAAACTTTGTCGATCTTGACCCTGGTGAACGGGAGGGTGCCGGCGAATACGCTCTATTCGTCGGGCGCTTGAAAGATGATAAAGGAGTGCACGTCCTGCTGAATGCGTGGAGTAAACTCCCTGTACAGTATCCCCTGCAAATCGTCGGGGACGGCCCTGACCGCGCCGCTATGGAAGCCCAAGCTCGCGACTTGCAACTCTCTGGAATCACCTTTCGGGGGCGCCTTTCCCGTGACGCAGTGATCGAAACCATGAAGAGGGCGCAGTTCATCATTGTTCCAAGCGTACTGTACGAAGGTCTGCCTATGAATATTGTTGAATCCTTCGCCTGTGGGACTCCAGTCCTGTGCTCGAGACTGGGAGGGTTGGAAGAAATCGTCCACGACCACTTGACCGGTCTGCATTTTAATCCCGGAGACCCCGAAGATCTCGCCAATAAAGTGGCTTGGGCTTGGAATCATCCCTTGGAACTCAACAGGATGGGTCGCGCCGCCCGCACCAAATATGAAACCGATTACACGGCGGAAAAGAACTATTCTCTGCTCATGGGCATTTACGAACAAGCTTTGGCTGCATGTGCTTCCCCTGGCCTGGCCACAACGAAACGGCCGGGCCATGTC
>Ga0210403_10004693_pt1 | contig 11714 bp, 7 predicted proteins | sample IncBWC19MmetaG_FD_150863 | JGI IMG/M metagenome (GOLD analysis project Ga0210403, IMG submission 150863) | Forest soil microbial communities from Barre Woods Harvard Forest LTER site, Petersham, Massachusetts, United States - Inc-BW-C-19-M | ecosystem: Environmental > Terrestrial > Soil >... | reverse complement strand
AACGGACCAATCTCCAACTGCACGGCCTCCTACCGCCTCGCATCGAGACTCTGGAGGAGCAGGTTGGGCGTGCCTATGAGGCCTACCTGCGCAAGTCGGATGATCTGGAGAAGCACATCTACCTGCGCCAGCTTCAGGACACAAACGAGGTGCTGTTCTACCACCTTCTGCTCGATCACATTTTGGAGATGATGCCGATCGTGTACACCCCAACCGTGGCACAGGGCTGCCAGTTCTTCAGCAAGATCTACCGGCGGCCCCGCGGTCTGTTTATCTCGTATGCGCTGCGGGATCAGATCGCGGCCATTCTGCGCAGCCGCCCGAACAAGGAAGTGGACGTGATCGTCGTGACGGATGGTGAGCGGATTCTGGGAATCGGAGATCAGGGCGTCGGCGGTCTGGGGATTCCGATCGGAAAGTTATCGCTCTACACCCTGATCGGCGGCATCGACCCAGCGCGCACCCTGCCGATCGTGCTCGATCTGGGAACTAACAACCAGGAGTTGCTGCAGGATCCGGAGTATCTGGGCTGGCGGCATGAGCGCATCACCGGCGAGGAATACGATGCGTTCATCGACCAGTTTGTGCAGGTCGTGAAGCAGGAGTTACCGAATACCTGCCTGCAGTGGGAGGACTTCTCCACCCCGCATGCGCGGCCTATCCTGCAGCGCTACCGCGACGAACTGCTCACCTTCAACGACGATATTCAGGGAACAGCTGCCGTGGCTCTGGGCGTAGTCTTAAGCGCTCTTCGTGTCTCCGGCGGAGAGCTGAAGGACCAGAAGTTCGTCTTCCTCGGGGCTGGCTCTGCGAGCATCGGCGTGGCCGATTATCTGCGCCAGGCGGTGGTCGACGCCGGTGTTCCGGAGGAGCAAGCGCGCGGCCAATTCTTTATCGTGGATAAGGATGGTCTGTTGCACAGCCAACGTACCGATCTGAGCCCCGAGCAAGCCGTCTATGCGCAGGACGCGAACCTGGTTGCCAACTGGCCGAAGAGCTTCAACGGAACGATCGGCCTGGCGGATGTGATTGGGCAGATCAACGCCACCGTGCTCGTCGGCCTGTCCACAGTGGGCGGCGCCTTTACCGAGCCAATTGTTCGGGAGATGGCGCGCAAGGTGGAACGCCCAATCATCTTCCCGCTGTCCAATCCTACGAACCATGCCGAGGCAAAAGCAGAGGATCTCATAGAGTGGACGAATGGCAAAGCTCTGGTCGCAACCGGATCGCCCTTCGCTCCGGTCCCGTACGGCGACAAGAAGATTGCGGTTGCGCAGTGCAACAACGTCTATATCTTCCCCGCCATTGGACTCGGCGTCGTTGCCGCCAATGCCTCTCGCGTCACCGACAGCATGTTGCTGGCCGCCGCCCACGCGCTGGCGGAGAACTCTCCGGCTTTGCATGATCCTTCCGCGCAACTGCTGCCGCTCCTGACCGACATACGAAGAGTGGCCGCCGAAATGGCCTTCGCGGTTGGCCTAGTGGCCCAGCAGGAAGGCGTTGCGCCAAAGACCACGCCCGAAGAGCTGCGCGCGCGGATCCAGCAGAGCCAGTGGGCTCCGGAGTACTCCTCCGTCCAATACCCTGATGCTGGGCAGCTCGAGGTGACGCGATGAAGACAAGAGCAAGCGCGGCTTTGCCCGATGCAAGCCGCCCGCACGTCGTCATCATCGGTGGGGGATTCGGGGGGCTGGCTGCGGCCAAGGCCCTCCGAAGTGCCCCCGTGCGCATCACTCTGATCGATCGCCGCAACCATCATCTGTTCCAACCACTGCTGTACCAGGTTGCGACCGCGGAGCTTCCTCCTGGACATATCGCGGCGCCGATTCGGGGACTCTTGCAGGAGCAGGACAACGTGACGGTCGTTCTGGGCGAGGTGATCGACGTCAATGCGGAGGCCCAGAGCATCCACGTAGCCCTGACGGGCGGCGAACAGCGGGCCATGGCATATGACTATCTCGTCGTCGCCACGGGAGCGCAACACAGCTACTTCGGCCGCGACGACTTTGCCCAACATGCACCCGGGTTGAAGACCCTAACCGACGCTCTGAGTATCCGTCAGAAGGTGCTGCATGCCTTCGAGCAAGCGGAGATCGGCGATGCTCCGGCCACTGCAGGACTGCTCACCTTCGTTCTGGTCGGCGCTGGTCCCACCGGGGTGGAGATGGCAGGCGCGCTTGCAACTTTAGCACGCAAGACGATGAAGTCCTCGTTCCGCCGCATCAATCCGGCATCGGCCAAAGTCATCCTGATTGACCAGGCAAATCGGATTCTGGGAGCCTTCGAGGAAGGGCTCTCCTTGAAGGCGCAGAAGCATCTGGAAGGCCTGGGCGTGGAGGTCCGTCTGGGGCATGGCATCGAGCAGATCGACGAAAACGGCGTTGTGGTCGGCGGCGAACGGATCCCGAGCAAGACCGTCATTTGGGCTGCCGGGGTCGCTGCTTCGCCGATTGGCAAATGGCTGAAGGCGGAGACCGACCGCGCGGGCCGGGTTCGCATTCAGAAGGATCTAACCGTTGCAGGACGTCGCAATATCTTTGTCGTGGGCGATACGTCTTCGCTCGATCAGGACGGCAGGCCGTTGCCGGGCGTGGCGCAGGTGGCCATGCAGCAGGGCGATTACACAGGCAGGCTGATCACGCGACGGGTTACAGGGAAGGCCGACCTACGGCCCTTCCGCTACTTCGACAAGGGCAACATGGCGGTGGTCGCGGACAGTTTTGCCGTGCTGCAGAGTGGCAGGGTCCAACTCAGTGGCTGGCTGGCGTGGCTGCCCTGGGCAGTGATCCATTTAGCTTATCTTCCTCTGTCAAATCTGCGGATAGCGGTCTTCCTGCAATGGCTCTGGGCCTTTCTCTCAGGCACTCGCGGCTCGCAGCTGATCGCTCAAAGCCAGCCGAGTACAAACACCAACCCATCGGCGAACTGATGAAGCTGTAACATTCAGCACCCACATTGAGCGTCGCAGGTGCTGAATGGATGCGCGGAAAGAAGGAGCAAATATGACTACGGATACAAATAGGAACGTCCGCATTGAGACCGACAGCATGGGAGAGATCGCGGTTCCCGGCGATCATTACTGGGGAGCGCAGACCGAGCGGTCACTCCATCACTTTGCGATTGGAGAGGACCGCATGCCAACGGAGCTGATCCGCGCGTTCGCCATCCTGAAAAAAGCCGCGGCGCTGGTCAATCACGATCTCGGCAAGCTCCCCGAGGACAAGACGGACCTGATCCTACGAGCTGCCGACGAGGTGATTGCAGGCAAGCTGCAGGCCGAGTTTCCGCTGCGGATCTGGCAGACCGGTTCGGGCACACAGACGAATATGAACGTGAACGAGGTGATTGCAAACCGCGCGATCGAGCTGGCCGGAGGAGACAAGGGCAGCAAGAAGCCGGTGCACCCCAACGATCACGTCAACATGTCCCAGTCTTCGAACGACACCTTCCCTACCGCGATGTATGTCGCCGCCGCGACCGCAGTGAACGAGCAGCTGATTCCCGCGGTGCGACAGCTTCACGATGCGCTGGCCGCCAAGGCAAAGCAGTTCGAGTCGGTGGTCAAGATCGGACGCACCCACCTGCAGGATGCAACTCCCCTGACGCTTGGCCAGGAGATGGGAGGATGGGCCAGCCTGCTGGAGCGCGATATCATTCGGATCGAAACTGCGGTGGACGGCCTCTATGATCTCGCCATCGGCGGAACGGCTGTGGGCACCGGACTCAATACCCACCCGGAGTTTGCCCAGCGTGCCTCCGCCAAGATTGCAGAGCTGACCGGACTGCCGTTTCGTTCGCACCCCAACAAGTTTGCCGCTCTCTCGGCACACGATGAACTGGTCTTTGCCAGCGGAGCCGTCGAGACGCTCTCCGTATCGCTGATGAAGATCGCCAACGATGTTCGCTGGCTCGGCTCAGGGCCGCGCTGCGGACTCGGGGAGCTCCTGCTGCCGGAGAACGAGCCGGGCAGCTCCATCATGCCGGGCAAAGTGAATCCCACACAGTCCGAGGCCATGACCATGGTCGCCGTGCAGGTGCATGGCAATCACGCCGCAATCGCGTTTGCCGGAAGCCAGGGAAACTTCGAACTAAACGTCTTCAAACCGGTCATGATCTACAACTTCATGCACTCGGTGCGGCTGCTGAGTGACACCTGCCGGATGTTTGTCGAATTTTGCGTGCAGGGCATGGAAGCCAATCTGCCGCGCCTTCACGAATACGTGGAGAACAGCCTGATGCTCGTGACCGCACTGAATCAGCATATCGGTTACGACAAGGCCGCGAAGCTGGCGAAGACCGCGCATCACAGAGGCCTCTCGCTGCGGGAGGCGAACAGAGAACTCGGCTTCCTCACGGAAGAGGAGTTCGACAGGTATCTGCGTCCCGAAAAGATGATCGGCCCAGCGGCTGACCAGTAAACGCAGCGACACACCCGCCCTCTCGGAACCAACCGAGAGGGTGAACCAACATCGTCCCTAAAGAAGCTCGACTAGGGAACACGTCAGTCGCATAGGTCATGCGAGGCCTATGAGGGCATTCGCCGCGAACGTGTACACCCAGTCGGATGCCTGGTGTGCTTTCGCACTCCACCATCCTATGGAGAAGAGTCATGCAAGTAATTGAGTTCAAGGAATTCGGTGGTCCGTCCCAACTGACGATCACCGAGCGGCCATTGCCGCACGCTGATGCAAACACGGCGGTCGTGCGCATTGAGGCCGCCTGCATAAATCCGAGCGATGTGAAGAATGTCGCCGGTCGGATGAAGCAGACCACGCTTCCGCGCGTTCCCGGACGCGACTACTCGGGCGTGGTGGTGGATGGTCCGCAGGAGTGGATCTACAAGGAAGTGTGGGGCACGGGTGGCGATGTCGGATTTACCAGAGACGGCTCGCATGCGGAGTACATCCATGTCCCCATTGCGAGCCTGGTTCGCAAGCCCAAAACGTTGTCGCACGAGCAGGCCGCTTGCGTGGGGGTAACATTTGTGACCGCATGGTGTGCACTCGAATACGCAAAATTGTCGGCAGGGGAGACGTTTGCAGTATTCGGAGCAAACGGCGGTGTTGGCGGAGCAGCGATCCAGATTGCGAAGCATCTCGGCGCACGCGTGATCGGAATTCACCGGGGTGAGCTCGGAGGCCCCACACCTTCTGCGCGACTCGCCGACCTTCTGATCGACTCCCGTGATGTAGAGATGGGATCTCGGTTGCGCGCACATACCACCGGGCGCGGGGCGGATGTGATCTTCAATGCCGCCGGGGGCCCGGTATTTGGGATCGCGCTTGACCTGCTTGCTCACCGGGGACGGCAGGTGGAGATCACCTCTCCTACCCGGCGCCGCGTGACGCTCAATCTGGTGGACTTCTACCACAACGAGTCGCAGTTATTCGGCGTGGACACACTCAAGCGGGGTCTGACCGCCTCGGGGCGCATTTTGGAGAAGCTGTTGCCCGGCTTCGACGCTGGTATCTATCGCCCGCCGGTGATCTCAATGAACATGCCGCTCGCCGAGGCTCAGCTGGCCTACGAACTAGCCGCAAAGGGAGAGCGCGGACGCGTGGTTCTAAAACCACGCCAGTAGCAGATTTCATTCCGATGGCCTGGGGTTCCGCTCGCGGAGTGGATCTTAGAGCACCAACGGAATCGGGCCATACTCGCGGCTGCGACCGTCGGGCGGAGAGAACACCGAATAAGGAGAGCGGACAAATGAGCAATCAGAATGGTAATGACTCAATACTCGACGGCGTGTCGAGACGGAGTTTCTTAGGCGTTGGATCAGCCGCGCTGGCGACTGTAGCGATGACGGGACTGGTCGCGCACGCACAAGAGCGCGGAGATACCCGGAAGGCGGAAGGAGACCATTCCTCGAGCGATCCCGGGCCGGAGAATAAAGCCCTCCTCAATCAAAACCGGAATACCAACACACCGCCTCCCACAGACCACGGCGACATCGGTCCTATCTGGTACTCCTTCGACCTCGCCCGCAAGCGTGTGGAAGAGGGTGGCTGGACCCATCAGGTGACGCAGCGCGAACTGCCGCCCTCGAAGGATATTGCGGGCGTCAACATGCGCTTGACGTCGGGAAGCTTCCGCGAACTCCACTGGCACACGGCGAACGAATGGGCCTACATGGAGTACGGCAAGGCGCGCGTCAGCGTGCTCAATCCGGACGGAACCATGTTCATCGATGACATCGGCGAAGGAGATTTATGGTTCTTCCCTGCGGGATATCCCCACTCGATTCAGGGATTAGGCGAGGACGGTTGCCAGTTCCTGCTGGTCTTCGACGAAGGCAACTTCTCCGAGGACAACACCTTCCTCCTTTCCGAGTTCATGGCCCATACGCCGCCCGATGTGCTGATGAAGAACTCCAATCTGTCGGCGAGCGACATCGCCAAGCTTCCCAAGGAGCAGCTCTACATCTTCCCCGGGGATCTTCCGCAGTCGCTGGCCGCGGATCGCGCAGCCATCGGAGGCAGCAGCGTTCAGGCGCCCCAGCAGTACACCTTCAAGATGGGTTCGATGGAGCCTACCAAGAAGTCGCCGGGCGGCGAGGTTCGTATCGTCGACTCCCGCAACTTCCCGGTCAGCACCAGCATCGCCGCTGGACTGGTTCGGCTCAAGCCCGGCGCCATGCGTGAAATGCACTGGCATCCCAATGCCACGGAATGGCAGTTCTGGATCTCCGGCAAGGGGCGCATGACCATCGTCATGCCGGACGGCAGAGCGCGCACCATGGACTTCAACACCAACGACGTCGGCTTTGTTCCCGCCGTCGCAGGTCACTACGTAGAGAACACCGGCGACACCGATCTGGTCTTCCTCGAGATGTTCAAGGCACCGCAGTTCATGGACGTCTCCCTGAACAACTGGATTCGGCGGATGCCGCGAGAGATGGCGACGGCACACTTGAAGCTCGACGCTGCAACCTTGAAGAAGATCCCTTCCGAGAAGCAGGAAATCATCGCAGGGTAACACCTCCTGTGCTCGAGCAGTGCTGGACGCGCTCCCAAACAGCGTTCAGCACCGCATTCTTATACACCACCAGGAGAGGGCAGCATGACCGCGCATGAATTCACGCTCATTGTCTTTCTCGTATCGATTTCCGCGGGCTTTCTCGGAGCGTTGACGGGCTTGGGCGGCGGCATTGTGGTCACCCCGGCACTTACGCTTCTGCTGGGCGTGGATCTGCGCTACGCAATCGGGGCCAGTCTCGTGTCGGTGATCGCGACTTCCTCTGGAGCCGCCTCCGCTTATGTGCGGGACGGCCTCTCCAATATTCGCATTGGCATGTTTCTCGAGATGGCGACCACCTTCGGTGCCATTTGCGGAGCCTTCCTGGCCAGCAAAACCCCGACCCGTGCGCTGGCAGTGCTCTTTGGGCTAGTCCTGCTCCATTCGGCATGGCAAGTCATCCAGGCCAGAACGCAGCGCAGCCGAGCGAGAGAAGACGATGCGGTCGCTGACAAGTTACAGCTCAGCGGCGTGTATCAATCGCCGGAAGGAGCGATTGCCTACCACATCTCCCGGGCGAAGGCCGGCTTTGGTCTGATGTATGTCGCCGGTATGGTGTCCGGTTTGCTGGGCATCGGTTCGGGATCGCTCAAGGTCATCGCCATGGACCGCATTATGGGCATTCCCTTCAAGGTATCAACGGCAACCAGCAGCTTCATGATCGGGGTGACCGGAGTTGCGAGCGCGGCAATCTATCTCAAACGCGGTTACATTCATCCCCTCATCGCGTTGCCGGTGATGCTGGGCGTGCTCGCCGGCTCCATGGCCGGAGCTCGGCTGCTGCCGCGGTTACCGGTCAAAACCTTGCGCCACATCTTCGCCACCGCGGTCGCCGTCATTGGCGTGCAAATGATCGCACAGGGACTCAGAGGGAGACTATGAACCACACGTTGTCGGACACGAGATTGCAGCACCTGATTGGGACGACGCTTCGCAGCGGAGTCACGTTGGCAAGCCTTACCGGAGTTCTCGGGGGCGTGATCTTCCTGACGGCTCACGGTGGACAGCCGGTATCCTTCCAGTCGTTTGAGGGTGCCGGATCCCCCTATGCCGCGCCCTGGCAGATTGTCCGTCAGGCGTTCGCTCGGCACGCCCCTGACCACGCAAACCAAGGATTGGCCATCACCCAACTGGGAATCCTCCTGCTGCTGCTCACCCCGATCGTTCGGGTCGCCTTTTCTATCGTCGGCTTCGCTCGAGAGCGCGATCACATCTATGTTGCGATCACAGCCATCGTGCTCGTGATCTTGATGGGCAGTCTTTTGTTGGGTTGAAACAAACTTCCTTGCGGGCCCCGATCCCGGGATCACTTGCACGAACGTGGCCGAGGCTTTCAGCGGAGAAGAAAATACTCCTCAGGAGTCGTTGGTAAAAGCTGACTACTCAAGCTACGTATGGCGACCGTTCGATGTTCGCCGATGGAACTGAACTTTATAGAAGGCTGTGCCGGACTGAAGTGCGGGCATGGTGTGACATTGGATGAAGTCGCCGCCGACATCTCGTTGGCCGAAGGGAACAGTAATGGGAAATAGCACACTGGTGGAACGTAGGAGCGCAGAGGTGAAGTCAACTCCGTCGGTTGAGATTTCAGTAGACGGTAAAATCGTTGCCGCAAGTGAAGGCGAACTCCTGGCCGAGGCGATCCTGCGGGAAAAGGAGATTCCGCATATCTGTTATCACTCGCCGTTGATGGGGCCAATCCAGACCTGCGATACCTGCATGGTCGAGGTCGATGGCAATCTGGTTCGCTCCTGCGGCACCAAGGTCGTGCCGCAGATGCAGGTTGTCACCGATTCCAAGCGAGCCAAGGACGCCCGCTCCGAGGCCTTCGATGTCATCCTCGGGAATCACATGTTGTACTGCACCGTCTGCGACAACAACAACGAGGACTGCCGCGTGCACAACACCGCGGTGGCGCTGAAGATCGAGCATCAGGAGACTCCCTTCACCCCGAAGCCGTACGAAGTGGACATGTCCAACCCCTTCTACCGCTATGACCCCAGCCAGTGCATCCTGTGCGGTCAGTGCGTGCAGGCCTGTCAGAACGTGCAGGTCAATGAGACGCTGTCGATCGGCTGGGAGCTGGATCGTCCGCGCGTGCTGTGGGATGGCGGGACCCAGATAGCCGGCTCGAGCTGCGTCTCCTGCGGCCACTGCGTCACGGTTTGCCCGTGTAATGCGCTGATGGAGAAGTCCATGCTGGGTGAGGCGGGCTACCTGAGCAACATGCCCAAGGCCTCTTTGGACAAGATGATCGACGTCATCAAGCAGATCGAGCCGGAGATGGGCTACGGCGCCATCATGGAGGTCTCGCAGACCGAATCGGTGATGCGCGAGGAGCGCGTCAAGAAGACCAAGACGACCTGCACTTACTGCGGTGTGGGCTGCAGTTACGACGTGTGGACCAAGGGCCGCAAGATTCTGAAGATCGAACCGAAGCATGGCGATACGAACCAGATCTCGACCTGCGTGAAGGGCAAGTTCGGTTGGGACTTCGTGAACAGCAAGGACCGTCTGCAGATGCCGCTGATCCGCGAGGGCAACGGCTTCCGTGAGGCTAGCTGGGAGGAGGCGCTGACGCTGGTGGCCTCGAAGTTCACCGAGATCAAGAACCAGTACGGTCCGGATGCAATGTCGGTGATCATCTCCTCGAAGTGCACCAATGAGGATAGCTACCTGATGCAGAAGTTCGCCCGGCAGGTGCTCGGGACAAACAATATCGACAACTGCTCGCGCTACTGCCAGGCTCCGGCGACGACCGGTCTGTTCCGCACGGTGGGCTACGGCGGCGATTCGGGATCGATCGAGAACATCGCGAAGTCGGGCCTGGTGCTGATCGTCGGCAGTAATACGGCCGAAGGCCACCCGGTGCTGGCGACGCGCGTGAAGCGTGCCCACAAGCTATTTGGCCAGCGTCTGATCGTGGCCGATCCGCGTGAGCATGAGATGGCGCGCCGCGCCGACATCCACTTCCGCCCGCGTCCGGGAACCGACCTGGTGTGGCTGTCGGCGATGAGCCGCTACATGATCGACAACGGCTACGCGAAGATGGACTTCGTGAATCAATGGGTAAATGGCTTTGAGGAGTATCGCAAGAGCCTGGACATCTTCACCATGGAGTACGCGGCGCAGATCTGCGAAGTGCCGTTGGAGACGCTGCATGCGGTAGCCAAGGAACTGGCGGAGGCACGCAGCATCGCGATTCTGTGGGCGATGGGTATTACCCAGCACATGCGCGCGTCGGATGGTTCGACGGCGATCTCGAACCTGCTGCTGGTGACCGGCAACTACATGAAGGATGAAGGCGGAGCCTTCCCGCTGCGTGGCCACAACAACGTGCAGGGGGCCGGCGACATCGGCGCCGCGCCGCACCTCTTCCCGGGCTACCAGCCGGTGACCGATGTGGAGATCCGCGCGAAGTTTGAGAAGGCATGGGGCGTACCTCTGCCGCCGGAGAGCGGCATGGACAACCACCACATGGTGGACGGGATGATCAAGGGCACAATGCGGGCGATGTATCTGGCCGGCGAGGATATGATCCAGGCCGACTCGAACGCGAACCACGTCGCCGAAGCCTTCGGCAAGCTCGACTTCTTCGTGGTGCAGGACATCTTCTTCAGCGAGACCTGTCGCTACGCCGATGTGATTCTGCCCGGCGCACCGGCGCTCGAGAAGGACGGCACCTTCAGCAGCACGGAGCGTCGTATCCAGCGGCTGTACCAGGCAATGCCGGAGTTGGGTGAGAGCCGCGCCGACTGGAAGATCACGCAGGATATCGCGAACCACATGGGGGCGAACTGGAACTACGCCCACCCGTCGGAAATCATGGCGGAGATGGCGTCTCTGACCCCGCTGTATGCGGGCGTGAGCTACGAGCGTCTCGAGGGCTACAAGACCCTGCAGTGGCCGGTTGCCGAGGACGGCACCGATCAGCCGGTGCTGTACCTGAACGGCTTCCCCTTCCCCGATAACAAGGCAAAGTTTCATCCGCTCGAGTTCCGTGAGCCGGACGAGGCACCGGACGCGGAGTTCGACCTGTTCCTGAACAATGGTCGTCAGCTCGAGCACTTCCACGAGGGCAACATGACCGCCCGCGTACCCGGTATCCACGAGCAAGCGCCGGAGCGGTACATCGAGGTTTCGGAGGAGCTGGCGCAGGAGCGGAATCTCGAGTCGGGCCGCTGGGTGCGCGTCACCAGCCGTCACGGATCGCTGAAGATCAAGGTGTTGGTCACGAAGCGGGTGTTCGGCAAGCAGGTGTACCTCGGGCTGTACTCGCCGACCGAGGGGCCGATCAATATCCTGACCGGATCGCATGCGGACAACGCGACGAATACGCCGGCGTACAAGGAGACTGCGGTCAAGATCGAGGTGCTTCCGGAGAAGGGCAGCAACCCGCTCAAGCCGCTCAACCCGCGCTTCTCCGGCAAGCCGACGCCACAGAACGGAGTCGAAGTGGAGCGCAAGTGGAAGCGTAAGGACTACCGCATGCCGGGTACTCCGAAGCTCGTTCAAATCCAGTAGCACAGCGAAGAAAGGCGTCACCATGGCAGTTGCAGTTGATTTCAGAAACTTCACCCCGGTCGATGCGCGCGTCGACCTGATCAAGAAGGTCGAGGGTGCTCCGGTGGAGCACGCCGAGGCGGTGCTGGCAGCCTATGAGCTGCTGCAGCAGCTCCATGAGAAGGGCATTCTGGAGC
>Ga0210403_10004692_pt1 | contig 11715 bp, 9 predicted proteins | sample IncBWC19MmetaG_FD_150863 | JGI IMG/M metagenome (GOLD analysis project Ga0210403, IMG submission 150863) | Forest soil microbial communities from Barre Woods Harvard Forest LTER site, Petersham, Massachusetts, United States - Inc-BW-C-19-M | ecosystem: Environmental > Terrestrial > Soil >... | reverse complement strand
GGACAAGCTGTTTTTCTTCTTCGATAGCGAGTGGGTTAGGATTGCGCTACCTATAGTCACGGCCGCCACCGTCCCAACTCCGGCATTCCAGAGTTACGTCTTGCAGCAACTCCCTCTCGGTGGGACCGACTCCGTCACCGGGTCCGTTTACCAGCCATCACCGCAGTCGGTGCCGTTCTATCAGAAGATGTTTTCGCTCTACGGAAATACCAACGGAACGCCTCTCACGGTGCTGGGCTGTCCGTTCGATGTTGGTGGAATTGCGCCCGCAACTTCGAATGATGGAAACGGTTGTGCCAATCGTCAGAGCATTTCGCATTCGAGCACGGATCATGAACAAGTCCAGACGGTTCGCATCGATTACAACATCAATGAGAAGAACACGACCTGGTTCCGTTTTCAGACGGACAACGGACTCCAGGCCGCCTATACCGATCCCATCAACTCCTTATTCAACGCTCTTTCCCCTCAACCTCTATATTCGTTTGCAGCGGGGTATACCCACGTCTTTTCGCAAAATCTTGTGAACTATTTCAATCCGGCGTTTTCTTGGTACGGAAGCCTGTTTGGTCCCAGTGATTTTCAGAAGACACTAGCCGCGTTTCCCATCGTGCTCGAAGGCAGCGGTGCGAATGCCCCTTTCACGAAGGTCGGGGGACTGGACAACACATGGATCCAGGGGAGACGCGCCACCCGGTTCTTCATCAACGACAACCTCGCCTGGAGTCATGGCGCGCACGAACTCCGCTTTGGAACCAATACCCGGATTTTTCGCCTGAACGACTATGACTTCGGCGAGGGTTCGGTCCCTACGGTGACCTACACCACGCTGCCGCAATACATCTATGGAGTTGCATCTACCGCGGCAAAGACTTTCCCCACCTCAGCGAACGAGCCTTTCAACTTCCTCAATCTTGATCTCTACGCACAGGACACTTGGAAGGTGACGAAGAAGCTCACGTGGACCTTCGGGATACGAGATACCTTGAATTCCAATCCGTTGAATCCACATCAGCATATTGCTCGTTTGACTGGCGCTTTCGATTCCATCCCGCATGATGCAAATCAGCCTTTGAACGCCGCCATTCAAACCGGTCTCGGCACCGTGTTTTCTTCGACGCCCCTCGCGATACTGCAACCCAGAACAGCCATTGCCTGGCAATTTGAACCGAAGTCCGTGCTGCGTGCCGGCTTCGGGATTTTCAGCGACATATTGCCCGGCGCCATCGCCGATGTGGTTGGCGTCAATCCGCCCTACGTCCAGACTTTCCAGGGCGGGCTTCTTGGAACCGTGGGCGGGACAGCCATCGCGCCGGGTGTGCCTGGCAGTGCAGTTGACGCAACCGTGGCCGCGAATCAAACTTTCAGTTCCGAATTTGCGCAGGGTCAGCTTTCCTGCGTGTCCGCTCAGTCGAACCCTGCGACCTGTCTTCCCCCCGTCGCCATCACGGCGGTGCCCGATGGAAAACTTCACGCGCCCTACTTCATGGAGTGGAGTCTTGGCCTGGAACATCAGTTTGGATCGACAGTAAGCATTCACGGGCAATACGTTGGCACCCGCGCCGTCAACCAGCCATATCTTACACAAGTGAATGGTTATCAAACGGTCTGTGCGGGTTGTTTCGCGCCGTTTCCCTATGCGCAATCGACGGATCCGCGGTTCGGCGCAGTCACGCAATTTTCCACGGGTGCGAACAGTCACTACAACGGCTTGCAAATCACCGCAATGAAGCGCCTCGGCCACGGCTTCATGGGACAACTGAACTACACGTGGAGCCGTTGCATGGACACCGTTTCCAATGGGGGTTTCCTGCAGTTCTCAGCCGGAGGAATCCTGTCCCCGCTCCCCGGGGACTTGGCGCGCGACTACGGCCCCTGCGACTACGACATCCGCAACAATCTCAACGCGCAATACGTCTATCAGCTCCCCTTCAAATTCAAGAACCGCTCGCTCGCGTACGCTCTGAATGGCTGGCAAGTGTCGGGAACTGTCTTTTGGCACAGCGGAATTCCGTTCTCCGTTCTGAGCACGCCGTACTCTGCTAATGGCAATGGCATTGTGAACGGCAGTGGGCCGCAATTCGCCAGCGTGATTCCGGGTGTCCCGCTCTATGAGCATCAACCGATTCTCGGCGTCACCCAACCGGGCACCGTGCAATGGCTCAATCCAAATGCGTTCGTCTCTACCGTGGATCCCAGCACGGGCGCGTGCTATGGCGGCGATAGTCCGAAGACTTGTCAATTCGGCAATTTCGGCCGCAACGCTCTCCGCGGTCCAGATTTTGCTTGGAGCGATCTTTATCTGACGAAATGGTTTCCTATAACCGAGCGGGTAAAGCTACGGTTCGACATGCAGTTCTTCAATATCTTCAACCATCCGAACTTCGGGCTTCCGAGCATGGTTCTTGCCGGCATTCCCGGCAAGCCTTCTACACAGACCGGCTTTGGGGCCCTCACCTACACTACCTCTCCCCCCACCGGACTACTCGGTGTTGGGCTGGGGGGTGATAGCACGCCACGCATGATCGCCTTTCAATTGCGGCTTGAATTCTGAGTCTCTGGTCCTAACGTAATTACGTGGCCAGTGCAGTCTCGGCTCAGGGCTGGCGACGACAAACATCTTCGGACATCATCGACTCCGAACAGTAAAAAGCGACGTTCGCTTCGCATCTCGAGAGGCCCGCTCCCTGCAACAACAAGCTCGCCGAGCCACCTAAGCGTCGCGACACCGCAATCGGTGCTCTCTCCCTCCATCATCGGCGACTTCCAGCGCATGACGATTGCACGCGTTGAATCGCGCCGATCCTCTGCCTCGGTCTCCCTTCTCTCCGACGTTCCTGAGTTTGGACATTCCTTTCTTTCTTTCCCCGATTTTCTTTGGGCTCACCGCTCAGGCAATTCCTCTCCGCTCCGGCCTACGCGTCTTCTGCTTTGTTGGTTCCGCCCTCAACAACGCTGGGTTCCCTCCAACAATGCAGACGCTAGCCTGCGACTCCGCACCCCCTCGCTCTCTCTCGTGCCCCAAATAAAACGGGGCAGAAAGAAAGGTAAAAACAAAATGTCTTATCTCAACTCAGTAACTCTCGTCGGATTCGTCGGTGCTGATCCGGAGCAACGTCAAGCGAAAGGCAACGGTTCGAAGTTCACCGTGCTGTCCGTCGCCACTCAGCGCTCGTGGAAGAACGCCGATGATGAGTGGAGTTCCAAAACGGAGTGGCATCGGATAGTGCTGTTCCGGCCACGCTTGGCAGATCATGTGGCTCGCACAATCAAGAAGGGTGCCCACGTGCTCGTTGAAGGCTCTCTCGTTAGCTCGACCTACGAGCAGCCCAACGGTAAAGGCAAGAAGTCGAAAACCACGAAGATTACGTCGTGGTCGATTCGCGCCGATGTCGTACGCAAGCTCGATCGCAACGACCTGGAACCGGAAGCGCCTACCAGCGGTCCGGCGACGGAATCCGACGAGGCGACGTTCTGACTGAAAACCTGATTCGGCCCCGGCGCAGAGCCGGGGCCTTTTTCTGTTTTTAGCTCAGGTCATCACTCGCCTTCAGTTGAATGTGCACAAGAGAGTCGCCGCGAAGCTGAAGTGGAGTTGGACCGGCCGGGGTGGGAACATCTCCAAGTCGACCCAAGAGTGATTCGAGCGCGGAGATGCCGTCGTCAAGCGCCGCGATCTCTGATTCACCGAGAGGAATCTCCTGCCGCATTCGTAGGAGGTTGTTTTTGCCTTCGACAAGGAAGGTTGCTGTCGAATCCTTTGGCTGGTAGAAGGAGCACTTCGCGCAAGCCATGCGGTGCGGACACTGGTCGAAGAAGTCATACGTGCAATAACCATGGCCCAGATCGTAGTACTTCCACGGTGTGCCGCTCGCAAGCCCGTTGCGTACTGCTGCCTGATCGACGAGCACCTCAATCGTGCGAAGGTTACGCTCAAAGTATCCGGCGGCATCGTAGGACCTCGCCAACTTTGTGGGTGAGATCTTCGCGTAGCTCTGAGTCGATTCAGGACGGCGGTGTCCCATCCACTCTTGCAGCTCAAAGAGTGAAAGAGGCTCTCGTGCATTGTAGAGTTGCGAGGCGATTGTTGCGCGCGCCCGGTGCGAAGTGATTGCACCGCGAGCATCTCTGCGTGGTACACCGGCCTTCTCGCATAGCGCCGGAATGAGCGTGTGGTTCATATACCGATTCGAAAGTCGGCGGGTCCGATACACAAAAAGGAAGTGAACGAGTTCACCAGTCTTATCATCGAGCATCGCAGGTTGTTCAGGTCGAACTTTTTCCCAGGCTTCGATTTCCCGTCCAACAAGTGAGTCGACGGGCTTCACGAAAGCCGTACTAGTTTTGTTGACCGGAACATGCAGAAGGCAGGTTTGCTTGCCGGCGTTTCGCGGCTCATCTGTGCCAACGCTCTTCCACCGGATCGATCCAAGTCGCAAGCGCTGAATCTCGACTTGTCGGCTAGCTCACGACCGCTTAGATGTATATATCCCAGCGTCGTTTGAATGCTCCGATGTCCAGCGAAAGTCGCGATCTCGTGTACGTCCCACCCGGCGCGCGCCAAATCTGTCAGCCTGAGGTGCCGCAACGTGTGAGTGGTGGAGGGATCTACAGCCGATTCTTTCGCAAGCTGTTTCACCGTTTTCGACCACATCCAGTAGGACAAGGGTCTGCCCCGATTTCTGCGGGAAGCAGATAGAAACAATGGTCCGCGCCCGCAGCCCAGACCGCGCCTCTCTTGCAGGTATTTCTGATAGAGGCAGCTCGTGTGAATCGAGTAAGGTACGATCCGCTCTAGGCGGTTCTTTGTTGCCTCTGCGCGAATTCTCACTGTGCGATGCGCAGGGTCGATGTCACTCACTTGAACAGAGGAGAGTTCCTCACGACGAAGAGCTGCGTCATAGCCCAGCGCAAACATCAGCCTCACCCGCGTGCACTTCGTCTGAACCACGGCCAAGATAGCCTTCCAGTCTTGCTCGCTCGGAATCCACGGCAGCGTATGAAATCGCTGGATCAGACCGCGTTGGCGCGACAACCCAAACGCCTTGCCTGGAGTGTAGCGACCTCTCCCAACGGGATTCTTTTTGCACAATCGTTCTTCGAGAAGGAAATCGCAGAAGAGGCGAATGACCGTCAGGCGCTGTTGCAAAGTCGCATTCGAAAGCAAGGGCCTCATGTCAATCGAGATCACGTTTCCGCGAATGGCACCAGGCCGCGTGCGCAAGCCGCGGACGTAGTTAGCAATGATTTCTCTCCCAGCCTGTGTGGGATCTGTCCGTAAATCACGAACGAATCTCAGGTACTCCTCAAGCCCTCGACCATAAGCCTCAACAGTGTTTTGCGCCAAGCCGAGGTCACACTGAATTTGCAGCCACCGACGTCCCAGGTCGTTTTCTGCAATGAACGGATAACGAGACCAATCAATTTCGCTCATGTCTCCTCCAGGCAGGGTAATTTACGCGAACCAGGCCCGCGGTGGGGCGCCCCCGACCCGCTGTGCCAGTTCGTTCCCCTGCGGAACGAACTGGCACACTCTCCACATCGCCCATCACTCAACAGCGAAAGCGGGGCGAAGGAAAACAGATTCCACGTAACTTATGTTTTTCGCCCACGGCTCGCCGAGTATGTCGCCACGGCCGTCAAGAAAGGCACTCATCTGCTCATCGAGGGCAGCCTAGTCAGTCCGACCTACGAGCGTGCGAACGGGAAAGGCAAAAAGGAGACGGCCGAGAAGATCACCTCGTGGTCCATTCGTGCCGACGTCGTGCGCAAGCTCGATCGTGGCGAACCAGAGCCCGAGGCGGCCCCGGCCACTGAAGCCGCCGCGCCGAGCGACGCACCCTTCTAGGGCGTCTCTCGTTCCGGGCCTCCCGGCCCTGCCGGGAGGCCCTTTTTTTGTTGGGCACCGGAGGTCGCTTAGCTGCCCCCTGGCCGGGATACCAGCCAATTTTCCGAAAACCACCCCGCGTGGCACCTTCCTACTCACGATGTGCACCCGCAGGATGGCGTGCCCCGCATCCTCGCGAAAGAACCAAACGGCAGAGCCCGTCCCAGGTTCTGTCACCGTACTCCCGTACGCCTGGAGACCGGTCATGAGCGAGAGGCCGAACTGCCATTGCCCCCTTTGCCTGATCGAACGAAAACTTCGCGCGGAGCTTGACGACCCCTACAACCACGAACGCCATCGAACCTTCCTCTGCTCAGCTCCACATCTCGCGGTCTTCCCGACTGCCGGGGATCTGCTTTTCCACCTGCAATCGCTGAACGGAAATTCCTCATCCGACCTGCTTCTCCGCGAACTCCTCGAAGCGAGGATCTTGTTCCCCGGCAGCGTGGCTGACAGCGTCTTCATCCTTTTGTTTCTCCCCGCACTGCATTCGACCGTCCGCCGGGTGCGCAACCGCTATCCTGCTCTCTCTCGTGAAGACATTGTGCAACAAGCCCTTGGCGCTCTCCTCGCTTGCCTTGCTTCCGCGCGTCTTGGGGAGCGGCGCACATATCTCGCGTTCGCCATTGCCCGCGACGTGCGCCGCGTTGCGTTCGAGTGGGCCGCACGAGAAGCCAGATCCCCCCTGGTGGCGCCCCGATCCGATAAACCTCAGGAAATGAACTCCTCAGAATCCGCCGGGGAATCGTTCGAGCGTGCCGCCCTGCTGCGGCATTTTTTCGGCCGTGCAGTCGAGAGGAGAACACTCACTCCCGGCGAACTCGATCTCCTCATCCACTTCAAGCTCGAAGGCGGAGCGGAAAACGGTGCTTTTTCAAATGCCGAGCGCCAGCGGCTCAAGCGCGTAATCGGGAAGCTGCGAAGACTGGCCCGAGGGAATAGCGGGGCGCACCTGTGAAACCCATGGCCGCACCGCCTCGGTCACCACGATCTTTTTCCTTCTTCTCCATCCTCGTCTCTCACCGTGCCCCTTCTATTACAAAACGTGTCGCAGACCCATGGAAATATATTTTCATCCATGCGCGACACGTTTTTCTCTTCTTCCGCTGATTAGGTATAGAGAGGGGAGTTCACACGGAAATTCTGGCAGCGCTGGCCAATGCGTTTAGAACTCGTTGCCGGGACCTTCCATTGGGAATGCGGCAGGGCCCTATACAGCGTGTTCCTCGGCGGGATCCCTCGCGGCTTCTGCGGAAGCCGGAGGAGCAGAGAAACCGCTTCGGGCCTCTGCGCCGTTCCGCCGGGACCAGGTGAATCTCCCCTCGGGTTCTTGTGCTTCGAAATCCATCGTGAGGTTCCATGAAAATCAGCCGCACTTTCTTCTCTGGAAGTTTTGGCCGTACTGCAAAGGCCGTAGCAATCGGCCTGCTTCTCGCCATTCCCCTCCTGGCACAGACCAATTCCCCCTGGGAAAATGCCGTGAATGTCTTGCAGCAGGCATTCACGAGCACTATCGCCCGCGGCCTGTCCCTTGTCGCCATAGTCGTCTCCGGGCTGACCTTCGCCTTCGGCGAAGGGGGTTCGAAGCGTGTTCTCGCCGGCGTTCTCTTTGGTGTCGGTATGGCTATCGCCGCCGTCAACTTCATGGCCTGGCTCTTCCCGTGAGAAGAGGCGAGGCCAAAGAGCAACTCATGGCATACCAGCGGCGAATCAATCCAGTTCGACGCTCACTCTCTCGGCCGCTCACCATTCTTGGTGCTGAGCGGAAGTTGTTTTTCTTCGCGATGTGCCTCGGCGCCGGCACGTTCAATCTGCTCAACAGCCTTTCGGGTGGCGTTCTGATTTTCCTGCTTCTCTACTTCGTCGCGCGTTGGGCGACCGCCACCGACCCGCAAATCCTGAAGCTGCTCTTGCGAGCCGCGAAGTTTCGAAAGCAGTACGACCCCGCCAAGCTCGCTTGCGTTTCGGTCGTGCGGGAGGACCCATGCTGAGTCTCAAGCGTGTTTTCAAGAACTACGAGGAAGCTGGATCGCTCAACGCCATGGTGAATCTCTTCGGTTTCATCGGACCCCAAGTGTTTCTCACCAAATCGGGTGATGCGGGCATCGTTCTCGAATTCGACGGCGTGGACTACGAATGCCTGGACGCGTCGGCTGTCGATGCGCTGACCAAGCGGCTTGAATCAGCATTGCGACTCTTTGACGAGAACTACCGGGTCTATCAGTTGCTCTTCAAGCGGAACCAGCAGGATATTCCCCATTCTTTTTGCGGAAAACCGGTTGTGGACGCGGCCATCCGTGACCGCGTCGCCTATTTCCGTGAAAAGGCCGACACGCTGTTTTCCCTTTCGATTTATTTCGTCGTGCTCTGTCCGGTTCTTGCTGCACGCCGATCGCTCTCAGCCACGCTGATGGAAATCCCCGAGAATCCACGGCGAGCGATTGCCGACTTACGGGGGCGCTTCGCGTCGCAAGCATCCGTTCGTTTGAACGGCCGGGAATTGGCCCGGGCGGAGTCTGCGCTTCGGCAGAAAGCTGAGAATTTCCGTACGCACGTCAGTGATTTCGCTTCCGCGCGAATTCTCGGCAAGGACGAAGCGTTCCGCGTCCTCAAGCGGACGCTTAATTTCGATCCTTTGAAGCTTGATAACGCAAAGCTAAAACACGACACCTTTCTTGACTACTACCTCGCGGAATCACATCTCGAATGCCACCGCGGCCACCTCCGTGTGGACGACCACTACGTCAAAGTCCTGACGCTCAAAGAACCGTCCGCCCACACCTTTCCCCTCCTACTCAACGCACTTCTTGATGTCCGCGCCAACTTTCACGTTGTCACCGAGTGGCAGAAGGAAGAACCCGGCAGGACGCGGCGGATCATACAAGCGAAGCGTCGACATTTTCACAATACCAAGCGCTCGTTTTTCAGCCAGGTCAATCTCAATGACGCGCCCGCCCAGGATGCCCTGCTCGACGACGCCAAGGAATCCCAGGTGCGCGAGCTCGGCAAGGGCATCGAGGAGATCGAACTGCGAGGAAATTACTTCGGACAATTTTCTCTTACTGTCGTGATCTACGACCTCGACCTTGCCGTGGTCGATCGCGCGGCAGCCGAATTCTACAAAGTCTTTGGCGTGAACGACGCGCAGCTCTACGACGAGCGGTACAACCTGTTAAATGCGTTCCTGGCGGCCGTGCCTGGGAATCACGCCTTCAATCTCCGCTACTTGTATCTCCTGAACACCAATTACGCCGACCTTTCGTTTCTTTTCACGCTCCATTCGGGCGCCGTCAAAAATCACCAACTCCGCAGCGAATATCTTGCCGTGCTCGAAACCAACCACGGCACGCCGTACTTCTTGAACCTGCACTATCGCGACGTCGCTCACTCCATGATTCTCGGCCGCACGGGAAGCGGCAAAACCACGCTGTTAAACGCGCTGGGAAAATTCTTTCCTCCCGATGAACGCATTCTGCTGATCGAAGACACCGCTGAGATACAGCTTGGCCAATCGAATCTCGTTCGGTTCGAAGCGCGCCGGGAACAGAACGGCGTACCCGCCGTCTCCATTCGCGACCTTCTCAAAGCATCGCTGCGGCACCGACCCGATCGTATTTTGCTGGGGGAAATTCGAGGAAGCGAGGCATTTGACCTGCTTCAACTCTTGAATACGGGCCACGCCGGCACGCTGAGCACAATTCACGCGAGTTCCGCCAAGCAGGGGCTAGCTCGGTTTACGAGCTGTGTTCTACAGAGCGGGATTGAGCTGCCTTACCGCGCCATCAAAACAAACATAGGCGATTCTGTGAATGTCGTCGTGCATCTCGAACGTCGTCCCGGCCGGCGCTTTGTTTCCGAGGTCGTGGAAATCCACGGCTATGACCCCGACCGGGATGAATACAACTACGGCGCTATTTTCGACAGTCACAAGGAGTTGGCATGAGCCCCGTGGGGAATCCAGGATCAGCTGTTCCGTCTGCTTCAGAGTACATCCTTGACAACTTCGAACCGACCGACCGGGTCGCGATGCTCGTCCTCAATCGTGACTTAGGCGAAACCATCCAGCGCATCACCAGCGCCCAGAAAGCCTCGAATCCCGAGTTTCAAGCATGGCTGCGCTACAAGAACGCGAATGGCTCGGACATCTATGTTACGTGGAATAGAAGCGGTTGGTTTGTTCTTCTTCTTGCCGCCAGTTGGGTTTGCCTCGGGCTTGACCGGGCTCGATGAAGCTCTTGGAGGAGCGCATGCCTTGTTTCGAACCGAGATGGGATCGTTGTCCGGCCGCCGCTGGTTACGAGTTGGCTCGCAGGTGGTTAACGATGCAGGCGAACCGCATGCTGGCAAGGAACACAATCGACAGCTATTCACGCTCTATGGAAGATTTCTTGCGCTTTGTTGGGAGACTGGGCGTTTCTCCCGAGTCCGCGACACGAGAACATGTGGCGGAGTACCTTAGGGATCTGCTGACCCGTGAGAATCCAGCGCAGCCGAAGACGTTTTATATCGAATCTGGGGCTGGGCTTTCCAATGCCACCGTACAGTTGAGACTCACCGTTGTTCGCTTGTTTTACGACTTCATGCTCGAAGAAGGGATTCGAAGAACCAACCCTGTTGGGCACGGCAACTCGTCCAAGCACACCGCAGGGCCAACGCGTGCAGGAACGCTCTTCCGCCGCCATCGGAAACTGCCGTGGATTCCGAGCGAGGAACAATGGCAAGCGATCCTTTCCGTCGCTCGCCGCGAACCACTCCGGAATCGCCTAATGCTCGCGTTGTCGTATGACGCAGCGCTCCGTCGCCAGGAACTTCTTGGGCTTGAGACCGTGGATATCGATCCGGCTCACCGTTTGCTGCGTATCCGAGCCGAACGAACGAAGAACTGCTTGGAGCGGGTCGTCCCTTACTCAGAAGCTACAAGTCGTCTCTACGGTCTATATCTAAGCCATCGTCGGGAATTCAGCCGTGAGCGTGGCAACCTGTTTCTGTCCGAGTCGAACCGCAACTCGCGGCGACCACTTACGATCTGGACCTGGTCGAAAGTGGTCCGAGAAATCAGCAAAACGGCTGAGGTTCCAAGATTTTCCACCCACACACTTCGGCATCTCTGTCTCACGGATCTCGCGCGAGCCGGATGGGATATTCATGAAATCGCGGCTTTTGCGGGACACCGTTCTCTTGCGAGCACTCTGCTCTACATCCATCTAAGCGGCAGAGATCTCGCCAAGAAGCTCTCAGAAGGCATGACTCAGATCCATGCTTGGCGATCACAACAGCTTTCCGAGGTGCTGCGATGAGAGCAGCAGCGGCGAAAGCGTCAGTTATCGGCGAGGCAGAATCAGCTTGGTCTTGGCCGATTAACTTCGATCTGTATGACCGATCACCGCAGTTATCACAAAGCGAAAAGGCTGTGCTCGACCGGAGAGCGAGATTTCCTGAGCGCCTCGGAAATTGGACGCCTTTGTTTCGGCAGGAACTGGGACGGCTCGCACAGCCCATCCTTGATGCGGAGAATTTCCTTCATTGCCCTGTCTCAGCCAGGCCTCGCATTCAGTCAGTAATAACACGAGGCATGCATCACTTTCAGCTCACTTATTGGGGCTGGGACACAGAACAATGGCGCAGCGTCTTAGAAAAACCGCGTTCCGGATCAAGTTCCTTGCTTCATTGCCCACGAAATGCTCGCGCTCTTGTGTTCGCCATGGCCTACTTGCTGAGGAGAGATCATGAACCTCTGGTCGAAGGTCGTCGCTTCCAGCGCTTGAGCTTGGCATATCGCATCTTCGGACATGAATGTGTTGATGCGGCCCTCGAACGAATAAAGGAAC
>Ga0210403_10004688_pt1 | contig 11718 bp, 9 predicted proteins | sample IncBWC19MmetaG_FD_150863 | JGI IMG/M metagenome (GOLD analysis project Ga0210403, IMG submission 150863) | Forest soil microbial communities from Barre Woods Harvard Forest LTER site, Petersham, Massachusetts, United States - Inc-BW-C-19-M | ecosystem: Environmental > Terrestrial > Soil >... | reverse complement strand
TTATTTCTGAGTAGTGAATCGTCGCTGGCTCAATCTCCACGCGCGTCCCGGTCGGCAGCCCGCTGAAGAAATTCACCACCCCGCCGCGCCGCACCATCGCCAGCGCCTGTTCCCACGTCGCTGGATTACCCGCCGCTTCGACCACCGAGTCCGGCCCGCGGCTCTCATCGGTCAATGCCCGCACCGCCGCCGCCACATCCGCGGTTTCCGTGACATTGATCGCCGCCACAGCGCCCAGCTTCCGCGCCACCGCCAGCGGCCCCTCGCGCCGTGCCAACGCAATCACGCGCACTCCGCGCCGCGTCAGCATCCGTACAAACATCAATCCAATCGGCCCGCACCCGATCACCACGGTCGTATCGCCCGTGCGCACTTCCATCTCGTGCACACCGCGCAGCACGCAGGACAGCGGCTCCACTAGCGCCGCGCTGTGATCGTCCACCCCATGCGGTACTTCCAGCATGTTTTCCCGCGCAATTCGCCCGGGAATCCGCATATATTCCGCGTAAGCCCCGTTATTGAACAGCAGATCGTCACAAAGATTTTCCTGGCCGCGCCGACAGTGATAGCACCGCAAGCACGGCGCCGAATTCGCCGCAATCACCCGCGTGCCCAGTCGCCACCGGAGATCCACGCGCTTCCCCATCGCCACAATTTCGCCCACCACCTCGTGCCCGAACACCGCCGGCGGCTGAATCATCTTCGCGTGATACCCACGCTTCCACACCTTCAGGTCCGTGCCGTCTGTCAGCGCCAGTCGCACGCGCAGCAATACCTCGTCCGCCGCCAGGGCCGGCACATCAATCTGTTCTATCCGCAGGTCCTCGCTGCCGTAGAGTACTGCCGCGGTCATTTTGGAGGGTACAACAAGCTTCTCCTGGAAAGGCGCCTCTTCCAGTCCAAGCTCGGTCTTCTTTGGGGACGCTGTTTTCATTTGTGCGTTATCAGAATCTTCAGGGAATCTTCAGTGGGATGCGCCGCCAGTTCTAAGCCCTCCTGGATTCTATCCAAAGCGAACCTGTGCGTGACGATATCCATCACCGGCAGTTTCTTCCCCAGCACCAGCTCCGCCGCACTCTGTTGGATGTCAACCGCCGCACTATAGCTGCCAAGGATTTCCTTCTCGTCGATCCCCACCGCCGAGGCTGGAAACTCTATCTTTGTGACTGGATCATTCGCGGCAAACAGGAGAACCCGCCCCCCAGGCCTCGCCGCCGCCAGCGCTTCCACCACAACTGCTGGATGCGCCACCGCGACAAGAACCACGTCTGCCCCGCGACCCTCCGACCGGGCCCGGATTTCTTCAACTAGCTTACCACTTACAGGGTTAAAAGACTCAAGTGCTCCGAGCCGCAGGCTCTTTTCCCGGCGCGTCGCCACCGGGTCACTCGTATAGATGCGCGCCCCCTCAATTTGGGTCACCATCAATAGCTGCAATCCGATGGGTCCACAGCCGATCACCAATACCGTTTCCCCGGCCTCCACGCGCGCTTTTTGCACCGCCTTAACAATCGTGTTAATCGGCTCGATAAACGTAGCCTCTTCAAAGCTCACGTTGTCCGGCAGCGCCACGATTCCCCGCTCCGCCACCCACGACATCGCCTTCACGTATTCGCCAAATCCGCCGCCGTTCGGTGTGAATCCCGCCGTCAATCCGGTGCTCTTGTACAGCTTGCACTGCGAAAACATCCGCCGCTCGCAAAAGAAGCACTCCCCGCACGGAATGTGGTGAAAACTCATCACCCGGTCGCCCAATTTCCATTTCGTGATGCTGCGCCCCACCGCCACAACCGTCCCCGCCAGTTCGTGTCCAAGTATTTGCGGAGGCTCCACGTACCGGTAAAAAATCTTCTTGATATCCGTCCCGCAGATGCCGCAAGCCGCCACCTTGATCAGCACCTCGCCGTCGCCAACTTCCGGCACCGGCACTTCCTCCACCCGGACAATTCCCTTCTCGCGATACACACCCGCCCGCATCGTCCTGGGTATCGGCCCCAGCGTCCTCACCTGTTCGACCACTGTCCCTGATCCGCTCATCGCGCAGCCGTCTCGCTGACCTGTTTCCTGCTCTCAATGCCCGCTAAGTCCTTCAGATAGCTTTCCAGAAATTCTGCCAGCAAAACGCCTGCGCGCCTGCTCTGTTTGCCAAAGCGGATCAACGAGGGCAGCGCCAGCGGATTCTTCGCAAGCTGCAGCATCACCTTAGAAAGGCTCACTTCTTTCTGCTCGGAAAGCGTCAAATTAAAATTGATGGGCAGATCTTCCGATGCCGAGTCGCTGATCGCCCGAATCACCACGCTGCGCGCCCCCCACGCCGACGCCGCCTTGACGATCTCAAAACTCTCCATATCCACCGATTGCGCCCTGGATGCGCAGGATTTTTTCTGGCTGGCTTTCACAAGAATCTCATCGGTCGTGAACAGGCAATTCGCGTTCTTCGCGCCTCGGCTCAACGCAAGCTGCCGAAGCTCATTATCCACCTCGAGTCGCTCAGCCCCTTGGCCTGCATGTTTCAATTCAACAATAAGTTCCTTTGGCGCAATGACGTCTCCCACACTTAGCGTGTCGCAAAGGGCCCCCGCCAGCCCGCTCGAAACGCACACATCAAAATACTGGTCCTTATCCGCCATCCGCATCATTAAATCCATCGCCTGCGCCGCGGCCTGGGCGCCCACGCCCGTAATCAACACCGTGACCTCAGTCGCCCCAACCACTGTCCTCCGCAGCTTCAGCCCCTGGTAATCAATCAGGTTGAACGCGCGCAGGTTCCGCCAAGCCGCGAACTCCGCCTCCACCGCAAAAGTCACCAGTACCTTCATGCGTGCTCCCTGCGCTCCGATCCTTTACTTCCTTTACTTCGTCCTTCAAGCTGCCAACTTAATCTTCTTCGCCCGCCGAGGCGATACATACCCATTCACTTGGTACCACCGCACCGCTCGCTCCAGCGCCGCCGCCACCGGTCCTGGCTGAAATCCCAATTCTCGCCGCGCCCGCGACGCATCCACAAACATTTTGTGCCGCGCGATCTTCACGCCCTCCACCGGAATCTGCGGCTCTTTCCCCACCAGCCGCGAAAATGCGGTATCCAAATAAGCTACACCCAACGCCACACCATGAGGAATCTTCATCCCCGGCGCCCGCAAACCCGTTATCTGCGCCAGCAGATCCAACAACCCCTTCAACGTCAGATTCTCCGCTCCCAGCAAATACCGCTCTCCGACCTTGCCTTTCTCCGCCACCAGCAGGTGCCCCGCCGCGCACTCTTCCACGCCCACAAAATTCAATCCGGTCTCCACGTATCCCGGCATTTTCCCATTCAGAAAATCCAGAATAATTTTCCCCGTCGGCGTCGGTTTCCAGTCCCACGGCCCCACAGGAGTAGTCGGCATCGCCACAATCACCGGCAGCCCCTCTTTTGCAGCCTGCAACGCCTCGCGCTCCGCCATCCATTTCGAGCGCTTGTAGTGCCCCACCATCTCTTCCAGCTTCGCGTCCGTAAACTCATTCGGCAGCTCAGGCCGGTCCACCGCAATCGTCGCCACCGTGCTCGTATAAATCAGTTGCTCCACGCCCGCACGCTTCGCCGCCGCCAGCAGATTTTTCGTCCCGCCGACGTTCGAATCATAAATATCCTTCGACCTTCTTGCCCACAGCCGGTAATCCGCCGCCACGTGATACACCCGCTTCACGCCTGCCATCGCGCGGTCCAGCGAAGCCGCATCCCGCAAATCCCCCGTCACGTACTCCAGCGACAAATCGCTGATCGCCCGGTTGCTGCTCGACGCCCTCACCAGCACGCGAACTGTTTCTCCGCGCGCCACGAGTTGCCGCGTCACGTGGCTGCCCAGGAATCCCGCCGCTCCCGTCACCAGTGTCGTCATGCCTTGCGCGCCCGTTCGCGTTTTTCGCCCAGTCCGCCCTGCAACTGCCACGCCAGCATCTTCCAGAAATCCCCGGCCTTCGGATTCATCCCCAGAATCGCCGCGGTCTCATACCCCGTGTGACTCGAGCATGGTTCGCACCGTGGATTCATTCCGCGCCCGAAATTCTCCCAAACCGTCTTTTCCATCAGGCTCTTATACTCCTGCTCATAACCGCAATTCAGTTGCGTGCACGGCGCCGCCCAACCCTGCGGCCCGTACACCGGGCTTCCCCACGAGCAGCAATCCAGCTCGCGCTCTCCCCGCAAATACTCCAGATAAATCGGCGACGTCAGCAGATTGTACTCACTCAACAAATCGCCCGCCTCGCGGAATCTCTGCCGCATCTTTTCATGAAACGCCGCCGCCGAATTCCGGCACATCTGTCGCGTCGGATAATGCGGCGAAAGCACGAATCCGTCCACATGCAAGGCATGCAATTGCTCGTACAACGACGCGACATCGCGCAAATCCGAATCCGGATAAACCGTCGATGTCGCCACCACAAAAAAACCCGCGTTCTTCGCCGCCTTCACGCCGTCCAGTGCTTCCGCAAATAAACCGGGCCGGTTCGTCCGCCCATCATGTACCAGGTCCGTCCCGTCCAGCTTCACGTTCCAGAAAAAATTCGTATACGGCGGAATCATGTGCAACCGCCGGCGAATCCGCGTGCCGTCCGTACACAAAAAAAGATGCTTCCCCCGCTCCAGAATCTCCTTCGTCAGCCGCGCAATCTCCGGATACTCCAGCGGCTCCCCTCCGCAAATAGCCACCACCGGCGTGTCGCACTCTTTCATCGCCGCCAGGCACTGCTCCACACTCAACATCCCGCGCAATTCCGTAGGGCTCCCGCCAGCGCCATTTCCGTTTGCGCCACGGCACGCGCTGGAGTATCCGCCCATGGGATCAAGCGATAGCATGACTGGTATTTTCTTGTCACCACGAAGTTTCCGCGACGCGAGGTATCTCGCGGAATCCAGCACTAAGCCAAAGGGGTACCGCATTCGTTTGCTTAGGAAGCGCTCCGTTCGCGCTTGGTATATAAACCGCTCCGCAACCTGAACTCACCTGGCAAAAACTTGCACGCGCAATACTCTTCGGCGCGCCGCCCCTGATTGCGGTAGCGGGCCAGCGCGTACACCGGAAAAGAATTCTTATAAAGATGATATTTCAGATAAAAAACGCCCGGGAATCCCGTCCCCGTAAAATCGTCTTCACTCCACGATCCGTTCGCGTTCTGCTGCGTCACCAGGTATTCCGCCGCGCGCCCCACCGCCGGGTCGCTCCGGTCCGCTCCAGCAAGCAGTCCGATCAATCCCCACGCCGTCTGCGAAGGCGTGCTGTTCCCCTGCCCCTTCGTCGACTCCACCTCATAACTCAAGAGCGACTCACCAAAACTTCCGTCCGCCTTCTGCACCTGCCGCAGCCACGCAACCGCCCGCGCGCAATAATCCTGCGCCGTCAGCGAAACCGTTTCCAGCGCCCGCAGCACACCGCTGGTTCCATAAACATAATTCACGCCCCAGCGCCCGAACCACGAACCATCCTTCGACTGGTCCTTAGTCAGGAAACCCACCGCCCGCTGAACCACCGGATGCTCCGCCGGCCATCCAAATCGCCCCAGACATTCCAGCACCCGCGCCGTCACATCCGCCGTCGAAGGATCGATCATCGCATTGTGATCCGCGAACGGGATGTTGCACAAAATCATCTTGTCGTTGTCGCGATCAAACGCGCCCCATCCGCCATCGCGATTCTGCATGCTCAGCAGCCACTGCACGCCGCGCCGCAGCGCCGCTTCCATCCGTTTTTCGTCCGGAAATTTCACGCGCTGCAGCGCCATCAGCACGAACGCCGTGTCGTCTACGTCCGGATAAAAATCGTTGCGGTATTCAAACGCCCAGCCGCCCGGCTCCGCATCTTTGTTCTTGATCTGCCAGTCGCCGCCGCCCAGAATCTGCTTCGTCAGCAGCCAGTCCGCCGCCTTCACCAGCGCCGGATGGTCTGCCGGCAATCCTGCTTCTTCGAGGGCCACCATCGCGATGCACGTATCCCACACTGGCGAAACGCAGGGTTGCAGGCGAATCGTGTCGCCCTCTTCAATCTCAAACCGTGAAAATTCCTTGATCTCGCGGAACGTCAGCGGATCGTCCACCCCGTGTCCCATCGCCATCAGCGCAAAAATCGAATTCATCATCGAGGGATAAATCGCCGCCAGCCCGTCCGTGCGCTCCATGTGCTCCAGCATCCACTGCTTCGCTTCCTTCAGCGCCTTGTTCCGCAGCGGTTTCCACGGCAGCTTTTCATAAAGCTTCAGCCCGCGGTCCACCGCCAGAAACAAATTCTTCCACGAGACCAGTTGCTTGCTCCAGTTGAACGCCGCCGTCTTCTGCGACGGGTCTGTGAACAGTTCATCCACGCGCGCATGTTCCGGCAAGCGAAAATCCGGCCGCAGCGCGGAAAGAATCGCCATCGGAATCACGATGCCGCGCGTCCAGGAAGACATCTCGTAAATGTTCAGGTAAAACCAGTTTGGCAAGAGCATCAGCTCCGGCGGAATCGCGGGAACCAGCTCCCATCCCACCGCGCCCACCAGTGCAAGATAAAATCGTACGTAAGAATTCGTGTGCTCCAGCCCGCCCAGCCGGTGCACCGCCTCGCGCGCCTTCGCCAGGTGCGCCGAATCCGGCGAATCGCCGGCCAGTTTCAGTGCGAAGTACGCTTTGCAGGTGGCATTCAGCTCGGAGGGCCCATTCGGATAAATCGGCCAGCCGCCGTCGGGCAGTTGCTTCTGGCGCACATAATTCGCCAGCTTGGCAATCCTCGCCGGTTCAGCCTTGCCCAAAACGTAGAGGTAATAAATATAGTCGGATTCGAGGGTAGTGTCGGCTTCGAGTTCGCCGTGCCAGTAGCCTTCTTCGGCCTGCACGGACAGGAGATACTCCGCCCCATTCTTCACGGCGGTTTCGATCTTTTCCGCCCAGCCCTCTTGGCGCCACGGTGCCGGCGCTGGTGCTGTGGGTAGTTCCTCTCCTACGCGTACAAATGACGCCATCTATGCTCCCCCCAGAGCAGCTCCAAAAGCAGCCAGGGATACACCCCAAGCTGCCCCCATGAAAACCCCTAAATTCTCTGATGCCTTGGACTTCCGGAAGGTAACGGGTCTGACCTCAACCAGGTACCCCCAGTACTTTCTTATTATCGCCGTCGATTATAACCCGGTCAACGCCTAAGATGCCCATCCGCCAACAACAGGTTGTCACTAAGTGTCATACCTGGGCTCCCCCCGGCGCGTCCAACATTCGATGCACCAAAACCTCTAACGGCCCAGGCAGCGGCTGACCCTCCAGCTGGAGAACCGACGGCTTTTCTTGCAGCAATTTTGCCGGCAACTTCATCCACAGCGGAGCCGGGGCCCCGTCGCCTCCCACATCGCCGCGTAGCACCAGAGCATGCGCCCGGTCCAGCGCGATCTGCGCCGATTCCTTGAAATCCTCCCGCAAGGGATCAATCACCGCGAAATACAGCGAAGGTTTCACGAACTGCATCAACGAATTGCTCTCCAGAATCACCGCGCGATTTTCCTCGCCGCCCTCTTTCCCGGCAATCTCCCGCAACGCATCCCTCAACAACGGCAATCCTTCCGCCAGGTACCCCTGCTTCGTCCTCAACCAGAACGATCGTTTCGCACCCGCCGCCAGGAATCGCGCGCTGTCCGTTCCTGTATCCGCCCGCGTTTCCCAATCCAACGCGCAAGCATGCTCTTCCGGCGCGCAATCGCAGTTCTCTCCGTTCTGCGCGCAAACTCCGTGCCCATACTGCGTAATCTTCCCTGCAATCCATTCCGTCTTCGGAAACGCCGCGATGATGTCGCACACCAACTGCGTTTTCCCAATGCTCCGCGTATGCCCGCCCACCACCACGAGGCGCCACAGCGTCCCCTCTTTTATATGTGGGATTGCCATCCCGTCTCCCGCCTCTTAGATGCCGCCATTTCTAAGCAAGACACTCACGCTGTCGAACCACCGAAACTTATCCAGATTGATTCGCGCTTGGGATTACTCTCGAACAAGCGCCGGAGGCGCGAAAGATACTAGCCCAGGGCGTAAGCCCTGGGTTCGCGGCCGAATCCTTCCTCAAGCCCCGGAGGGGGCGACAGATAATTCCGAAAGAATCCCAAACCCTTCTCCTGGACCATTTGCTTTCCGCGCTCAAATCTTTTCCTCGATTTTCTTCACCCGCGCCGCCAACTCCGGCAACCGCGCAAACCAAAAATACGCCTCCTTAAATTGCTCGAGCGGCCGCGCCGGCGTTCCCCACACGGTCTGCCCTTTCCTAATAATCTTTCCCGTCGGAATCCCCGCCTGGGCCCCTGCGATCGAACCCTCTTCCAGCGTGCAATGATCCGCGATCCCCACCTGCCCGCCCACCACCACGTGACGCCCCAACTTGCTCGATCCCGAAATGCCCGTCTGCGCCGCAATCACCGTGTGCGCCCCAATCTGCACATTGTGGCCCACATGCACCAGGTTATCCAGCTTCACTCCCTCCGCGATCCGCGTGTCATCCAGCGACCCACGGTCAATCGTGGTGTTCGCCCCGATCTCCACATCATCCGAAATCTCCACCAACCCCGCCTGCGGAAATTTCCAGTATCGCTCCCCGTCGAACGCAAATCCGAATCCATCGGCCCCTAGCACCGCTCCGGCGTGTATCTCCACGCGATGCCCGACCCGCACGCCCGCATAAAACGTCACTCGCGGATGAATCCTGCAGTTCTCCCCAATCCAGCAGCCTGCGCCGATTATGCTGTGCGCCCCAATCTGCGTGCCATCCCCAATGTGCGTATCCTCGCCGACAATCGCGTAAGGTCCGATACCCACACTCGCGCCAATCCGCGCCAGGGGCGCCACAATAGCCGTCGGATGAATTCCCGTAGCAATAGGAGCTCGCTCCAGCAGCAACGCGGCCGCTTTGGCGAATGCCACCTTGCTCTTCCCGCTCCGCAAAACCGTTTTCCCCGGCAAAGCGATTCCCTCCGGCGACACCACGCAACTCGCCGCGGAACCCGTCGCGCGCTCCGCATGTTTCGCCGCCTCTACATAAATCAACTGCTTCGCCCCAGCGCGTTCCGGCGCCGCCACCCCCGTAATCTCCAGCGCCCCATCTCCCTCAAGCCGCGCCTCAATCGCCTTCGCCAGTTCCCCCGCCGTCCACTTCATCCCCGCCTCCAATCCATTCTTCTCAGCGTACTCAGCGCTCTCTGCGTCCTCTGCGTTAAATCTTTCATTTCCTTCTCATTTCTCTTCACAAGAAACCATATAGCGCGGGCTCCCCCTCCGGCCGGTTCTTCCACCGCGCATGAATCCAAACCCACTGCTCCGGATATTTCCGGACAATCTCCTCAATCACCTTAGTAAAGCGCTGAGTATTTTCCCGAACATCCCGCTCCACATCCCCGCTCCGCACCAACTCCACCGGAGGCTCAAATCGCAATCTATACTTCCGCAAGTTCTTATCCCAGTACGCGTATCCAGGCACCACCGCCGCATCCGTATGCAGCGCCACGCGCGCAATTCCAGTAGTCGTGCAAGCCTGCGTCCCAAAAAAATCCACAAACACGCCTTCCCCCGGCATCGTATTCTGGTCCGCCAGAATCCCGATCGTTCCCGCCTCCTTCAACACCTTCAGCATCATTCGCGCCGCTTCATTCTTGTAAATCGCCCGGTTTCCCGACCGCCCGCGATATTCATTCACCATTTCATCCAGCGGCGCGTTATCCAGCGGCCGCGCCATATAGTGCAGCGGGAACCCGTACAACGCGTGCGCATACGAAGAAAGCTCCCACGCCCCGATATGTCCCGTCAGGTAAATCACGCCTTTCCCGCGGCTCTTCCCCGCCAGAAAATTCTCGTGCCCGTCCAGCACCACCACATTCTCAATATTTTCCCGCGTGTAGCCTGGCAGCCGCGCAAATTCCGCCGCCATCCATCCCAGATTTCGCGCCATTCCGTTCAACACCGCCCGCCGCTGCTCCTTGCTCCACTCCGGAAACGCCAGCCGCAAATTAAATTCCGCCGTCTTCCGCATTTTCGGCAACAGCAATAGCAACAGCCGGACCGTCCCCGCCGCCAACCCCCGAGCCACCACCCGCGGCAACACCCCCAGCATCTTCACAAACACCCAAGCCACCGCATACTGAATCCTCTCCATCAATCCCCTTTTGAGTGCGGCTTGCCCTGAGCGAGCCGAAGGGAAGCGCAGCTTCCGCTTTTACGACCAATACCCAAGACAAAATCCCGTGACAAGCAACCAATCCAACCCCGGCACCCCACTTCCAACCTTCCAAGATACACCGACAATGCTAAACTCCTCTTTCCGTGACCCAAACCAGCAACGAACTCCCCGAATCCCAGCCGCTCTCGCCCACAGCGCGCCTCCTCTGGATCGTACTGATCCTCGCCACTCTCTATCTCTGCTATTTTCACAATCTAGGCGCACTAGGCCTCGTCGGTCCCGACGAACCGCGCTACGCTTGGATCGCTCGCGACATGCAGGAAACCGGCGATTACATCACCCCGCGCCTCTACAGCAAGCCTTGGTTTGAAAAGCCTCCGCTCTATTATTGGAGCGCGGCGCTGAGCTTCAAACTCTTTGGCGTAAGCGAAGCTTCCGCCCGCCTGCCCAGCGCCATTTCCGCGCTCCTCGCCACACTAGCCCTGGCCTGGCTCGCCTTGCGCCTTTACGGCTCCGAAACCGCCCGCTGGCTCCTGCTCCTCCTGCCCACAACCGTAGGCATGATCGGCTTCTCCCACGCCGCCGCAACCGACATGCCTTTCTCCGCCATGCTCACTATCGCCATGGTATTCGCAACGAAACTCCTGAATCTCATTCCGCCATCCGCTCAACAATCAGACGCAGCCGCAAACCCTCAACGCTCGTTCCATTCCTTTACCTCATTTACCTCCTCTACCTCCTTTACTTCCTTCTTCCTCGGTTTTTTTCTTGCCCTCGCCACCCTCGCCAAAGGCCCCGCCGCCATCATCCTCTCCGGCGGCGCGGTTCTTCTCTGGGCCGTCTTCACCAAACGCTGGCACGACGCCCTCCGCTGCCTTCACCCCGTCGCCATCGCCAGTTTCTGCCTCACCGCTCTCCCCTGGTACATCCTCTGCGCCCGCCGCAACCCCGATTTCTTCCGCGTCTTCATCATCGAGCACAATTTCAACCGCTTCCTCACTCCCCAATTCCAGCATATCCAGCCTTTCTGGTTTTATGTTCCGGTTCTATTCATTTGCTTCCTACCCTGGTTATACCCGCTGGGCTGTACTGCTCATGCTGGCTTGCGCAAGTTGCCCTCTCCGAGCGTAAGAAAACCAGCTAGATCGTTCCTTTGGAGTTGGGGCGCATTTCCCTTCCTCTTCTTTTCAATTTCCAGGTCCAAGCTTCCTGGCTATGTTCTCCCCGCAGTACCCGCGATTGGGTTGCTACTCAGTGACCAGTTTTCCAGAACACCGAATCGCCCAAGCGTGAGGGGCCTTCTCGCGGCCTCAGTCGCCGTTCTGCTCTTCATTGCCGCCGAGGTAACCTATTGGCGTTCAGCTCCCAGTACGATTTATCATTTGGCCGCTGGCGGCGCTGTGGCTGCCGTTCTCTTTCTGACCGCCGCTGTAACCTTCCTCCTGGCACTCGCCTACGCTTCGTGGGAAAGCGCAGTCAAACGGGAACTGTTCCGCTTTCTTGCTTTTGCCTTTGTACTGGGTGCTCTTGCCGTCTGGCCGAAATACCTAGGCAACTCGGA
>Ga0210403_10004687_pt1 | contig 11720 bp, 10 predicted proteins | sample IncBWC19MmetaG_FD_150863 | JGI IMG/M metagenome (GOLD analysis project Ga0210403, IMG submission 150863) | Forest soil microbial communities from Barre Woods Harvard Forest LTER site, Petersham, Massachusetts, United States - Inc-BW-C-19-M | ecosystem: Environmental > Terrestrial > Soil >... | reverse complement strand
AACCAAGTGGCGGCATCTTTCTTGAGATGACCGAGCAGCACGACTTTTGTGTTCTCGTTGACATCCCGGATGATGGCGATGGAGGTCCCACGTACTTTGTGGTGCCAACAACTGTTATCGACAAATGGTTGCGCGACGATTTCACCACATGGGTTAGTACACCGGGAGCAAGGGGGCAGCAGCGGGCAGAAGACAACAACAGACGGCTGTTCTACGTTGACGATGACACAGGCAAATTGGGCCACGGCTACCACCAGAGGTTAGCCCCGTACAAAGGGGCATGGAGATTATTGGAATAGAGCCGCTGGCCCATCGTCGGGTGGCGTGCCCACCTTTACGCTTTTTGTAAAGGTGGGATTCACCCACCCTGGCAGTTTTCACCGCAGTGCTGGAAGCGCCGCGTAACCGGATTTTGTGGCGACTGATTCTCGATCGTGCTGTTCCAATCCCAGCAACAATCCCTGAAACTCAGCCATCGTCTCTGCCCAGCGGTTGGCTTCGACGAACGCTTCCGCCTCAAATTCCGAAGCCTCCGGAAAGAACCTGAGGTACAGGTCGGTTTTCTGACGGTCGGTGGATTTCCCCAGATACAGCTTGTAGTCGATCCTCCCAGGCCTCAACAGAGCCTCATCCAGCGCTTCGATCCTGTTCGTCGTCATCAAGAACAAGACATTTGTTGGCGCGTAGAAACCGTCCAAGACATTCAACAAGCCGGATAGCGTTACCCCGTTCTTCTCGGCAACGGTTTGTTTTTCGTCTCGCACCTGCGTCCCAACTTCCTTCGACGGCTCGCGAGCATTGCTACTCTTCATGCAGTCGATATCTTCAAACAGCATTACCGAATTTGGCGAGACTTGGTTGACCGCGTTCATCAGAGTCCGGTCATTGAAGTCGGCCAGGTTCATTGAATAAATCGAAAGCCCGAAGTGCGCCGCCAGCGCTGACACAAGCGACGTCTTTCCGGTGCCCGGAGGCCCATAAAACAAATATCCGCGATGGTAGGGAATTCCCAGACGCGCATATCGCCGTTTCGAGCTCCGGAAAGTTTCGATGTCCTGCACCAAATGTTCCTTTTCTCCCGGCTGCAGAATTACAGACTCCAGCAACCGCGGCGCATATCCCTCAACCCAGTCCCATCCGTCGTTGTACGCGTACAAAAACGATTGCACGCCCAAGCGTCGAATATGACATGCCACAACATCGTCGACTAGTTGCTGTAGGAACTGTCGCCGTCTTCCGAGTGTCCTGAATGTCAAGGCTTCGGTTCGCCTTGATATTCGCTCTCTCGTCTCTTCACTGCGGTAGAAGTACACGACGAACGGTCTTCCGCGATACCAGAACCAATGTCTGCCGGGCGCCGGGATAAGCGCAACGCGCTCGCCGCGCATGGTGGTATCGAGGTCCACTCTGCGAACCCGCTTCAAGAACTTCTGTTCCAGAAACCATTCCTTCACCCACACGAATGCAACATCGTCGTCCTTTACCGTGATCATCATCGTGGTCTGGCCGACGAGCCAGTCCCACAATGTTTCCGGCACAGCCCGCAGATAGACACTCAGGCCGCCGATGATCATGAGAATCATCCCGCCAGAAGCAAACTGATTCTGGCCGGCGAAAACGCTTCGCAAGAAATTGAACATACTTAACTGCTTTTCTAACCGGCCTTTGGCCGGAGGTTAGCATTGCGCACAGCGCTGAGCTGGGCACGAGCTTGTTTGATCTTTTTGGTTTATTGCGGGGTGAGGCGTCAGGAACTAGCTGACGGAATAGAGTGACGCCCGCATGCAAGACAGGCCTACTGGCCGATCTTGCCCACGCAGCCGATTGTGCGTTTTAGTTGTCATTAAAATGGGCGTCCTTTCGTAAGAAGATATTAGAAGGTGCCATGATGTTAAATATTTTGCAAGACAAAAATCCTCGAACAAGTTCGAGGATTCATCAAAATCGCGCCCCATCTCGCATTTGGGTGGCGCATCGGTTCACCGCTGCGATCATCTCGACCTAGAGAAGGCTTCAGCGGCTAAGGTCTTCGAGGTCTCCATGCCCTTCCTAGTTTGACCTCGCCGTGCCACTGTGTCATATAGAGATACGGCACTTCATCGAAGGGTTTACAGAAGTCCCGTAAGTCTATATTTCAGAAGATTTTACAGTATAACCTATTTAAACTCAAAGATTTGGAGTGGTAATTATCCCTTGACAACAAGTAAGTGTGCTAAGTTGTTAAAACCGTGACAGGACAGCTACAAAGCCCCTTGTTAATCAGTCGGTAACCACCCTTTCGGATTAGGGCAACGGGGTTAAGGCAATATATTAGAAACAGTGTTACCTTGGTATGGGATCACTCGCACCTTCCGTGATCCCACTGAGTCGTTTCCCCTTGAAAAGCACCGCCCTGCATCGCAGGATTAGGTAATCGCATCAAAACACCTTGACAGCTGTCCAATTTCGGTTTAAGTTGCCGACCCATACGGACTATTGATGGCAAAACGCAAAGTTAATCTTGGTGGACAAGAATTTATGGCGGAAGAAGTTGAGTTTGAAGCCGAGAGCGAGAAGTGGAACACCTATGTCCTGCACGACGGGACACAGCTGAAACTCAAAGCGGTTCTCGCCGAAGTCATGCGAGTGGAGGGCCAATTTACCCCGACTGGCGATCCTCTCTATAGCGTAAATGCTTCAATCGTTGTGTCATCCAATTCGCCGGATAGCTTAAGAAAGAAATCATGATTTCTGCCACAAATAATACGATCACAAACGATAGCTCGATTTGTTTGACAATGCGTACTGAAGCCAACAAGTCTGTCAAAAACATCTCCCAGTTCAAAGGGACGCCGCACTATGTTTTCAATCCGCGTGTAATCATCGGAATGGAGCTTTCCTTTGTACCGGAGGTTGATTCTGTCTTTGTTGCCTGCGAACAGTCTGGGAAGGCTTTTCGTGTTATCACGATAGTCAACGAAATCGACGATGCCATCGAAACGAAGATTTACGAACGAGAAGAAGCTATTATGGACACGATCCAGTCGGCTGATTTCGACTTCCGCATTCTCGCTCGCCACAATCGAGCACTATCAGAAGTGATAACCGATGGCGGACAAGTTGTGTTTACGCGCGAACGTAAGGTTTGAAAATTTGCCCGCTCCGTGCCTACTAAAGACGAACATCGAGTAAAGGCCGACCATAACGAAGCCCTATCTCTCCATCTCAAGGAACCATTCTCGGATTGGGCCGTCACAGGAATGTTTTATTCTGCTACTCACTTCGTAGAATCATATCTCGCGACCGTGGGTATTCATTTTACGAATCACTCACTGCGCGAAAGCTACGTGTATAGAGACGTTAAGTTGAAGCCAATTTCCAGAGACCTTAGAACTCTAAGAACTCATAGTGAGGACGCTCGTTATATGGACAAAGTACCGCCCACAAAATTCAAGCAAAGCAGTGTGGACGCGCTTAGGCCTCACCTTGAAGCGATAAAGAAAGTGGTTTTGCCGTTGATTTAGGATAGACTTTTATGGTGGATCGCCCCAAACCTTCTTCCGGGAAATCGGGAAACGAAGCGCATCCATTCACACGGTCTGATTTTGAGGGACTGCTTCGACGGGCGGTTTCGACGCCAGTTCAGCCACTCGCCCCAAAATCGCAAAGAAAATCAGGTTCCCGGTCTCGCGGCGGTTGTATCGGAAAGAATACTCGTTAAGGTAGGTCTGCAAATACTTTTGACTTACCGAGTGGTACACACCGCCCAAGCCTCTTTTTACCAGACTCCAAAATCCTTCGATAGTTTGAGTGTGAATCTGTCCTCGTGATCCTGTGACGTAAACACGCGACTGATGTCGGACACGATAATGCCGATAACTGCGACCCTGGATTCCATCGTAGGACGGATGTTCGTCTGAGAAGATCACGCTACCGGGAAGCACAAATTCTTTGATAAACCCATGCAGGGTCGGCTTCTTCGCGTCGGGCGCAACACGTGCTACTACACGTCCGCTCTTGCGCTGAACTACGCCAAGCACAGTGGTCTTAGGCTTGGGAATGGCGTGAAGCCTTTTGGTGCGACCGCCTACGTACATCTCGTCAACTTCTACGGTAGAACCCTCCAATCTAATGTCCTCCGACATTAGGGTTCGGACTTGACGGAAAATGCGCCATGCAGTTTTGTAGGTGACGCCAGTCTCGCGCTGAATCTGTTTTGCGGAGATGCCGCAACGAGTGGAACCCATCTGATACATCGCGTAGAACCACAAACGAAGCGAAGTGCTGCTTTTCTCAAAGATGGTTCCGGCAAGCGGATAGAGATGCTCTCCGCAGTTATCGCAAGCATAGGCAGTGCGCCCAGTAACCCGATGATGTTTGCGGATCGCCTTGGCGCAATCGTCGGAGTCGCACTCTGCCATGCCGCCGGGATAGCGCATATCCATCACGCGCTTAAGGCAAGCATCATCGTCTGGAAACTCTTTGTGAAATTGTTCTACGGTGTATCGAAGTTCTTTTGGAATAGTCTGGCGGGGATTCATGGCAAAGACAGTATGCCATTTGTTCTACTTGTTGTCAAGGGATAATTACCTTTGGAGTTCGAACCATACCTATCATCATGATTCCAATAGATCGCAGGGGGAGGGGTAGGGTCCTCAAGGCTAGGGATCTCTGATCCCTGAAATCCCCGCCCTGTCTCTCCAAAGAACGGAGAGACGAGGACGGGTCACCCCCTCGAAGTGGGTGAGAGGTATTTCTGTTAATTGCCGGCGCGGGTTTGTTGCATTGATACGGATTGCCAGCGTCCGTCTTTTTTCACATAGACGCGGGTGTAGAGGATTTGACCGGTTGCATCGGCTCCTCCCAGAGTCCCTTTGACGTCGGCCTTCGCGGTGACTACGGCGGTATTGCCATAGACGCGAACCTTCACGTCGGAGACCTCGTCGGAAGTGAGCTTCGAGCTGCCGGATTTGAAACCCTCGATCATTTGCGCTTTGCCAGACGTGCGGCCGTTCATGTTGATCAACACATAATCGTCAGCCGTGTATTTCTCGAGCGTCGCAATATCGCCTTTCACAATCGCAGCGGCTCGTTCCATTTCGAGTTTCTTGATTTGCTCTTGCACATCTTCCGCGAACACGGAAGACGCAGCGACCACAAGTACAGCGGCGATTAACAATCGCCTGTATTGCATCATGTATTGCCTCCTGTTGAGTGTTGTAACGTCAGCGACGGAGCTTATGTTGAACAGCGGCGTTTGTCAAATACTCGGCTTTTTGCATCCAGCTTGCGTTTCCAGCATCACATCTAGATCGTCAAACTGTAGAATGATTCCGGATTACGGCTGAAGAAATTATGCGATGTGAGGAGACCTGCTGGTGAAATCGGAATGTTTGCCCTTCAGCCAGATCCCCCACACCACCAAGCTGTTCACGGATTTCCTTTCATATTCTCCTCAGGTTCGGCAGTTCTTTCCGCATTCTCCAAGATTTAGCGAATGGTTTCGCGATGAACGCGCGGTCTTAAGTTACCTTTCGGATCGCCGCGAGCGGGTGTGCGCCGCGCTCGAACGGCAGAATGCTGCATGGGACGCGTGTCCAAAGACCATGGAGAATATTGCGCGCATGAAAGCTGGCGCCTCCGCCGTGGTTACGGGACAGCAGGTGGGACTTTTCGGCGGTCCGTTGTTCTCGTTGTTTAAGGCGCTCACGGCGGTGAAGTTGGCTGAACAAGCTACGGACGCTGGAGTGGATTGCGTGCCGGTATTCTGGCTTGCCACCGAAGACCATGACTTGGAAGAGATCAATCATGTTTCGGTTCCGGGCAGCGATTGGGCGCTGCACAGCGTGATGGCGCAGTCGACTGGGAAATTGAATGCCCCAGTTGGAGCCATAAAGTTTGGAAACGAAATTGAAGAAGCGACGCGCCAGGTTGCTGAGTTGCTGGGTGAATCGGAGATTAACGAGGTACTGCGCGATGCATATCGTCCGGGTGAAACATTTGGGACGGCTTTCGCGCGGCTGTTTTCACAACTGTTTTCCGATTGGGGTGTGATTCTGCTAGACGCTTCCGATCCCGAGTTGCACCGCATTGCCGAACCAATCTACCGGGCGGCCGTTGAGCGGACCGCTGAGCTCGACAGCAAATTGGAAGCGCGAGGCAAGGCGCTCGAGGCTGCCGGTTATCATCAGCAAGTTAAGGTCACGCCATCATCGACCTTACTGTTTACTTTGAGCGATGGCGCGAGAGTGCCAATTCATCGCCAGCCGGGCGGCGCCTCCGCTACCATCGGGTTCGTAATTGGCGAACAGGAACTTTCGCAGGCCGAACTACTCAAGCGCATTTCAAGCGCGCCTGAGAAGTTCAGTCCCAACGTGCTGTTGCGTCCAGTTGTCCAGGATTATCTGTTGCCCACGCTGGCCTATGCCGGCGGGGCAGCCGAAGTCGCCTATTTCGCCCAGGTTGGCGAGGTATATCAGACCCTGTTAGGCAAAATAACCCCTATCGTGCCACGCTTTTCGGGAACCGTCCTCGAAGCGAAACCTAAAGCGTTTCTTGAACGTTACAATTTGCGCCTGGTCGACGTTTTCCGGGGATTGGAGTCCCTTCGCGAGGCGCTGGCGGAGCAAGCCATGGAGCAAATCCTACAAAAGTCATTCGATGCCGCGGAAAGCGCTCTGCAAAATGCGATGAGGCCGATTCGAGAGTCCCTGGCTAATCTGGATAAAACTCTGGTGGAATCGGCCGCGACGGCTGAATCGAAAATGCTTTATCAACTCCGAGGGCTCCGCTCAAAAGCTGCTCGCGCCGAATTGCGGAATAGTGAAGTTTTGCAGCGCAAGGCGGAAGTTCTCAGCAACATGCTGTATCCCAATAAAACTCTGCAAGAGCGAGAGATTGGCGGCATCTACTTTCTGGCGCGGCGGGGTAATGATTTTCTCCGCGAGTTGCACGATGCGATTCAGACGGACTGCCTTGACCATCAGATACTAAGCCCCTAAGTAACCCCGCGAGCTATCCCTGATCGTCGCCAAAACGGGTAATATCGTCAGGCTATGCCTTCTGGTATTACTGACTAGAGTCGGTGGAACGCCTTGCCAATGGTCCCTTTCCTGAACGCGGTGCTTACTGTCCCCTTTTGGGGATTTCAAGCACTGCTCTTATTCATTTTCCAAAGCTCCGATAAGCAGGAAGGTGTGTATGACCTGTTGTGGGCCGTCGTGTTCGGCTTTGCAACGCTGAACATTGTGGGTCTGGCGTTGAGGAAGTTTGAAACCACGGGCAGTCGTCTCAATTTGGGAGAAATTCTGGCGATTATGGTTGTTGGAATATCGGTCATCCTTTTGGGTTGGGAATTGCTCTACGTGTTCAAGATCCTGCCGTTTAAACTCGAGCCGCGTTAAGGGAATTGCGGATTAGACACAGTGCCTCGGTGAATTCACCATTCTTCTTAGAGACATGCGCAGCTGGCGCTCCGCCGGGCAGATGAGGAAATCGGCCCCGAAGCAGCTGTGGTGACGATTGGAACTTACGAACGTCTATTCACGTAACAGCCGTTAGGAGCAAGTTATGCTGACTCTAGATGTAGAAAAACAGAAGGATGTCGTCATTGTTCGATGCACCGGCCGCATCGTTCGTGGTGAGGAAGTTTGCAAGCTCAAGAACACTGTTCTGGCGGAGAGCGACACTCGCATCGTTGTGCTTGACCTCTCTGACGTTACATCAATGGACGCCGGTGGTTTGTCGGCGCTGGTCTCTCTGCACCACTGGAGCCGGAGCCGTGGCATCCAGCTGAAGTTTGTAAATCCTTCTGACTTTGTTCGCGAAACTCTCGATCGGACTAAGTTGAGTTCCGTGTTCGATATCTCGTCTTTCCACGATGCGTGCGTTGCGATTGTGGGATCGGGCGGGTTCGCGGCGAAACCGGCCTGCTGTTGAAGCTTTCTGCGTTCACAATTTCCGTTCGGCCTAATTTCGTTCGAGAGACACGGCTAGGGCGTCAAGGGACAGCGATCTAAGCAGGTTTCTGCGCATACCTCGTTCGACGTCTGCCAGCCGGTCCGCAGCGGCGACCACCCAATCGAAGTTCGAGGCCTGCGCAAGTTTCTGGAGTTCCGGAAGAACATCGGAGTTTCGAACTAACTCAGGCGTGCCAGAATTGAGGAAGATCAGGTCTTGTAACAATAGATAAAGGGTTCGGAGCAACTCTTCGGTTTTATCTCTGCCCTCAGCACCAGCGCGATAAGTCTCCGTAATTTTGAATAGTTCGCTGTGATCCGCGGAATGCAGGGCCGAATTCAGAATAACTAACGCATGATCCCGCGATGAGATATAGGCAGGGAGATCGAATCCACGCGCGCGTCCTACAGCCCCTTCGGAAAGCCGGGAGACGAGCATTCGTTGTTTGGTAGTCCACTCTGGGCGATGCTTTGCCAGATACTGCTCGATCTGCTCGAGAGATAGCGTGCATAACGAAACCAACATCGAGCGGGAGCGGATAGTTGGCAAGAGTTCGCCGGGATTGTCCGCTAACAGGAAGATGGTCGCGTAATCAGGTGGCTCTTCGAGAATTTTGAGCAAGGAATTCGCCGCCTCCTTCATAAAGCGGGATTCGGTGAAAATGTAGACGCGTTCTTTGGCCTCGGCGGGGCGGAAATAGATGCTCCCGATTACGCGGCGAACTTGATCCACCTTGATCATCATCTGCGGAGGGTCGGGCGGGATGACAAGCACATCGGGATGAGTCTGAACAAACAGCCGGGTTTCTTTCTTGTCGCTATCGCGAAGATTTTCCCGGGCTTCGACAGCCTCTGCGAATCTGGATTCAAGGTCTTCGGATTGCGCGATGCGAACGCAATTGGCGCATCGTCCGCAGAAATCCGGCTGCCCATCGGTAACGGTTGGGTTAAGGCAATTCATTGCCTTGGCGAGCATTATTGCGAGCGTGTACTTGCCGCAGCCCGGGGATCCCGCCAGGATCACGGCTTGCGGGAAGCGATTGCGTGCCAGCATGTCGCGCAAGCGGTTGACGACTTCGGTATTTCCGTGGAAATCAGAAAAAGGCATTGAGCGTACTGTTCGCAATTAGGATAACTCAAGTGCGCTACACTGCACTTTCGTCGAGCTACGCTTGACTGGACAGCCGAGGGCGGCTGTTCCTACGCGAGCAGTTCACCGGATAGGAGGGCGCTAATGAGCTGGGCAAGCAAGCTGTCGAAACCTTACCGAGTGGAACATGGCAGGAAGTTTCGGTTGAAGGATTTTGATCCTGGCGATACCGGACACCTTAACTTCAAGGACGATGCTGAAGAGCAGCTCGCCAAAGGCATCGCCTCGATGGTCGAACTACAAGACAAACTTTACGCGCAAGATCAATGGGGAGTGCTTCTGATTTTCCAGGGCATGGATGCGGCTGGGAAAGATGGTGTGATTAAGCACGTAATGTCTGGTCTAAATCCCCAGGGCGTCCAGGTATATTCGTTTAAGGCGCCATCAACGGAAGAGTTGAATCATGATTTCATGTGGCGGACCATGCAGCGAATTCCGGAACGTGGCCGCATTGGCATCTTCAATCGGTCGTATTACGAAGAAGTGCTGGTAGTGCGGGTTCACAAACAGGCCCTCGCTAACGAGCGGATTCCTTCCTCGCTCATCCCTAAAGATATTTGGGAGCAAAGATTCGAGGATATGAATTCGTTCGAGCGATATCTGGATCGCAACGGAATCGTAGTACGGAAATTTTTTCTCAATCTCTCCAGGGAAGAACAGAAACGGCGCTTTCTGGACCGCCTCGACCAGCCAGACAAGAATTGGAAACTTTCTCCGTCGGACGCGCACGAGCGCGAGTTTTGGGACGACTATATGAAGGTATATGAAGACATGGTTGTCAACACTGCGACTAAGTGCGCTCCATGGTATGTGGTTCCCGCGGACAATAAATGGTTTACCCGTATCGTAGTGGCGGCGGCAATTGTCGAAACGCTAGAGGATTTAGACCTTGCTTATCCAAAAGTGGATGCCGCCAAGCGCAAAGAATTGCGGGCTGCAAGAACCATACTGGAAGCCGAGAAGGAAGACTGAAATGGTGTTTTGTCTGTTGTACAGCCGCTTTGAAATGGAGTGGGAGGGCCCGACTTTCAGTCGGGCCGTAAAGATGCGACGTCAGTTTATCGGCACGACTGGAAGTCGTGCCCTCCCAAGTGCCGAGACCTTTTCCTCAAACTCAGTTCGCAGTAACATGGATGTCCAATTCCCCGGGGGTTCAAGCAATGCGCGCTTTCATTTTAAGAAGTTGTACACGATGTTTCTTGCTCGTATTTTTGTTCGGCGCAATTCACGTCGCTCTGGCGCAAAGAAAGGCAGAAGGAGAGAAGAAGGTTCCTGAGAAGGCGGTTGCGGATCAAAATCCCGCGACCACTAGCGATGAGACATTGAAAGACGAGGAAAAAGAAGACCCTCTATTCAAAGGAATGAAGTACCGAATTGTCGGGCCATTCCGCGGCGGCCGTTCCCTGACTGCGGCCGGTATACCCGGCGACCCGAACACCTATTATTTCGGCGCAACTGGCGGAGGCGTTTGGAAATCAACCGACGGCGCGATGACTTGGAAGTCAGTGTTCGACAAACAAGCGGTATCTTCCATCGGTAGCATTGCCATTGCTCCCTCCGACTCGAACATTGTGTACGTTGGCACGGGCGAAGCTTGCATCCGGGGCAACATTTCGCACGGCGATGGAGTTTACAAGACGGTCGACGGCGGGAAGACATGGAAGAACACTGGGCTTCATGACTCTCGCGCGATCGGCAAGGTCATTGTTGATCCGAAGAATGCGGACATTGCTTTTGTGGCGGCGCTGGGACATCCCTTCGGCCCCAATACCGAGCGGGGAATCTTTCGCACGACCGATGGCGGAAAAACCTGGCAGAAAGTCTTATACAAAGACGAAAATACCGGAGGCATCGATATCGCCTTCGATCCCAACAATTCCCACATTCTTTTTGCGTCTCTATGGGAAGCGCGTCGTGGTCCCTGGTTCCTCTCAAGTGGTGGCACGGGGAGCGGATTATATCGTTCCAACGATGACGGCAATACCTGGAAGCGGCTCGAAGAACATGGGCTTCCTAAAGGTCCGTACGGACGCATTGGCGTGGCCGTCTCTTCAAACTCGGATCGTATTTACGCTTTGATCGAAGCGCATGAGGGCGGTCTCTATCGTTCGGATGATAGCGGCGAGACATGGCAATTAGTGAACGACAATCGCTCTTTTTGGCAGCGGGCCTGGTACTACATGCACATCGTTGCTGATCCACAGTCGGCCGACACGGTTTACATCGCAAATGTGGATTTCTACAAGTCGACTGATGGCGGACACACCTTCAATAAAGTAAAAGTGCCGCACGGGGATAACCACGGGATGTGGATCGATCCACAGAATACGCGCCGCATGATTGTCTCCAACGACGGTGGTGTAACCGTAAGCCAGGATGGCGGTAGCACCTGGACGCAACAGAATAATCAGCCCACCGCGCAGTTTTACCATGTGACCACCGATACCCGCACTCCGTACTTTGTTTACGGGGCGCAGCAGGATAACACTACGGTTGCAATAGCAAGCCGCAGCGACAACGGATTCATCGACGTTCCGGACTGGTATCAGGTAGGGGGAGGGGAAGCGGGGTACATTGCGCCTTCGCCCTTGGACCCAAATGTTGTTTATGCGGGCGATTATCAAGGAAAAATC
>Ga0210403_10004684_pt1 | contig 11722 bp, 15 predicted proteins | sample IncBWC19MmetaG_FD_150863 | JGI IMG/M metagenome (GOLD analysis project Ga0210403, IMG submission 150863) | Forest soil microbial communities from Barre Woods Harvard Forest LTER site, Petersham, Massachusetts, United States - Inc-BW-C-19-M | ecosystem: Environmental > Terrestrial > Soil >... | reverse complement strand
TCGTACAAGGTCAGCCGCAAATACGAACGAACGGTCCATCGTCACCACAACATCCAGCCGCCGCCCGCTGTACGCCTGCGAAATCGCGCGCCCCAGCGTTTTCACGCGGCTGGCAATGCGCACCGCGGAGTAGGAAGCAGCTCTTGCACGGCTCACGATGAAGATTCCTCTGTAATCACCACCGCTGCACGGCTCCCTTCAGCCACTGCAAACTCGTCTGCGACCGGCAGCCCCAGAACCCAAGCCAGTTTGCCCGCGCTCGTCAGCACCGGCCAGCTTTCTTTTTCCCAGCGGCTCGCGCCCAACTCGTTCAAAAGTCGCGCCACCGTATGCCGGTTCTGATGGCCCGTTGGCCGCATGGCATCCCCGGCACGCCAATTCCTCAATTCAAGAGGTACACGTAACCGGTCACGGTCCAGAACCGCCCCTGCCTTAGTAGTTTCTCGCCCTTCCGAGGGCCAGTCAATCACCCGAAAGCACAGGATGCGAGAAAGTGCATCAAGCCGCAACTCCTCGCCGGTCGCGGGCAAATTCACGTATAACGAAAAAGTCGACGGCTCGAACTTGTCGCTGGGCGAGGACGCTGCGCAAAAAACCAGCGAGTCGCGTTCCCGCCGCACTTCCACCCCTCCCGGCAACTGCAGAATCTTTCCCGAGTCCCCGAACTGGGCTAATTGGAGGACGGAGTCCACATGTTGCGAGCCCAATTCCCCCGACCGCGGCTTCACGCGCTTAACGATCTCGCGAATCACCCGCTTCCTGATGGCGCGCGTGTTGATTTCCAAGAATTCTTCAGCGCTGATCCTTTTCAGGTCTTGTTTTGTGCCCCCGGCAACCTCGCGAATAGGGATGGCAAGACCCACTCTGGTCTCTTTCGTACCTGCGTTCACCCGAAATTGGGCCATGAAATCAAGATAGGCGTTGTCTTCGCGCGCAAGCTCCGCCAGTTGGCACAGATGCTCGACAACCGAGCTTTGAAATTTCTTCTCCAAAAACGGCATCAATTTGTGCCGGATGCGGGATCGGGTTCGTGTTTCATCCCGGTTGCTTGCGTCCTCGCGCCAGTTTTGGCGCTTGCCGCGGAGGTACGCGCGCAGCGCGGCGCGGCGAATCCCAAGCAGCGGCCTGAAGACGCTCCCCGCTTGCGGGTGAATCCCCGCCAGTCCGGCCAACCCCGTGCCGCGCAAAATGTGCGCCAGCACCGTCTCCGCCTGATCATCCGCGGTCTGCGCTACCGCAACGCGCGAAACCCGCCCTTCCTTCACAAGCTGCTCGAAAAAAGCGTAACGCGCCCGCCGCGCCGCATCCTCCAGATTCGCCCGCTCGCGCCGGGCCTTTGCCGCAATGTTCTCGCGCTCGACGAAAAACTCCAGCCCAAGCTGAGCGGCAAGCTTGGCCACGAATTTCTCATCCGCCTCCGAAGCCTTCCCCCGCAACTTGTGGTTAAAATGCGCCACGCAAATCACAACCCCTAGCAATTCGCGCAACTCCACAAACAAACGCAGCAGTGCCACCGAATCCGCCCCACCAGAAACTGCCACACCCACGCGGTCTCCCGCGCGAAGGAAATTCTCTTTTTCAAGTAGGGTGCGTAGCTGTCGGGCGAGTTTGGACTGCTGGGACTTCATTTTCCCTTTGCTTCGCTGTCGACGAGCTTTTCCACGTCCGCCAATTCCTTGGGGACCGCCGAGCTCAGAATTTCCGGCTCGCCCTCGGTAATTAGAATGGTGTCTTCTACCCGGAAGTGCATCTGCTTGTCGGGAAATTCCACGATCGGTTCGACCGTCACCACTTGGCCAGGCTTAATGGGGCCGCTCGGATGCAGCACGTCGTGCGTTGCCAGTCCCACGAAGTGGCCCGGCCAGCCGTACCATTGGCTGCCGATTCCTGCCTTGTCGAACACGGCTTTTCCCGCTGCCTCCGCCTCTTCGTAGGTGTGGCCGGGCTTCAGCAGCGCGATTGTGGCTTTCTGCGATTCCAGGTCCACGGCGTACCATTTGGCCTGTTCCGGCGTGAATTTTCCGCTGATGTTGAATGTGCGCGTGATGTCCATCGTCATGTGGTCCAGCGAGGCGGCGTAATCAAACACGACCAACTGATTCGTCTCGATGACATTGCGGTTGGAAAAGTAGTGCCACGTGTTGATGTCTTTTCCCGAGCCCACAATCGCCAGATACGCTACTCCCTGCGCTCCATGACTGTAAAAATAGTCGTAAGCCCGCGCTTCGATTTCGTATTGGTGCATTCCCGGGCGGGCGTGAGCAATCGCCGCGCGGTCGCCCTCCGCGCTGATTTTTCCGTTGCGGCGCAGGACTTCCATCTCTTTCGGCCGCTTGATGTTGCGCATCGCATCGATGATCGAGGTCACGTCGCGCAGCCTGGCCATTGGGTAACGTTCCGCCAGCAGTTTGGCCGGTGCCAGGTCTTGCGGAACGTCTTCGTGATAGGGATGCGCAAACTTCCACGCGTGATCCCGCCCAACCTCCGGACGTGCGCCATCGGCCTTGTCCGGGTAGTCTAGGCGCACCCACAGGTCCACTTGCGGATGCGCGCTTAGCGAATACGAGAGCCAGATATCCAGATTGCCGATCGGGCGCACGTTCTCGAAGCCGAGTTTTTTCGCTTCCTCAGGTTGCGAGAGGAGATTTGCGCCATAGACCTGCGCGGTGCGGCCGGCCTGCTGCGGCTCAAAGAGGAAGATTTTACCGCTGGCGTTATCCATGGCCAGCACGGCGCCGGGATCCTGCACGCCAGTGTAGTAGTAAAAGTCATTGTCCTCGCGGTAGTGCGTCGCCTCCGCGATCTCGTTGCGCGCAAACAGCAGTGTGTAGCCGGTCTTCGCCTGCGCCATCAACTCCGCGCGCCGCGCCGCAAACTCCTGCGGCCCGCCCAGATCCTCGATGGCCTTCCAGTCGGTGTACTGCGCCCGGGCGGCGGCGCCGAACCCCAAACACAAGAACAAAACAATTGTCAGTTTCTTGATGCCGTTGAGTTTTCGCATGGTTTCTGCCCTCTGCTCGAAAGTAGCGGCCACATTGTAGGCCGTGAGGGAACAAAAGGGAAACTGCGGGCAGCGTACAAATTGTAACCGGCATCTTAAGGGAGTAGACTCAGGTTTAACGAATCCGCGCGAACCTCGCAGCTTCTGCTTTGGAGGCTGCAAGGAGGGTACCCATATGGCGCGCTTGGTCCTTCGCAGTTCGATCCTTAGAAAATTTATGCTGGTTGCATCCGGTGTGCTGGCTTGTGCCTGGCTGCTGACTCCTGTTGCCTTGGCACAGCACGGAGGCGGCGGAGGGCACGCCGGTGGTGGAGGCGGCGGGCACTTCGGTGGCGGCGGTGGCCACTTTGGCGGTGGTGCGCACACAACCGCGCCACATGGTGCCGCTCCGGCAGGTCATGGGACCGCGTCGGGATTCCGCGGCTCGGGTGTAGTTCCTCCAGGGGCGAGATTCAATGCCGGAAGTTTCCGTTTTCGGCCGCACCCGCGCCCGACTCCCCCACGCCCATTTCCCATTTTTGGCTTTCCTGTGTTCTTTGACGGACCATTCTTCTTTGGCGGAGGGTTTAATTCCTTCTGGTGGCCGTCCTGCGGTCCTTTCTTGGGGCCCGGATGCAGCTTTTCGCCGTTCTATGGTTATGGCGGTTATGGCTACGGCTATGACATTGGGAACGATTGGCCAAGCTATGGCGCAGGTGGCCAGGCCACGACGCCGAACTATACGTATCCTCCATACCTCTATGGCCGAGGGGCGCGCGATTTGGTGGAGCTCTTTTTCAAGGACGGCACTGTCTTCGACGTGACGGACTACTGGCTGGTGGACGGACAAATGCATTTCATGACGGTGGACGAAGGCGGCACGAAGGCGGTCGAGCACGTAAGGGATTTCGACACCATGGATTTGCAGACAACCATTGATGTGAATACGGAACGCGGCTTCAGGTTCACGTTGCGCAACCAACCCATCGAGCAGTATCTGCGCGATCATCCCGATGTAAGCCCGCAGGAGAGCCCGAATCCGCCAAAGAACTAGATCAGGCGCAGAGTTAGAGCCAACAAGTTCAGAGCGGAGCAAGAGACTTCAAGCCGGTTCCAACGGATATTTGGCGGTCAGGCCTCGGCCGTCTTTAGCTTTGCTGGCGCGAGGGCGAGCAGGGCGACGCCGATGATCACCAGCGCGAGGTCGCCGATCAGGAAATGGACACGCTGGGCCACATCGTAGTAAGCCTGCACGCCCATGAGCACGGCGTGGGTAATGCTTGACCAGGCCGCGAAGGCAATCACGCTGCGATACGCGGACGGATTGCGCGCCGCCAGCAGCAGGAAAATTCCCAGCGTGACGTAGAGACTCAGCATCATCTGCAGCGCTTCATCCTGACTAAGCACCACCATCGGATAGGCCAGCGCCACAAAAATCAGCCCCACCAGCACCAGCACGATTTTCAGCGCCCGTTCGCGAATCATTGTGGCCTCCCGTCAAAAGCGGAAACAGTGAAATTAGAAAATGGAAAATCGAAAGGCGAAAACGCCTGCGCTTGTGTAAACGCATCATCTGCGGGAATGTTACGTGGCGGGCACGCGAAAGACTAACGAAATCGCTGGCAGGGGCGCCTGCGAGGATCGAAAGTTGAAACTCAAAAATAGAGATTGGATGTCCAGAAAAAAGTGAAGAGCCGAAGCGACCCGGGACCAGGTAGCAAAAACGCCTCTCTTACGGCGTTCGGGGCACCCGCCAAGGACTCACGCCTTCGCACTCCACGTGTTCCTGGCCACGCATACCATAGCCCCCGCCACTCCGAACATCATTGAGAAAGGTATGGCCTCGTTGGGGACCACTCCAAGATTCTTACTTCCTAAACCTACAGCGTACCCGAGACCCAGCCCCACGCCCATGCAACCCAGAATGATGACCACGTTGAGTACTTTCCACTTCGTTCCCGGCCCCGTCGCGATGGCGAACCCCGTGCCCAACAGCAACGCCACCAACCAGAGTGCGGCCATGGATACCCCCTACCTGCCGACAGTATGAAGATGAACCAAAGAGACTGCATAGTTCAACGATTAAATACCGGCGAGTGGTTCTCTAACGGCGACGTGTTTGGCAACCCGGTGCACCAGCACCCAAGAAGTTTTTGCGAATGGAATGCGCCACCCGGAAAAGATGCTGGCGCGGGTGTAATTTTTGCGGCAGGCTAGCGTACTACCTGTACAGGAGGGGAACTCATGCGAACAATCTTGCGAATCGTGATGGTCTGTCTGCCCATAGTCTGTCTGCTTGTACCGGCCGGTGTTACCCTGGCTCAGGAGAAACCTGCCACGGCGGCCCCGGAAAATCCGCTCAGTACGTGGAACAAGAAGGCCAATGCCAGGGTGAAGGACATCCTGCTGCGTTCCGCGCAAAAAATGCCCGAAGAGAACTACAGCTTCAAGCCCACGGACGCGGTCCGCAGCTACGGCCAGATTGTTGGACATGTGGCGGACGCCCAGTACCTGTTCTGTTCGCTCGCGCTCGGCGAGAAGAATCCCGCGCCGGACATCGAGCACACCAAAACATCCAAAGCGGATCTGATCGCGGCGCTGAATGCCGGGTTCGCGTACTGCGACAAAGCCTATGACAGCATGACGGACTCGACGGCGGCGCAGACGATCAAGCTATTCGGGAATGACGCGCCGAGGCTCAGCGCGCTGACGGTCAACAACATGCACAATATGGAACATTACGGCAACCTGGTCACGTACATGCGGCTGAAAAACATTGTTCCACCGAGCAGCGAGGCGCCGCCGCAACCACAGTCGCAACCGAAAAAATAACGTGTCTCCATCCCGTTAAAACGGCACCGGGTTGAAAACGGGCCACTACACGAACGCGTCGCCGCTTCAGCCCGTCTTCGCCGAGAGCCACGCCGCCCCAAGCAAACACACGGTAATCAGGATTGAGAAAACGAGCGGGGTGGTGAAGGCGTATCTCCAAGTCAAAGCGGTGATTGCCACAAAGCAAATGGCGAGCGCCCACGCGATGCTGCGCACGCGGGACAACGTCTCTGCCGGAAGTCCGCCCAGCAGCCACGCCAATACCGCCGCGAACAAAAGAAACACGGAGGAAAAAAAACCGAACGCGCTGAAGAAGTCCCAATACGTCCGTGTAAACCCTTGCGCGTCGAAGTGGACGGAGCGCATTAACGCAAGAACCGCGTCCGCTCCCCATTCCGGAACATTCTGGCGAAACCCAAACGTATGTCCGGCGGCAAAAAGCAGCAGAAGAACAGAAGCGATTCGGTAAAGAATGGGCGCTTTCACGCACTGCCTCCCGAACCTTCGCGGACGCAGTTTACACCATCCGTCAAGGCCAATCCGAGGACCCGACGGTTGACGCGATTGGGCAGGAGGGGTAGGCTTTCGGTCAAGCAATCCTTCAAAACAGAAATTCCAGTTAGGGAGTTGCGCCGTGTTTTTCGCGCGGCACCACGCTTTCGACCGTCGGTCAAGAAAAGGTCAAGCATCATGTACTTCGTGAACATTCCGGCCGGAAACTTCATGATGGGCTGTTCGGCAGGGGATGCCGAATGCAACGCCGATGAAAAGCCCGCGCATCGGGTAACGATCGCCCGGTCTTTTGAGTTTGGCAGATACCAGGTGACGCAGGCCGAGTATGAATCTGTAACGACTATCAACCCCAGCTATTCCAAGGGGCCGAATCTCCCGGTCGAGGGTGTTAGCTGGGAAGACGCGCAGAAATTTTGTGAAGCAGTGAACCGCAAGGAGGACGGCTACCGTTACCGCCTTCCGACCGAGGCGGAATGGGAATACGCCGCGCGCGCCGGAAACACTTCCTGCCGGTACGGACCTGTGGCTGAAGTTGCCTGGTCCCGCGACAACTCCAGCGGTAAGTCCCATCCCGTGGGCGAGAAAAAGCCGAATGCTTTTGGATTGTATGACGTGCTGGGAAACGTCTGGGAGTGGGTGCAAGACTGGTACTCGCTGACGTATTACAGCCACAGCCCGGAATCCGACCCGCAGGGCCCGGACAGCGGAGAGTATCGCCTGGCGCGCGGCGGCTCCTGGCGCGGGGTCGTCCGGGGGCACGCGCGCGTTTCCTCTCGGTACATGCTCAAGCCCAACGTGCGGAGCATTGTGGTCGGGTTCCGCTGTGTGCGCGAACGGCTCCCCTGACGTTTTGCACCGTACCTGGGGCAGTCGGCAAAGCATCCAACTCCCGCACTCAATTAAAAAGGCGGAACTTTCTATGCGAAGAAATATCCTTTTGCTCGCAATTCGGATCCTGGTTGCCCTGAATTTTCTTCCCGCCATCTTTTTTAAATTCGCCGGTGTACCGCTCTCCGTTGCGCTCTTCACCGCCATGTCGAATGCGGTGCACGGACTGGTTTCGCAGCCTGTATTTCGGCTCGGATCAGGGACCATTGAAACTGTATTGGTATTGTTGTTCCTGATTCCAAAAACGGCCAGACTCGGCGCCGTCCTGATCGCCATCTGGATGGTCGGCGCGATTTTGAGCCACATATTTGTGCTGGGCTATGGCTTGTTCTTTTTCAGTGCTCTGGCAATCTTTTTTCTCTCCTGTCTCTACCTGTTCCTCACCCGCGCGCAATCCCACCACGCCATTCCTTGAAGTCAGGCCAGAGGGTCGACTACCGCTTCACGCGGAATCTGAGGCTTGTTCCGCGCCGACTTCCTGCACGCTGACTTTCTCGAGCCGGACGCGCTCTTGAAAAATTCGATGGGAACGTCCCGTCTGTGCCCCCGGGCCAACGGACAGGTTATTGTCGGGATACAAGGAGATAGATCGAGGCTTGTCTAAGGACCCTCTCACAATGCAATATAGTACTAGAACTAAGCCCAAGGGGGGCAATCTTTCAGGAGGGCAAGAAATGCGTAACTTATTGATTCTGTGTGGGTTCATTTTGATCGTGGCGAGTTCCACCCAGGCCCAGGAAAATAGGGGATTTGAGGTCACCGGCAATTATCAGTATGTCCGATTCAATCCGGGCAATGGCGCCTCTGGCATAAACTGCCAGGGTGGCTCAGGCACGGGCGCGGGCTATCTGACTGCCTCGTTTGGCATCGTCGGAGAGTTCGGCGCGTGTAAAGTCACTGGCCTGCCATCCGGCGCAAGCGCACATGAGATGGATTACCTCTTCGGTCCCAAGGTGTACTTTCATGCTCATGGGCGTGTGTCTCCGTTCGTTCAGGCGCTGTTCGGCGGCGAACGCTTCTCAGCGGGCTTCAGCGGTGTAGGCTCGGGGTCGACGAATGCCTTTGCGACAGCGCTGGGCGGCGGAGCAGACGTGACCCTAACGCGTCACGTCTCCCTGCGGGCTCTTCAGGTCGATTATCTTTACACTCATTTCGGTGGCGCTTCGCAGAACAACTTCAGGTTGCAGAGCGGCATCGTGTGGCGCATCGGCAGGTAGTTCGCATTCACGCGTCATAGCCGAGAATGGATCGAAAACGGCGGGCTTAGGCCCGCCGTTTTCTTTCAACGAAGTGCCGTGGCGATGCTGAGACTCGAATGACTTCCACGAATATGAAACATGGGGGAAACATGGGGACAGACGGGACGTTGTCCTAAATTCCTCTGATGGAGCAGAAAAAGTCAGAAAACGTCCCGTCTGCCCCCCGGGCCTATCCGGAAGTTGAGACGGGAACCCGGGGCCCCAGCATGCATTGACTGTCACAAGTGACAATTGCCCCTAGCTATGAGTGCGGTCACACTTACGGGGTTGGTTGGCGATTCAGCTCCGTTTCCTGGGACCATGTCGCCACGAACGTCGATGAATCCCCGCAAGGGAAGCTCGATTGGTACTAAGCATGGTTTCCACCATTACAGAACTGGAGGTCGTATGATCAAGAAGAACATAGCAGCCGTTCTTGTGCTGATCGGGTTTCTTTTGGCCGGTGAGCCGTTATTCGCTCAGAACGGTGCAGCCCAGACCGCGCAACCCGTGGCCGACCGCGAGAGGGCAGCATCCGTAGATGAACAGATCGCCATGCTGAGGACAGATTTGCGATCCACCCGAAAGCAAGTTGTCGCCGCCAACATGAAGTTGACCGACGTTGAAGCTCAGAAGTTTTGGCCGATCTACGACCAATACGTTAAGGAGTTGGTGGACATCAACAACGCGAAGTACGCGCTCATCAAAGAGTATCTGCAAAACACGAACATGACGGATCAGCAGGCCGATAGCCTCTCGAAGAGGTGGGTCGAGGTGGATGCATCCGTCGTCCAACTCCGACTCAAATACATTCCTATATTCCGGAAGGAGCTGTCAGCGAAAGGCACAGCGATGTTCTTCCAACTCGACCGGCGCGTTCAAATGATGATCGACCTGCAACTGGCAAGCGCGATTCCTTTGGTTCAGCCTTAGCGGCACGCAGTCCGAAACAGGAATTAATCGCAATGGGCGAATCGGGCACCCTCGTCTTATTAGCTTTCGGGCGCCTCAACAATTGCTTCCATCTCGCGGCGGAAAAACGTCAAGCCCGGCATCCAGAGAATCGAGCCGGCCACCCGCCGACAGTGTTTGATGCCCCACAGACAGTAATCCTCCTTCGCAGTAGGGTTTGGTTTGGGGTGTGGCCAGGCTGCGATGGCCAAGAAACTCAAAAATGTAAAGTTACACGTTTTCGATGCCCAGGCTTTTCTCGATTCGGCCGGTGTGGCGAGAAAAGTTGTGGAATATCGAAGTTCACAGAAGGTCTACTCTCAAGGTGATCCCGCTACGAGTGTGATGTACGTTCAAAAAGGGGGTGTAAAGCTCACCGTTGTTAATACGGTCGGCAAAGAAGCAGTGCTGGCGATTCTGGGACCGGGTGACTTTTTTGGTGAGGGGAGCATGGCAGGTCAGTCTGTTCGAATGGGGACAGCGACCGCGATTACACCCACGACTTTGCTGGTTATTGGGAAAAACGAGATGATTCGCGTGCTCCACGCTGAGCATGCGTTCTCCGACCGCTTCGTGGCTTACATGCTTTCACGGAACATCCGAATCGAGGAGGATTTGATCGATCAGCTTTTCAATTCGAGCGAGAAACGGCTGGCTCGGACTCTTTTGCTGCTCGCTCGCTACGGCAAGGAAGCCCAACCGCAAAAGATGCTTCCTAAAGTGTCACAGGAGATGCTCGCTGAAATGATTGGGACCACGCGGCCGCGGGTGAATTTTTTCATGAACAAATTCAGGAAACTCGGCTTCATTAAATACAACAATGACGGTCTCCACGTCGACTCTTCCCTCCTCAGTGTTGTCCTGCACGAGTAGGCACCGACTCTCGCGCTTATCTTCTACAAAATCGAATTGGCCACCCGCCCATGCATTAGCTACATTCGCGGCCGCCCACTCACTCGCGCTCTCTGTGAAGCAGGGCCCACCCTTGCCTAACACAATCCCGCAAGGGTGGGGTACCCGAAGAAAAGAAAAGTCGAACCCCGCACCCTTGAAAAACCACAAGGATGCGGCATCCAAAATCGTTCCACCCTCAATCTGTCGGCCACCCGCAGTTTTCTTGTATTTCGGCAACTCAATAGACTCAAATCATCGTCCCGTCTGTCCCCGATTTCAAATTAAGAGCCGAAATGGTTCGAAAGGGTACATCCCTTCTTCTCATGAGCGGCTAAGGTGGTGCCTGGGCCCGGATGAATCGATGGACTTCGGAACGCCGTGACCTCAAAGATTCACGCGTTCAGAAGCAAGGAGACATAAACATGCTTGGGATCATCGCCGCAGTTCTAATCGTTCTTTGGTTGACGGGGTTTTTCGCGTTTCACGTAACAACAGGTTTCATTCATGTTGCCCTGATTGTGGGTATCATTCTGCTAGCCATGCATTTCCTGAGAGGAAGTAGCGCAAACGCATAAAACGCTGCCCAAGACCAAACGTCACCAACCAATCTGAATTCGCATCCCCGAAATGAGGCAGAAATTAAGATCAGTTTGGACTCAGTTGATGGCAGACAAGCAGATCGCGAAGAGGTCGCAAAGGGTGGGCGCTGACCTGTTTCACCCAGGAGAGTAAGTCTCTCTGAGACTTCCCTCTTTTGGTCCCAGGATGAGTATCACGGAAATCCAATCGAACAATTGAAAGAAGGATGCTTACCATGACCAGAGAAAATAAAGTAGGAAGAATCCTGAGCTTTGTCTTGGGGGCCGCCGCAGGCGCGGTAACTGCTCTACTGCTTGCTCCCAAATCCGGCGCGGAACTTCGAGGCGAAATTGCAGACGGTGTAACGGAGGGTGTCAGCCAGGTCCGCAGTTCGAGCAGAGACCTGAAGCACCGGGCTCAAAAACTGGTGAACTCCGCAAAGGCCCGCGTAGAGAACGCTGTCGATGCCGGACAAGTCGCTTACGATCACGCGAAGAATGCGTGAAGGCCGCCAGCTAGGCAGTTAAATTGTCGATCGCACCCCAGGGGGGACCGGGGACGGGGGACAGACGGGACGTTCACTTGCATTTCGGTAGCCCGACAAAACACGAGAAAACTTTCCGTCTGTCCCCGATTTCCCCAGGTAGTATCCTCAAACCATGGGAAGGATAAGTCATGAGTGACGAACCCGTGGTTTCGTCCCCCGAGATGCTTAAAAGAGCCTTTGACTTTCTCTATTCCGCTGCAATGCGGCATTCAGAAGAAGTGGCTACCATGCGGGGGGATGACATTGCGCCATTTTATGAGGGTCTTTTTGCGGAATCCGAAAGATCAATAGGAATACTCA
>Ga0210403_10004682_pt1 | contig 11726 bp, 10 predicted proteins | sample IncBWC19MmetaG_FD_150863 | JGI IMG/M metagenome (GOLD analysis project Ga0210403, IMG submission 150863) | Forest soil microbial communities from Barre Woods Harvard Forest LTER site, Petersham, Massachusetts, United States - Inc-BW-C-19-M | ecosystem: Environmental > Terrestrial > Soil >... | reverse complement strand
CTTCTTGAGGATCTCGTCCTCGACCTGCAGGTTCCAGGCATAGTCGTATTCTCCGGTCTGCAGCACCGCGCGCGCCGCGGAGACAGCGTCGCCGCCGCCCTTCATCTCGACCGTGTCGAAATAGGGCCGGTTCGGGACATGGTAGGCGGTATTGATCTCGCCGCGGACGAGATCTCCCGGCTTGAAATCGACGAACCTGAACGGGCCGGTCCCGACAGGCGCAAGATTGCCCGGTGCGTCGCGCGATTTGTCGCCCTTGTAGGCTTCGAACAGGTGCTTCGGAACCAACATGCCGCGCACGCCCACGAAGGGATCGGCCCAGAAGGGCGTCGGCTTCTGGAACAACACCTTGATGGTATGGTCGTCGAGCTTCTCGACCTTGATGTCCTTGTAGGTCGCGACGTCGTAAGTGGCGGTCGCGGGGTCGCCGGCATATTGCCAATTGAAGATGCAATCGTCGGCAGTGAAGGGCTGGCCGTCATGCCACTTGACGCCCTGCTTCAATTTCCAGGTGACGGATTTTCCGTCGTCGGCGAGCCCGCCATTTTGTTGGCTCGGAATCTCCGCGGCGAGAAAAGGCACGAGATTGCCGTCGGCATCCCAGCCCGCGAGCGGCTCATAGAAGATGCGACACGCGGCTTGGTCCTTGGTGCCGACCGCGAAGTGCGGATTGAGCAGCGTCGGTGCCTGCCAGTAGAGCAGCTTGAGCGGGCCGCCCCCACCCGCCTTGGTGGGCTTATAGGTCGACGCGGATTGCGCCCAGGCGACCCCGGAGTGGCTCAGCATGAGCCCGGCCATCGGCGCAGTCAGCCCGAGCGCGACCATCCTCTGTACGAAGGCGCGGCGGGACATCAGGCCGTCCTTCACCCGCGCAATCATCGCGCGCAACGCTTGCTCTTGCATGCGGCTCTCCCTGTTTCGCCTCAACCCTGTATTCGCCAATTGCTTCTTATCGGTCTCGTCTGCGGAGGCCGTATGCTGGGAACGCTAACACAATGAAAACAGGACCGGAAATCTAAATTCCGGACGGTCCTTCACCGGCCTGAGGCGGTTTCCGCGGCGAGTGTGGTGCGCCCATGTCCCCGACCGGCTGACATAAAAGCGTCATCCTACTGAAACCCCGCCGTCGTGGCGGGGCGCTAGCTTCGGTCTATCGTGACCGCTGATACCCTTCCGAGGCTGCGGAGCTCGCACCGGGCCAGGCCCATGCTGGCGGCATCGACGCGGCGGAGGCTGAAGCCGTTTCTTCTGCTGTTGCCGTCCCTGACATTCCTGGGCGCCTTCACCTACTGGCCGGTCGCCTCGGTCGCGGTGGACTCTCTCTACGGCCGCCGGCTCGGCGAGAGGACCGCTGAATTCGCGGGGCTAGGGAACTACCTGCGGCTCGCCACGGATCCGAAATTCACCACGGCCGCGCTCAACAATCTCGTCTATATCGGCGCGACGGTGCTGCCTTCGGTCGTGCTCGCACTCGGCTTCGCCTTGCTGCTGCAGCAATCGACCCGGTTCACCGCCGCGCTCCGCGCGCTCTTGTTCTTTCCGACCATCATCCCGCTGATCGGCGCGGCGGCGCTGTGGACGTTCCTGTTCCTCCCCACCGTCGGCCTCATCGACTATTACATCGGCCGGCTTGTGCCGCTCTCGATCAATTGGCTCGGCAATCCTGATACCGCCTTGGCGTCGATTGCCATGGTGACGGTGTGGAAGAACGCCGGCTACTACATGCTCTTCTACATCGCGGCGCTGCAGGCGGTTCCGCAGGAGCTGATCGAGGCCGCGGTGCTCGACGGCGCCGGCGCCTGGCAGCGGCTGCGCTACGTCGTGCTGCCGTTGCTGACACCCACCGCCGCCTTCGTCGCGGTGATCGCGGTGATCCAGGCGATCACCACCGTCGATCACGTCATCGTCATGACCAAGGGCGGGCCCGACGACGCGACCAACCTTTTGCTGTTCTACATCTTCCAGACCGCGACCGAGCTGCACGACAGCGGCAAGGCGGCCGCCGCCACGGTGGTGACGCTGGTGGCGCTGTTCGCAGTTTCCACCGTGGGGATCCGGGTCTTCGAGCGCGGCGGACGCCATGTGGGTTAGATCGGGCCGGACGGCGGCGGTGCTGGCCGTGGCCGCGGTCGGCGCCATCGCGCTCCTGTGGTCGGCGCCGCTCATCTGGATGATCGTGGCCTCGCTCCGGCCCGACAGCTATGGCGCGCTCGACATCGCCTCCCTCATGCCGAGCTGGCCGCCCTCGCTCGCGAATTTCCGCTTGGCCTGGGAGAGCGCGGATTTTCCGCTGAACTACGCGAACACGCTGATGGTCGTGGCGGGAACGCTCTCGGTGCAGCTCGTCACCATCAGCCTCGCGGGCTATGCCTTCGCGCGGCTGCAGTTCCCCGGGCGGGATCTGATCTTCTACCTGTTCCTGCTGCAGCTCATGATCGTGCCGCCCGTGCTGATCGTGCCCAATCTCAAAACGGTGACGCGGCTCGGGATCTACGACACGCTTTGGGCGGTGATGGTGCCCTATTGGGCCTCGGCCTTCGGCACCTTCCTCATGCGGCAGACCTTCCGCGGCATCCCCCGCGACTTCGAGGACGCCGCGGAGATCGACGGCTGCACGCTCCTCCAGACGCTGCGCTACGTGCTGCTGCCGCTTGCGAAGCCGGCGCTCATCGCCTTCGCGATCGTGAGTGTGGTCGCGCACTGGAACGAGTTCCTGTGGCCGCTGATGGTGATCGATTCACCGAGCCATCAGACCCTCACGCTGGGCCTCGCGAGCTTCGTGAGCGGCGGCGAGGGCGCCGCTGAATGGGGCTTGATCGCCGCCGGCACGCTCATCGTCAGCTTGCCCCTGTTCGCGACTTTCATCGTCTTCCAGAGGCAGTTCATCAACAGCTTCGTGCTTTCCGGCATCAAATAGGGGAGACACCATGACATCTCTACGGCGCATCGCCATGAGCGCGGTCGGTATCGCCGCATTGCTGAGTGCAAGCGCCGCCGCCTCGGCGAAGACGAGCATCGATTTCTATTTTCCAGTTCCCGTGCAAGGCGCGCTCGCACGGGAGATGACCCGCCTCGTCAAGGAGTTCAACGACGCCAGCCCCGATGTCGAGGTGGTGGCCGCCTATACCGGCAGCTACGACGACACTCGGCTCAAGACCCAGGCCGCGGTCGAGGCGGGCAAGCCGCCGGCGGTTACCCTGATGTCTGCGAACTTCGTGCAGGAATTCGTGATCTCCGGCGAGATCGAGGCGATCGACGATTTGCTGACGGAGAACGGCGGCGATCCCAAGACCTTCCTCGACGATTTCTGGCCGGCGCTGCGCGGTAACGCTACCGCCAACGGCAAGATCTACGCAGTTCCGTTCCAGAACTCGACGCCGATCCTCTACATCAACGCCGACCAGTTCAAGGAAGTCGGTCTCGATCCCGCGAAGCCGCCGGCTACTTGGGCCGAGCTCGTCGCCGCCGCGGCCAAGCTCACCAAGCGCGACGGCGACAAGATCACCCGCTATGGCTTCGAGATGCCGGGGTCCTACGATTATCTGGGCTGGCTGACCCAGGCCTTCACCATGTCGAACGGCGGGCAGTTCTTCAACGTGACCACGCCGGGCGAAGTCTATTACGATCAGCCCTCGACCCGGGGCGCCCTGCAACTCCTGCACGACCTCGTCTTCACGCACAAGGTGATGCCGGAGGGCGTCGTCGACCCGAACCAGGTCTCGACGGATTTCTTTGCGGGCAAGGCTTCCATGGTCCTGCTGTCCACCGGCTCCCTGAGCTTCATTCGCAACGGCGCGAAGTTTCCGTATACGGTCGCTTTCGTGCCGCGCAACCTGCGCAACGCGGTGCCGATCGGCGGCGGCTCGCTGATCGTCTTCAAGGGCATCACGCCCGAGCAGCGCAAGGCCGCCTGGAAGTTCGTCACCTACATGACCTCGCCGGAGACACTGGGCTCCTGGAGCCGGTTCACCGGCTATTTCGCGCCGCGCAAGAGCAGCTACGATCTGCCGGAGATGAAGGCCTTCGTGGCGGAGCATCCGGACGCGCTGATCGCCGTGAAGCAGCTGGAGTATGCGCAGCCCTGGCTTTCGACGTACAATGTGGTGGCGGTGCGCAAGGCCATCGAGGATCAGGCACAAGCCGTGCTGAGCGGCAAGAAGCAGGCGGACGAGGCCGTGCGCGAGGCGCAGAAGAACGCGGACGAGATCCTGCGCCCCTATAACGAGAAGATCGCCCATGTGAGCGGGCTCTGACGGCGGGAGGTCCGGCGATGATCATCGTCCAGCTCAGCGACCTTCATGTCCGCCCGCCGGGCGTCCGGGCCTATGAGCGCGTACGCACCAACGACATGCTGCGCGAGGCCATCGAGCATGTGAACGCGCTCAGGCCGAGACCGGACGTCGTCCTCGCGACCGGCGACCTCGTCCATGCCGGCGAGGTCGAGGAATACGCGATGCTACGCCAGCTCCTGGCCGAGCTGGAGATGCCGGTTTACCTCGTCCCCGGCAATCACGACGACCGCGGCAACTTCCGCAAGGTCTTCGGCGACAGCGACTACCTGCCGGAGGCGGGCGAATTCCTGCACTACGCAGTCGAGGATCATCCCGTGCGCTTGATCGGCCTCGACACCGTGGTGCCGGGTGAGGCCAGCGGCGAGCTCTGCGAGCGCCGCCGGGCCTGGCTGGAGGATACCCTGACGGCCGCACCCGATCGGCCCACGGTCATTTTCATGCACCACCCGCCGTTCCGGACCGGCATCGAGCACATGGACCTGATCGCGCTCAAGGACGCCGACGCAGAGGCACTCGGCCGGCTCGTCGAGCGGCATCCGCGAATCGAGCGCATCCTCTGCGGCCATGTGCACCGGCCGATCCAGGCGCGCTGGCGCGGCACGCTCGCATCGACCGCGCCGAGCACCGCGCATCAGGTGGTGCTCGACCTCCGGCCCGGCGCCGCCGGTACTTTCGCGATGGAGCCGCCGGGCTACCAGGTCCACAAGTGGCTGAGGGACGGCGGCATGGTCTCGCATACCGCCAGCGTCGGCCACTTCGACGGACCTCATTCATTTCCTGACGACGGCACCGGCGGCGTAGGCTGAGGCAAGGCTCCGTCGAACCGGGCGGGAGCGCGCGGCTCGCCGCCCCTTGCACCGATTTCTGCGGCTTCTATGATGCAGCCGCGTGGACTTCATTTTCATGATGACCTCGGGCGATCGCACGGTCGGCGATTGCCTCGATGTGCTCGACGAAGTCGCCGGCCTCGGGTTGCGCCACATCGGATTCAAGGATGTGGGCGTGGCGCCGGAATTGCTCGGCGCGCTCCACCGGCGCATCAAGCAAAGCGGCGCCACCAGCTATCTCGAGGTCGTGAGTCTGACGCCTGAGGCGACGCGCCAATCCGCTCGGGCGGCGCTTGGGCTCGGCGTCGACCGCCTGCTGGGCGGCGGAGATATGGCGGCCGTCCTGACCGAGATCGGCGGCGCCGCTGGGATCGAGTATTTCCCGTTCGCGGGCCAACCCGAGGGCCACCCGACCGTGCTTCGGGGCTCGTCCGAGGAGATCGCCGCCGACTGCCGGCGCGCCGACGAGCTCGGCTGCGCGGGCGTCGATCTTCTGGCCTTCCGTTCGATCGTGTCGCCTGCGCTCGACCTCGTGCGCGCCGCCCGACGGGCACTCCGCGGCAAGCTGATCGTCGCGGGATCCGTAGACTGCCCCGCACGCGTGCGTGAGCTCGACGGCCTCGACGTCGATGGTTTCACGGTCGGCACTGCGCTCTTCGAGCGGCGCTTCGTGCCGGGCGAGCCCTCGCTCCGCGCCCAAGTCGCGGCGGCGCTTGCCGCGAGCAGGCCCTGAGGAGCGGAGGGCACGGCTCTTTGCAAGTCACGCGCCGCCATGCCAATCTGACCTGCCGGCGTGATCGCGAAGAGGCTCAACCGCATGACTTCGCGGCGAGAGGTGAGGCCAGTCGAGGATCTGGAGTGGCAGCTGCGCTGCGACCTCGCGGCGGCCTTTCGCGTGCACGCGCGCCTCGGCATGAACGAGCAGATCGGCAATCACCACAGCCTGATGCTGCCGGGCGAGGACAAGCACTTTCTGATCAACCCGCGCGGCTTGCTGTTCCAGGAGATCACCGCCAGCAACCTCATCGTGTGCGATCTCGAGGGCGAGGTCGTGCGCGGCCGGGGCGAGCTGCGCAAAGTCGCCTTTCACATCCACGCGCGCATTCACTTGAGGCATCCGCAGGCGCGCTGCGTGATGCATGTGCATCCGCCCTATCTGACCGCGCTCTCCCTGATGGAGGGTGGCCGGCTGGAGCTGTCGCACCACAACGATCTCTCGCTCGATGAGCGCATCGTCTACGACGATGCCGCGAACGGCCCCGTCGCCGACAACGAGGAAGGCGATCGGATCGCCGAGCTCATGGGCGAGAAGACCATCATGGTGATGGCGAATCACGGCGTCACTGTGGTGGGACCGAACGTGCACGACGCTTTCGACGAGCTCTATACCGCCGAGCGCACCTGCATGTATCAGCTGACCGCGCGCATGGCGGGCGGCATGCTCAGGCGGCAGCCCGATCGGCTGCGCAGGAACTATCATGGGGTCTGGGGCGACCGGTACGACGCGAGGTTGCACCTCGACGCCTGGCGCCGCATCCTCGACCGCGAGGAGCCCGACTACGCGACGTGAGACCCACCGCGGTTTCTCCCACACCGAAACAGGTACATCGACCATGACCGGTACGCGTATTTCCTCGACCGTCGATTTCGAGAAGGCCGGCCGGCAGACCGGCTTCCTGCGGCTGCCGCACTCCGTCCACGAGTCCGCTTACGGCTGGATACCCATCCCCGTCGCGTGTCTCAAGAACGGCAAAGGCCCGACCGTGCTGCTCAACTCCGGCAACCACGGCGACGAGTACGAGGGTCAGGTCACGCTGATGAAGCTGATCCGGGAGCTTCGCCCCGAGCAGGTGCAGGGCCGCATCATCTTCATTCCCGCCGCGAACTTTCCGGCGGCGATGGCGGGGCGCCGGACCTCGCCGATCGACGGCGGCAACCTCAATCGGTCCTTCCCGGGCGATCCCAACGGCACGCCCACCAAGATGATCGCGCACTACATCGACAGCGTGATCCTGCCGCTCTGCGACTACGCCTTCGATCTGCATTCGGGCGGCAGCTCGCTCATGTATGTGCCGAGCGCGCTCGGTTCCGTGGTGCCGGGCGACACCGAGCGGAACGCGAAGGTGCTGGAGCTGCTCAAGGTCTTTGGCGCGCCAATCGGTTATGTCTCGAACAATCCTCTGGGCATGGGCGCAGACCAGACGCTCGCGGCCTCTGCGCATCGGCATGGCGTGACCTCGATCGGCACCGAGGCGGGCGGCTCCGGCACGGTCACGCCCACGGCGCTCAAGATCGCGGAAACCGGGGTCCGGCGGCTCCTCAAGCATCTCGGCATCGTCGGCGATCTCCGCGTCGAGCCTTCACCGGGTACGCGGCTCATGGAGATCGGCGGCCCCGATTATTTCGTCTACACCAGCGAGGGTGGGCTCTTCGAGCCGCTGGTGGAGCTCGGCGATACCGTCAAGAAGGATCAGCCCGCCGCCGCCATCCATTTCTCGCACACGCCCTGGCGCGAGCCTGAGGTCGTCCGCTTCGAGCGCGACGGCGTCGTGCTATGCAAGCGCATTCCCGGCCGCACCGAGCGCGGCGATTGTCTCTTCCACCTCGGCACCGATTACCGCGTCTAGACGCAATCGCAATAAGCCTCGAAATCGGCGGAGTCGCGCGCCGGCCCCCTGGACCTAGTGCTGCGATTTCGGTTCTGCCTTGGAGCGGCGCAGCTCGGCTGAGATACCCGCCGGCAAAAGGTGCGCGATGGCGGCTTGCAGCTTGTTCTGCCAGCCCGTGATGACCTCTCCCTTGCCTTTCATCATCGCCTCGAAGCCCTGTCGCGCGACCTTCGCGGGGTCGTCCTTCTTCGACTGTCCGAGCTTGGTGTCGAGCAGGTCCGCGCGTGCGAAGAACTCCGTCTCGGTTTCGCCCGGCATCAGGCAGGTGACGCTGACGCCCGAGCCCCTCAACTCGTGCCGCAACGCGTATGAGAAGGAATCGAGGAAGGCCTTTGTGCCGCTGTAGACGGCTTGATAGGTGCCCGGCATGAAACCGGCGATGGAGCCGGTGATGAGAATGCGGCCCTCGCCGCGCGCGCGCATTTCGCGGCCAATTTCTTGGATCAGGTAGAGCGTGCCGGTGATGTTGGTGTCCACGACGCGCCGGACCAACGCGAAGTCCTGATCCAGAAAAGCCTTGCCGAGCCCGCGGCCGACATTGGCGAGTAAGGCATCGACCGGTCGGCCGTCCGCTCTGGCGGCGGCCAGCAGCCTGTCGACCCCTTCGGTGGTCGCGAGGTCGGCCTGAACGGCCTCCACCTCGACGCCGAGCGAACGACAGTCGGCCGCCGCGTGCTCGATTTCAGCCTCGTCGGCGGCGACGAGCAGGTCGAAGCCGCCTTTGCCGCAGCACTTCGCGAGCTGGTATCCGATACCTGTCGATGCCCCCGTCACCAGGGCGAGAGGGCGAGTGGTTGGCATCCCCATCTCCGGTCGATTTTGAGGGCCGCGGCCGAGGCGATCCCTGTGCCCCAACCCAGCCGACCGATAACTCACAAGCGTCCGCGCCGTTCCAGCCTGTCTTCGGCGGCATGGTTGTGCGCCGCCGCACAGACCGCAACCGGCCGAGAGCCCACGAAGCGCGCAGCAGCAGTGCTCATCGGGCTAGGGTAGCTTGAAGGGCGCCGGATCCAGGAAGCGATCGAGGGCGTTTCGGATCAGCCGAGAGATGTTGTTGCCGTAACTGTCCTGGGCGAGGCTCGCGACAAAGGCGATCGATCCCGTCGAGAGCACGGCGCCGCCGGCCGGCGTCTCGAAGAATACGATATCCGCCTTGATGCGCGAATTGAGCGTGCCATCGACGCCGCGCGAGTTCGAGAGCATCTCCTCGTTCACCAGCAGGAACGCATTGCTGTGGTCTTCGGAGGAGGCCACGACGAGCGCGTGCGGCGGCGAGCCCAGACTGGCATCGTAGCAGTCGATCTCGAGCCCGGCCGCGCCACCACCCCAGGCGCCGAAATCGCCGATCACGTCCTCCTCGATGCCCGAGAACAGGAACGCAGCCCGTGGATCCCGCGAGGCGAGTGTCCGGCGGTAGTACGTCGAGGCGTCGAAGCCCTGGGCGATGAAGCCGATGCCGACCAGCGCGTTGGGCGGCCGGCCGATCCGGCGCCAGAGCCCGCCGTACTCGCCGGTCGCATGATAATACTGGCCGGGCTGCTCCGCCCAGGCGCGCGTGCCGTCCTCGGCGCGGCGCAGCTCGATCAGGCCGGGATGCGCGGGATCGAAACTGACCCGCCAATAAAACCCGTTGCCGCCGAGATACATGAACCGGCCGCCCGCGCCGAGGTAGGCCTCGAGCGCCGTCAGCATCTCCAGCGAGAAATACTCGGGATGGCTGGGTGTCAGCACAACGCGATAAGGCGTCAGCAACTCGCCATCGCGCTCCTGAAGCTCGTGCTCGGAGATCACGTCGTAGGCGATCCCTTGCGCCTCCAGCCAGTCGATCAGGCAGAGGTCCATGGCGAAGTTCCAGAACCGCCCGGTCGGGCGCATGTTGAAGAGCGGCCGCCGCGCCGAGGCGTGGCCCACGCCGAATCCGTCCTTGTGCAAATCGTAGGTCGAGCTGCCGAATTCCGGATGCTCGGCCAGAAGGACGTCGGTCATGTCGACCGTCGGCAGCGCTCCCATGGTGAGCTCGAACGGGCCCGGCGACATGCGCCGCCTATAATTGGCATAGGCGAGGTAGGTCACGGTGGAGGCGAGCACGGCGACCTGCGCGCGCGGCGAGCCTCGCTTTGGGCTCACGATGAAGCCGACATGGAACGGCGGTCCCGACGCCTGCAGCTTCACCGCGTAGTAGCCGCTTCTGAGTATCTCGGGTAGGCGGAAGCGCAGGCTTGCTTCCCAGCCGGCGTCATAGAGATCGTCCGCGTGAAAATGGATCGCGCCATAGTGGCTGGGGTCGCTTCGCCAATCGTGGACAGAGCCATCCCAGCGCGCGCCGGTCACCGCGCGCTTGGGCGCGTTGACGGTGCGGCCGTGGAGGCCATGGCCCGAGCCGTCCTCTACGCGCGCGGCGCCGATCCCGCGCGAGAAATCCCACTCCGCCATTAGGTTACTTGAGCGCAGCGCCGGTGCCTCGAGCTTGCCGTTGAAGTGATCGGTCGCCCCGTCGGGACCCGCGGCGGCCGCGATGAGCAACGGTCCGGTGCCGCGCACACCGGTGCGCAGCTTGCCGTCGGCTTCGGCAATGCGGTCCATATGCGGGCCCGGAAGCGAAGTACTCCTGATGCTCGCTGAGCCCGTCGCGGGATCGTAGCGCGCCTCAACGCGATACCACGCCCTGCGCCGCAGCGGCGTCCGGGTCGAGATCGCCTCGCCATCGACCACGATCGCCACGGCTCCGGCGTCGTCGAGCACCAGCCGCACCGGGCCCAGAGCCATCAGCGCCTGCGTCCCGCGCCCGGGAAGCGTGGGCCAGACCAGGAGCGAGAGCTCGACGGTATCGAGCGGCGGGATGTCGTCCACGATGGCGTAGGACCCGATCGGCACCGGCTGCTCGCGGCCCTCGTGCTCGCCCGCGAGCCCGCTCGGGATCGGCTCTTCCTTGGGGCCGGGCCCGCCGGGTCCGGTCTCGCCGCAGATCAGGCGCACCAGCTCCGCGCGATAGCGCCGCGCGGGATCGAGCACGCTCACCCGCACCGTCACGTCGTCGCCGGGCGATGCGTAGAGGCTATCGAGGTACCCGACGACGCCGGGTGTCTTCACGGCAGCTCCAGCTCGCGGCCCGCGAGCGTCTGCCAACGCCGGCGGAACGCCGCCCATTCGCCGGCTTCGCGGCTCTCGAACACTTGCGCGTGGAAGAGGCGTGGCGGCTTGCCGTCGGGCTGACGCTCGCCGAGCACCCAGCGGCCGCGCGCGACCGACACCAGGAGAAGGTCCTGACAATTCTCCGCGCGGCGCATGATGTCGAGCAGCGCCTGCAGCTCAGGGCTGTGACGGCCGAAGGGACGGGCTCGAAACTCCGCCGCCAGATCGAGGCGTCTCGGATCGATCGCCGGTAGACTCATGCCGCCTCGAAGGTCGCTCCGACGCTCTTGGCGGCTTCGCCGATCTCTTTCCAGGTGGTGTCGTCAATCTCGATGCCCCCAGCGATGCGCTCGGCCCGGGCGATGCGCTCGGGCTCGCCGGGCACCAGGACCGGCAGCGCGGGATCGGCGGCTTGCGTCGCCTTCATATAGGCGATGAGCGCATCGATCTCGGTGCGCAGAAAATCGGCGCTCGCCATCCGTCCGGGGTCGATCACCACCGTCAGCATGCCGTTGAGGATGCCGCGATCGCGGGGATTTGCGGGCTGAATGGTGCCCGCGCCGACCACGGCACCGGCGAGCAGCTCGGCGATGAGTGCGAGGGCGTAGCCCTTGTGCTCGCCGAAAGGCTGCACGGCGCCGTATGGCTCCTTATAGAGCACCGAGGGATCGGTGGTGGGTTTGCCATCCGCCGAGATCAACGCGCCGTCGACCACGGGCTTGCCCTTGTTGTAGGCGACCCGCACTTTGCCGATCGCGATGCGGCTGGTCGCCATGTCCAGCACCACCGGCGGCGTGTCCTTGGTG
>Ga0210403_10004681_pt1 | contig 11728 bp, 8 predicted proteins | sample IncBWC19MmetaG_FD_150863 | JGI IMG/M metagenome (GOLD analysis project Ga0210403, IMG submission 150863) | Forest soil microbial communities from Barre Woods Harvard Forest LTER site, Petersham, Massachusetts, United States - Inc-BW-C-19-M | ecosystem: Environmental > Terrestrial > Soil >... | reverse complement strand
CTGCCAGCCTCCATAGCCGAATAGAACCGGCACCATGGCCGCGCCGAATGCGGAGAGCAATCCGAAGGATGCCGGCCGGTCGCTAAGGGGCTGCCATGCGACATGCGGTGCTGCGGGAGAGGCCCAAATGAACCACCCACCGCACAGAACAACAGTTGAAATTGCAAGGATGCGGAAAATCATGAAGACGCTTTGCACTGTTCCGCCGGCGCGCACTCCCATGCAGTTGACGACTGTCAACGCAACGATGACAGTGACAGCTGTGATTTTCTCGGAGCCTCCACTCAGTATCAGCTGAAAATATTTCGCGAACGTCACGACCACTGCCGCGGTGCCGCCCGCGTGAATCACAAGGAGTGCCACCCAACCGTAGAGAAATCCCACCGCCGGATGATAGGCCTTGCGCAGGTACGCGTATTGGCCGCCTACCTGAGGCAAACGGTCGGCAAGTTCGGCGTAGATAAACGCTCCGACGAGCGCGATTGCTCCGCCCGCGATCCACGCGGACAGAATCAGCACCGGCGTGTGGACAATTTGAGCGACGACGTATGGATTGATAAAAATCCCCGAGCCAACGATCCCTCCCATCACGATCATCGTGGCGTCAAATAGATTGAGCTTTGCGGCAAGACGGGGAGTGGAACCGGATGGATCCGTCGAAGCTTTTGCTGCTTGAGTGAATTCTGGCAAGGAAGGTGGCAGTTGATAAGCCCGAGCGTCCGGAATCTACCATCTAAGCGAAGTTGAGCCAAGCCTCATCCCGCTCTTGCGACGAAAAAACAAGGGAGTAACCTTATCGAAGAGGGCGGACAGACAAGTATTGCGGCCCTCGAACGGAGGGCATATTTTTCAACTGAGGCTCGCGATGTCTGGACTGGTATCTCTCTTGCGCCGTTGGCTGCGACCCGGGGGCGAATCGAGTGATTCGCGCACGTTGCGTCTCGAGCAGCGCCGCGGCAGGAGGGTGCGCGCGGGAATGCCGGTTCTCCTATACGGTCGTCTGGCGGATGAGCCGTTTCAAGAACACACGCGAACCATCGACGTTAGTTCGCACGGAGGTTTGTTTCCGATTACTACTGCGGTTGTCCCTGCTCAAAAGCTGATTCTCACCAACCTCGAAACCGATGATGATCTAGCCTGCCGCGTCGCTCGTCTAATTCGGACGGAACAGGGTATCACGCTCGCGGCGGTGGAATTTCTACAACCTTCGTTGCGTTTTTGGGGATCCGCGATTGCGTCATTTGGACATGAAAACTCTACGGCGGAACGAATTTCGTAGTTCCTTCACTCCCGCCTTCAGCTTGCCGGTTTTGATTGCAATCCAACTCATGAGAGTGTAATCAAACAAGCGATCAAATCAGAGGATAGGAGCCGGCGTCTTGAAGGAATACACAGAGGGCAGTGCGTCGTCGCGCTCTGCTATATATCGACGATTCGCGATGAGGGGCGCAGCATTCGCTGCGTCTCTCACGCTTTTAACAATTCTGACGGCCTCCATTTCACCGAGGAGTATTGCCGCCCAGCAACAAGCGGAATCCGCATCCCCGTCAGCGCCGTGGCAGGATTATCTCGTCTACGTTGTGTGCGAGTCGGCGGACAAAGTGGTGCTGCTGCGTTTTGGTCCTAAGGGCATCAAGATCGAGCGCCAGACTCGAATTGGCCTGCTGCCGATGGGCGATATCAACGGCCCGCATGGAATCGCGGTCTCACCGGATAAAGAATATGTGTACGTATCTCTCGGCCACGGACAGCCAAACGGCTCGGCTTGGAAACTCAAGGCCGGCACGGACGAAGTGATTCGTTACACGCCGCTTGGACTTTTTCCGGCCACGATGGACATTTCTCGCGACGGCGAATTCATCTGGGTGGCGAATGCGAACTTTCATGGTGACATGGTGCCTTCGTCAATCTCGGTCGTAGCCACCGGTGAAATGGTGGAAGTGAAACGCATCATGACGTGCACGATGCCTCATGGTTCGCGCCTGAATCCGCAGGGAACCAAGCAATACTCGGCGTGCATGATGGACGATATGCTCGCGGAGATCGACACGCACAAATTCGATGTGTCGCGCCATTTCGTACTCACGAAAGGCAAGGAAATGGGCATGAGCGGAGCGCCGCACGGCCAGATGAAAATGGGTGAGCTCACCTGCGTCCCCACATGGGCGCAACCTTCGAACGACGGCGAAGAAATCTATGTGGCTTGCAACAAGTCGAACGAGATAGCCGTCGTCGACGTAGCTTCGTGGAAGTTGTCACGAAGCTTCCCGGCCGGCAATGGAGTCTACAATCTCGCGATGACCAAAGATGGCCGCCTAATCGCGACTAATAAGCGCGGGCAATCCGTCTCGGTGTTTGACCCCAAAACGGGCAAAGAGCTGGCGAAGCTCCCCACGAAAAGGAAGGTTGTACACGGTGCCGTCGTGTCGCCGGACAATCGCTATGCGTTCATTTCGGTGGAGGGCGTCGGCACCGATCCCGGAACCGTCGAGGTAATCGATCTTCAATCTCTCAAGACAGTGACAACGATTGATGTTCCCGAGCAAGCTGCAGGGATCGACTTCTGGAAAACCGAAGCAACCCGCCCCTAGCTCTACTAGTCCGCGGGAGATACCGTTTTCGCGGTATTGTCCGCTGCCGCCCCGTAGAGCAGACTCGGTTCCCCTGCAGTCGCGGGAACAGGGTAAAAATATCGGCAAAACCGCCTAGTACCAAGGAAAACGGTTTCCGCTACTTGCTTTAATCGGGCCCCTAAGTGACGTGTTTTCAGTGTTTCATTTTGGCTAGTTAGCTGCTTCTAAATAGTCGCCCAGCCGTATTCACTGGTCGGTAGCGAGGACAGAGATGCGAAAACTATTTGCGATTCTGGCACTTTTGGGGTTGGCGGCAAGCATAAGCGCCCGCGGCGCTCATGCGGACGGCGTTACCTATACGGTCACCAGCACCTACGCGTCGGACACCTCGACGAGCGCTGTTTCCGCGCCTGACGCATCATTCACCTTCTCTTTTACCGTCCCCTCTCCATGCTCATCGTCGTCCACCCCTTCCTGTTCTAACTTGTCCATAGGCATTGCGAACTTCCCGGCAGAGTCGATCGACGTGACATTTTCCTCAGCTACATTGACGGGCTTTACCGCGCCTGCGACTCTTAGCTTCTTCTCCAGCGGCGGTGGTGGGTTGTTCGACCTTGAGGCGTTCCCTAGTGGTGGTGATTTCGTCTGGTCGTTCTTTGGCCCCCAGATTTTTAACACTATTCCGAATGAGATCTGTCCTGGACCCGCGGGGACCTTCTGTATTGGCTCTTTTGCGATCACGGGAGGCACGAATGCCAGCGGCAGCTTTTTCTTCGATATGAACGACCCGGCAATATTCGGCGATCTTACGGGTGGCACAGTCAACGGTACACCCAGCGTAGCGGCGCCTGAGCCATCCTCGCTGCTGTTGCTTGGAAGCGGTTTCCTGGCTCTCGGTGGGTTCGCGCGCAAGCGTGTGACTACCCTCTTCAACTAATAGTTCACCATTGAAGTTTCGCGGGCAGCCGCCACTGTTATGGCAGCTGCCCGTTTTTTATTTCTGCTAGACTTCTCGCTTTAAATCTCGTGCTATGCCCTCGGAGTGCATCCACATGACTCAGAATTTTGACAACCACGCCAAATTCGTGCCGGGGTTTCACGTCGTCGTTCTGGGGATTCTTGCGACTAACCTGATCTGGTCCATTTACCGCTTGCTTCACGCGTTTTCAGCCGAGGCAGCGATTTCATTGTTGCTCGCAATCGCGTTCGTTCTCCTCGCCTTTTATGCGAGGACCTTCGCGCTCGCCGTACAGGATCGCTTGATCCGGCTCGAGATGCGCCTTCGCATGCAGGAGCTATTATCGGCCGAACTCAGGCCTCGTATCCCTGAGTTCAGCGTGAACCAGTTAGTGGCGCTTCGGTTCGCGAGCGACGCGGAATTGCCCGCGCTGGCGAAGAAGGTCCTCGACGAGAAACTGAACGACCGCAAAGCGATCAAGAAAATGATCCGGGACTGGCAGCCGGATTTCGTGCGCGCGTAGTCGCGATTGGAGCCCCTCGCTGCGGAAACGAATCATCGGAAGTTCAGATGGGTGCGCCGAATCTTCTTCTGAGTTCGGGGTCGGGCGGCCTGCTTGGACGCGAGCCGTGTTGACGACATTCGGGCCTCCAAGTAGACTGACCGAGTCCTGCCAAGCGCGCGGCCCACGGGACCCTAAGTTTTAGAGCTGCACCTGCTCATGGAGCGCGCATGTTTACTAGGACGGCAACGCACAATCGTTCCGTGGCGTTGTTACGACTTGCCTCCCTTTCGGGTCTTCTCCTCGCGAGCTTGCCAGGTGCGACCCTTTGCGCGCAATCCACCCAGAGCACTTCTTCTCAAACTCCCGAACCAAGTTCGGGCACGTCCGCGCCGACCACGCCGCCGTCTAATTCCTCGGATTCGACGCAAGAAGTGAACACTCGAGATTCAGCTACACCTTTCTCCGTGCGCGTAAACCTGGTTCCGATCCGGGTGGTTGTACGCGACGCCCACGGCCAGGCGATACCCAATTTGCGTCAAGACGATTTTCGAATTTTCGAGGATGGCAAGCCGCAGCCCATCTCGCACTTCTCGGTGGAAACACCGGCACCTGCTGCGCAGCCGCTGCCGGAGACAAGCTCGTCTCATCCAGCCGAATCTGAAAAAGCGCCGGCAGTGCTTGCGCGGCCTGCACGATTCGTCGCGCTCCTCTTCGATGACGTGCATCTTCCATTCGGAGAACTAGCGCGAATCAGAAATATCGCCGACGATTACGTCAAAAGCTCGTTTCAGCCGTCCGATCGCTTCGCGATCTTTACAATATCCGGCCAATCACAGGCTGATTTCACGGACGATCGCACGAAACTGCATGAAGCGCTGCAAGGCGTCCAGCCACGCCCGGTGACAGCTGGCAGCGCAACGGGAATCGGCGAATGCCCCAGCATCAATTACCTGCAAGCCGATTTGATCATTAATCAGCACGACCTGCAGGCGACGACCGTGGCAACGAGAGATGCGCTGGCATGCCAATTCAACAACAATCAACAATTTCTCAGCGCAGCGCAGGGAACGGCGCAAGCGATGGCGCTGCATATTCTTTCCACGGCCGATGTGCAGACCCAGTATTCGTTTCAGCGGCTCAAGGAAATCGTTCGACGGATGACGGCGGTAAGTGGCCAGCGGCTCATCGTGTTGATGTCACCAGGATTTCTGATACCGAATCGCGAGTACGATCTTTCCGAAGTGATCGATAGTGCGGCGCGTTCGAACATAATGATCAGTACGCTCGACGCCCGCGGCCTGTACACCGTTGACGCCTTGCCCGACGTCAGTGCGAAGCCTACCGGTGATCCCACCTTATCGGGATTTCACACCTCCTACCGCTTTCAACAGGAGTCCCGTCAATCGGATGTACTGTGGAGTGTGGCGAACGGAACCGGCGGCCAGGGGTTTGCCAACAGCAACGATCTAGCCGGAGGTTTTCGACGGCTGGTGGCCACTCCCGAGACTTCTTACCTGATCGGTTTCGTTCCGCAAAATCTCAAATACGACGGCCATTTCCACTCTTTGAAAGTTGCTCTCACATCGAAAGAAAAATATACAGTCCAGGCAAGGTCGGGCTTTTATGCGCCGAAGCGCCTGGAGACCCCTGCCGATGCTGTGAAGCAAGAGATCGAAGAAGCGGTGCTTTCGCAAGAAGAGCAACACGGGCTTCCGATCCAGCTTCACACACAGTATTACAAAGTGGACGCGACCGACGCCAAACTCGCGATACTTGCGCATGTGGATATTGGGCGAATTCGTTTTGATAAGCTGGACGGGCGCAACAAGAACGATTTGACGATTGTGGCGGCGCTGTTCGATCGCAACGGAAATTTCGTCACGGCAACGGAGAAAGTCCTCGAAATGCGATTGCGCGATACGACCCTCGAGAGACTGAGTCACACCGGCGTCACGGTGAAGACAAGCTTTGACGTAAAGCCTGGCGCGTATCTGGTGCGGCTCGTAGTTCGCGATTCACAAGCAGCGCAGCTTTCTGCTGAGAATGGTGTCGTGGAGATCCCGTATTAGGGCCGAGAGAGGTGCCGCATGAAAAGCCGCCGAATCATGGATCGATTGAGCGTCGCGGTGTCGCTTTGTGCGTTGCTTGTAGCATGGCAAATGTTCGGCTCACCTTGCCTCGCTCGGGCTCAGGACGCTCCTTCGCCTGCGGCGCCGCCCGCTGAGGCCGAGCCCACGGTGCAGAAACAGCAAAATGGCCCGGCGGTGCGCAGCGAAACGCGATTGGTGCGAGTGGACGTGATCGTGACGGACAAGAAGGGCAATTACATTCACGATCTCTCGGCCAAAGATTTCAAGGTGTATGACGATAACAAGCAGCAGGAAGTGGCGAACTTTTCGTTCGGAGCGGATCCAAATTCGCCTGGGGCGGGCGAGCGGAGATACACAGTATTATTCTTCGACGACGCAAGTATGGATTCGAGCGATCAGCCTCGCGCTCGTGCGGCTGCGGTAAAGTTTATCGACGCGAATGTAGCTCCCGATCGGGCACTGGCGGTTGTGGAATTTACGGGCGCTTTGCGCATCACTCAAAATTTCACGACTGACGCCGACAAGTTGAAGCAAGTGGTGTCCGGCATCAAGAACTCTTCCATCACCACCAATCCTTTGCCGCCGACAGCGATCAATACAGCGCCAGGGCTGAGCGGCCCTTCCCTAAATTCGGCCGAAAATAACTTTGGTGCGTATAGCGTGCTGCTCTCGATAAGGATTCTGGCGAAAAATCTTGCTTCTGTGACCGGGCGCAAAAGCCTCGTGCTTTTCACGGCGGGATTCCCGCTTACGCCCGAGCGCGATTCGGAATTGACGGCAACGATTGATGCCTGCAACAAAGCGAATGTGGCGATTTATCCGCTGGATGTCCGCGGACTTGTTGCGATGAATCAGATGAATCAGCGGAAGCCAGGCGACCATGCACCGGGCAAATTGGAGGCTGCGTTGGGTTCGAGCAACTCCGGCGGCGCGAGTGCGGGAATGAAGCTCGCATCGTTTCATCCTTCGTCAGATCTTGACGCGGATCCGCAACACGGTGGAGGGGGCGGGGGCGGCGGAGGTGGTGGTCACGGTGGCGGTGGTGGAGGAGGCACAGGAGGTGGAGGTGCGGGAGGCGGTGGTGGGGGCAAGGGAGGGTCAGGTGGAGGAGGAACAGGAGGCACCGGCGGTACTGGCGGGAAGGGTGGAACCGGAGGAACGGGAGGTGGTGGAGGCGGAGTTCCGCGCGGCGGAATCGGTCAGCCCTTCGCGAATCCGAATTTCACGCAGCCGCGAGCCATCGTGCCATCGTTTCCGCCATCGGCGACGACGAACCAGCAGGTGCTGTATGCGCTGGCGGAAGGTACCGGTGGTTTTCCCATATTCAATACAAATGACCTACTGAACGGCTTGCAAAAAATCGCCGCAGAGCAGAATGAATATTATCTGCTTGGATTCGCACCGTCGGACTCGGCGGTGGGAAGTTGCCACACGTTGAAGGTCAAGGTGGAGCGGAACGGCACGAACGTGCGCGCTCGCAGCGGATATTGCAACGTGAAATCGACGGATGCGCTGGCCGGAAAACCGATCGAGAAGGAGCTAGAAGCGCATGCGTCCGGTGAGTCCACGAGTCCGGCAGCCGGCACTCTTCAGGCGCCCTTTTTCTATACTGCTTCAAACGAAGCGCGAATCAATTTGGCGATGGAAATTCCGCCATCTTCGGTGGAATTCAATAAAGTAAAGGGCAAGTATCACGCCGATGTGAATGTTCTCGGTATCGCCTATCGTTCTGACGGGTCAGTGGCGGCGCGTTTCAGCGACCAGCAAACGTTTGACCTCGAAAAAGATTCATGGAAGGAAATCACCAAATCCCCTATCCATTATCAAAACCAGTTCGTAATCGCTCCCGGTCAATATCGTTTGACGGTGGTTCTATCCGGCGGCGGGCAAAATTTTGGAAAATATGAAACGCCACTCAACATCGACATGTATGACGGCAAGGCATTCAGCCTGAGCGGTATCGCTCTCACGAAACATCTCGAGCGAGTGTCGGATCTTGGCGGAGCCTTGGACGCGGACCTGCTCGCCGATCACACACCACTCGTCGTCCACCAAATGGAGGTAATCCCGTCTGGCAGCAATCGGTTTAAGAAGTCCGACAAAGTAGCTCTTTATGCGCAGGTGTACGATCCAGGCGTGGCTAACCCAAGCCCGCCGGCGCTCCGCGTTGCCTATCAGGTAGTCGATCAGAAAACCGGGAAGCCGGTCTTTGCCACCGGAACCATTGATGCGTCGCCCTTCGTGGAAAAGGGAAGCCCGATGGTTCCCCTGGCCCTCATGATTCCCACAGACAACTTCGCCCCAGGCGCATACCGTATCGAGCTGCAAGCCGCTGAAGCCGGCGGCGCTTCCTCGCCGGTCCGAACCGTGGATTTCATAGTGGAATAAGGCACCCGAAACGCGGAGCCCGCTCCAAGCGTCCAAATCCCGTTCAAACTAATACAGCCTGCGCGCCGATCGCGGCATCATATTCGGCGCACATTTGACAATTTGCTCCAGGCTTCTCGTCCGGAGGGCGTTTCCGGAAAAGAAATGGAACTCGCCGAGTCGTTAGACGGAATCTAGCTAAATCAGCACTATTTTGTTCTCAATTTGATACTCATCGGGCCCAAGCCTGTGAGTTTGGAGATAAATCATCTGATGCTAAGGAAAGCCCAGCACGTTTGTGCATTCGCGGTGATCGGACTTTCTCTATTTACGCTTTCGGCTTGCGGTGGCGGCAGTGGCGGCGCCACAAAAATTACTTCGATTTCCATCACTCCCACAACGGCGACGGTGCCCGTCAACACGACCACTCAATTCGTAGCTACTGTGAATCTATCCAATTCTTCGACTACCACAAATACAACAGTAACTTGGCAGGTGAACGGAGTGGCGGGGGGAAACGCAACGATTGGTGCGATCGCACCATCTACCACGGACGTTCAGGTGGGCATCTACACCGCGCCCGCTATGGCTCCTGGCGGCACGGACAATGGACAAGTTGACGTCACCGCCGTAGCAACTCAGATCGATACTGGAACGAACACAACAACGACGACCGTCACTTCGAATATTGCCGTGGTAACAGTCGGTGCGGGCACAGGGCTCGCAATCACGCCGACCACAACCACGGTGCCTGCGGGCGGCAGCCACCAATTCGCCGCGACTCTGAACAGCGTAGCCGACCCCAACGCTACCTGGATGATCAGTTCTACTAAGGGAGGCGACATCGGTTCCATCGATCCGACGACGGGGCTCTACACGGCGCCATCCTTTCCCCCGCCCGGAGCCACGATTACAGTCACCGCGACTGACGGGGCGGCCACGGCATCGGGCACCGCCACAATCGTTTACTCCGACGCATCGTTGAAAGGACCGTTTGCATTTTCTTATTCCGGTGATAATTCATCCGGATACTTCGCAGTTGCGGGAAGCTTTGTGGCCGATGGAAACGGCACGGTAGTGAGCGGTGTGGAGGACATCGACAGTTTTTCGACCGGCGCATCGGGCCCGCTGGCGATCAGCGGCACATACTTGGTGGGGCCGGACGGACGTGGAACGATGAGCTTGAATTCAGGACTTCAGTCCGCGGGGACACTTGCATTTGTTCTCACCACCAATCAGCATGGCTTGCTGATCCGATTTGATAAGAACGTAACCGGCAGCGGAACCCTTGACCAACAGAACCTGAACGACCTTTCGATTTCGCCTACCATCATCAATGGGCCCTATGTTTTCAGTATTTCAGGTGCGGATTCAAGCTTTTCTCCAATGGGAGTGGCAGGCAAATTCTCCTCAAACGGTGGGGGCAGCTTAGCGGCGCCCACCATACTCGATGCCAAAATCAGCGGCGCGGCAAAGACGAGCGATACAAGTCTGACCGGTTCTTATTCCTTTGACCCCGCTAGATCTGGCACGGGTCGCGGGACGATCACGCTAACCTCCAACAGCACAGGTTCACAGCAATACGCCTTCTACATCGTTGATTCCACGCAAGTTCACCTCGTCGAGACTGATAGCACCGCCTTCCTTGCGGGAGACATGTTGGCGGCGCTGGCAGGAAACTCATTTTCCGTGAGTGAATTGACGGCTGGGAATTATCCGTTCACAAATGGCGGTACGTCGAGCACTGGGGCGTATGCGAGCGGCGGAGTATTCGCCTCGGACGGCGCCGGAAACATCAAAAGTGGAATTGTTGACGCAAATAATGCCGGAACGATTCAATCGGGCTCGATGCTGGGCTCGTGCGCTTACACAGTGGACGGAACGACTGGGCGGATTGATTTAAAGTTGTGTCCATCGAGCACGAGTGCCTCTGAATTTGCCGCTTACCTCACGGCAACCGGTTCCGCAGTGATGCTGGAGCTCGATTCTGCCGCCACAGCAAATGGTATGGCAATTCCGCAGCGGACCTTGGCCTCATCGGCCACCGGTATTTTCGCGCTGGGCTTGAGCGGCCAGGGAATCTTTCACAACAGTGCTTCGTCCTATCAGCCGGATGCGAGCGGACAGATCACTCTGGCGGGCACAACGGTGGGCGTAGGAAATCTCGACATCAATACCTTCAATTCCGTGTTCCAAAGCGATCCTTTGGACACAGTGAACAGCACGCTTGCGGCTCCTGACGCCACTTTCGGCCGGGGAACAGCCAAACTTGTCGGAACCAATCCGGCGGTCACGTTCAACCTCTCTTATTACATTGTGGACGGTAACACGGCACTGTTGCTCGGCACGGACACCGTGCGCACGCAGACGGGCATCATCACGTTGCAGTCACCGGCTTCGACAAATTGATGGCTTATAAGTGAAGGACAACTAGCGGGTGCGTTCGTCGCGCTCGATCTTGCCATCGCGAAGGCGAATCACACGGTGGGCCCGCGCGGCGATGTCCGGTTCATGCGTGACGAGAATGATGGTATTGCCTTGCTGATGCAGGCGGGCAAAAAGCGCCATGATTTCCTCGCCCGTGGCGGAATCGAGATTTCCTGTGGGCTCGTCCGCAAGCAGAATCGAAGGTGAATTCACGAGAGCTCGGGCGATCGCAACGCGCTGGCGTTGTCCGCCGGATAGTTCGTTCGGCTTGTGCATCATTCGATCTGAAAGATCCACTTGCTTCAACGCCGCTTTCGCCCGCCCAATTCGCTCCTCAGAAGGCGTGCCGTTGTAAATCATGGGCAGCTCTACGTTATGCAGCGCCGTCGCACGAGGCAATAGATTAAAGGTCTGAAAAACGAACCCGATCTCCTTGTTCCGGATGTATGCGAGTTCGTCGTCGTTGAGTTCGCTGACGAGCTTGCCCGCCAGCCAGTATTTCCCTTTCGTAGGCGAATCGAGGCAGCCAATCAGATTCATCAGGGTGGATTTGCCCGATCCCGAAGGACCCATGATCGCGACGTACTCGCCTTTCTTGATTTCCAGGCTTACGCCGCGGAGGGCGTGCAATTGCTCTGCGCCCATTTCATAGGTCTTCCAGAGCTCTTCCACCTGGATGACAATTCCTGAGGTGATCAGATCTTCGCGGTAGCTTTGCAGAACGCCGGCTTGTTCGACAGCCATTCTTACGAACTCCTTGGATTAGAACCGGCCTCTAACTCGTCATCTCTTCGCGCTTCGGCACGCT
>Ga0210403_10004680_pt1 | contig 11731 bp, 6 predicted proteins | sample IncBWC19MmetaG_FD_150863 | JGI IMG/M metagenome (GOLD analysis project Ga0210403, IMG submission 150863) | Forest soil microbial communities from Barre Woods Harvard Forest LTER site, Petersham, Massachusetts, United States - Inc-BW-C-19-M | ecosystem: Environmental > Terrestrial > Soil >... | reverse complement strand
AAGCCGCGCAACGCAAAAGCATGCTGGATCTTGGGATGCCGGAATGGCAGGTGAACGCGCTGCTGGAGTTGCAACAGTATTACACCGTGGCGGGAAAGGGCGCGGAGGTGACCCCGCCAATCAAGGATTTTCTGGGGCGCGCGCCACTCACGCTGGATCAATACCTGAACGAAAACAGGGACATCTTCCGCAGCCAGGCTGCGGGCGCGTAAAGGCAGAAATTAGATATCAGAAATTGGAAACAGAAAGGAAAAGACTAATGGCGACGACGCAGCCAATGGGAAACCTGAATCCGAAGACGGGAATGACGCACGAGGAGATGCGGGAGTTTGTGCGCAATCATTTTGAAGAATTCGTAAACCGCAAGAACCTGAACATCGGGAATGTGAATTTTGCGCCGGAATTTGTGGATCACGGGACGGACGTTCCTCCGGGAACGCCGCCCGGGCCGGCCGGCGCGATTCAATATGTCGGAGGGGCTTACAAGAAATTTCCGGACATTCATGTTGAGATCCTGGATATGGTTGCGGAAGACGATAAGGTTGTTGTCAGAAATCGTTGGGCCGGAACGGAAGCCGCGACCGGGAAGAAGTATGAATTTTCGGGGATTGTGATCTGGCGGATTGCGCACCGGCAGTTGGTTGAGCGCTGGGCGTATCTGACCCCGCCGCGAGAAGTGGGCGTGTAGGGACGGCCTCCTGCCCTGAGCCTTGCCGAAGGGTCTGAGGCCGTCCGGGTTTTGAGCACATCGAGCCTCTTGTAAACGAGCGGCTCGCCCGCCACGGCGGGCAGGCCCTACAAGTGCCAAACCAACTGCACAGCCAGGAATGGCCATGCCACAAGCGCAGAAGAGAGCGAAGAGCACCGGCTGGAGCCCGTGCTACAAGGAGCCGCGGATGCCGAGGGTGTCGGCGTTTTCGCGGAGTGCGGTGATGCAGAAGGTGATGTGCTCGTCGAGGGGGACGCCGAGTTCTTCGGCGCCCTTGATCACGTCTTCGCGGGAGACGCCGCGGGCGAAGGCTTTGTCTTTCATCCGTTTCTTCACGGAGCTGGCTTCCAGATCGAGGATGCTTTTCGACGGTCGCACCAGCGTGCAGGCCACGAGGAAGCCGGCCAGTTCGTCACAGGCAAAAAGTGTGCGCTCAAGCGGCGACTGGCGCGGAACGTTGCAGTAGTCGGCGTGGGAGAGGATGGCGCGGATAATTTCTTCGGAGTAGCCGCGCTCGCGCAGGATTCCGGCGCCTTCGGCCGGATGCTCGCGGTCGGCGGCGTGGTCGGCGTTGGGCCAGCGCTCGTAGTCGAAGTCGTGGAGGAGCGCGGCGAGGCCCCAGGTGTTTTCGTCGGCGCCGTGCTTGCGGGCGTAAGCGCGGACGCAGGTTTCGACGGCCAACATGTGCTTGCGGAGGCTTTCGGATTGGGTGAATTCGCAGACGATCTTCCAGGCGTCTTCGCGCGTGGGCATAGGGGCTCCTGTGGAATGTAAAATTGTAACGTAGATTGCCCTCATCCTCGATTCCGTCAACCTGTTGTCATCCTGAGCCCATCCGACGAGGTCCGCAGTTTGGACTCCGGTGATTTTTACCGGAGATGGGCGAAGGACCTCAAATTCAGCGATACCTTTAACCCAGCTGAATCGCCCGCTCCCTCAGTGTGCCGAACTGAACCGAATGTGCGGAATTGAAAAGCAGGCGAAAAAAGAAACGAAAGCACAATCTGTAGCGATACGCTCAGATGAAGGCACAACCGGCTGTTGAAACGCGGGTGCCCCGGCCGGATGGACAGGCGAAAACACGGCGCAAACAGGGGCGATTCCGGGCGTTTCCCACACATCTTTTTGAAAAATACTATTGACAAGAAATAGTCACTCGAGTGACACTCCCTTCGCGCCAGTAACTGCCTTCCCAGAGAACGCTCCGACGTTCCTTCCTATCCGCACGCCGGAAAAAAACAAAAGTCAAACGAGGAGTGCCGGTGTCCGCACACATGGATAAAGAGGCAACGATGAACTCATTGGAGATGGACCGCGAAGTCATTCGCTGCAAGACCTGTGGCCTGGTGCAATACCGCACGCGTACCGGCAACTGCCGTCGCTGCGTGCATGCCCTGCCTCAGCGGATGGAATACCTGATTCCGCAGGAGGCCCCGCAGGAAGAAGTGGCTCCCGAAGCGATCTCCCCGAAGTTCGCGAATCAGGAAACGGTCGAGAACATCGGCCAGCGGATTCGCCAGCTCCGAGAGTCGCGCGCGATGACGCAGAGCCAGCTGCAGTCGAAGTCGAAGGTCAGCCGCTCGTACCTCTCGCGCATCGAGAGCGGGCAGATGACCCCAAGCCTCGGCACGCTGGAGAAGATTTCCGAAGCGCTGAACGTCGGGCTGAACCGGTTCTTCATTCCGGAGTCGGACGGCGAAGCGCTGCTGGAGGATCCCTTCATCCAGGGGTTGCGTCCGTTCTTGCGGCAACTGGACTGGGAACAGTGGCAATCCATATTGAAGAGGTTGCAGGCGATCAGCGATCACGTGAACGCTGCGCCGATCACTCTCCGCCCTATCGGTAACCCGGCACGGCTACCGCAGCCCGCGCCGGCGAATGGCAATGGGCAGCACGGGCACATTGGACATGCAAGCCATTCGAATGGGCTGATCCCCGCGCAAGCCCATGGTCAGCCGCAGGGATATCCGCTGCGGAGGCCAGGTATGCCGGTGTTCCAGCGACCGCTGGCACGGTAAAGAAAAGTTCGTGTAACAAGTTCACAGCTCAGACAAACGGCGTCCCGAGAGCGGGACGCCGTTTGTGTTTTTCCATGAGCTGGCTTCGTTGACATCCTTCTCCCAGAATCCCCTCCAGCTCGATTGTCATCCCGAATCCCCGCGGTTTTGGCGGGGTGAGGGATCTGCTTTTCATTCTTTAACTACCCATTCGCGAGTATGTCAACAGAGTCCCATCCACTCCTCAAGAGAGGACCGGCTTAGTCGGCGATCGCTTCCTCCTGTTATTGCAGTTTCGCGTATTCCGCTTTGGCCATTATAAAGATAGGAATGTCGGGGTCGGCGTCTTCCCACAGAATCAGGAATTTCTGATAATGGGTGCGCGCCCGGGCCTGGTCACCCTGCAGCAGGGACGCTCGAGCCAGCCCTAGTTGGGAGAGCGCACCCAGTGGACAATTCTCTACAATGCTCCGGTAGTCCGGGAATTTCTTGTATTCCGCGGCCGCTTCGTTACCGCGATGCAGGAGCAGATAAGCCTGACCTCGCAGATAGGCCGGGTATAGAAATTTGCCAACTCCCACCTGCGGGTCGGGGTAGCCCAACTCATAAGGAACTGACGCTCGAAGCATATCCACCGCTCTGGCGGGATTACCCCGATTGATCTGGATTGCGGCCCGGATCGTCGGGAGCCAATAACCATTCACTACCGAATTGTCGGGATAGCGCTGCGTTAGATCCGCAGCCATCTTTTCGGCCCGGCCCGAATCACCGGTGCGCGCAAGCGCGAGAGCCGCCAGAATCTGCACGTCTCTAGTCCTGGCTATCGCCAAGGCTGCAGTAATGTCTTTCCGGGCTCGGGCGAAGTTACCGAATTCTGCCTCCCGGATTGCAGCGTTCATCTGCCACAGTGCAGCCGTCTCGCTTTGATGCGCATGCTTCGCCACGACGACTGCCCGGTCCGAATACTCCCGCGCCTTCCCGAGATTCCCAAAGAATGCGCGTGTGTCCGACTCCACGGAGAGCAGCAAGTCCTCCGCTCCGGGGCGGCCGGATGCCCACGCCAACTGTTTGTCCATTTCCTCCCGGTCATTCTCCAGGAACGCAACCCCGTACAGGTCGGCGTGCAGATAGGGGTGATCGAGATTTCGTTCCAGAGCAAGACGGTACGTCTCTTTCGCCTCATCCAGGCGATTCAGCGCAGTGTAGTCTTCCATGAGGTCAGAGCGAAGGACAACTCCGTCAGGGTTCAACCTCACGGCCTCCGACATTTCCTTGATCGCCTCACCGTATTTGCCCAGGAATTCGTAATTCACACCCAGAAGATTGTGCGGATAATCATCCTGCGGATATGTTCGCGCCCAAAGCTCGGAGACCTCGTTGACCTTTTCGAGTTCGCCTGAAACGATTTGGCTGTAATCTGCATCGATTTGCAGCCGCTCCCTCTCGCTTACGTGACTGCGCAAATTGTGTGCCTTGGTGATGTTTTCGCTCGCAAGCCCCGGTTCGTCGAGATTTGAATAAGTGACTCCCAGTGCGTCGTAGGCGAGAGCGAAATTAGGATCGAGCTCGATGGCTCGCTGAAAAAAGGGGATCGTCGCAGCCTCACCATGCGTGTCCCTGGCCTTATTTCCGAGGGAAAATGCTTTCAGGGCCTCTAGCGAAGGGGTAGTGGCTTCCCCAAGCGGCGTGTCAAACTTGTTCAAACTGCTGAGGGATTCACCCAGTCGATTCCGGAGCTTTGCCGTCGTCTGATCAAGAGCTTCCAGTACTTGCTCTTTGCTCTTCGCCACCACCTGTTCCTGGGCGAGGGAGTCTCCGGACCGGCATTCGACGGCGTTAAGGCTGATCATATATTGCTCGCCGAACTGGGCGATGGATCCCGCTATATAGGCTTTGCCACCCGCGCGCTGGCAGAGATCGCGTGCCACATCTCCCGTCAAGCGGGTCTCGGGCGGTTTGGTCATCAGCCTGAGAATGGAATTCACTTTGGTCTCCGAGAGAATATTCAAATATGGCGACTGAGACAGATCAACGGACACAGCTTGTTTCAAACTGTCATCAAATACCACGTCACCCGTGGAGTTCGAAAAATCTGCGATTAGGATGGGGTCGTTCCCACTAACAACAGGTTTGCGCCGAAGCCCCAAACCAAACACTGTCGCCAGTCCTAGCAAACAAACCACCGCTCCTCCGGCTGCCCAGGCATAATGTGTTCGGAGGAACGAACGGTGCGCAACCGTCGCAGGTCGAACGATCGACGGGGCGCTTACCGAAATCGGCTGCACCACGCCCTTCTTTCCCTGCGCGTCGGGTCCGATTTCCACGCCCTCGCCGCTTCCCCTGGTTTCGTGCCGGATGCCCGCTGATTTCTCTTCCAGAACCTCTTTAACTTCCGCAACGAACCGATAGCCGCGCCCGGGCACAGTAACGATGTAGCGATGGTCGTGCGGCGATTCGCCGAGCAGCTTCCTTATCGTCGAAACATGCCGATTCAGGTTGCCTTCCTCCACCGCGGTATCAGGCCACACCAATTCCATCAGCTCTTCCTTCACCACCACCTCGTCGCGGTGTTCCAGGAGTACCAGCAAAATGTCGAAACATTTCGAAGTCAGTGGAATGGGCTCGTGCCCGTTTAACACAATTCGCTTCAGTGGATTAAGGGTGAATGTGCCGAACTCGTAGGAAGGCGTGCGGAGCGCGCTTTCAGCTTTTTTCGGAAATTTTCCGAAGTCCTGCATAGACAGCCGCCCACCGCAAAGCGTAGGAACACCAGAAGGCCGCGTGACCCGGAATCGGCGCGATTCTAGCACCGACTTCCACCCAGCGCCAGCAAGCTGGTGTGTCTACACAGGCTGCCTGGGGAACTACGACTCTTTGTTACCTATACTCAAAGTAATGCCTACGATATGCCCCTTGGCGGGCAGGAATTTGCCGGCCAGCACTGCCAGTCTTCCAGAGGAGACGTCATGAATCCCAACGAACACTTCGCTTCCTTCCATCCGGCTTATTCGCGGCGCATACGATTTCTCATGGTGTTCGTCTTACTCGCTTCGCTCTCGTATTTGTTGGCTGGCTGTTCGTCCAGTTCTTATACAAAGGTGAGCTTGCCTACCGCGGCATCTCTCCCTTCCTCGTGCACGGCAGCGACAGTCGGTAGCAACTATTCCTGCTCGATCACCGTTGCCGGTGGCAAAGCTCCGTTTAAGTGGACAGTGACAGGTCTGCCCAGCGGGTTTTCGGACACTGTGAGTGCGGACACGAAGACCCTCACCATCTCCGGAACGCCGCAGGCGCAGGCAGCGGTTGCCTCTGCGCGCACGCCAGAAACCCGTAGGCCCGCCATCACCCCGGTCAGCATTTCGGTGACCGTCACTGACGCAACGGGCCAGTCGTCCAGCATCAGCTTCAACATCGTCCTCACAGCGCCTGCTGCGCTCACGATAACGACTACTTCGCTTCCCGGCGGCACAGCAGGAACCGCTTATTCCGCGACCGTCACCGCATCGGGCGGCACAACGCCTTACTTGTGGACGATCACCGGCTTGCCCTCCGGCATCACCGCTACCTCCGCCACCCCTTCAGCCACTACATCCGGCACCACCGACGACGTCGGAACCTTTACGGTGACCGCCAAAGTTACGGATGCGGCTTCAAACTCATTTACCGCCACTCTCACGTTGACCATCGCTCAAGCCGCGGCCCTGGTAATCACCACTAGCACCCTGCCGAATGGCACCGTAAACGTTTCGTACAGCCAGACACTCGCGGCCACCGGCGGCGTCGCACCATACCTGTGGAGCAAGACCAGCGGTTCCTTGCCCGCTGGCTTGACCCTCTCCTCGGGCGGCATGATCTCCGGCACACCCACCACCGCTGCCGCTTCCACTTTCACGGTGCAGGCCGCGGACTCTGAATCTCCCGCACAGACCACGTCGGTGACTCTCACGATCACCATTAACGCCACCGCCGCCGCTTGCGCCCTATCCGGCAAGCAGCTGGCCTTTGAACTCGCTGGCGACACTTCCGCTGGTCAGGCCGCCATGGTTGGCAGCGTCACCGTCGCGGCCGATAACTCCGTCATTGGCGCGCTCGATTTCCGCAACCAGTCCGCAGTTTCCGCTAACCAATCCATCTCCGGCACGGCCGGCAGTTGCTCGGACTCCAGCGTCGCGGGCACCGGTGCGCTTAGCTTCACTGCCGGCGGCACTTCCCGCACCTTGAATTACGCTATGCGCGCCGACGGTACGCGGGGCTTTGTCGTCGAATCCGACTCGAGCGGCTTCACCGGCAGCGGACAGATTGAGGTTCAGAGCAACCCCTCCACACCGTTGGATGGAAGTTATGGATTCGGCCTGGAGGGTGGCACCCCCAGCTTGTACTTCATTGTGATCGGTGCGTTGTGCACCAATTCTTCCAATGCGGTCACGTTCCTCCAAGCCGATGTCGGCTTGAGTAGCACCGCCATTATTACGCTTACTGGAGCATCCAGTAACGCGGGCACCCTCTCTGCCCCGGATGCCAATGGCCGCATCACCACCACATCTCCTCTCACCTACTCCAATGGCACCACGGTTGACACCACCTTCTACAACATCGATGGCAGCGGAGCCTTTGCGTTGAACACCGGCGGCTCCTACCCCAACGGGACCGGTGGTACCGCGCCCATTCCCGTGCAGGTCGGTTTCATTTCGGGCAAGCCCGGCTCAAGTTGTCTGCCCTTGGGCCAAGGCGGCTCCTTCTCCAATTCCTCGATTGGCAACGCCGTCTTCACCGCTCATGGCATTGCCGCAACTTCGACTGGGGCTCTCTCCGTCGGCGGCTTTGTTGGCGTCGTGAACAATTTCAATGCAACCGCGGGCACTGCCAGTGTCACCGACGATCAGCTAGTTAGCGGCGTCGGTGCGCAAAACCATACGGCGAAGCCCGTGACCTACAGCGTGTCCTCTGCTGGGCGGGCATCCTTCACCAGCACAAATAACTCCGGCCAGACATCGACTTCGTTAGCCTATCTGGACGGCACCGGTTTTGCCTATTTAATGATCGGCACCAAGAACGGAGAGGGAGTCGCCTTCGGCATCGTTGCTCCGCAAACTGCCGTTACCCCCGGCGCTGGCATCTACGCTTTCGGCGCACCAATCGGGCCGCCCTCCACCGTACCAATTCCACTGCTCCCTGTGACCGAGGTGTCCATCAGCGGCACTACTTTCACGGATCAGGCTACCGGCGGTTCCACCGGCTCGTTCAGTTGCGATACGGTTGGCCGCTGCACAGCGACCTCGCTCAGCAACAATGTCACTTTCGGTGACACCAGCATCATCTTCTACATCGGAGGCAATACCGACTCCCCGACGTCCTCGGCCTTCATTGTGGTTTTGCAAACCACAGCCGCCAACGCGCAGAACAGCATACTTTCTCACTAGCGCTCGCACCCGTTATAAGTCCGTAGGTCCCGTGTCGGCGAATGCCAACGGACAGCACGGGCACATCGGACATGCGAGCCATTCGAATGGGCTGATCCCCGCGCAAGCCCATGGTCAGCCGCAGGGATATCCGCTGCGGAGGCCAGGTATGCCGGTGTTCCAGGCCCGCTGGCACGGTAAGCAAACTTTCGGGGGAAAAGGTCAGCGCTCAAACAAACGGCGTCCCGCTGTCGGGACGCCGTTCGTGTTTTTCCGCGCAATCGAGACAAGGCCAAATTTTTTGCACCGACAACAAATTGGACCCAACTCTCGATAAACCCTGCCGCTACCGGACAAGCCACTTTCACTGTGCAGCTCCATGTCGGGCTGACCCAGCCCCAGAGGCGCAGATGGGAACTCCGGCTGTGCCCATTTAGGTACGATACTTCTAGAGACGACCTGTCCTTTCGGCCAATTGCGCTGGTTTTTCCTCTGCTTGAATACTGTCTTTACTATGAAACCCACACTTACATTCGTACTCCTGGGTACCCTGATCTTCGCGGGAACAGCTTCCGCGCAAAAACAATTCGAGTGGCAGCCGGGGACCGATGAGGCCGTCCGGCTGGACCCGGCCAACTACCACACTGGCAAGACTTATACGGCGGGCGGCGGCATTCAAGTGGATATTGAATCGCAGCAGCCAGTCACGATTTTCCTGACCGGCGAAGGCGAGTGGAACCACGCGCTGCAGTATCCGGAAACCATGGGGTCGCTGCGAATGCTGTGCTTGCGTGAGCACGTAGTTAAGACCAGGTACGTTTGCGATTTGCCGGCGGAACCGATGACGCTGGTGATTCGCGATGACCGAGGCAGCTCCCAGTCCGCCGCGTTCGCAGGACTGGGCGAGGTACTGAAGCGTGATGGGGCCGTGCTTAATACTCCAGCCGGTAATGCTGTCAGCATGGGCGTCGGCCTGGCTGCTGTCTTGAAGACGCATACTTCGGGCAGTCGCCAGTTCGTGTCGCCGAACGATGTGCACATCCAATATTTCCGCTGGACTTGTATCAGCAACTGCTTCCCGCCACAGTTTCAGTGGATTCAGCAAGCGAAGGAAAAATACGAATTGAGTTCGTTCCTGAAAGTTTATGGCGGATACGCGCCGGACCGCGATGGCGAAGTCGTGAGCATCAAGGTTAAGGCGCCGGTGCCGATGCTGGTGGCGATGGTGCCGTCGTCCGTCGCGAACCAGTTGCATGGCAAGCCGGAAATGCTGGAGCCCGCGCTGGAGAAGAATGCTTGCCAGCAGCGCGGAGTGCAGTCGCAGACATTCCAGTGCACATTTAACGCCGCGGATGGGCCGCAATCGTTGATCGTGGCGCCGGAAGCTGGCGAGAAGGTACCGCACAAGAAGGCGGAGATTGAGTTTTTCGCCTCGAAGTGCATAGCGAATTGTGCCCTGCCGCCAGCGAATGCTTCGGCGGATAAGGTTAACCCCTAAGCACATCCTGTAATCGGAATCGCGCGCCGCCGCCCGGTTGGTTACCTAGCCTCCCGGGCGGTTTTTTTTGGCCTCTTTGATGGCAAGCCCATGGTCAGCCGCAGGGATAATCCGCTGCGGAGGCCAGGTATGCCGGTGTTCCAGCGCCCGCTGGCGAGGTAAGGAAAAGCTCGAGTAAGAGCGTCAGAGCTCAAGCGAACGGCGTCCCTATGGTGGGACGCCGTTTGTGTTTTTCCGCCTCGGGCCTCTACCGGGCTAGTAAGATCAACCTGCCCCGCTGTGTGACATGCCGGGCTGTGGAAGGCGCCTCACTCCTAAAAGACACAATCGTTATCGCTGATGCAAACACCTGTTGTCGCAAGCAATCGCGGAGCGGGGGCGCCGCGTCTGCGCTATGCAACCGTCCAGGTGAGAATCATTGAGGGATTCCGACGCGGCGGATCAAATCCAGGAATCGCGGATCCGAGTGCAATCCGTAAAATACCGGCTCAACTTTCAGATTGATCATCAAATCGTCTCTTTCTTGAAATCCCTTTTCAAGCCATGCAAACGCGCAATTCTTGTCACCAACCCGGACACACGCTTCGGCCACGAGAACAGGGGGTACATAACCTGACTTCGCCGACTCTTTGTAATTCTTCAGCGTCTGCCTCCAATAGCCTTGTGCTCCAGACTTGGCCATCGCCCGCCTGAGCTGCGCAATCTTCCTGGAATCCGTCCCAAACAATTCGTCGCACTTTAAGTATTCTTTGGCCGCCTCCTCCAACTGCCCCTGCCTTTCATAAACCATAGCCATCGCGAAATGCGCCCACACCCAGTCCGGTGCGACTTCAATTAACGCTTTGGCGCGGTCATTCGCCAGGTCATGCCGGCGTGCGAGTACAAAGACCCAAATGGGGTAATCCCAGCCCAACGGCGAAGGACTAAGGGCAATAGTTCGTTTGGCCTCTGCGATTCCTTCTTCCGTACTCCCCCGTGCGACCAGTCCACGGGAATGCCATCCGTAGACACCAAAATAATTGGGGTTCAACGCCACCGTCTGTTTGTATTCTTCTTCGGCAGTGGTCCAGTCCCAATCGTATAAAAGTTCAATCATGCCCAAGACACAGTGGGCTTGTGAAAGCGTATTATCCAGGGACAGCGCCTTCCGCGCGAATTCTTTGGCCTTCGGCATCAGTTCGCGGGGGGTGTGAGTCATACCAGGTAGCCACACCGAGTAAGTGTGAGCCAAAGCGGCATAAGCCGCCGCGTAGTTCGGGTCCTTCTCGATGGCCTGTTGAAAATACTTGATGGCTTTGTCCGAAGATTCCGCACTTCCACTGCCGCGCACGATATAGAGGCCCCTCAGATATAGATCTTGGGCTTCTGGATTGACTGGCCGGGCGGCCGCAAGAAGGTTTTGCTCCTGTTGAGTCAACTTGACCTGGATTTCTCGTGTGAGCGCCTGTGCGATCTGCCCTTGCATCGTAAAGGCATCCCCAACTTCACTCTCGTAGCTCTCAGCCCAGAGATGCTTTTCAGGTGACGCCTGGATAAGATTCGCGGTGATGCGAACGTGGCTGCCTGATCGCGCCACAGTCCCTTCCACCACCGCGTCCACGTTTAATTCGCGCGCAATCTCACCCAATTGCTTCTTGGATCCCTTGTACTGCATGGCCGAGGTTCTGGATATCACTTGCAGAGCGCTGACTTTTCCCAGATCAGTTGTTAGCTCGTCCGTCATTCCATCCGCAAAGAAGTCCTGGCCCGGATCACCAGACAGGTTTGTCAGCGGGAGAACCGCCAGTGACCGGATGGCAACTGGCGGCGCGTTACCACGCGCCAAGCGCTGCAATTCGAGCTTGGACAACGGCCACGCGAGCAGCAGTGTTGCGGCAAGGCCTATCCCGAGGAACCGGCGGCGCGTTTGTCCGGCTGGAGACGCTGTGGATTTTTCCACCTCCACGCGGGATTGTGCTGGCTCAGTTGAGACTGTGGGCGCAGGTACACCGTTCAACACACCAATGAATCGATATCCGATGCCAGGAAGGGTCTCGATGTAAAGCGGGGAATCAGAGGAATCTCCGAGGGCTTCCCTCAATTTGACCATAGCCTTATTCAGGCTTCGGTCGAAATCCACATTCACTTC
>Ga0210403_10004679_pt1 | contig 11732 bp, 10 predicted proteins | sample IncBWC19MmetaG_FD_150863 | JGI IMG/M metagenome (GOLD analysis project Ga0210403, IMG submission 150863) | Forest soil microbial communities from Barre Woods Harvard Forest LTER site, Petersham, Massachusetts, United States - Inc-BW-C-19-M | ecosystem: Environmental > Terrestrial > Soil >... | reverse complement strand
TTTTGCAGCAAAAATTATCGGTCGATTGCTTCGTTAGGCGAACTCGATGATCGCGTGCAGTTCAAAATCGCCGGAGCGATCGTCGAGGTCGAAAAAAAATTCACGAGGAAAGAAGGCAAACCGTTTGCGGTTGTGTGGATCGAAGATCTCATGGACATGCTTGAGGTGGTCGTATGGAACGAGGTATATCTGAAAGCCTCCAATGTTCTCGTGCCAGGACGGGTTGTCGAAGTGAAAGGAACACTGGACAGACGCGACGAGATGCTTCGCGCTACAGCTTTGGAAATCAAGCCGGTGGCCCCCAGAAAACCTAACGGCACAACGGACACGTCAGCAGAGAAACCACAGCAATGCTCGATCGTTCTGCGATTTTCCGCTGCGACGACAGGCGATGAGTTGCGTCAGGTCCGAAACATTCTCGTCAGCTCACCTGGACGCCACTCCGTCCAGTTGTTGTTCGATCGCAGCAACGGAAATTCGTTGCGACTGGACGTAGGCACAGAATTTCGCGTAGATCTTACGCCGGATTTGCAGGAGAAGCTTTCGCGCTGGCTCGTACCGGGCAACGCCAGTAGGTGAGCTACCGCTGCCTTTTCAATTTTGGGCGCGCTTTGGGGGCAGCTTCGGCACGCGGGACCGCACCGAGTGACAATGGTTTTTCCTCCGAACCTGTCTCAAAGCAGAGCGGGAACGTGCGGGTGGTGCTTTCGGGCAGCGACGAACTGAAAAGCTGAATGGCATTCTGTTCCTTCAAGCTGACGCTCCAGCCGGGTTCAGAAAGACCGCCGCGAAACTCCAGCTCTGTCGCGGCCGGCGCAAGTGGCAGGGCTACTGGGACGATTTCAATTTTATTGACGCAGTCGACCGGACGCGACATGAGATCGAACAGCAGTGTCGCTCCAGTGATTCTGACAAGGACGTCGTTAATCTCTTCAAAATCAATCTCTCCGCGAAGCGCAAGGTCTGCATCTTTGGTTGCCACGTTCAAAAATTCCAGCGACGCACGATTGCCATCAAAAATAATTCGGCTGCTCGCCTCGGTGAGATTGAAAAAAGGGCCGCTGCTGCTGGACAACTTGCCGTTTATAAGCTGCAGGTCCCCGAGGATGCGTGGGTGCTGGAGTGTTTCGGAAAGAGAAATCTTTCCGCTCAAAATTCCGTCCTGAAAAATCTCCGGATGGAAAAATCGGGGGGCGGCCTCCAGGAAGATTGCCGGAAAATCGACCGAAATTTCGAGAGGGGACATTTGAAACACGCTCCAAGTGGTCCCAATGGGCAAGGCAAAATTCGCCATGAAAGTAATTGGGCTCGAGCTCGGCAAATGAATGACGCTGTGCGTGCCCCACTGACTGGAGTTGATCGTCGCTTGAACCTCCACTGGAATCGCACGCGATTTTTGTCCAGGTGATCCGCGAAGGTTCGGTAAATAATCGCGCAGATCATCGGTCCGGGCATCGAACGTTCCAGAATAATCGTGCTCCGGCGAGAGATCGATTTTGCCTTGGCCCGAGAGGCAATCGTTCTTGCGTGTCAAATCCAACTCTTCGATCTGTAACTCGGTCGCATTCAAATTCAGTTTTGCACCCAGACTGTCGACGGCGCTGTTGAAGAATGTCAGCGACGCGCCTTGGATCGCGAGGTGGCCGCCAACTTTTCTGCCCCGCGTGTCCATTGATCCTTCGACGCTGATTTTCCCGGCGAAATCGGCTGGATTCGCACCGAAAAGAGCAAGGAACTCACCGAGCTGATTAATCGACGCCAAAATGTTTCCGCGAAAATTCGGCCTGAGCCATTCCGACGAGTTTGCAGGTAATGCAGCTTCGCCGCTCAACGTGAACTGGTTACTCTTTTGCCGGATGTAAAGTTGCTGGAGATCGATCTTGCGATTGTAAAGTGCGGCCCCGAGCATGATGGCTTCTGCTGTGCGAGCACGCCATGTGAGGCCGGTCAATTCACACCAGAGCGAGGCGGTTGCGCGGTCCGGTTCGGCAAGGTTACCGCGAAAGGTGAAGTTGCCGGCGTGAAGCACGCCGTTAACGCGATCGGCGAAGCCTAACGCATCGAAGATTTGCGCCAGCGAAAGGTCGGCCGCGCCCCCTGCAATTTTCCAGTTGGAGTCCGGGGAATGCCACTCATGCGAAATGTTTCCACGGAGTTTGCCGCCGAAAGCATCAATGTCGAATTGCAAACCCAGCCGCTCGTTCCCTAGACGCGAGAGATCTACCGTAGCGGACTGCAAGTCGAGGCCGTGCGTCAAAGTAATTCCGGCAAGTGTCAAGCGATTGGTCTCCCAATGAGTTGCCCCACGCAATTGCGAAAAAGTTTGGTGCACCCACGGTGACGCAATCATGAGCTCGCTAGCGGTAAAGCGGCCGGGTTCGGTCTCGTTTGCAAATAGAGAAGCATTCCGCAGCAAGATCAAAGTCGGTCCGTTCTCGACGCGGGTTTCCAGTTTGGCGATGCTCAAGTTTTGCGGGAGCAACCGGTGCAGAGTTGCCCAACCGCGCTCGCTCAATGTCCGCACGGTCGGATTCGAGCGGTGCAGTTCTGCGTGAAGTTCTCGAACAGAAAGATCGCGAATATCGTGACCGCCGGCGTGCAGAAGGATGTGCTTCAAATCCAAGGTAAGTCGAGTGTCCGCCGCGGTAACGTCTACGCGAAGTGCATTGGCACGGAGGCTCTTCAGGTGAAGCTGACGAATCACAATCGGGCGCAAAAATGGCGCCTCAACCTTGTCGATGGTGGCAACGAGACCTTCCTGGCGGGCAAACCACCAGACCCACAGGCGAACGCCATTGGAAACAGCAAATGGTGTAAGCGCAATCGTCAAAACGACGATGAGCAAGAGCAACAGAATACTGAAAACGACGCGATTTCCTAGGGGCATTTGCAGCGTCTTGGAGAATGACGAATGACAAGTGACGAGTGACGAATCAATGATGAGGCTCGAGTGACGAAAGCGTCACGAGTGCGTTTCAGCTCTGTTCTGCCTTGGTGGTTTGAATTTGTTCCACCATTCGACTTTTGCGCCTCGTCATTCATTTCGTTTTGTTTCTGGAGCATCTTTGAAGACCAGACGCAGCCGCTGCGGCGTGCGAATCCGTTCTTCAAGTTGCCGCCGCAATGTTTGCTCGGCTTCAGCCGGCAGGCCGCTTTCCGCTGCCTTTTCCCACGCCAGCTGAGGCAGGATTGATAATTCGCTTTGAACATCCTGCCCGGAAATCCGGTTCCATAATCCATTTTCAAATGCAAGGACGTCCACTTGTTGCTGCTCAATTCCGAGAATCTGAGCGTGTGGGATCTGCACAACGATTTCGGCGGGCCGAATATTGATCGAAATGCCCTGCTGTAAATCGAACCCGGTTTTGGCGACGAAGGTGCCGTGCAGTTTCACGCGCTTCGAGCTGCCCACCCAGGTGTGGAGCAGTTCGTGTTCGACTTCGAGGCGTCGTGAAAGAACGACCAGTTCGCTCCTTGGCGTGGTCTGTTCGATGTAGACGCGGTTGTTGATCGTAATGCGCGGCTGTAAATGCGCGATGTCGATAAAAGCCGCGCGCAAGCTCTTGCCGAGTCTCTCGAGCGCAGCGCTGCTTTGCCGTGCCGTGCGCACCGGCCAACTTTCCAGACGCAAAAAAATGAGACCGACTGTGGTTGCAATGATGAGAGCAATGATTGTGAACGCGATTGGCCACGAGAAGCGGTACGGTTTTGCTGGGTTCAACATTGGACCTTTGACCTTCGGCGTTGAGCCTTCTTCTCAGGCGCAATCGAGCAAGAGCATGATCGCAAGCAAGAGAAATAAGCAGATGTTCTGCGGCAAAAAAATTACCGCCCCCCACGCCCGATAGGCGTGAAGGGCGGCTGTTCCCCCCAGAACAATCGTAGAAAACTTTCAAGCCTAGTAAGCGAGGTTCCGGCTGCTGGCAACAAAATTTTGCACAAAATTTTTCGCCAATTTTTCGGGCACTTCCACGTGCGGCGTAAAGTGACAGGTGACGACGGAGCTGAAATATGGTTCGACGACAGCGCAATCCAAAGGTTGCGGCAGAGCGCGTCGCGGTTTCTAGTTTGCCATGCGTGATTTGGGCAATAAACGGTTGTCGCGCAGTTTTGCTGGTTCCTTGTTGGTTGCCCATCCGAATATGCTCGACCCAAATTTTCGGCGAACTGTGCTTTTCGTTTCTGAGCACGATCCGAAGGAAGGCGCTCTGGGCGTAATCATTAATCGTCCGCTCGACAAACCAGTGGCCGAACTCGTGTCCGGCATGGCGCCCACCGGTCTCGCTGATGTGCCGGTGTTTCTGGGCGGTCCGGTCGGAAAAAACCAACTGATGTTTGCGTCGTTTGAATGGCAAAAGGGCGCAGGTTTGAAACTCAATCACAACATAACGTTAGACGAATCGAGCGACGCAGGCGGGCAGAAAAGTCTGCTTACAATCTGTGCTTTTGTCGGCTACGCAGGGTGGGGAGCCGGTCAGCTTGAAACCGAGGTGAAACAGAAAGCCTGGCTTATTCAAAAAGCCAGTCCTTCGCTGCTGAAACTGGATCGCCTGCCAAATCTCTGGTTCGACATCATGCGCACTCTGGGGCCGTGGTACAAAATGCTCGCCGCCGCCCCGGATGATCCGTCGCTAAATTGATTTGAGAGGTGAAATTTGAGACATGAGAAGTGATTTAGCTTGATTCTACCTCTTACTTCTCACTAATCACTCTCGCTTCGCACATGATTATCGGTGTCCCAAAAGAAATTAAAGAGCAAGAGCAGCGCGTTGCCCTCCTGCCATCCGGTGCGAACGAACTCACCCGACTTGGTCACTCCGTGCTGGTGGAAAAAAATGCGGGCGTCGGTTCAGGTTATCCCGACCAGGATTACGCCAAAGCCGGCGCGGAAATTGTTCAGCAAGCGAAGGAAGTTTTCGCGCGCGCCGACATGATTGTGAAGGTCAAGGAACCTCTCGAAGCCGAGTTTCCGTTGTTGCGGAGGGGCCAAATTCTTTTCACCTATCTTCATCTGGCTGCAAGCAAAGCTCTCACTGAGGCATTGCTGAAATCGGGCGTGACCGGCGTGGCATATGAAACGATCCAGGTAGACCATCGTTTGCCGTTGTTGGAACCGATGAGCGAGATCGCTGGTCGTATGTCGGTAGTGATGGGCGCGAATTTTCTCGCCAAGTACAACGGTGGTAGTGGCGTTTTGCTGGGCGGCGTGCCCGGAGTCTTGCCCGGGCGCGTCGTCATTGTCGGGGGGGGAACTTCTGGCGTAAACGCGCTGCGGATGGCCAAAGGTCTTGGCGCGGATGTCACAATTCTCGATATCGATGTCGAGCGCCTGCGGTTTCTCGATATAGCGATGGACAACCTGCACACGCTGTATTCGAATCAAGCAAATTTGGAGGAATTAATGCCCGATTGCGATTTGCTCATCGGCGCAGTGCTTTTGCCAGGAGCCAAAGCGCCGAAGCTGGTTACCCGTGCAATGTTACGAAAGATGAAACGTGGCAGTGTGTTCGTAGATATTTCGATCGATCAGGGGGGTTGCGCCGAAGCGTCGCGACCGACAACGCATCTCGATCCAGTTTACGTCGAGGAAGGTGTAACGCATTATTGCGTGGCAAACATGCCCGCGGCGTATGCCCGCACCGCGACGCAAGCGCTTACGAACGTGACCTATCGTTACGTCGAGTTGCTGGCCGATTTCGGCCTTGAAGGCGCGTGCAAAAAGCAACCGGCGCTGATTGGTGGAATCAATACGCGCGATGGCCGGCTGACTTGCCATGCGGTAGCCGACGCACATGGCTTCCAATGGGAGCAACCGCTTTAGTGCTCACCGCAAGCCACTGGTTTTCAAAAACACATTCTGGGCGGTCCAAAAACTACGCTTGCTGCGATTAATCAATTAAAGCAATATGCGTCTCTAAATATGAAGAAATACATCTGCATCCTAGCCGGTGCCGCGCTCCTCGCGGCATGCGAGCAAAAAACCGAAACAGTCCCTCCGGCGGCAACTCCAACTGCAACGACTCCGCCGCCTGCAGCGACTGAAATGACCAGTCCAGCTGAAACGGAAGCTCCCGCTACGACAACAGAATCGCCGGCGGAATCAAGCGAAACACCGGCTCAGTCACCCGGATCTTAAGCTGCCAAGGTTTTTTTTGGGGAAGTCTTCCGCCGAGCTTTCGGGGGAAGACTTCTTATGTACCGAGGTCGCCCACCAGAGCTGCGACCGCTAACGAACGTAGTCTTGACATCAGTCGGTGTGTGACGAGAGCACTGCCAATCGAGATGGCACCGCGAGGTTCGTTCTCATTTCCTAAGGCCCGCCGCCTGACGCACCGGTCGCAATATGAACTTGTGAAACGAGACGGCGTTACGCGCCGTGGCAAATACCTCATATTAAGTGTGCTACCGGTCGAAAATTCTGGCCCATGGCGCGCTGGATTCATTACTTCACGTCGGCTTGGAGGCGCGGTCATTCGCAATCGTATCCGGCGTTGTTTACGGGAGATTGTGCGCCGGCACCAGCACGACCTGCGAGAAGGCTTCTGGTTCGTGCTCGTTGCCAGGCACCAAGCCGCGACCGCGACGTATCGCATCCTGGAACATGAGTTGTTGCGCCTCGCGAGGCGCGCTTCTATTCTGCTCTGATGCTCGGACTAGTTCGTTTTACCATTCGGCTTTATCAATACACGCTTTCGCCATTACTTCGTCTGCTGTGCGGAGCTGATTGCGGCTGCCGATTTACTCCGACCTGTTCGACATATTTTTTGGAAGCGGTGGAGATACATGGCGTCCGCCGCGGAAGCTGGTTGGGACTTAAGCGCTTGGCGCGGTGTCAACCGTGGGGTGGATGTGGGTACGACCCGGTGCCGCTGCACCGGGTTGGCAGATCTCAGAGTGACATCCGTCGTTGCGTCTGATCGTGCAAAACCAAATTTATGGACCGAACTGCGTGGATTGTTGTGGGCCTTTGCGTAATCGGGCTCGTCGTGTGGGAGTTCTATCTGGCAAAACAGATGGCCCCAAGGCCCGCCCCAGTGAGTGGCGCGTCCCGTCAAGCTTCTGCCACAGCAATTCCAGCGATTGTCGCGGCTTCGCCATCACCGATGGCGACACCGGAAAGTGCGCCGACGAGTCTTGAGTCGGTTCCGAGCTTTACTGAAAAGATCGAGACGTTGCGCAATTCAGACGTCGAGCTGCGTCTGACGAATCGCGGCGGCGGCATCACTGAGGCGGTGATGCTCAATCAGATCGCCGAAGACGCCAAGCGGGTGCTCGTGAATTCTCCAAAGCACACGCCCATCGGCGCGATCATTGATGACCCTGCAAAGCCGGCGCTTCCGGAATTTACGTTGTCGCACCAGTCCGACGGCAGCATCAGCTGCGAGCGAACTGCGCCCGGCGGAATCACAATCCGAAAGAAATTTTCCATGCTGCAGTCGAGCGAGAAGAAAGACAATTTTCTTGTCGAGCTGAATGTGGATGTTCAGAACACCGGCGCGCAGCCGTACACGAACGGTGATTACTTTGTGGCGCTTGGCTCAGCGGCGCCGATCCATCCACGGGATTATCCGTACTACACACGCTTGGTTTGGTGCATTAATGGGAAAGCCGGAGACAGGAACGTGAGTGCATTTCAGGGCAGTGGCGGCCTTCTCGGCATCGGTCAACATCCGGCGCAACCGTTTTTCCAGGAGAATTTTGCTGGAGCCGAATGGACAGCAGTGACAGATCAGTTTTTCGCCACGATCATCGCGCCGCTGAATGCGAAAGCTACCGGGATTTGGGGCCATTCGTTCGAAGTCTCAGCCGAGCAGAACATGGTTGGCATTGAAGGCGCGATGCGCATGCCAGGTTTTCAATTGCAGCCGGGTCAAACTTACAACGCGCGATTCCAGATTTGGGCAGGACCGAAAATCTATCATCGGCTGGCCCAGCTCGACCACAACGAAGCGGAGATCATGAACTTCGGGATGTTGAAGATAGTCTGCCAGTTTTTGCTGAATTTCATGAATCTGCTGCACAGTTGGCTGCATGATTATGGCCTCGCGATCCTGGCTCTCACCACTATCATCAAGCTGACGCTCTGGCCACTCCAAAACAAAGCGAACCGCTCCATGCGCCAGATGGCTGTGCTCGCGCCAAAAATGCAGGAGTTAAAGGAGAAATATAAGGATGATCCGACACGCATGAACCAGGAAGTGATGAAACTTTACAAGCAGTACGGCATCAATCCGGCCGGAAGTTGTTGGCCCATGATGATTCAGATCCCGATCTTCTGGGGCCTTTTCAAAATGCTTGGTCAGGCGGTGGAATTGCGAAATGCGAAGTTTCTTTGGGTACAAGACCTTTCGCAACCCGACACGGTAGCGCATCTCCCTGTGCTCGGATGGCCGGTCAACATCATCCCGCTGTGCATGGCGGCAACGCAAGTCTGGCTCATGGCGATGACGCCAAAAACCGGAGATCCCACGCAGCGGCGAATTGCCATGTTTACGCCGCTGATCTTCCTATTTATCTGCTACAATTTTGCCGCGGCTCTGGCATTGTATTACACTGCACAAAATCTGTTCAGCATCCTGCAATTTTATCAAAACAAACGACAACCCATGCCGACGCTCGAAAAAGTTGCTCCTGCTGGAAAACGAAAACGATGATGACGCCGAAGGATCTGCTGGACACCATGCTCGGTTACCTCGGCTTTGTGGTGCAAATCGAGGAGACCGCGAACGAGGGTGGCAACCCGACGCTGCAGATTTACACAGAGGAAAGCCGGCGGCTCATCGGACGCGACGGCGAGACGCTCGAGGCTATCCAATTTTTGCTTAACCGATTGCTGCAGGCCAGAGATAAGAACGCTGAAAAAGTTATCGTCGATTGCGAACATTATCGGTCGATGCGTGAAGATCGCATCGTGCAGCGGGTGCGCGAATTGGCCGAGCGCGTGCGGATCACCGGCCGCTCGCTTCAGCTCGAGCCGATGAATTCCTACGAGCGGCGTCTCGTCCACAACGCTTTCAAAGACGATCCGGAAGTTGCGACGTGGAGTCCGTCCGATTCCGCGCGCATCAAGCAAATCACGCTCCTAAAACGCCAGCTGAAAAAAGAAGTAGCTTCCCAAGGAAAGGCGATTTCCTAATCGTCTCGGCGGTCTGGAGACCGCCGATCCTTGAGTTGGAACCGCGCCGCGTCTGTGCCGCTTCCCGCGCGTACTTCCGGTCGCCAGCGGAATTTTTGCAGCAGCGGGTTGTCTTTTCCTTCCGCCGCGTCGGCGATAATTTCTCCGAGCACCGGCGCAAACTTGAATCCGTGCCCGCTGTCACCCGCAGCAACGACTAAGCCTTCGCGTTCTGGATCGCGCGCGATCCAGAAATGGCCATCGTGCGTGTCGCAGTAAATGCACACACGCGTGTAGACAATCGGTACATCGGCGAGCGACGGGAAGGTCACGGCCAGAAATTCGCGGAAGTTCTTTTCGTCATCGGCAGTCACCACGCGCTCGGGGGAGTCGGGCGACATTTCGCGTCCAGTACCGTGATTAGCAATCTTCACCACGCCGTCGCGATTGATCGGAAATCCGTAGTAACCGGTTGTTGTAATGTCTGCGCCGAAAACCGGAAAACGCTCCGGCGCAAACAACTCAGGCTCTGAAGGCTTGAGGTGAAACACTGGCTGCCCGGTTGCCCGGAAAAACTTCCTGGTGAACGGCAGCAGGTACGGCGTCCACGCGCCAACCGCCATCACGACGAAATCCGCGGCGATTCGCTGTCCATCATCGAGCGCGATGCCGCTCACGCGATTGCCCCGTTCGCTCAGCTGCGAAAACGTTCCGCCTTCGCATAGTTCAACGCCGGCAGATTTCGCGCGCTCAATTAATGTTGCAACAGCCCGACCGCTCTCCGCATAACCAGCCTCGATCTCAAGGACGCCATCTTTATAAAGTTCCGGATTCCACGCCGGAAAGCGTTTCCACAACTGCGGCCTGTCCATTCGCGCCACTTTGAGTCCGCGCTTTTCGAGGAGTTTCAAACTTTCATGTTCAAAATCGCCCGGCTCCATTTTCCGGCGGCGAACGAACATCACGCCGACTTCGTGGTACAGCTTTGTGCCGAATTCCTCATTCCATTGGCGCCAGAGTTTAATCGAACGTTCGGCAAGGGCGGTGTAATCTTCATCAGCACCGTATGCGGCGCGCACGGCCTTACTGATGTCGGTGGATGCCGCCAACGCATGCGGCAGCGGCCCGGGATCGACAAGCACTACTTCGTGATCGCGTTTCTTTAATTCGATGGCGGCAGTAACGCCATTAATTCCCGCGCCAACGACGATGACTCTCGACATTTCAGAACACGACACATGGCGTCGGCGCTCGCCGCGGCGAACGCCGATGTTGTTCACCTGGCATACCTTGAAATATTCATACCTGTGCCAGCCCGCGATGCAGCGCGTGCTCCCGTTCGAGCAGAGTCGGGTGTGAGTAATAAAAACGGCTGTAGAGCGTGTGTGGCGTCAGGTTACTTAGGTTTTTTTCGGTGAGTTTGCGCAGTGCTTGAATGAGCGGTTGCGCGTCGCCCATAGTCGCGCGCGCGAACGCATCTGCCTCGTACTCGAAACGGCGCGACCACATATGAACCAGCGGCGAAAACCAAAAACTGATCGTCCCGGCGAGCAATGCAAACAATAGCATCGCAGGCACGATATTCACCGCGGCAAAGCCTGCGTGATGTTGGAAAGCAAATGCGCGATAAAACCAGTCCTGACGCGCCAGCCATGCGACCGCAGCGAACCCCATGAAGACGCCGACAACGGAAACGCAGAGAGACTTCAATACGTGGTGTTTCTTGTAATGGCCGATTTCGTGTGCCAGTACGGATTCCAGTTGCGGCTCGGTGAGTTGCGCGATGAGAGTGTCAAAGAACACTATTTTGCGAAAACGACCGAACCCGGTGAAGAAAGCGTTGGAGTGGCGGGAGCGTTTGCTGCCGTCCATTACTTCGATGCTGCGCGTCGGAAAGTCGGCGCGCTGCGCCAGTGCAAAGACCCGGTCGCGCAATGATCCTTCCGGAAGCGGAGCGAACTTGTTAAAGAGCGGCATGATCACCGAAGGGGCGATGAGCAGCAAAAATAACTGAAACGCGATGACGACCGCCGCCGCCCAAACCCACCAGTTTGGACCAGTCCACTCGATCAGTTTCAACACTAACGCAAGGACTGGATATCCCAGCACCACAACGAGTAAGAGTCCTTTCATTCGATCAAGCACCCAAGTCTTGACCGTCGTCGTGTTGAAGCCGAATCGCTCTTCAAGTTTGAACTGCGCGTACCAGGCGAACGGCAAACTGACGATGCTCAATGCGACGCCGGTAATGAAGAGAAAACCAGCCATCGCCAACACGGAAGAGCCGAAATCTGCCGTGAATTTTCCAAGCGCCCACGGCAACACGCCGCTGAATAGGATCGCGACGAGTAGCACTGCATCAAATACTGTGACGACGTCTCCGAAGCGGCTCTTTGTCATCGTATAATCCACCGAGCGGCGATAAGTTGTCTCGTCAACCATTGCGCGAAATGCAGACGGCACTTCATTCGCATGCGCACGCACGTAGCGCTGGTTCAGCCGGTTCAGCCACAGTTCACCGATTCCTCGTGCGAGAATCAGAACCAAAGCAATGACGGCAAAGGGTGGCACAAACCGATCCTACGCTGTCATCGTGAGTGAAGCGAAGAATCTCGCT
>Ga0210403_10004677_pt1 | contig 11736 bp, 8 predicted proteins | sample IncBWC19MmetaG_FD_150863 | JGI IMG/M metagenome (GOLD analysis project Ga0210403, IMG submission 150863) | Forest soil microbial communities from Barre Woods Harvard Forest LTER site, Petersham, Massachusetts, United States - Inc-BW-C-19-M | ecosystem: Environmental > Terrestrial > Soil >... | reverse complement strand
CTCTCGTTAGAGCAGGTCAAGTCAGTGATCGAGTGCCTTCCGGTTCGCTCCGTGAATCTGGGAACGGGCGAGAACGGAATGCATCCGGACTACAAGGCTATATTGGATTATCTGCGAACTCGACCGCTAAAGCTCACCATCACTTCCAACGGTCACAGTGTTGCGGTTCTGGAAGACCATGAGTTGCGTGCCTTCCATGACATTGAGTTCTCTCTCGATTACTCAACCCAATCGGAACAGGATGCGCAACGCGGCCCAGGTAACTGGGAACTGATTCATCAACAGGCTGAGCGGTGTGTACGCCTGGGTATACCCGTGACGATTATCGCGGTCATGATGAAGTCAAACTACTTGCGGCTGGCGGATGTGGCGCGAGTCGCGAAACGGTTTGGCGCTCCCTTGCGTGTGAATGTGTACCAGGCAGTGCGGTCCGATCTCTACGCGCTCACTTACGAAGAATACTGGCAAGGTTTCGACAAGCTTTTCGAAAGCACCGATGTAATTGCTATCGGTGAGCTCTTGGTGCGCGCCATGGCTGGACTCCCTCCACTTGAAGGCGGCTGCGGTGTCAGCACGGTGCGAGTTACGCCCCGAGCCACAACGCAGCCGTGTGTTTATTGGCCGGGCTCTGGTGAGCCGCTTGCCGAGTTGATTTCGTCAGGGTCCGATATTCTGAACTCGGCTCCATTTGAGCAGGCCCGTACACTTCCAGAAGCGTGCCGACCCTGCGAATTTCGAGAATCGTGTCATGGAGGCTGCGCCGGACGTCGTCGCCTGCAAGGGGCGCTGGCGCAACCGGATTTTTATTGTCCGATTATCCGGGGCGAGCGACCACGGCTCGAAATCCGCATGGCCGCAAATCGCGATTTGCCCAAATTCGGAAGTTCCTGCACCACCGTTGTAATTGCCCGCGGATCTGACTCCTGAAGATGGGCGTTTAATTAAACGGAGTCTGCCGGTTTTCTATTTCGCGTCCATCCACGTATCTGACCCGGCCAGCTTGAACGCGACATTTGAAAAGAAAATGTGCGCCGGCTTGCCGTCAGCCGTTCCGCGATGCTCCGTTGAGACTAGCAGTGGTCCAGCCATCTTGTAGCCCGCCCATGTGGTGGTGACGTTGCTCGGCTTCTTGGGTCCGCCGCGATGATAGATGAATTCCACGACGCGCCCATCCTTGGCGACGTAAAGATCCCAAGTGTCTCCGGGAGTGTAGCCGCCAACCTCCGCAGGGTATTTCACCGAGACGAGTGTCGCCGTGCCCTTTCCGAGTGGCAATTTTTGGTTCTCCTTCACTTCCACATTCGCGCTGGTGTCCCAATAAACGTGAAAAGGAAAAATAAACCAATAATTATCGTTGACGAAGCCCGGTTCAATTTCATCTTTCACGTTGGCAGGCGCGCTGTTGAGCTGCGACCGAACATACGTAACCTTGATCGGCTTGCCGTCCTTATCTTTCCCTTCATACGTGACTTGGCCGGTCTTGGGCTCCCAGGTCCATGTCCGGGACATATTCACTTTCAAGGCCGGAAGCTGCAGGTTGAAGGTATAGCGGACCGCGTCAACCTGCCCCCACGAATCAATGCCATAAGTCTTGGCAAGCTGTTCGACAATGGGCGGGCGCGTCTGAGCCTGCGAAGTGCTTGCAAGGAGCAGCACACTCAAAAATAGAAAACAAGTCGTCATGGAACGCCGCAATTGTGTCATCGAGGTTCTCCTCCGTAAATAAAGTGGAATCGCCGTTTTGGATGACCTACAAAGGTCCAAGGATAGATAAATCGTACGGGAGCCGTTGGGTTCAGTCGAGTTGGTCCGCTGAGCATGGTAGGGCGGCCGGTCGTGTGACTCTGCGCAAAGCGAGAATGGCACCGCCCACTGCGACAGAGCCGTATTCCAGAATCATAATCCAGCCAGGAACTATCCACGGCCGTCCCACCATGCGGAGATGCCAAACATAATAGGTAGGAATAATGCTCAAAGTCCAGATCAGGATCGGCAACGCTGAGGTCGACCTGATGAACGGCAGCAGCCACAGCATGTACCATGGATATACAACTGGCGCACATAGAAGTGACGCTGCCATTGGCCAAGCGAAGGCCTCCGCGGATCCTTCCGCGGATTTTCTTCTCATCCAGATCGCGGTGAGGAAGCCGGCGAGCACCGCCACCCCGGCCACAACCTGGGGAGCCATCAGGCGTTCAAGCGATGCGAAAACCGGATCATTGAAGCGGAAGCGCTGCACGTAGGTGCCGAGCGAGCCAATCGGAATTTTGCCGTGGTTGAGAAATGGCATGTATAGGAGTGCGAGGACGATTGCAGCCAGGGCTCCGTCGCGCATTCGAACCCGCTTCCAGTAAAGCGGCAGCAGTACGATGGGGAGAACTTTGACGGCAACCGCGATTGCAAATGACACAGCTGCAACGGCACGCCAGCTCCTTAAAAGCGCAGCTGCGGACACCAACAGCAGCAGCGCGCCGACAATATCGACGTGACCGCTGCCCGCCACCTCAAGCGCGAGCAGGGGGTGCCAGGCATAAGCCAGGACCCAGTGCGCTCCCTGGCGGGTAGATCGCAAGATATCAAGCAGCACAAACGCAATCGCGAAATCGCAAAGAACAAATGCTACTTTCAGCGCAAATGTAGATTCGTGAATCGATGTCACGGCGCGGAAGAATAGCTGCGCGCCTGGCGGATACGGGCTCGGCACTTCTGGATTATTCAGCGTACGCGTCTCGGATGTGTGCAGGCCGGCAAACGCAGGGTCGTTCGGCACCACCACATAAGGGTTATAGCCAAGCCGCTGCACGCGCCCATCCCAAAGGTAGCGGTGAATATCGTCGTCTAGCCCAGGTGGCATTCGCAGAAATTGAATTTGCCACACAGCAGACAGGACAAGACCGAAGACGACGACGCGCTTCGGGAATTCTGGCGTGGAGAAGAGCTCGCGGATGGCCAGGAGGTACGCAACGCCAGCAACCGCGAGAGGAATGAAAAATGACGGTTCGCCTGTGCGGCTGAAGTTGCGCGCGCAGATCCACAGTGCCGCCAGCAAGGTCGCGCCAAGTCCGTAGAGCCTGTGCGAGGGCGTGAGTTTCACGGGCCTCCCGCACTATAACCAAGTTGCGCGACGGCCTGCTGCCATTCGGCGAACCATGCTGCAGTCCTTGGGGACTTCTCTGGAGCGAGTTGCAATTCCCGAGCCAGCAGAATCAAGTCGTTTGCCACGTCGATGTCGTAGAACGGTTCCGTGAATCCGGTTGAGAGTTCAAGATCCTTCGTGCGCGTCAGCAATCTGTCGAGAGCAGTCTTTGTTCCCATACCATCGGTTTCGAAGAGCGTCGCGTGAGCAGCCTTAGCTCCGACCAGATAGTAGCCTCCATCGTGGGTTGGCCCGACGACCACGTCGTGCGAGGCGAGTATTTCGAACGCGCTGTCCAGAACCGCGGGCGCGAGATGCGGACTGTCGCTATTGAATGCGATGACGTGATGACCCGCAGCAGTGAAATGTCGAAAAACAGAGGTAAGCCCTGCCGCGAGACCTTTACCTTTTTGCGGCACGACTTGAACTGTATGACCCAATAGGTGCGTTAATTCATCCTGATCCGGCTCAGGGCACATTACCGCGACCTCTACGCTCGTCAACGACTTTGCCAATGCGAGGGTGTCCTCTAACAGGCAGCGATACAGCGCTGTTACCGCGACAGGAGGAAGGCTCTCGATGAGACGAGTCTTTACCATGCCAGGCTTTGGGGCTTTCGCCATAATGACTAACGTCCGGACTGACTGAGAAAAACCCACATTGGTCTGCGTAGAGGTCATCAGAGATTTGGCCGTCGGGACTTACGCTGGTCGCGGCGATTCCGTCCTTCGACGTCGAAAAGAATAGCGCACGATCCGGCTCAGAATGAACCACGCTGCTCCTACCGTACCCTTCACTGTACCGCTGATTTTAGATTTTCCAATTCGCGGGTAGTAGCTCACCGGAACTTCGACGATGCGATATCCCGCGATGGCCCCTTTAACGATCATTTCCACCGCCCAGCCGTAGGTGGGCTCTTCCAAGGCAAGGGCGCGAAGCATATCGGCGCGGGCGGCGCGAAACGGGCCGAGATCACTGATCTTCACGCGATACAAAAGCCTGATCAGACCGGCGGCGAGATGATTGCCAAAGGATTGGTGCCACGGTAGGGCACCGGGATTGCTTTTGCCGCCGAGTCGCGAACCAAGGGTGATGTCAGCGCGTCCTTCGATGATCGGAGCAAGGAGCAGTGGAAGTTCCGCCGGCCGGTCGCTGTAGTCTCCGTCCAGAAAAACCACCACGTCAGGATTTTGCGCATTGGCAAGACCGGTCAAACAAGCGCGCCCATATCCGCGGCGAGCTTCCTGGATGACGTGTGCGCCCATCTTTCGAGCAAGGTCGGGCGTTCCGTCAGTCGAATTGCAGTCGACAACGATAACCTCCGTGACTAGAGGGGAAGGCAGATCGGCAAGCACACGGTCAATCGCCTGCGCTTCGTTGTAGGTAGGAATGATGACCGATACTCGCACGCAGATTGGCTCGTCACCACCACGGAGATGAGGGGCTGCGCCGTGCCAGAAACCCGTCTATGCCCCAGGTACGGCCTGCGCGCCCGATTGCCAGTCCGAGCGATGCGAGCACCGAAACGAGTAGTTCCCAAATCCACGACGTACCCAATTCTGAGATCCAAAGGCTGCCGAGGTATAGGAATGCGACGAGCGCGACTGGACGTGTTAGCAGACCAATGAGTAGCAGGATTCCCAACGAGATTTCCATTGCACCTTGCATGGGAGCCGCCATGGACGCATGGCTTGCCGCCAGCCCCATAACCCATTTCCAAGCTGCGGGTGAGTGGCTCGATTTGATGTAGTAATTGATCAGCCCTGCGTAGCCTCCCGGGGTGTAGAGGCCCTTGCCCAGGTTCTCGAAGAAAACCCACACGAACATTGCACCAATTGTTACGCGAACTAACGCTAAGCCGTTTGCCGCGTCAGATTGGCCCGCAAAGCTGATCGACGCATTTTGTGGTTGAGTTGGGTTGGTCGTCATTCTAACCTCTGCGCAATGGATTCCACCGGCGGTTAAGTGCGCAATCTTAGTCTATAGGTACCCGGTTGTGCCAGTTGGATGCTTACCTGGAACCTATTGTTCTAATTTATGTTGTTAGCGGAGAAGGGGCGGTTGAGATCGGGGCGACGTCAGGTCTTGGAGGTGTCTGCTGCGCGGAGGGCGCGGGTGGATTCGCGAACCACGAGTTCTGGTTCGACGGTGATTTGCTTGCGGAATGGCTCCAGGCCTTTGAGCTGGTTGAGGACGCATTGGGCAGCGATCCGGCCGATGTTGGACATGGGCTGACGAATCGTGGTGAGTCGTGGTTTGCTGAATGCCGCCACCTTAATATCGTCGAAGCCGATTACGGAGACGTCTTCGGGAACGCGCAGCCCAAAATCTTCCAGCGCGCGTATCGCTCCGATGGCGGCCATGTCGTTGAACGATACCAGTGCGGTGAAACGCTCACGAGTCGCCAGCAGCCGCTGCATCACGGGATAGCCCAATTCGGGAGAGCTTAAGTCCTGATCGAGTTCGACGATCAGTTGCTGCTTGACGGGAATGCCGACTTCTTTCGCCACTTGCACGATGGTCCGCCAGCGTTCATCAGAATCGGAACTAAATGGTTGTCCGCGAATGAACGCGATGCGGCGATGCCCTAATGAATGCAAATGGGCTAACGCGAGTTCCGCCGCGAAACGGTGATCCAGCACGATGTTCGTCACGCCCGGCAGTTCGCGGTGTCCGGCGACAGCAACCACTGGCACGGAATAGGTATGTTCCAGGGCGGTATCGATGGCGATGAGCGCCTCGGCGCCACGGCCAAGAAGCATTTGCGAATACTCTTCTACTAGGTGTTTTTTGTGCCGGTGATGCGCGGTGAAATAAAAATACCCGGCTTCCATTAAATGGTCACCGATTCCGCCCATCACCTGAGTGTGATAACCGTCTCCAAGCTCAGGCACCAGAATTCCAATGGTCAGGGTGCGACGATTGCGCAGCGAGCGCGCCAAAAGGCTGGGTTGATAGTTGAACTCCTTGGCGGCGGCTTTAATGCGGTCGCGTGTGGATTGAGGAATGGAACGACCGGGAACTTCGTTAAGTACGACGGAAATCGTCCCTGCGTTTAAGCCGAGATGTTCCGCCAACTTTTTAAGGCTGATAGGCTGGTGCTTGCCAAGCGGCTTGGGTTTCGTCTGATTGGTTTTCGGCTGCTTCTTCAACTCGGTTCACCTGTTCGGAATTGCCGAGACACTTTGCAGACACAACTCACTCACCGGTGTAAGACGGGCTCTAGTTTTACTGTGTCTATGCTGGACTCATCCTAGCGCAAAGCGCATTGGTTTGACACGCGGCGGACACAAGACCTAATGCCCAGCCATCATAAAGGGATCGCAGACATTTACCAGGTTATTGTCGTTATCGAGCCGGGGTCTAACGTCAGTTCCAATGCTTGTGCCGCTACTTCGCAGCGGACTGGCTGCTGTTCACCGCGGTTCGTCAACACCAATACGAAGCTCGCGTCAGGATTCTGGAAGGCCACGTGATCGATGCCGTTCACGTCGCCATCAGATCCGATCACCCGGGCGCCGCGGCGAATTAGTTTCGAATATTGCGCGAGTGCCCAATACTGTCCGCTTCGGGTGATTTCTTGGGTCTTCGAATCCACGGTGACCATGCCGCCGCAGGGAAACGGTCCAATGTTTGGTCTCCCTTTTTCGTCCAGCAAAAAATTCCAGCCCACGACGATGCGCGCCCAGTTGCGAAGTATTCCCGTAAATCTTTGCGACCATTTGATCCAGTCCGTCTGGTAGTCCAGGCTGTTTATGTCCGGACCTCCCTCTGTCCAGTACGCATCCTTTGTCGGGAAGAGTTCGTGAACGCGGGTCATTGCGTCGGGAGTTCCCATGTAGCCATGCCAGGCGACACCGTCGACATATTTGTTAACCAGCGGATCGCTGAGTTCATCAATCGCACGTCCCGCGAGGTTGTAGTTGTGGTCGAGTATCCAGATCTTTGTGTCCAGGCCACCCCGCTCCAGCAGGGGGCCGAGATGCTTGGCGATGAATTCGATTTCGTACTCCTGTCCCCACAACGCCGCGGGCATTCTGCCGTCTTGATCGGTGTCGACTTCGTTCTGAATGGTTACCGCGTTAATCTTCACGCCTTCGGCTGCATAGCCACGAAGGAACCGGACGAAATAATCCGCATAGTTCGCCAAGTATTTCTTCCTCATCGATCCGCCAAGCATGGATCCATTCGCCTTCATCCATCCCGGAGGGCTCCACGGCGTGGAGAACAAAAACAGATCGGGGTTCATCTCGCGAGCGGCGCGCAATGTGGGCAGGATATAGGTCCGATCGTGATCGATGCTGAACTTCGTTAAGTCTGGATCGGGATCCAAACTCTCATCGTAGTTGTAAGCATTCAAGGAGTAGTCGCTTGCGCCTATGCAGGTCCTACCCACGGAAAGCCGCAGGCCCTTTTCGCCAAACAAATCGGAATACAGCGCCTCGCGAGCTTTGGCAGGCATTTGAGAAAAGAGAAAGCAGGACGCGTCGGTGAACGCAGCACCGAATCCCAGCATCGTCTGGTACTGCTTGGAAGCGTCGATGCGAATCGCAGGGCTTACTGCTTGGCCTGGTGCAGAACTCCATTGAAGTGATTTGATTTCTTCAAATTTGCGATCTTTCGATGTGGACCAAGCGCGCACGCGATTGGTTGCCGGTTGTAGTTTGAGAAGCGAAGGATTCGCTGCTGCAAACGAACCCGCTGCGGCGAGCTTTAGAAAGTCCCTGCGACTTGCTAGTGACATTGGAAGATCCTCCTCGACGACACTTGCCCCTTCACTCAGATTTGCTGCTATGCGCCAGGAGCATGTAAGACAACCGATTGTTTGCAGGATAAGACGGAGCAGGCCATTTTGGCAACTGTGTAGAACTGGAAGCCGGCTGCGGAACAGCCTGATTGTGAGCTTATTTCTGTAGACAAACGATTACCTGAATGCAGAGTATCGTATTTTATGCTTGACAAGTCGGGTCGTGAGGGTTTGTAATGCCCCCAATATTAGTGGGAATCTACTATTAAGCTAGCAAGACAACCGTTTGCCTGTCGAGGCGTTGGTGGCTGTAAGAGAACCGCTGTTTTATAGCCACGCGGTTGAGTTTTGGTTGCCGGGTGTGATGAAACCCGCTTTAGGGTGCTTTAGCGGGTTTGAAACGCCAACTTGTGGTGGAGGAATCACAAAAAATGAGAAGCACAATTCGCTTGGCACTATTCTTTCTTGCCTTGCTGGGCATTGCTAGACTAGCCTCGGCCCAGAGCACGAATTCTGGAGATATTCGCGGTACGGTATTGGATTCGACTGGCGCAGCAGTCCCTGGGGCGGCGGTGACGCTCACAAACGTTGATACCGGTGAGGTGCAACACTTCGTCACGAATGATGACGGCATTTACGACACGGTTTCGACCAGGGCGGGAAATTACAAGCTCACTTTTGCGAAGCAGGGCTTCAAACAGGTCAGCCGCGGTCCTATCAAGTTGGAAGTCTCGATCATTACTGTCGATGCAACACTCGAGGTAGGGCAGATCCAGGAAGTTGTGACTGTGGAAGATTCGGGTCAGGCTCCATTGCTGCAGACGGAAAGCGGGCAACAGGGCACCATCCTGGAAGGACGCACAATTGACGCTCTGCCGCAAATTGGCGCCGGTATTACCGGGAACGATTGGGCAAACTTCAATATTTTCCTGCCGGGCGCCTCCAGTGCGCCGACCCAACCATCATCCGAAGGAAGCGGCGCTTATAACGCCGGAGACGCTGTATCGATTAATGGAAATCTTCCCAACTATGCGAACTTCCTGGCGGACGGAGCCACGGTAGTTTTGCCGGTCAGCGGAAACGTCGACAATTCCATCTTCGAAAGCATCTCGGAGGTGCAAGTAACTACGTCGTCGTTCTCGGCGCAATATGGAATTGGTGGCGCCGTTTTCAATCAGATCAGTAAGAGCGGGACCAACAAGTTTCACGGATCGCTCTACGAATATTGGCAAAACGACGTTTTAAATGCTTCGAACTTCTTTCTTGGGCCGAATGACACCAAAGTGAAACCATCGATCCGCTATAACGAGTGGGGCGGTTCCATCGGTGGCCCGATCATCAAGAACAAACTGTTTTTCTTCTTCGTGCGCGACAAAATCACCAACAACGGAAGCGGAAACCCGCATTTCAGCACCGTTCCAACCCTGGCAGAAAGAGGAATGGGCACCGTTAATCCGGGACAATACGATTTCAGCGCATTGGCGGCACCTATTTACGATCCAACCACGGCAGGAGTAGGGGGAGTTCGAACTACCTTCGCCGGCAATATCATTCCGGGAAACCGCATCGACCCTGTAGCGCTGAAAGTCCTGAACTACTATCCGCTGCCTAACTCCGGCGAACCTAATGCCACTGTAAATAATTATTTTTTCGAGTCTCCGTCTTCGAATCCGAACCTTCGCTATTTCGGTCGCATTGACTACGATCTGACGAAAGACAATCGGGTCACATTTTCGATTACCGCGAAAAACAATCCCGGAAAGAATTTCAACCAGTGGCAATGCCCGATCAATTGCTTTTCCGGAGACATCGACGGGTATAACGTACAACTGTCGGATACCTGGTCGATCACCCCGACCTTTGTGAACGAATTCCGCATGGGCTATACCAAGCAGGGTAACTGGTTCGTGCCTCAGACTCTGGGATTCAATGCGGCCACCACGCTGGGTCTACAGTATTCGAAGGCGGACATTTTTCCGACCTTCAATATCAACGGCAATTGCTGCACTCAGTTGAGTCCAGGCACGAACGCAATCTACATCGAAAATTTGTATGATCCGTCGGATGTGATCACGCTGATCAAGGGCAAGCACATCCTGCACTTCGGTGTAGAAGTCTTGATGGGAGAAGGGAATACGACTCCCTGGGGCAACGTGGATGCCGGGCAGTTTACCTTCACCGGCCAATATACTCAACAAAACAACGGAACCGGCGGTTCGGGTTTCGCGGACTTTCTGCTGGGCGACGTAGAACACTGGCAGGCGACGAACCAATCCGTCACTTACATGCGCATAAAGGATCCGCAACTATTTGTGCAGGATGACTTCAAGGTTCGTCCAAATCTGACCATCAACTTGGGACTGCGCTACGAAGCAACCACGGGCATGAGCGAATTGCATAATGCCATAGGCGGATTCGACCCGAATTTGATCAATCCTTACGACGGATCGCTTGGTTCGATGTGGTTTGGCGGACAGTACGGCAGAACTTCGTTGCAGAAGCCGATTTACAACATCTTCTTGCCGCGCGTGGGCTTTGCCTGGTCGCCGATGGCGAATACCACGGTGCGAGCGGGCTATGGTTTCTACGCCTATAACTTCAGCGAAGATACATATGGGCAAGGCTTGGGCGCAGGTTCACTTGGAACGAACACTGGCAATGCCACCGATCCAAACGCAGGTGCCGGTCCCAATCCGCTAATCGCGTTGTCGTCTTCCGCTGCCACAGCGGCCCCGATCCTCAATTACGTGACGGGCTCGCCGGCGGCACGGCAGCCTCTCACGTACGTTACGCCGAAGAATCCGCAAAACGTGACGTTCACTCCGTACAACGTGCCGGTGGCTAAAATCCGTGAATGGACGCTGAGCGTGGAGCATCAGTTCGCTCGCGACTTTGCGGCATCGATCGCCTATGTAGGCAGCCACGGCAGCAGCCTGCAATTTCCCACGGACTTGAACCAAATTACGAATCTGAGCGTGTTGGCGGGTGGCCCGACGACTCAGGCGCAACGTCCGTTCCCGCTTTTTGGAAGTGTCGGCGGAAACTACTACAATGCCATTTCCAACTACAACGCACTGCAAACGGGCGTTACCAAGCGTTACTCCTACGGACTGACCTTCCAGGTGAACTATGTGTGGTCGCACTTCCTGGATGATCAAGACTCCGGAGGATGGGGCAGCCGCGGTGGCGTTCAGAACTGGCAAATCGGAAGCGACCCGAAAGCCAACTACGGTAACTCCAACTTCGATATCCGCAACGCGTTCAAGGGCATCGTGAGTTACGAACTGCCGTTTGGAAAAGGCAAAACCTACCTTAATAACGGCGTACTCAACGACGCGCTGGTTGGCGGATGGCGGATTTCTGGAACGATCATCGCGCAGGGCGGGAACCCGTTCACCGTTATCAATTCCAAGAACAACAGCTACTCACAATGCGGCAATGGGTGCACTTGGTATCCCGACATTGTTGGGAATCCATTTGCGAACGTGCCGGCGGGCCACTACTTCAACCCGGCGGCGTTTGCTTCAGCCGCGCCGGGGACCTTCGGCGACGCGGGAAGAAACACTCTGCGTGGACCTGGCTTGACCGTCGTCAATCTATCCTTGGGTAAGGACTTCCACTTTGGCGAGCGTTTCGGCCTGCAATTGCGAGCTGACTTCGTCAACGCGTTGAACCATCCGAGCTTCCAGGCGCCGCACAGCGACATCAACAGCCCGTCGAACTTTGGAATAATTGACGGCTCGTCGCCGGGCTTTGGCCCTGGGAACAGCAATGGTATCGCTGTTGCGCCTCGTAGCGGGCAACTCAGCGCTCGTTTCTCTTTTTAACCGGCCAAACCCAAACAGAGGGCGGC
>Ga0210403_10004676_pt1 | contig 11743 bp, 10 predicted proteins | sample IncBWC19MmetaG_FD_150863 | JGI IMG/M metagenome (GOLD analysis project Ga0210403, IMG submission 150863) | Forest soil microbial communities from Barre Woods Harvard Forest LTER site, Petersham, Massachusetts, United States - Inc-BW-C-19-M | ecosystem: Environmental > Terrestrial > Soil >... | reverse complement strand
TCTCGCGACGCAGAACATATGGAGAAGGCGTTTCTCTTCGCGGGAAAACCGGCGGGCGTTGCGGTCATGACGGCTTCCTTGATTCGCTCCGGCTGGAGTGGCGTCGAGGACATCTTTTCCGGCTCGGACAACTTTTATGAAGCTCTCGCCCCGCGCGAAAACGGCGCGATAAAAGCTGATCCGTCGCTGCTCGTAGATAAGTTGGGAGAGCGCTACGAAATCGCTCGCACCAACATCAAGAAATGGACCGTTGGCTCACCGATTCAGGCGCCACTGGACGCGATGGTCATTTTCTTCAAACAGCGATCATTCACCGCCGATGACGTCCAGAAAGTGGTCGTCCGTGTCGCCACCGATGAAGCCAACACCGTAAGCAACCGCGACATTCCCGATATTTGCATGGAGCATATGGTCGCGATCATGCTCCTCGACAAAACGGTCACTTTTCAATCGGTCCACGACAAGGCGCGTATGAAGGATCCCGCCGTTCTGAAGGTTCGCGCCAAGGTGGAAGTGCTGGCTGATCCGCGAATTGACGCTCGCCGGCCACGTCGCGAGGCCATCGTAGAAGTGACTCTGAAAGACGGAACGCAACTCTCCGAATGGGTTCGCGACGTTCGCGGCACGGCGGATAATCCCATGACCCGGCAGGAAGTCGTGGATAAAGCGCGTGACCTCATCGCTCCGGTCCTTGGTTCCGCCGCATGCACGGCTCTACTGGACAAATTGCTTGCGCTTGAGAATTTGAAGGATGTCCGCGAGCTGAGACCTGAACTTCAAAGGAGCTAGTCCAACCAATGCCGGTCGACACCTCCGTCACAACTGAACCTGCTTCGCCGCCGCGCAAGAAGCCCTTCTACACGGGCCTTTCGTTTCAAGTGCTGGCTGGCGTCGCCGTTGCCGTCATTCTCGGTTCCGTGAATCCCGCCTTGGCCGTTTCCATGAAACCCCTGGGTGACATTTTTATCCGGATGATCACCATGATCATCACTTTAGTCATCTTCTGTACCCTGGTGACCGGTATCGCTGGCATGGAGGATATGAAGAAAGTTGGCCGCGTAGGCGGCAAGGCGCTGCTTTATTTCGAACTCGTCTCCACGATGGCCTTGCTGATCGGACTTCTCGTCGGCAATCTCGCCCACCCTGGCAGCGGCTTCAATGTCGACCCAAAAACGTTGGATGCCCGCGCCGTTGCCGAATACGCGGGGCAAGCAAAAGTGCAGAACATCACTGACTTTTTGGTCCACATTATTCCGAACACGATCGTTGATGCCTTCAGTCGGGGAGACATTCTGCAAGTCCTGCTGGTCTCGCTACTCTTCGGCTTCGCGCTGTCGATTGCCGGGCCGCGATGCAAACCTCTTCTCGACGTGATGGACAGCCTCACACGCGCGGTCTTTGGTGTGGTGGCGATCTTGATGCGCTTCGCCCCGATTGGCGCCTTTGGCGCGATGGCCTTCACCATCGGGAAATACGGGCTTGCCTCGCTTGGCCCGCTCGTAAAATTAATTGCCACGCTCTACATCACTTCCATCTTTTTCGTAATCGTGGTGCTTGGACTCATCGCCCGCTTTGCGGGATTTGGGATTCTGAAGTTTCTATGGTTCATTCGGGAAGAAATTGTACTGGTTTTAGCCACCAGTTCTTCCGAACCTGCGCTGCCGAATCTCATGGCCAAGCTCCAGAAGTTGGGCTGCTCGAAAGCCCTCGTCGGCCTCGTGGTCCCGACAGGCTACACTTTCAACGCGGACGGCACGAGTCTGTACATGACACTCGCCGCGCTATTCGTGGCACAGGCGACCGGCACCCATTTAACGCTGACTCAGCAATTCACGATCCTCGGCGTCGCCCTGCTTACTTCCAAGGGTGCCAGCGGTGTCCAGGGAGCCGCATTCATCGCTTTAGTCGCCACGATGATGGTTATTCCGACTATCCCCGTCGCGGGAATGGCCCTGATCCTCGGAATCGACCGTTTCCTCAGCATGTGCCGCGCAGTTGTAAACATGATCGGAAACGCGGTGGCGACAGTTGTCGTGGCTCGATGGGAGAACGAACTGGACCGGGGCGCGCTCGAACACCAATTAACGGGGCTAAAGGACGCACCACAAGCCCCTCTACCAGTCTGACATCCATCCCGCGAGCTCGCGGGCGGCGAGCGGCCAGTCTAATCCGCAATTTGGTGTGCCCGAAGTGATGCATTCATGTATCAGTGATTCTCTGCAATTAATTGATTCTTGTGCTGGATCGATTTAGGTGGGTGGGAACTTCATTCAAGGTTTTAAAGGTTCGACCAGAAGAGTTACCCACTCCCATCTTCCGCGCAGTTGATAAAGATTAGGCGGCCCTTCTGGTCGAGAACTAACCATATCGTGCAGCAAGGGGTCAGTTGTCACATCCAAGTCAAGGGCGAGCAAACTTTTTGTCGCGAACTGAGCTGCTCAACGGCAAACTTTAACTGTTTCAGTACGCGTTCTTATTGGAAAACCCGCGAAAAAAGGTCATCAAAACAATCCAGAGATCGAAAGCCAGCGTCCAGTGGCGAACATAATAAAGGTCGTACTCCACTCGCTTCTCGATTGAGGTATCCCCCCGCCAGCCGTTCACCTGCGCCCATCCGGTGATCCCCACTTTCAAATAGTGGCGCGTATTGTAGTTGCCGACAGACTGCATGAATCGCTGGACGAGGACGGGGGCCGACCACGCTCATGTCTCCCTTGAGCACATTGAAATATTGCGGCAATTCATCCAAGCCGGTTCGCCGGAGAATCCTGCCGAAGGGGTGCACCGCGGCTGTGGCCTCCGAACTGGCAAAGGTGGGGAAAAAGAAGACTACCTTTTTGGACATCGGCCTCATCTCGAGACTGCATTTGAAACGTTACGCGAGCCCATCGGCCAGAATTGTCACGCTCGTGTCACATGGCTGTCATTTCTTATTCTGCATTGAACCGAGCGCTTGATTTCACGGCAGAGTGAGCAACACTGTAATGGTGACCCTGGAATTCCATCGAATGTCGCTTCCCCCAAGGATAGAGAGCTGGGCCACGGAGGGCATGACGCCGACTCTGCGCGCATGGCTGGATCATTTTTCTGTGGATTGGGCTCTCACCGACTGGCCGGGAAGTTTGAGCAATCTGTTTCTGGCGCCCGATTTCATACCCGAGGCCAAGCTCAGAAAAGAATATTTGAAAAGCCGGCTGATTCCGAAGCGGGAACGATTAACCATTGAAACTCGGAACACCAATGATTTGGAAAGGCCCTTCAATTGGCAAATTCAGCGATGGAAATACGTTGCCCATCGCGCTGGGGTCCATCTTGGAGACTTGGTCCGGTTGCCGCTGGAACAATTGCGTTGGCATCGCGCACTTGACTCCGTGCGAGCAGGACTCGGGCAACCGCAATCATGAGTCGTCAAACGATAAGAGAGGGTATCATTATGAGAACGATCAGCGCATCAACTTGGGATACGCCTAGGGTGGGCGAAAGGGACGTTTTGCCAGGAGGCTCGATTTCAATGTCGGTAGATACCGTGCTGGTGGTGGAAGACAGCCGGGCGATGCAGCGCACGCTACAGCGGCTCTTCGAATCCGACTCTCTGCAGGTGCAAATCGCATCCGACGGCCCCACCGGTCTGGAACTTTTCCGCAAACAGCTTCCGTGCGCGGTGGTCCTTGATCTGAAGCTTCCTGGCATGTCCGGCAAGGAACTCTGCAGGGAGTTCAAAGCGCTGGCCGCCTCTGTGCCCATCGTAGTCCTCAGCGCAAATTCCGAGGTCGAAGACAAAGTCCTGTTGCTGGAACTCGGCGCGGATGATTATGTAACCAAACCTTTCAGCCCCAAGGAGCTTTTGGCCAGGGTTCGCCGTGCAATGCGCCGGACGGGTGCTGGGTCACCGCCTGTAACGCAAATTCCCACAAAGTCCATCCAGCACGAAGTCCTCACCTTCGGCGACGCGCGCATTGATTTCACCAGCATGGAAGCCACACGAGCGGGCAAGGCCATCACCCTGACCTCTCAGGAATTCAAGCTGCTGAAATATCTGGCGGCTTCCGCCGGGCGGGTCGTCTCTCGTGAGGAGTTGCTCAACGAGGTGTGGGGATATCAAAATTATCCTTCCACGCGGACGGTTGACAACCACGTGCTTCGTCTCCGCCAGAAACTTGAGCCGGATCCCGCCGCGCCGCGTTTTCTGATGACCATGCACGGCGCCGGATACAAATTTTCTCCCGGAGGTTCAGCCGCCGGAACTGTTGTATGAACTCGTACGCTGACGCTCCATGACTACGTTTCGACTACGATCCCAGCTCTTTGTCGCCGCCCTGTTGATCATTCTTGGCCTCACGGGTTCTCTTCTCTATTTCATTCGGCATACCGTTGATGCCGAAATTCAGAAACAGGTAAAAGATGGAACGGACGAGTCCGTTCGTGCGTTCGAAAGTGTCCAGCGGCAGAGGGAGTTGCAGTTGTCGCGCATCGCCGCCATGCTCGCGGATCTACCCACATTGAAGGCCTTGATGTCGACACAACATGCGCCAACCATTCAGGACGGCTCAGAATCTTTCTGGAAACTCGCTGGGAGCGATCTCTTCGTGCTGGCGAAACCAAACAGAGCTGTCGTCGCCCTTCACATGACCAAACCAGGATGGTCGGCCCAGATAGCCGAGCGCGACCTGAAACGCTCTACCGATGTAGGCGAGGATGCCTCCTGGTGGTATGACGACGGGCGTCTCTATTGGGTTTTCTTGCACCCCATCACTTCCGGTGTGGGCCCGACCATTCAGCCGCTGGGCCTTCTCGCTGTTGGCTATCAGGTGGATTCCGCCGTCGCTCAACAACTTTCTATTGCCGCCAACAACCAGATTGCCCTGGCGACCGGCGACACCGTGATCGCCTCCACCCTCCCCGAGCGAGATGCGGCTGAACTTCAGCGCCGCGTGCGCTCTGGTGCATTTTCTTCCGTGAACACTTCTGGCGAAATCGCGCTGGACACGGATCAATACGCTTATTCTTCCGTGTTGCTCCACGGATCGTCGCCCGCGCCTGTCCGCTGTTATGTGATGATGCCGCTGGTTCCGGTAAATTCATTTATCAAACGCTTGAATTACTCGATCTACGTGGCCGGCGGCCTCGCGGTGCTTTTCGGAGTGATCCTGTTTGGTTTCGTGGCGCGCACCATCACGCATCCATTGGACAATCTCGTGGCCGGGGTCAAAGCCCTCGCGGCGGGCGATTTCACTTACTCGATTACTCCACGTGGGAGCACGGAACTTGTAGAGCTCAGCACCTCATTTGCCCAGATGCGGGGCCAGTTGCTAGCCCTGCAACAACAGCGGATCGAGACCGAGCGCATCGCCGCGTTGGCCCGGGCCGCCAGCTCCATCTCCCACGATCTGCGTCACTATCTCGCGGCGGTTGTGGCTAACGCGGAATTCCTCTACGAAGCGGACGAACTCAAACTCAAGAAAGATGAAATCTACGAGGAGATCAAGACGGCGGCTAACCAGATGACCGACCTGATCGACTCACTGCGCGAACTCTCTTATCAGCGCAGCGCGATTACCCCCACTCGCACGCGGATCGATCAGGTGATCCGCCGCGCCATCGAAGCCATCCACTCGAAATCCGAATTCCGAGAGAAGCGGATCGTGCTGTCTTCTTCGGGTGATCTGGAGGGCATGTTTGATGCCCGCAAGCTGGAGCGGGTCTTCTTTAATCTGATCCTGAATGCCTGCGAGGCGATGACGGAGACGGAAGGTTCAATCATAGTCGATGCCAAAAGCACCGCCGCAGGATTTGAGATCCGCATACATGATTCGGGGCATGGCATCCCTAATGGCATCCGTGACTCGCTGTTTGATCCCTTTGTGAGTTCCGGCAAACCAAATGGGACTGGATTGGGCCTGGCCATCGTCAGCAAGATTGTCCAGGATCATTCGGGCAGCGTCTCAATCGAACAAACCTCGGAGTCAGGAACCACGGTCCTGGTTCGTCTCCCCGCAATCGAGCAGAACATCACCGCCCGCGCAATATCGCCAATCCGTTAGTGCTCCCTTCTTACAGTCACTGCCTACATTTTCCGGACAATTCGCCTTGTACTTCAGGGCTGTCCTCGCCGTGGACACAAAGGTGACATGTTTTTGACACGACGTAGATTGACCATCCTAACTTGTGGTCGTAAGGTCATAGCGTTCACTTCAGAGGAGTAGTTTGCTTTCGCCTCCGAAGCGCCGACTGAGCATGAAAACTTCTCAAGACACCCATGCGACCCGAGCCACGAGACTGTTTCTCGTAATCGAAAACCGCATGCTGCGCGAAGTAATGTCGGCCATTCTTCAGAAGCGTTCTGAATTCAGCGTTGTCGGCTCCATTCGCTATGGTGCCGATGCCTACCAACAGGCCGCAGCCTCTCAATGCGACATCCTTCTGGCGGACCAGGCATCAGTCTCTGCCTTCCCCAACAATTTCATAGCGGACCTCTTGCGCCTCGTCGAGGGGCGAAGAGCAGTCTTCTTCGGAATGGAAAATGATTCGGAGGTGTTCTTGCAGGCTGTACGTGCTGGGGTCAGCGGCTATCTCCTTGGGGAAGCCAGCGCTGAGGACATGATTGGCGCGGTCCGCCGGGTTGCCCTTGGCGAGGCGGTTTGCCCTCCGTGCCTGTGCCACGACTTATTTCAATACGTCTCTCGGACCGCACGCGAGGGTTCAATGATTCTGAATCAGAGTCTTTGCAGAAAACTAGGGCTGACGGCCAGACAGCAACAGTTGGTGGCGCTCCTCGCGCGTGGTTTCACGAACAAGGAAATTGCCGGAAGCCTGCATCTATCCGAATTCACCGTCAAAAATCATGTGCATCGCATCATGCGCCAATTGAACGCAGAGAGCCGCCACGCGGCAGTTCAGACGGTCTGCGAACATAACCCCGCACTGACCCAGTAGTTCCTTAAAACACAATCAGGGACGCGGGTAACCTGGAACCGGAGGCGGTGTGTAGTCTTGCCCATACTTGTTCTTGTGCGCGGGCGTGAAGCTGGGATTTTCTGGAACTTGAATGGTCCCTAGCTCTCTTAAAGCGGAAGAAATAGTCACGGTGCGCGTCAGCTTCTTAAGGTCTTCGGGAAGGCTTCGCTCATACCAGACGTGTAGCTCATACCTTCCATCGGGCACATTTTGGATGGCGAGGTTTCCTTTTCGATCAGAAAGGCCGTAATAAGGAGTATCCACCGCCACCACCACCGCGCTCATCTCTGGATGAATGTTGCAAAAAAGAAAGCTCACTCCGAGCCGGTCAAACCTCACGGAGTTGCTCGCTCCTGCTTCATAAAGGCCAAGGTCAAACCGCTTCCCGTCGAATAGCGAGAACACATTGTGAAAAAATGGGTCGTGATTCGGGAAATCCACCACCGTCCCCACCGGAACGACCAGCACATGCGGCTGGAAACTCTTGTTGTGCTGGATGAGTTGAAATTTCTTTCGATTGGAGGTGTCCTGCTGTTCACTCTTGGCGCCAGAATCGAAAGGCTTCAGCCACACCACAATGTCCGAAGCGTCCGCCGTCGTTTTGGCTGATTTTTCCTGCTTCGCCGCAGTCTGGCTCCAGACTGTCATCCGCATGGTCACGGCGTTGTTTTGCCCGCGCGCTGGAATGCCGCTCCAGGCCAGAGCAACTATCGTGGCAAGGACCAGGCCTGGTTTTTGAGAGCTGCCGATCATTCGCACTAGAATATAAATCCCACACTGGCGTTGGCTATATTGGCTGCATTTGCGCCCTGATCCAGGGTAAAGGTCTTGATCCGCCGGTATTCCATGGAAAACACGATATCGGATCGCGGTTGATAAATGAAGTTCACAAACCCGCTCTCATTTTTTGACAGGGGTACCGGATAGTAGTTCGTATTACCTCCATGCACTCGCAGTTCGTGAGCGTATGGATTGTCCAGGCCGTACGCTCCATTGAACTGCAGCTTGGAGGTGGCTTTGAACTTCAGTTGTGACCAACCTCCCACGGAATTCAATCCGTAAACATCCGTCGCAGGATCGGCAAGGGAACCCTGCCAAAGCGCGCTTTGACCGATGCCGCCACCCAGGCCGCCAATCGCCCGGCCGCGAAAGAATTCGGTCGTCAGTTCAAATTTCTTGCCCAGCGGCAAGCTGGCATCCACTGTACCAGCCCATCCATCCACATGGCGCGCAAAACCCCACGTTTGCCGGCCATAGTAGCCGCCCGCGCCAAGCGTGAGATTCTGCCCGTGAATGCTCTGCGTCCAGGAAAGTCTCGCCGCATACGCCGGTTGGCCGGATTTCTCGCCCCACGTCGGCCCTCGATAATATGGCGATTGTGGTGTGTCTCCAGTTAGCGAATCCAGAATTCCGCCTTGGATTAGGAAGGAGCCTGACTCCGACAACGTGAACTTGTGCTCAACACGCACCTGCGGCGTCCAATTCCAGAGAGTTCCCGAATACGCCAGCGCTGGAACGGCCAGCGTCGCGAGGGAAGTCGGGTTATTCGGCACAAAAAACAAGGTGTCCTGCCCGGCCACGACCGAAGTTTTTGGCCAGTCAAACCGCACCGTGCCGGTGCGCAGGCGCATAATCCCAAAACTGGATCCATTTGGAACTTCCGGAAAGCCGCCGGCAAAATCAAACTGGACATTGGCGCTTGTTTGCGCTCCGGCAACGGTGGGGCCGAACGCTTGAAGCCCGATCTGCGATTGGCGCAACGAACCTCCGAAGGAACCTTCCGAAGACAGAAACTGGGCTTGCTGGCTCTCTGCCAGCAAGGGGAAGTCCGTGTTTTCGACCGTGCCGCGATTCTCAAACATGTTAAGTAGGATAATGCCCGTGAGCCGCAGCCGGTACTTTGACCCGCTTTCCACCTTCGTCTGGCTCTGCTCCGCTATTTTGGAGTCGGCAAGCTGTTGGTTTTCCTCAAGTCTACTTATGCGTTCCTCCGTGGTAGCGATGCTTCCGGACGGCGCAGCAACCGCCTGAGTTGGCGAGCCGGTGCTAGCCGGAACCGTGATCGCCACCAGTTGCGATTTCGCAATCTCCAACTCTTTCCTCAATACAGCTGACTCTGCCTTTGCCGATTGCTGCGCCGCCTTCAGATCATTTACCTGCGCGTGCAAATCCTGAACCTGAGCCTGCAGCTTCTGCAATATTGCTCCAATAGTAGCGAGGTCCATTTGCTGGCCGGCGGATTGTTCCGTGCCTTGTCCCCAGGATGGGTTCGCCTGGATCATTAACGCACTCACGAGCGCGCCCGTCATCAGGATGCCTTTCGCCCACACTTTGCCTCGCATAACTGCCTCCTCTTCTAGCAGCACTTCTCCCCATGGCGGTGGATGAATGATGATCTAAGAGCGTCTGGTCCCTGCTATCGGGAGGACTGCAGGGAATTAAACGCAAGGCCTCCTGCGCGGTTCAAGCAGGCTAGTTCGAGAAAACGTGTTTTGTAAAATGTGAGTTCCCCCGCACACCAAGATGGGGTCATCCCAAGCCCTTGTGAACTCAGATGCCGATTACCGGGCTCCAGATTCTTCTGTGACAATCCATTATTGTCCCGTTTCAGCAAGCAGCAAATCTTATCTTGAGACTTCCCTTCCCCGGCGGCCAAGTCGCGACAGTCCTCACCGCATATCGCATCTCTTAACGCGTATCCTTATCCCCATCCCTGCCGTCACGCGGGAAAAGGCATCCAATTTCCAACAGACTGACAGTATCCAAGGGATTCGACAGACAGCTCTCCTGGCTGAGAGCTAAGTGCTGCCTAGTTAATTCCGTATCCTCCTTGCTGCCAATATCTTGCATGAACATTCGGCTCCCCTCGCGAAACGGTACAACACGTGCTTTTGACCAGTGCGGAAGTTGAAATCGAAATCGCGACCCGACGAAGGGGGATTCGTCATGAAACGAATCACACAGGAAAACGATAGGCTTGGATTTGTCGGGATCGGATATATGGGCCGGCCGATCGCGCGGAGGCTGCTTGAATCTGGCTTTAAGCTCACAGCCTACGACCGGGACCATAGTAGGTCAGAGGAACTGATTCAATATGGCGGCAGCGTCGCGCAGAGCATTTCGGAACTTGCCTCCAGCTGCAGCGTCGTGTTGTCGTGCCTGCCTACCGACCAAGCTGTCCTTGAGATCTATAGAGGACCTGACGGCATTTTCGCGAATGCACATCGCGTCTCGCTGGTCGTCGACCTGAGCACGGTGTATCCCGAGACCTCGCGGGAACTCTCGAGACAAGGTTCAGAGCATGGAGTTGAGGTTCTCGACGTGACCATATCCGGGAGCACTCCTGCCGCCGAAAAGGGGTTGCTGACCCTGTTTGGCGGCGGAAACAAGGAATGTTTCGACGGCGCTGAGTCGATCTTTCGTGTGATCGCCAAGAAGTATTTTCATATCGGGCCGAGCGGGTCCGGAGCGGCGATGAAGCTTGTGGTGAACACATTACTCGGAATCGGAATGCAGGCGATTGCCGAAGCCGTCGCACTCGGTGAGAAGGCTGGCCTTGATCGCAACCGGTTGCTGGACGTGCTGTCCCAGACCGCAGTGGTCGCTCCAGCGCATGTGGGCAAACTGGAAAGAGCCAAGAAGAGCGACTACAGCCCGCAATTTCCGATTCGGCTAATGAACAAGGATTTCGGGTTGATTCTCAATCTCGCGGCTGCCGTTGGCGCGCGAATGCCTGCAGCGGGAGCCGCTTTTGAGATCAATGCAAGGCAATCGGACGAAGGGGCGGAGCAAGATTTTTCAGCGGTGATCCTGCAGATGGAAAAATATGCGCACTTGGGTTCCAACGGCAATGGGCGGACGTGATGCGGCGTTCCGCAGTGCCATTTTGCCGTAACGGGCAAGCGAGTGAGGGATCTGCCGATCGCAAAGCTTGGCTTGAGTTGACGGTTTCTGCGCCTTTGGATGGGGAAGTGTCCGGAGTGGGAATGAACAATTGCCAGTAAAGGAAAAGTCATGACACAAGATAAAGCTGAACACCATGTGATTTTTGCCTCCACAATCCTGCTCCTGCTTTTTGTGGGCCTTGCGCTTTTTGTCGCCTCGACTGCCCGGGCAAACCCCGCTCCAGACGCGGCGGCCAGCAGTGCGACGTATCGGACGAAATGCGCAGTATGCCACGGGCCAGACGGAGGCGGCTCTGCGGCTGGAAAGAGCATGAACGTTCCAGATCTTCGCTCAGAGGCAGTCCAGAAGCGGCCCGATGCGGAACTCACTCAAATCATTTCCGACGGCAAGGGCGGAATGCCTCCCTTCAAGAGTTCGTTGAGCGAGGCCCAGATTCACGATTTGGTTAGCTACGTTCGCTCGATGCGCCAGAAAAAGTAGTTCGGACTTTGAATGGCGTGCAGCGTGAGTGTTTTCCAAGCGAATTTGAGACGGTTGAACCCACGCATGACCGTCGGGTAGCGTTACGCAAGAATTTTGGAGGTCAATCATGAACAAGAAAGAACTTTCTGCAAGTTTGGCTGGTGATATTTCGCTCGGCGGTCAAATTTCCGTGCATCGTCTCGGTTTCGGCGCCATGCGCCTTACCGGCGAAGGCATCTGGGGGCCGCCAAAAGATCACAAAGGGGCGCTGGCGGTTCTTCGCCGGGCAGTGGAGCTCAATATCAATTTCATTGATACCGCGGACTCCTACGGCCCAAACGTAAGCGAGGAACTGATTGCCGAAGCGTTGTTTCCTTACCCGGCTGGCCTGGTAATTGCCACTAAGGGGGGCTGGAACCGG
>Ga0210403_10004671_pt1 | contig 11745 bp, 8 predicted proteins | sample IncBWC19MmetaG_FD_150863 | JGI IMG/M metagenome (GOLD analysis project Ga0210403, IMG submission 150863) | Forest soil microbial communities from Barre Woods Harvard Forest LTER site, Petersham, Massachusetts, United States - Inc-BW-C-19-M | ecosystem: Environmental > Terrestrial > Soil >... | reverse complement strand
CAGGAGCAGCAGCACTGACAGCCAGAACGATCTCGAAAACGAGAAGAGCATCAGGCTGATGCCAAACCCCGCGCAGCATACCGAGACCCAGCGCCCCAGGCCCTTCACGCCCGAACGCACGGCCAGGGTCAGCGCGCCAAGCAACGCGCCCACGCCGGCCGCGCCCATCAGGATTCCTAATCGCACCGCGCCTAAATCGTGCGATCCGATCAAAGACGCGAACTCCTGCCCGCCGTGATGCAATATTTTGTCGGCAAACAGCGGCATCAGCACCACGTAGGGCATCCCTGACAGGCTCACCAGCCCCAGCAAGATCATCAGCGCGCGAATCGGTGCGGTACGGTTCACGAACTGGAAACCCTCGACGATGTGTTCCCACGGCGAAGTATTGGCCGAAACCCGCGCCGGGGCGTGCACGTTCATCAACATCAGTCCAGCGATCACCGCGATGTAGCTAACACCGTTCGCGAAGAAGCACCAGCCTTCGCCCAGCCTCGCCACCAGAACTCCGGCTACTGCCGGGCCAATCACGCGCGCGCCGTTGAACATGGAAGAATTCAGCGCGATGGCGTTCATCAAATCTTCGCGGCCCACCATGTCCGCCAGGAACGACTGGCGTCCGGGAATGTCGAAGGCGTTCACCACGCCCAGCAGGGCCGCCAGCACGAAAATCATCCACACGCGATGGTCAATTGTGTGGGTGAGAGTCAGCGCCGCCAGCACGAACGCCAGCAGCATCGACGCGATCTGCGTGCCAATGACGACATGCTTGCGGTTGGTGCGATCGGCGACGATGCCGCCGAGCGGCGCAAACAGGAACACTGGAATCTGGCTGGCGAATCCGACCGCGCCAAGCTTCAAGCCCGAGCCAGTCAGCCGGTAGACCAGCCACGACTGGGCGACGGTCTGCATCCACGTGCCGATCAGGGAGATCAGTTGTCCGCTGAAAAATAACTGGAAGTTGCGATGCCGCAACGCGCGTCCAGCAGCCTGCCAGCGCATTCTAGGGCTCAGTGGAGCCGGTTCGGCACTCGCGGATGCATTCTCTTGGATGGGGATCTTCGACTCAGCCACGTTCACTTCTTTAGATGACGACGCATCCTCTCACGCTCTACTATATCGCGAGCGCCCGCCGGTCTATCCCTCACCAGAAACGCCGGATTACCGGTTTTTCCACAACCTGCGCCCAGATACCGGCCACATACAGTTCTTTCCATGCCGCCAAGTCCATGCCTGTGAAGGGCTTGGGGGAGGTTCCGAAAGGACCAATTTGGAACTTCTCTTATCGCCCGCCGTGAGCTAAAGTAACGCCTGCGTTTTCGGCGATTCGGCAAAGGAAGTCAAGCGATATGACCATTCCTCCGGTTGGGATTGAACGCCGTGTCGGACAGAGGTTCCCGTACCTTCTCCCGGTGTCTCTGCGTCAGCCCGGGACGTCGATTGAAGGAGTCGGGTTCACCCAGGACCTCAGTTCGCGCGGAGTCTTCTTTTTCACCAATGCGGTGCTCACGGAAGGCTCCGAAATCGAACTCACGCTGCGCATGCCGTCGGAGATCACTCTCGGCGAAAGCATGCCGGTGCGCTGCCGCGGCCACATTTTGCGGGTGGTCCGGCCTCCAGCCTCTGATTCTTCCGCGGTGGAACCAAAGATCGGTGTGGCCGTGCGCCTCGAAGGCTACGAATATCTCCCCGAGTCGACTGGGTCGTCCGCCTCGTTCCCGCGAGTCGCAGCGCTTCACCCCCACCATGACGATGAGCGGCCACTGGTGCATTCTTCCACCCGCTCCGTACTGGGATAGTTTCTCGCAAGTTGCCAAAGCTGCGAAAATGCTGTGAATCCGAGCCTAGCGGGTGGGCGTTTTTGGCGCCACATCGAACCAAGCAGAGTGACTAAGGGCATCGTCCCCGTGGGCGCGTTCCCGCTTCCGGCATTTTTTCCGAGCTTTCCCGGCAAATATCTTTTCAACTTTTCCGTCCTGGCTTACAATGTCATCTAACAGGGGCAGGCGACCCCGGTACTGTTCTACTTTTTGTGCATTTCCCCCCAGACGTTCATCATGTGGTCGCGTTGTGTAAGCTTGCGCGCAGGGCGCGCGCCGGCAGGGTTGCCTATTACCTAGGTCACTTGGCGGAGAGTGGGTTCTCTTTCTAACATGCAGACACCGAGAGAAATCAGCGAGAACCGGACTATGCATGGGATCGCCGTCGCCCTCCTGACCGAGGACCAGGATCATTTATCTGCGTTGCAAAATCGTCTGGAAGCGACGCGCCTTGGTCAGGCGATATTCAGCCATGTGGGGTTTCCTGCCGGGCCGACTGACGCCATCCTTCGTCAGCTTCAGGATTCACGCGCCGAGGTCGTGATCGTCGACATCCCGACGCGGGATGCGCAGCGCGCCATCCACACCATCGAACTGATTCGCGCTACCACGCAGCAGATCGGCGTTTTCGCCAACGGCGAGATGACCAATCCCGCCAACATTGTCGCCAGTATGCGCGCCGGCGCCGGAGAATACCTGGATAACTCCGCCGGGTCCGAGCCGCTGCTCGAAGCTCTCACTCGCTTCAGTTCCTCGCGCACCCGCAGTCTCGGAGGCAAAGGGAAGGCCCGAGTCTTTACTTTTCTCAGCGCTAAAGGCGGCGCGGGTTGCACCACGGCCGCCGTCAATACCGCGGTGGCGCTGCAGCAGTCGCATGGCGATGTCGTGCTCGTCGACTTTGCTCCCATCGGCCACACTTCGCTGCATCTCAACTTGCGGCCCCAGTTCGGTGTGCTCGACGCCCTGCAGAATCTGCACCGCCTCGACGTTTCTTTGCTCGATGGGCTGATGACCCCGACCAAGGAGGGCCTGCATCTTCTGGCCGGCCCGCAGCAGCCTTATCCCACTGAACCCACGCCGGGCGAATTGGCGCGGCTGTTCGATCTGCTGGTGAATCACTACCGCTTCGTGATCGTCGACGCTTCCAGCCGTCTCGATGCCACCACCCGCCTGCTCTCCGATCTTTCCAATGCTGTGCTGGTGGTCGCGCAAACCGATGTGGTCTCGCTGTGGAGCGCCGGACGCATCCACACCTTCCTGGAGGAAGGCACTGGCCGCGACCGTCTGCGCATGGTTTTGAATCGCTACAAGAAGATTCCCGGCTTCACCGAAGAAGATGTCGAGCAGGTCACCAACTGCAAAGTTTTGTGGAAAATTCCCAACGCGTTCCAGGCGGTCTCGCCTTCCATCGATCACGGTACGCCCGTCGTCCTGCAGGATGGCCCCGAGATCAGCCGCTCCTACCGCGCCCTGGCGGCGACCCTGGCAGAAGCCTCGTCCACTTCCGACGGAAGCCCCGACTTGATCTACGGCACGGAAGGCGTCCGCAAGAAAGCTCCTGGACGTCTAAGCCTCTCCCCGATCCGCGCCGGACAATAACTCAATCCGCGGGGAGCCTACTTCTTCGTCGCTTTCCCTTCCATGAACGTCGACCAACTCGTCCCATCGATCGATATTTCAAGCTTCACGGTATAGCTTGTCGGCGATAGCACCTTCATCGTCATCTTCTTTTGGACTTCCTGCCCGCTATAGTTCTGCGTGCTCGTCCAGGTCCAGGTATCGCCGCTGACTGTGCCCCTCGAGATCTCGCGGCGCCCCTGGCTGTTGAACGAGTCGTGGGTATACCGGTTCTCGTCCGTGTCGTATCCGATGAACACAACCACTTGGCCGTCTCCACCCACTTCCGGCGGCATCTTAAAGTTCGCGTGACCTTGTACGAAGAAGTTGCCCGGCATCCACTCCAGGGTGTCGGTTGAAGTAAACCTTCCGCCCGCGCCCCACGGACCCTGGCCAATCGTCGCGTCAAGATTCCAGGTGCCCACGAAGTAGTCGAGCTTCTTCACTTCGGCACCGGGCTTCTCCGCCATCTGCGCCCCGGCGGAAGCCGCAAACAACCCTAATGTCAAAACCAGAATCATCTTCAAGTTCATGAGAGTGCTCCTTGGATGGAAGGTTCTCGGGCGGTTGGCTCTTAGCAGAGAGCCAACGGCTCGCAGAGTTCAACCTAGCGGTTCCGCGGCGCGCGGCCCAGTGCGATTCGTCAGCCGTGGGCTATGACAATTGTCAGGCGGGCACGATCACCTTGAGGCAATCACTTCCCCTTGGTCGCCTTCCCGTCCAAGACCGTCGTCCACTTCGTGCCGTCCGATGAAATTTCGTAAGTGAAGTTGTACGAGGTTGGCGACGTAATTTTCATAGTGAACCGGCCCTTTATCGTCTTGCCGCCCTCCTTCTCGTCGTTGAGCCAGGTCCACGTGTCTGCATCCAGCGACCCCTTGGAGTCGACGAACTCGCCCCAACTGTTGAATTCGCGATACGAATAGGATTTTTCGTCCGCAGAGTATCCCATGACCGAGACGTTGGTTCCGTCGCCCATCGAGGTCTTGAAGTCGGTGTGGCAAACCAGAAAAAATCCGCCTTCCATCCACTCGCACTTCTCGTTCTCCGTCACCTTCGTGCCCGGAGCCATATCGCCCCTCATCGTGCCTTCGAGCGCCCATGTGCCGGCGAAAACATCGAGCTTCTTGTGTTCCGGCCCCGGCTTCGGCATCTCCATCTGCGCCAGCGCCACCGCGGCCAGGACCAGCCATGCGGCAGAGATCATCCCCAAAGTTTTCATCGTTGTGTCTCCCTTGATTCTATTGATGATTGATGATTGCTATTCCTACCAGTCTCCCCAATGCGACGCCGTCATCTGCTGAAACTTCATTTTCCACGTGTCCCCCTGCTTCACCCAAACCGTGCTGAAATGCTGATAGCGCGGAGGAGGTCCCTGATCCTGCACCGCCGGCACGCGCAGCACCACGTTGTAAGTTACAATCCCGACGCCGTCGCCCGCGATTACGACTTTCATGTCGTAGGGCAGAATATCCACGCCGCCTTCGCCGAACTGGTCGAGCATGTCCTGCCGGTCATACAGCTGTCCGTCGAATTCGACGAAAGAAAAATCGTCGGTGAGGGTGCGCTTGAGAAATGCCACGTCGCCCTTCTTTGCCGCCTCCACAAAACTCTTTTCGGCAGCCATCAAGGTTTGCTCCACCGGACTCGGCGCCTTCGCGGGCGTATTCGTTTGCCCAACCGCAGCAACTGCAACGGCGCACTCCAGCAGAACCGTAAACACCACGAACCCGTATTTCATTCCCATCTCCTTAGTCAGACTCTCGAAAAACGATTTCGTAATGCCAGCACAGAATGCTTACCCTTGAATCTTCCGCGCCAACTCCCCGCGCGGCACTTGCACCTGCTCGCCCGTGGCCAGATTCTTCAGCGTGAACGCGTCCGCCTTCACTTCATTCTCGCCCACAATCAGAATGTATTTCGCTCCTGCCTTGGTGGCTGTCTCAAACATCCTCTTGAGTCGAAAACTGCGATCCCCAAGTTCGACGGCCAAGCCTTCGCGCCGCAGCTCTTTGGCCAGAAGAAGTGCCTCCCGATTCATTCCTGTACCAACAGGGGCGACATATACGTCCACGCTCTGGACGCCTTGAGGTGCATTTGCCTGCAGCGCCATCATCAGCCGATCTTCGCCAATGGCAAAGCCGATGCCTGGGGCAGCCTCCGGACTCCCGAGCAATTCGGCTAGGCCGTCATACCGCCCGCCACCGAGAATCGCATTCTGCGAGCCCAGCGCACCATAAGTGAATTCGAACGCGGTGCGGGTGTAGTAATCCAGCCCACGAACGAGGCGATGATTGACCTTAAAAGGAACCCCAGCTTTCCTCAGAAGAGCCTGCACGTTTTCAAAGTGTTCCTCACTATCTTTACCGAGGTAGCTGCTAATGAGCGGCAATGTCTCGATGATCTGCTGGTCGTCGGGCACTTTGCAGTCAAATACACGCAGGGGGTTCGTGACCGCGCGCCGCTGGCAATCCGAGCACATCTGCCCGACCACCGGTTGAAGGGCTTGGCGCAACGCTTCATTGTAGGCCGTGCGGTCTTTTGCGTCCCCGACGGAATTGATGTAAAGAATAAAATCGCCGATTCCGAGGCGACGCAATAAAGTGTCCAGCATCTCCAGCACCTCTGCATCACGCAAGGGATGCTTGCTACCCGCCGACGCCGGCCCAATCACCTCCGCCCCAATCTGATAAAACTGCCGGTATCGTCCCTTCTGCGGCCGCTCTCGGCGAAATTGCGGGCCGATGTAATAGAGCTTGTTCAGGCCGCGCTTCTCGAGATCGTGTTGAATGTACGCTCGGACTACACCGGCAGTGTTCTCTGGGCGAAGTGTAAGGGATTGAGATGACTTAAAAACTGGGGTACGTGCTTGGAACTGCTCAAGCTCAACTTCCTTAGTATCGATCGCGGTCGCTGAATCTGCGGTACCGGAAGGCACAACTATACGTAATTTGGCTCTCTGCACGTACTGAGCATCTGCGGCGTACTTCATTACGAACTCCGGAGATCTCGTATAAGCGCGGGTTTTTAGCAACAGATCCACTGCCTCTAAAGTGGCCTTCGCTCGAAAGCAAACCAATTCTGGCTTATCAGGACCGGGAGTACCAAGAGAACGATGATTGATTAACAGAATCCCTAATGGTTGCAAATACGTATTAACAGGTGTCGCCCCCTCCACATACAGCCTATTCTCGGAATTCCCCAGAGAGACCCACTCCTTTCTAAGCGCGTCTTCGTCGAAGCGCTCGCCGTCATTCCAGGTGAACATTTCTTTCGACACGATGTCGGTCTCTTCTCCCACGCCACGCGCAAACAGTTCCGTCGCCTCAAAAATCGGCGTGCGAATTTCCTGGAAGTTGTAGGCGCGGAACACATCCCGCACCGCCGCCTCCACAAAATTCCACAGCGCCGTCTCCGGCGGCAGCAAATCCCGCGTCCCTCGCACCGTTTTGATCATGTTCCCTTTCTACACTCTGTCATCCTGAACGGAGCGAGCTCGAATGAGCTCGCGCAGTCGAAGGACCCCTATCAGGCCGTCGCCACTACTAGCCTAGCAGGGAGTTCTCTCGATACTCTCGGCGCCAATCGACGCACGGTGAGAACGCCAGAGGACATCAAATGCTGCACCTGTATGCTAGGGGTCCTTCGACTCCACAAGCCGGCTCGCTTCGCTCACCGTCTTGTTCCGCTCAGGATGACAATTCTTATTGCTCGGTACACGCTACTCGGCACTCGGTACTTTTCGCTCCGCCAGATAAGAATCCTTATATCCCAGATAATTCCGCGCATAGCGCATGATCGATTCCTGATCCGCGGCCTCCAGCTTCCGTCGAAACTTCCCCGGAGACCCCATCCACAGCGATCCCGGCTCAACCACCGTACCCTCCGGAATCAGCGTCCCGGCCGCGATAATCGATCCCGCGCCAATCTTCGCTCCGTTCAGAATGATCGACCCCATCCCGATCAAACAGCGGTCTTCAATCACGCATCCATGCAACGTCACCGTATGCCCCACGGTAACGTACTCCCCCAGATACACGCCCCACTGCTGCTTCATCCCATGGAGCACACTGTTGTCCTGCACATTGGAGTGAGCCCCAATGCGGATCTCATGCACGTCCCCGCGGACCACCGCGTTCATCCAGACTGAGGCATGTTCGCCCAGCACCACGTCGCCAATAATCTGCGCCGAGTCGTCCACATAACACGTCGCCGGAATCACCGGCCGCACACCTTTATAAGATCGAATCATAATGATCGAAGCATATTTCGAAGGAACTTGAAAATACCACGAGAGCCCGTCTCCACGTAAGAGCCACCCCGGTAGCTAGATCTCCTCTGTGCCCCTTGCGTCCGGAGCCTGCCCTGAGTGAAGCCGAAGGGTGGTAAAGCGCCTGCAATTCCCCTTCCGGGAACTCATCTCAAAAAAGTCTGCTACATCACAAAGCTTTCCCCAGCCAGCATGCTATACAGGACTGGGTTTCCCTTTTGCCCGCGGAACAGCCTTCCGGCCGCGCCCCCCAACACGCGCCTTCCGGCACTTCTCCGCGGACTTCCCCGCCTCGCGTCCGGTAAACGCGCGTCGGTCGGTCCCCTCTGAGCTGATCTCACGAGATCACGATCTCGCATAAACGATCTTGCACACGAGGCGACCTCATGTCTTCGACGCGCATTCTCTGTCTTTTGGCTTTCGTCTTCTTACTCACCGTGATCCTCGCTCCCGGGCGCCTGTACGCGCAGGACTCCGCCTCCGGAGCAATTCGCGGCACGGTGCTCGATTCCACCGGCAGCCGCATCGCGAAGGCTTCGATTGTCGTAGTCAATCTCGCAACCGGGACACGCTACACCGGGACCAGCGATGCCGAAGGCGGATTCGCCATCGATCTTCCTCCCGGCGAGTATTCCGCCCGCGTCCTAGCCCAGGGCATGTCCCCGCAACTCACGCCACAGTTGCATGTCGATGTCGGCGCCGCCGCCGTCCTCGAATTCCGCCTCGCGGTCGCCGGCGCACACGAAAGTGTCACTGTCTCTGGAGCGCCAGCACTGGTCGAGACCCAGCCCAGCGCCGTCTCCACGCTCCTCGACGAACGTGCCGTCAACGATTTCCCCCTCAACGGCCGCCGCTTTTCCGATCTCGCCCTATTCTCTCCCGGCGTCACGCAGGATCCCCGCAGCCTGACTTCATCCACCAACGGCGATCTTTCTTTCGGCGGCATTCGCGGATTCCAAAATACATTCCTTGTCGACGGCGGCGACTACAACAACGCCTTCTTTGCCCAGCCGCGCGGACGCGACCGCACTCCATACCAACTCTCGACAGAAGTCGTGCAGGAGTTCCGCGTCTCCACCAATTCCTACGGCGCCGAGCAAGGCCGCTCCGGCGGCGCGGTCGTCAACGTCGTCACAAAGTCCGGCTCCAATCATCTGCACGGCACCGGTTTTTATTATCTGCGCGACAGTTCATTTGGCGCGGCCGATCCTTTCCTCGCTTTCAAGCCGCACAACCGCCAGCAGCAAGTCGGAGGCACCATCGGCGGCCCGCTCAAGCGCAACAAAGTTTTTTTCTTCGCCGGATTCGACCAGCACTTTTTTCACTCCCCCAACGTCGTCGAATTTCTCGACGGCAGCTCGCAAGTCATACCCCAGGCCGGCGTCGGCCCCTACATCCCCGGAGACTACGAAGCCACGGATCAGGCTCTGGTCTTCGCCGCCGCCGCGCAACTGACTTCGCTTGCTGGAGAATATCCCGCCGCGCAAATCGGCAACACTTCCTACGCCAAGCTCGATATCAATCTCACACCCCGGAATCAACTCACCTTGCGTCTGAACACCACGCGCTACTGGGGAGCCAACAATGTATTCCTCGACCCCGCCAGCCCCGTGACCTACGACTCCATTAGCGACAACGGTCAGGAACTCGTCTCCACCGAAACCGGTTCGCTCTCGCTCACTTCCAGTTTCACGCCGCGCTGGATCAGCCATCTCCGCGCCCAGTTCTCCCGCGACCAGCAGCAGTCCTACAGCAACACCAGCGACGTGCTCATAAAAATACCTAACATCATCGACGGCATCGGTCGGTCCAACCTGCTCCCCCGCCAGACTCGCGAGCACCGACTGCACCTCGCCGAAACCATCAGCCACGAAGGCAGCCGCAATTCCTGGAAGTTCGGCGGTGACGGCCTGCTCACCTGGATCTACGATTTCTTCCCCAGCCAGCAAAGCGGCGAATTTCTTTTTTATCCCATCAAGGTCGATCCCTTCACTTTCCAACCCATGGAAGCCGGACTCTACCTCACCCCCCTGCGCGCTTACGCTCACGAAGTTCCGCATTATTATCTGCAAAACTTCGGTAGTGCCGCATCGAATCCCAATACCAACGAATATGCCGCTTTCGCGCAGGATACGATCCGCGTGACCGATCGCCTCGCCATGAATCTCGGCGTGCGCTGGGACCTGCAAACTTTTACGACCGCGGGACTTCTCTCCAACCCGCTGTTCCCGCCCTCCGGCAAAGTTCCTTTCCAGCCCTACAATTTCGCACCCCGCGCCGGGTTCGCCTACTCCTTCGGCAAAACTCGCCCGCTGGTCGTGCGCGCCGGATACGGCATCTTCTTCGTCCGCATTCCGCAGATCTATAACTCCGTAATCCAGACCGACAACGGCATCACCGACTCGAGCCTCTTCCTCAACAACACGAACTACTACGACCACCAGGTTTTCCCCAGTTATCCCAACCCGTTGGTGAGTTGTCCGCTCAACTCCCAGAGCTGCGCTCTGCCCGCTGGATTCACCCAAGGCGTCACCAACAACCTCTCCGCCTTCGCCCCCAACTTCGTGACTCCACGCGTGCAGCAAGCCAACCTCACGCTCGAAAAAGAAGTGGCGGCGCAAACCACAATGTCGTTGTCGCTGCTCACGGTTCGCGGCGAACACCTAATCCGCGCTCTCGACGTGAACCTTCCGCAACCAACCGCGCTGAACTATCCCATCTTCGACTCCACCGGATCCATCTTCCAGGGCGGCTTCTACACCGTCGACTCCTTCGCCACCTGGCAGTTCACGCAGTCGCTGACCTGCCCGTTTCCACCCTGCATCAATCCGCTCGGCCGTCCCATCGCCCAACTAGGCGCCATCAACGAATTTCAGAGCGCCGCTTCCAGTTATTACAACGGAGCCACGCTCTCCATCAATCGCCGCGTCACCCGCGGCACCTACCTGCGCCTTTCATTCACCTACGCCCACGCCATCGACGACGGCCAGGACGCTCTCGTCGCCGGACAGCCCGCCACGGTGCAGAATTCCTATGTCCCCAGCGCCGAACGCGGGCCCAGCGTAACCGACCAGCGCGATCGCCTGGTGGCAGCGTTTTCCACCGAGCCGCATCCTTTTCATCGCGGCCAGGAACTTCTCGGTCACATCTTTAATGACTTCAAAATTTCCACGGTCGTCAACTACGGCAGCGGACGCCCCTTCAGCGCCACCGTTACCGGCGATCCCAACCAGGACGGCAACGACCTCAACGACCGTCTCCCCGGCTACACCCGCAACGCCTTTACCGGCCCCGACTACTTCACCGCCGACCTCCGCCTCACGCGAACCGTGCGCCTCCACGAGCGCTATAAACTCAACTTCGTCGCCGAATCCTTCAACCTGTTCAACCGCGACAACCAGCGCGTCACCATCACCTCCAACGGACTGGTCTCTTCGGCGTCAACCTTCGTGCAAAGTTCCGTCACCACCACCATCGCTCCTTATCCCGGCTATTACGAGTTACCCAGCAACTTCACCAAACCCAATGCCGCCTACGCCCCGAGGCAAATTCAGTTGGCGCTGAAATTTATCTTCTGACAGCCGCAGCCAACGGAGAAGTCTGGATGATATTTGAAATTGTCATCCCGACCGAAGCCCTCGTTCCCGAAGGGAACAAGAAGCACAGTGGAGGGACCTGCTGTTTCTTGCGACTACGAACAGGTTAGAAGCTCGACGAGCTTCCTCCGATTTGACCGCCATCTTGCGCACATCTAGAATCGCCTGACAACAGCGGGGTTCTCATGAAACGTCTTGCCTGGTTGCTGCTCTTTTCTTTCCTCTGCACATTTGGCACGTTCGCCGACGACGACCAAGACAAAGAACATCATCACCACGAAGATCTCACCGAGACGCAACTCGGCACGGTCCACTTCCCTATATCGTGCGCCGCGTCCGTGCAGAAGCCCTTCGCCCGCGGAGTCGCGCTGCTGCATTCGTTCTGGTACGAAGAAGCCGAAAAGGAATTCCTCGACATCGTCAAAGACGATCCGCACTGCGC
>Ga0210403_10004670_pt1 | contig 11746 bp, 6 predicted proteins | sample IncBWC19MmetaG_FD_150863 | JGI IMG/M metagenome (GOLD analysis project Ga0210403, IMG submission 150863) | Forest soil microbial communities from Barre Woods Harvard Forest LTER site, Petersham, Massachusetts, United States - Inc-BW-C-19-M | ecosystem: Environmental > Terrestrial > Soil >... | reverse complement strand
GTTTCTCTACCACGTGCCCTATGGCGCGGAGGATCCGCTCTACAACAAGGACATCGGCTTCTATCTCTTTTCGCTACCCGCCTATATCGCGATCAAGAACTGGATGCTGCTCGCAATCGTCCTGAGCGCGCTGTTTGCCGGAGCGATCTACTGGGTGCGCGGCGACATCGAATACGATGTTCACAACCGATCAATCTCGCCGACGGTGATGGCGCATGGCTCTGCGCTGGTTGGCCTTCTGTTCGCGGTGAAGGCCTGGTCCTACAGTCTCGACCGCTATCTGCTGCTCTACGGCGACAACGGTGTCGTAGTCGGGGCAAGCTACACCGATGTACATCTGGGGCTGCCGGCTCTGTGGCTGATGATCGGGCTTTCGATCATCGCGGCGTTCATCGCATGGGCCAATTTGCGGGCGCGCACCTACCGGCTTCTTGCCGCCGGGTTCATCCTCGTCGGCGGCGGCTCTGTCGTGCTGTCGAGCCTCGTCCCTTCGCTGTTCCGGCACTTCGTCGTCAAACCGACCGAGTTGCAGCTGGAGAAGCCCTATATCGAACGTAACATCGCGCTCACCAGGCGCGCCTACAATCTCGACCAGATCGCAGCCAAGCCGTTTGCCGCCGAACAGCGGCTGACCTTCAAGACGCTGGAGGCCAACAAGGCGACCATCGACAATATCCGGCTATGGGACTGGCTGCCGCTGTCGGATACCTACGCGCAGCTGCAGGAGATCCGTACCTACTACAAATTCCATGATCTTGACGTCGATCGTTATTGGCTCGACGGCTCCTACCAGAGCGTCATGCTCTCGGCCCGCGAACTGCGGTCTTCGCTGCTGCCTGCCAACGCCCAGACCTGGGTCAACCGCCACGTGTTGTTCACGCACGGCAACGGTGGGGTGATGAGCCCGGTCACCCGCAAGAGTACCGAAGGACTGCCGTTCTTCTATTTGCGGGATATTCCGCCCGTTGCGGACGGCGGCCCCAAAATCGACGAACCGCGCATCTACTTCGGCGAAGAGAGCGACGACTACGTTATCGTCAAGGCCAGCATCCCGGAGTTCGATTATCCGAAAGGGAAAGACAACGTCTATGCGACCTATGACGGCAGTGGCGGCGTGTCGATCGGAGCATTGGGATGGAGAACGCTGTTCGCCTACTACTTCAATGACGCGAACCTGGTTCTCTCGAGCTACATCACGGCTGACAGCCGGATCATGATCCGGCGCAATATCACGGAACGGGTGCGCACGATCGCTCCATTCCTCAGGCTCGATCATGATCCCTATCTGGTCATCAGCAACGGGCGGATGTTCTGGATGCAGGATGCCTACACCACGAGCTCCTATTTCCCCTCGGCGCAGCCCGTGCCGGAGCTCGATCTCAACTACATCCGCAATTCGGTGAAAATCACCGTCGATGCCTATAACGGGACTGTCGATTTCTATCTGATCGACTCCCGCGACCCCATTGCTGCAACCTACCGGCGCATCTTCCCGAGCCTGTTCAAGCCGTTCACGGCGATGCCTGCGGATTTGCAGAAGCACATTCGCTATCCGGAGGATATGTTCCTGATTCAGGCGCGGCTCTATCAAACCTTCCACATGGAGGAGGCTGACGTTTTCTACAACCGCGAGGATTTCTGGCAGTTCCCGCGACAGCCGGGCGGCGACGGCACCTCGGTGATGACCCCCTATTACATCATCATGCGGCTGCCCGGTGAGCCGCAGGCCGAGTTCTTCCTGATGCTTCCCATGGTGCCGAGCCGCCGCGACAACATGATCGCGTGGCTCGCCGCACGCTGCGACGCGCCCGACTACGGCAAGCTGATCGTCTACGAATTCCCCAAGGACAAGCTCGTCTACGGGCCGTTTCAGATCGAGGCGCGGATCAATCAGAATACCGAGATATCGCAACAACTCACGTTGTGGAATCAGATGGGCTCGCGGGTGATACGCGGTGCGAATTTGCTGGTGATCCCTATCGAGAACTCGATCCTTTATGTATCGCCGCTCTATTTGCGAGCGGAGCACGGGCACCTGCCGGAGCTGAAACGCGTGATCGCGGCCTACGGTGAGCATGTGGTGATGAAGGAGACGCTCGCTGATGCCCTGGCCGCGTTGTTCGCAGAGCCCGGTGCGGTGCCGGCAGTCTCAAGCGCAACGGAAGAGATGCCCCCTGCGGGCCCGGCGGCGAGCCAGGCGCAGCAGGCGCTCGATCGCTACAATCGGGCGGTGGATAGATTGAAAGCCGGAGACTGGAAAGGTTTCGGCACGCAGTTCGATACCCTGCGCGACATCCTGGAAAAAATGAACAGACCCGCCGCCGGCCACTAGACCCGCGCAGTCTGGCGCTGCCTCCGACCCGAAGAATTACAAACACCGACGCGGCACCACAATTGCGCTTCGCTCAAATCATATCGCGAATTCAATTACATAAGAGCTCGTAGTTTTGTTCTGAGTGGCGCGCCAGCGGTTCCGGAAGCTCGACATTCGGGCAGATCCTTGCAGACGGCTGCATCCTGCCCTCACTCGGGCGTAGCTCGCCCAAAAAACAACGTAACTGGCGTTCTCGATATCCGGACCGTATAATTTCAGTCCAACCCGGCGGTGGCGCGGATGTCCATATTTGCAGGCAGACTAGGTCTGGTGTTCGTCGTAGCGGCGCTCTGTCTGGGCGGACAAACGGCCCACGCCCAGTCTGCCCCGGTGACCTATTTGACCCCGGGCTGGCTCGGCTTCGGCGGCAATCTGAGTGCGGGCCAGGGCGCGAACACGGACGGCAACCTTGCGAGCTTTGATGGCGGTGGTGCCGGCGGCTTTTCCTCGACACGTTACAATTTTCCGAACGGCTGGTTTGTCGGTAACGAACGCGGCGGCATGGGCTTGAGCGGCATCAACCAGGCTGGCGCGTTCGGCTCGCTCCAAACCGAAAGCGTGCAGTTCGGCTACAACTTCAAGAACGCTTCCGTCTCCGTCTATGCAGGGTTCGACACGTTGAAATACAATCCCGGTATCGGCGGCGCTTTTTCGCCCTTCGACTCCGCGTCCGGCACGGTGCCCGGTTATGGCGCGCATGCAGGCGTCGAATTCAAGCCGACGTCGAATCTCAGCCTGTCGCTCGGGGTCGGCTACACCCAGCAATCGGGGCGCCTCGACACCGACACCAAATCGCCATCGCTGTCCAACGCTTCTCAGGTTGACCTCGTCGGAGGCTGGCGCTGACGCGGGCTTCGCAAGCGCGCCCGAGCATGCGCTTTGAGCCGGCGCATCGCTTCGATCCCGCCAAATTGAATTGCGATAACATCCAGGTCGGGCTTTCGATATTCTGGCTCAGGAGAAAGCCGCGGGCCACGGATGCGGTGATTACCCAATAGCCATTTCCTTCGCGCCGCCCAGCAGCTTGACGTTGAGCTTGCCGCCAGCGAACAACATATCGTCCAGCGCCTCGCCGATATCGTCGGGCAGGACTGTTGTGCCGCCATCCCGGGCGATGCTTGCCTGTGCGGTGCGCCGCATCAGCTCCTTGACGAACGCGGCGCTGACGCCCTTTGTCCGCCGCGCGGCCTCATCCACGACCGCATCGCCGAGCGGCAGGCCTCTGCCATACAGTTCGACGAGCTTGGCGCGGCCGATGTCGTCTGGAAGCGGCACCTCGATCGCCTGGTCGATACGACCGGGGCGGCTCGCCAGGGCGCCCTCAAGCTGATCCGGCCGGTTGGTGGTGAGGATGAAAAGGATATCCGCATCCTCCTTCAATCCATCCATCTCGTTGAGAAGGGCGTTGAGCATCGATTCCTCGCATGGCCCCATCTGGTCGCGATCGCGTGCAATGAGATCGACGTCCTCGATCACGACCATCGCAGGCTGAAGCAGGCGGGCAAGACTCATGTATTGGGCAAGCAACGTGACCTGAGCCGCCGTGATGATCAGGGTGGTGTGGCCGGGCAGGTTGCTCGCCAGATAGCGGATGGTATGGGTCTTTCCGGTTCCGGGGGGCCCATACAACAGGATGCCCTTGCGGGTGGATTGCCCCAGCCGCTGCAGCTGCGCGCGGTTCCCCACAAAGTTCAGGACATTGCGGTCGAGCAATTTCAGCGTGGCCTCGGGCAGGATCACGTCCTCGCGCTGGACCGGCGGCAGCTTGTGGACCGTGATGCCCCTTGAGCGGCCCCGATACTCGTTGTCGCGATCGAGCGACAGGACCTTGCCGCGATAGGAGCGCGCTGCGTTGACCGCGTTCTCCAATTCGGAGAAACAGCGTTGCACGAACTGCGCGCCTGCTGCGCCGACCGGCACCGCAATTTCGATGCGTGTTCCGGCTTCGAAGCCGTACTCACGATGCGAGGAGAGGACGACGGCGTAACGCAGGCCGTCGTCTCGACAGAGCCATAGGCCGTTATTGAGACATTTCACCGGCGCTGTCTCGCCGACATCGACATCGTGATACTGCGCCGGCGCGATAGCCTGAGCATCCCTGCCATCCCTAGTCAGTCCCGCAAAGGTCAGCGTCTCGTAGCGATGCTGTTCGTAAATGCCGAAAAACCGGAGCGGCGACGCGGAAAACAGCCTGTCGACGGCAACTTGAACGTCCGCGCGCATATGACCCGGGAATTGCCGCGTCGTCGCGACCAGTTGATCGCGCGGAATGCCGGCGAAATGCCAGTTCAGCGCGTCGCAGGCATGGCTGAATTGCTTGGTGCGAGTAACTTCGGAAAGGTTGTTCGTGACTTCGCCCGTGCAATCATCGCAGACCAGCGTCGTCACGCCTCTTAGCGTGAGCCGGTTCTCGTTCGAAAACGCGCCGCAGAGTTTGCACTTGCCGTCAGGCATTTCACGTCCCTTCGCAGCCTCGCTGGTGATAACGAGCCGATGACCCGCAGCATCGATGCGTTGTCGGGCGGCTTTGAGCATCTTGGTGGCAATGCCGCGCGGATGGGTCCCGCAAATTGCGTGCCCGTGTTTTTCGATCGCATCGATAAGTTTAACCGCGTCGGCATACGGCCGCTTCAGCGCCAGGCAGAGAAGCTCAAGGACGAAATCCTCCGGCGTGTCGTTGTCGTTGCGAAGGACGATCTGGAAGAGATCGGCCTCGTCTTGAACATCCCCCATGGCATAGCGCTCCCCGATGAACCCAGAGTTTCGGCGTGTACTCACGATCACGGAGGTTAGAACAAAAGAAGAACATTGTCACTACCTCAACCTCAAATAAATATGAAAAAGGCGGGTCGGCGATGATCGTCCGACCGGCGGCTTTGCGAATCTTCGACATCCCGCGCGCGGGCGTTTGTCTTACGCCGTCAGAAACAGCCACATTCCGCCTGCGGGCTCCCGCCTTCAACGGCGGTGGCACACGCCTCGCCAGGGAAACATCTTGCGCGGTTCGTTAACAGGCGGCCCCCTCACGCTTCAGCGCACCCAGAGCGGCGTGTACGCTTCTTCCCGCGACGGCATTTGCTGCGTGATCTTTCGCCGTTGCGATGGCGTCGCCGATCCTGTGATCGCGGCCCGGTCAACGCGCGACTTGCCGACCGCAGCCGGCGGAGGTTTCGGGCGATCCAGCTTTTCGACCCGCTTCGCAGGCGCGATGTCGGCGAAGGCGCGGCCGATTTTTCGCATGCGGTAGAGAATGGTGCCGCGATCGATATAAGCAGGCAAGAACCTGGGATCGCGCTGAAGCGCCTGATCAAGATCCGCGATCGCGCCGTGCAGGTCGCCCTGGCGGTAGGCGGACATCCCCCGGGCCCGCAAGGCCTTGGCTTCCGCCGTGTCAGGATCGGAAGCCGGATCGAAATTGGCTGGCGCGAGTCTCTCCGCACTGTTCCGGACAATGGCGACGTTCGGCGCGCCGGGCTCAACGGGGTTGCTTGCACCCGCGAGCTTTGCGGACGATGTGACCTTGTCGGCGGTATCTATCGTCCCCGCAGCGCTGACGGTAACGATCCCGGGCGATGCGTCCATGGCGGTGTCGATGTCATCCGATGGAGCGACCGAAGCGGCCGACATGTGCATGAACAGCAAATATCCCCCGACCGTCATGATGGAGACGCCGGCGAACGCCATCACGCCGGAGGCAAGCTTGTGGATCCTCGTGAAGACGGCCTGCTGTTTGAATGCCTGATCCTGCTCCATGTGCGCGAGCCCGAGCAGATGGTCGTAAGCTGAGCGCTGTTCGGGATCGCCGAGGATTTCGTTGGCGCGGACGATCTCCCTGAACCGCAGCGCCGCGTCGGGATCGTCAGGTCTGAGATCAGGGTGGGCGCCCTTGACGGCCTTGCGGAATGCGGTCCGGAGACCTTCGGCGTCATCGTGCGGAAGGGCCCCGAGTAAATCGTAAAGCGTATCCATCGTCGCTCTCGCCGCTGGATTTCCTCGTCTCCGACCGAAATTCCCGCCGCGAATTTACTCGGGAGCACGCGTACAAACACAACATCACTACCTCTGGATAATGTTGGTCCAGTACGGCAGAAAAATGACTCTTCCCATTGACTTAGCTCCCTTCCGGACGACCGGCGGGTGCTCGCCGAACGGTGGTCATCGGGTAGGGGCGCGCAACGAGTGCAAGCGTTCGCGAGCGATGTTTCCCGCAGTTTGACCGCGTTTTCGCTTGCCCTCGAGCTTCGGCGGCAATCGCCGATCTGAGTCCGAGAGGCCTGAGGCTGGACCGTCCGGAGGCAAGATCGGGTAAAGGTTGTGGCGCAAGCAAGGCACGGACGGCAATCGGTCAGCGCTGAGACCGCGGTGTGTCTGCCCTGGCCACGCGGTCCGGTTTTCCGGACCAGACGCGGCATTCGAGAGTTCGGCGCGCGGCGGCGCGGGCCGGGAAAGCGACTCCTCCGCCCGCGCCGATGTCTGACGGTTGCCTGCGGTCAGGCGGCGTGCGCCACCGGGGCGTTGATGGTGACGTCTCCGCCGGCGTGTTTCTGCGCAGCCCTGAAGCCCGCCGATATGCCTTCCTGCACCGACTTGCGCACGTTCTCGTCGGTGATCTGCTTCACGGCGTTCGACACCGAAGCGAGAAGAATGGCATCCTGAAACAGAGCCGGATAGTTGACTGGGCCAGGGCCGGGCCGGCCCCAGTTGACCGGGAATTCCAGGACCGGCAGGAAGAAGCAATGTCGCCTGCCACCATAGTTGATGCAGATTTCCATAGCTAAGCCCTCGATTCGAAGAACATCCACCGCCGGCCACGATAGGTCAGACGCGAGAGAGCGGCTGTGAGGCACTTCACATCTCAAGGTTTTATATTTTTGATTATACAATCAAGGCTGACGAGCGGTGGGGCTGGCTGAAAAATCTCACCGCACTTGCCAGATTTGGATGGGCTCGTGCGCGGATGACCGCTATATCCGCGCATCATGACTGATTTCCGCGGCGTCTTTCCCTATCTGGTCTCGCCCGTCGATGCCGACGGAAACATCCGCACCGAGGTGCTGGCGCGGCTCTGCGAGGATCTCATCGCGTCCGGCGTGCATGGGCTGACGCCGCTCGGATCGACCGGCGAGTTCGCCTATCTCGACAATGCGCGGCGTGCGGTGGTGGTGCAGACCACGATCAGGGCGGCGAGGGGCCGCCTGCCCGTGGTGGCCGGTGTCGCCTCGACTTCGACCGCGGATGCAGTGGCGCAGGCGAAAGCCTATCAAAAGCTCGGCGCCGACGGCATCCTTGCCATCCTCGAAGCGTACTTCCCGCTGCAGGACGCGCAGGTCGAATCCTATTTCCGCGCGATCGCGGATGCGGTCGATATTCCCGTGGTGATCTACACCAATCCGAACTTCCAGCGCTCGGATCTGACGCTCGACGTCATCGCGCGGCTCGCGAGCCATCCGCGCGTCGGTTACATCAAGGACGCCTCAACCAATACCGGGCGGCTGCTGTCGATCATGAACCGCTGCGGCGACGGCATCAAAGTGTTCTCGGCCTCTGCGCATATCCCGGCTGCCGTGATGCTGATCGGCGGCGTCGGCTGGATGGCGGGACCGGCGTGCCTGATTCCGCGCCAGAGCGTCGAACTCTACAGTCTCTGCCAGGCGGCGTGCTGGGACGACGCGCTCGTCCTGCAGCGGCGGCTGTGGCGGATGAACGAAGCGTTTACGCGCTACAACCTCGCCGCCTGTATCAAGGCGGGCCTTTCGATCCAGGGCTACGACGTCGGCGATCCCATCGCGCCGCAGCCGGCGCTGACGGCTGAGGCGCGCGAGGCGGTGGCGGCGGTGCTGCGGGATTTGGGGTGACCTGGCGTCACCTCGTCATTCCGGGCTCGCGGGGAGCCTGTCATCGGGCCGCGCTTTGCGCGGACCCGTTGGCGCGTCTCGGAACGACACCGGTTGGTTGTTTCCAACCCAAAATCCGCTAAAACCCGCTCCAATTCCAGTTGAACAAGAGACTCGAAGGACAAACTGATGAATATTCTTCCCGGCAATATGCGTTTCGGTGCGGGCCAGCCTGTCAAGCGTCTTGAGGACCAGCGACTTCTCACCGGGAAGGGTCAGTTCATCGACGACAAGCCCGAGGAGGGCGCGCTGTGGCTGCATGTGCTGCGTTCGCCCCATGCCCATGCGAAGATCGTATCGATCGATACCAAAGCCGCGAAGGACATGCCGGGTGTCGAAGCCGTCTATACCGGCGGCGATCTGATCGCCGATGACGTCGGGACCATCCCGACGCTGGCGGTGTTCATGCGCGCCGACGGCAATCCGATGACGGTGCCCCCGCGCCGGCTGCTCGCCCACGAGATCGTGCGCTTTGCCGGCGAGCCGGTCGCCGCTGTTGTGGCGACCTCGCGCGTTGCCGCGCAGACCGCGGCCGAAGCGATCGTGGTCGACTACGCAGTGTTGCCGTCCGTGGTCGATCCCGTCGAGGCGATCAAGCCGGGCGCGCCGGTCGTATGGCCGGAGGCGCCCGACAATATCGTCGCCGTCATGAGCTATGGCGACGCAGCCAAGGTCGAAGAAGCGTTTGCCAGGGCCGCGCACAAGGTGTCGCTCGACCTGGTCAGCCAGCGGCTGGTGCCCTCTGCGATGGAGCCGCGCTCCACCATCGCCGAGGTCGAAAAGAAGACCGGGCGGCTGATCCTGCATGTGCAATCGCAGACGCCGGGCTCGACCCGCGACGTGCTGGCGGAAGCCGTGCTGAAGCGGCCGAAGGAAAGCGTGCGCGTGCTGGTCGGCGATATCGGCGGCGGTTTTGGGCAGAAGACCAACCTCTATCCGGAAGACGGCATCGTGGCCTATGCCGCGACCAAGCTGAACCGCAAGGTGCGCTGGCGCGGCGACCGCACGGACGAATTCGTCGGCGGCACCCATGGCCGCGATCTCACCTCGACCGGCGAGTTCGCGCTCGACGCCAAGGGCCGCGTGCTGGCCTATCGGGTGCGTTCGATCGGCGGCACCGGAGCCTATTCGACCGGTGCGGGCAATATCATCCCGCTGGTGCTCGGCCCCTTCGTGCAGTCGGGCGTCTACGACCTGCCGCTGGTGCATTACGAGGTCAAATCGGTGATGACCAACACAGCGCCGGTCGGCGCCTATCGCGGCGCGGGGCGCCCCGAAGGCGTGTTCATCGTCGAGCGGCTGATGGACGCGGCCGCGCGGCAGATCGGGATCGACCCGCGCACCATCCGCAAGGTCAATTACATCAAGCCGGCGCAACTGCCCTACACCAACGCCGTCGGCCAGGTCTATGATTCCGGCGCGTTCGCGCACATGCTGGAGCGCGCCTCCGACCTCGCCGACTGGAACGGTTTTAACGCCCGCAAGAAGGCGGCGAAGAAGAAAGGCCTGCTCTACGGCCGCGGCCTGACCAGCTACATCGAATGGACCGGCGGGCGCGCGCATACCGAAAAGGTCAGCCTGCACGCCACCGCGGAAGGCCGCGTCATCCTGCATTCCGGCACCATGGCGATGGGGCAGGGGCTGCAGACCACCTACACCCAGATGGCCTCGGAAGCGCTCGGCATTCCCATGGACAAGATCGACATCGTGCAGGGCGACACGGATCTCGCCACCGGCTTCGGCAGCGTCGGCTCGCGTTCGCTGTTCGTCGGCGGCACCGCGCTGGCGGTCTCCGCCAACGACCTGATCACGAAGGCGCGCGAGAAGGCCGCGAATGAGCTTGAGGCCTCCGTCGAGGACATCGAATACCGCGACGGCACGCTGACGGTGGTCGGTACCGACAAGCGGATCGGCCTGTTCGAAATCGCAAAAAAGGAAGACGGTGCGCGGCTGTCCGTCGACAGCACCGGCGAAGTCGACGGGCCGAGCTGGCCGAACGGCAGCCATATCTGCGAGGTCGAAATCGACCCCGAGACCGGCGTCACCCGCGTGGTCCGCTACACCACTGTCGACGACGTCGGCATCGCCGTCAATCCGATGCTGGTGACGGGGCAGGTGCACGGCGGCGTCGCGCAGGGCATTGGCCAGGCGCTGTATGAGGGCGTGACCTACGATGCCGAAGGGCAACTATTGACGGCGAGCTATCAGGATTACTGCGTGCCGCGCGCCGACGATATCCCGCCGATCGTGGTCACGCTCGACGAAAGCGCGCCGTGCAAGACCAATCCGCTCGGAGCAAAAGGCTGCGGCGAATCCGGCGCGATCGGCGGCCCGCCCTGTATTGCCAATGGCGTGATGGACGCGCTCGCCGAACTCGGCATCAGGAACATGCCGACCCCGCTGACGCCGATGAAGGTCTGGCAGGCGATCCGGGACGCGAAGGCGGGGGCGTAATTTCTTCGTCATTCCCGGGGCGATGCCACCGGGTCCGCGCAAAGCGCGGCCGATGACAGGCTCCGCATCGAACCCGGAATCTCGCGCCACAACCTCGAAGTTCCGGGTTCGCGCTCACGCGCGCCCCGGAACGACGATGGGAGCAAGGTGCGCTAAAGGCCCAGCACCATCTTGGCGACGATGTCGCGCTGGATCTCCGACGAGCCGCCGAAGATGGTGTAGGCGCGGCCGTTGAGATATTCCGGCACGATCGGCAGCATCGCCTCCGGGATCGGCGGCGGCTGGTTGAGTTGGTAGAACGGCCGCATCGGCTCGACGGCGAGGCCGTCATTGCCGATCACGTCGACGCCGAGCCGCGTCACCGCCTGGCGGATTTCGCTGACCCGCAGCTTTAACAGCGACGACACCGCGCCGGGATTTTGCCCGGTCTGCAGCGCCGACAGCACGCGCAGTTCGGTCATTTCCAGCGTGTCGATGTCGACCTCGATCTCCGACATCCGAAGCGCGATATCGGGATCGTCGATGGCGCGGCCGGTGGCGTCGGATTCCGCCAGGTCCGAGACGGCTCTGAGCGCCTCGCGCAATTTGGCCGAGGCGATGCCGGAGCCGCGCTCGAACTCCAAGAGATATTTGCCGTAAGTCCAGCCCTTGCCTTCTTCGCCGACCCGGTTGGCGACGGGCACGCGGACGTCGTCGAAGAACACCTGGTTGACCTCGTGGTCGCCGCCGATGGTCAGGATCGGGCGGGTCGTGATGCCCTTGCTCTTCATGTCGATCAGAATAAAGCTGATGCCGTCCTGCTGACGCGGCGTGTCGTTGGTGCGGACCAGCGCGAACATGCGGTTGGCATGGTGCGCATGCGTGGTCCAGATCTTGGTGCCGTTGACGATGTAATCGTCGCCGTCACGCACCGCGCGCGTCTTCAGCGAGGCGAGATCGGAACCGGAGCCGGGTTCGGAATAGCCCTGGCACCAATAATCTTCGCCGGAGAGAATCCGCGGTAAATAAAAATTCTTCTTCTGCG
>Ga0210403_10004669_pt1 | contig 11746 bp, 8 predicted proteins | sample IncBWC19MmetaG_FD_150863 | JGI IMG/M metagenome (GOLD analysis project Ga0210403, IMG submission 150863) | Forest soil microbial communities from Barre Woods Harvard Forest LTER site, Petersham, Massachusetts, United States - Inc-BW-C-19-M | ecosystem: Environmental > Terrestrial > Soil >... | reverse complement strand
AACGGCCTCCAGTGTGCAGTCGCTATACAGATGAGGCGCACGCGTGAAACGGCTTTGGCTTTTCTTCTTTCCTCTGCTTTTCGTGCCCAATTTCGGCTTTTCACACCAGACCGATTTTGGAGTGCTCGAAGTCTGCGATTGGCTGATCGTGCCTTTCATCGTTTTGCTGGTTATCGCTCCTTCCGCCAGGTATGAGCAACGGGTCGCAAGACTAAATCCGTTTTTGTGGGGCTTTCTCGTTTGGGCCTTATTATCGACGTTGTCCATTCACTTTCGATATCAGTATCTGGATGATGTTCCCATTCTTGTCGGATCTTGCCTGAAATTGGTCAAGCTCGTTCTCTTTGTAACGGCGGGCGTTCTAATTGCAAAAAAACTTTCGGAGCCGGGAGTGCGTGGCGAATGGATATGGTCACTCCTTGCGGCCATGGTCATGCTCAGCATGGGCTTGCTGGCAAGCAGCGGAGGTCCAGATGTTCAGCCAACGGATGCCCTCGAAGGATACAAGTCCTACAATGCCATCATCGTTTCAGTCGCGATCCTCTGCTCTTACATTGCAGGGCTGTGGGTAGACAATATTGGCAGTCGCAGGTGGAGACAATATGCGAGTGTCTCCATCGCGTTCGCGATATGTTCTGTATTGATATCGAGTTCGCTTTCGAGCCATGGGCGAGGTGGATGGCTCGCCTTCGCCGCAGGTTTTGGTTACATCTTCTGGAAAAGAACACAGACCCTCAAGACTCTGGCGATCATTTTCATAGTTGGCTTGGCGTCCGTGACCGCATACGAGACTCTTCCGAATTTTCAATCTCTTGTTGATTTGACGTTCTCGCCCCCTGATGACACATCACTACAGTCGGTGGATGATGGCGCGCGTTTCTCAACATGGGTCCACGAGGCACCAAAACTGATCGATGCGCCTGTCCTTGGCACGGGGTTTTACCATCGAGGAGGAACCTCGGGTCTGTGGGACTCGGGATCACATAACTTTTTCCTTCAAATGTTCTTAGAAACCGGCGTCGTCGGGGGAATCCTCATAATGTCGGTCTTTGCGTTTGCCTGGCGTCAGGCCGGGCTGACGGCCACGAATCGAAACAAGATCAGCGTTGCCACTCGCGCGGCCTTGATCACAACCATTGTCGGCGGCATGAGCGGCGAATACTTTTACGGTGGCGTTAGCGTCCTGGTACTCTTCGCCACTTTTGCGATTGCGGGGGCTCTTCCCACTGTGGAAGTTGTCTTCATGACTGACAAAATGCGCTCCCACGTCGTGCGATGGCGGCAGGTAGCCTCATGATGCCCCTGATCTCCGTTGTAATGCCGGTGTTCAATGCCACCGGCACACTTCCTCTGGCCCTGGCCTCTCTCCAGGCGCAAAGCTGTGACGCCTGGCAGTGCATCGTCGTGGACGATGGCTCAACGGATAATCCTAAGCACATCATTAGCGCAGTCGGCGACTCCAGAATCCAATATCATCGTCTCGACCGCAACCACGGCCGCGGCTATGCTCGCCAATATGCCCTGGAGATGGCGCAAGGTAAATACATCGCATTCCTTGACGCCGATGATTGGCTTTATCCAGACAAGTTTCAACATCAAGTGGATTTGCTCGAGGCTGAGCCAGACGTTGCCATGGTAAGCACCGGCATGGCTATATCGAACACGAACGATCAGTTAGTGGGAGTGCGATGCTCGCATGGGGGTGCGCGAGTTATGCGCCCTCCCATGAGACATCCGGGAATGCCCCCTTTGGCGTTTGCTCCCTCGATGATCATCGCTGATCTGGCCAAGCAAACTGGTTTTGACACTACATTTCCGATCGCCGAAGACGCTGACTTTCTTCTGCGGGCATTGCTGGGTAGACGATTCGCGGTTTTGCCCATGCCTTTGTATGTCTATCGGGAACAGGGTTCGACCACTCCAAGTAAAGTTAGTTCCGCTCTGGACTACTGTTGCCGGATGTTCCACAAACATGTTGACCAATATCCGTTGGATAGCGCGATTGAGATCGTCAAGGCCCGGGGAAAGCAGATAATCTATCGCTCGGCCGCGACCCTCGGGTTGTGGGATCACATGATTGCTCGCCGTTCTCGAATTCCAGACGATGCCGACTATCAGCAATATCAACACGCGTGGCAAACGATCTCTGCCATTGCGGCTGGGTATGCACTCGCGGTTTGACCATTCGGCTATCGCAAAATCTAACGGAAAACGCTTACAACTCCATGACCACTGCAGCAGTTCATCAGAGAATTGTGTCGCCGGCCGGGCAAACCCTGTTGCAGTTTGCCCCATGGCCTCATTTCGAGGGCGACGAAATCGAAGCCGTAACTTCTGTTCTACGATCGGGAAAAGTCAATTACTGGACTGGACAGGAAGGCCGGCTGTTCGAGGCTGAATTCGCCCAGTCGGTCGGCACAAAATATGCTATTTGCCTGGCCAATGGAACGGTTGCCCTGGAATTGGCATTGCAGGCTCTCGGATTCGGCCGCGCGCACGAGGTCATCACGACTTGCCGCACATTTATCGCTTCCGCCAGTTGCATCGTTATGCGCGGCGCCCGTCCAGTTTGCGTGGACGTTGACCTCGACAGCCAAAACATCACAGCAGAAACCATCCGGCGCGCGATCACTCCGAGAACCAAAGCCATCATCGCGGTGCATCTGGCTGGCTGGCCTTGTGACATGGACCCTATTCTCGAGTTGGCGGCCGAGTTCGGTCTATACGTAATCGAAGATTGTGCGCAAGCACAGGGCGCCATGTACAAAGGGCGACCGGTCGGATCCATGGGACACGCCGCGGCGTTCTCATTCTGCCAGGACAAGATTATGACGACGGCCGGCGAAGGAGGAATGCTTACGACCAACGATCCCGCCCTTTGGGAGCGCGCGTGGAGCTTCAAAGACCACGGAAAAAGCTACGACGCCGTTCACAACCGCGAGCACGGAGAAGGCTTTCGTTGGCTCCACGAATCGTTCGGCACAAACTGGCGAATGACAGAGGTCCAAGCGGCACTCGGACGAGTGGCGCTCACAAAAGTACCTCGGTGGATAGAGACCAGGCGTGGTCACGCGAACATAATGACCAAAACTCTTGCCGGCTTGCCCGGCCTGCGAATTCCAACAGTCCCGGAGAGCGTTCATCACGCGTATTACAAGTACTACGCGTTTGTGCGTCCCGAAATGCTGCGGGAGGGATGGGATCGCGATGCCATCATGCGGGCAATCAAAGCCGAAGGGGTACCCTGCTTCGTCGGAAGTTGCAGCGAGATCTACCTTGAAAAGGCGTTCGTGGCACGGCGCAAGCATCCGACTCTCCCGGTGGCCAGATTACTTGGCGAGAGCAGCCTGATGTTCTTGGTCCATCCCACACTGTCTGACGAACACATCGCGCTCACGTGCCGGGCAATCGAAGATGTAATCACGAAAGCAGTTAGACGCAACACCGTTTCGGCTCGCGGTTGCGCCGCGGCGCCAACAACTCATGCGTAAATCATTTTCCGGCTACTCCTATGTCAAAAGAATTCCATAACACCTCCTCTATGCTTGTCAGGCAGCGGTTTTGGGCGATCACATTGTTTCATTTTCTGCTGATTGCCAGTTCGCTCGCGCTCGCGTGGTTGCTGCGCTTCGACTTTCGAATTCCCTTCCCAACCCTGCTCATTAGTTGTGTCCCAGTATTGATCTTGTTCCGAATCGCCGCTTTGGCGCGCTTCAATCTTTTGCATGGATACTGGCGTCACAGTGGCGTGAGCGATGTTATTGACATCGGAAAAGCAGTCGCTCTCGGCAGCCTGGCGTTTTTCGTGACCACTCGTTATGTTTCTCGCAAGTATGAGTTCCCACTTTCGATTTACATACTCGAAGCGATTATTACGGCAGCAGGTTTAGCGGGGGCGCGCTTATGCGCTATGGCTCTTAAGAGCAAAACGCTCGCCGGCTCAGCCACGCGCGAGAGGCGTCCGGTGATCATCGCAGGCGCGGGAGAGGCCGCGAGCCTTCTAATACGCGAAATGTTGAAAACCGAATTCGTCCCGGTGGCATGTCTCGATGACGACGTTTTCAAGCATGGAGCAAAGATCCATGGCGTACCAGTCGTGGGCAAGATTGACAGCGCCGCGACGATAGTCAACACCTATGATGCGGAAGAGCTGTTCATCGCCATTCCTTCAGCCAACGGCGCCCAAATGCAGCGCATCAGCCGAATATGCGAGCAAGCCGGTATACGTTATCGAACAGTTCCGCACCTCCATGAGTTATTGATGGGCCGCGGGTCAATTTCACAATTGCGAGAAGTCAGCGTTGAGGACCTTCTGGGCCGCGATCCCGTTCAACTGGACCTGAGCCAGGTTCGCAACCAGATCGCCGGCAAGGTAGTGATGGTCACGGGTGCTGCGGGTTCGATCGGCTCTGAGCTTTGCCGCCAAGTTCTAGCCTATTCTCCCGCCAAGTTAATTGTGCTGGACCAGGCGGAAACGCCGATGTTCTATTTGCAATTGCAGCTCACGAAGCTGCCTGGCGGGGATCGGGTCGTCTACGCGGTGGCGGATGTTGCCAACACTTCACGCATGCGACGAATCATCGGTGAGGGAGCGGTGGAAATTATTTTCCACGCCGCGGCCTACAAGCACGTCCCACTCGTCGAACTCAACATTCGCGGTGCGCTCACCAACAATGTTCTCGCGGTTCCGCCTTTGTTGGACGTCGCCGAGGAATGCGGCTGTGAGGGGTTCGTCTTAATTTCATCTGACAAAGCGGTGCAACCAACGAGTTTCATGGGCGCCACGAAGAGGCTGGGTGAACTCATCCTGGCGGCCAGACCCAAAAAGCGCATGCGCTGCGTCTCGGTACGGTTTGGAAATGTGTTGGGTTCTCAGGGCAGCGTGATTCCGGTGTTCAAAGAGCAGATCGAAAAAGAGGGGCGCATCACCATCACACACCCGGAAATCACCAGATTCTTCATGACGATTCCTGAGGCTGTGTCCCTGGTTTTGCAGGCATTCACGGTCGGCGAGCACGGCGACATTTTGGTCCTGGACATGGGAAATCCTGTTCGCATCCTCGATCTGGCACATTCTTTGATTCGCCAGTGCGGGAAATCTCCGGCCGAGATAAAGATCGAATTCGTCGGCCTGCGCCCAGGAGAAAAGATGTACGAGGATCTGTTCTATCCGGGAGAAAGAAAATTCGGGACGACGAACCGTAAGGTAAAACGAACCCAGTCTGAGATCATTGCCTGGCCGGCTCTGTGCGCTCACCTGGAAGACCTGGTCTCGTTGACGAATTCAGGCACTGAAGTGTCAATCCGCGCCAAAATGAAGGAAATCATTCCTGAGTATTCCTACCAACCTGAGCTTGTACAAGTACCGAACGAAGCAGCCGAGAGTGTCTTGCCTGCAATGATGGATATTTCGAGAGCTTTCGCCGCAGGCGCGGGACAAGACTAACATCCACCAAGTGGCCTCCCGATCGCCATTCTGATCATCAGGGCGTTTCGTCGTCAACTCATCTCAGCAGCTCTGGCGGCGTTGCTTGATTCTTTTATTTCGCCCAGCGGCAACTCTACCGTCACTCGCGAGCCATGGGGTTGCAGATTCGCGAGCCTGATCTCACCGTCGTGCTCTTTGATGATTCCGTAACAAATGCTCAGTCCCAGCCCCGTGCCCTTGCCTACGGGTTTGGTCGTGTAAAACGGATCCAGTGCACGATTCAGGTCCTTGAATCCGGGCCCGGAATCCTCGACTTCGACAACGGCACGGTTTCCACGAGTAAATGCCCGCACCGTGATCCGCTTCGGACCTTCCATATTTTCCACGGCATCGATTGAATTGTTCACCAAGTTGAGCAGAATCTGCTTGAACTGGTCCTCATCCACGGCTACACGCGGCAGGTTGGATCGAATGTCCGAGAGAATCTCAAGCCCTCGGGTATGCGCATAATATTCCCGCAAGGTAAGCACGTCTTTGACCACTGGAGCCAGGTCAACCGACTGCCGGTCCATGGTACTTTGCCGCGAGAAGCGTAGCAGGTTTTCAACGATCTTCTTCATCCGCCGGCTCTCGTTGACCAGTTTGTCGAGTTTGTCGCGCGCAGGCCCCGCAGGCACATCGTCGCTGAGCAGATCGCCGTAGCCCATTACGGCGGTCAGCGGGTTGTTCAATTCGTGGGCGACCCCGGCCACAAGCTGCCCCAGTGCCGCCAGTTTCTCCGAGCGGATCAACTGGCTCTGCAACGATTTCAGCTCAAGAGCCACTGCCAGATCCGCCGCCAGAAGCTCGATTCGTGATAGCTCCGAGGCATTGACCGCCTCTACGTCCCGAGGATCATCTAACCCAATACAACCCAGATAGCCGCCGCGTGCGGAAACTAAGGGAATCAGGAGTTCATCTCCCGTATTCCAGTACGGATTCGGATCATAGCGTACGGAACTCTTTAAGGGATCGTACTTCGCGGCCTCGGACGCTGAGAGTAGAAACGAATTCTGTCCGATCTGGCGGCCGCGAGCGCAGAAGTCTTTAATGTCATCCGCGGTCCAACGGCGTGCCTTCTTCTCCAACTCAGCCAATGCAGCGGGAGCCAGTCCGCTCGCACCTGCCATCCGCAAACCATAACTTCCGCTATCCAGTTGGATAACCGCGAGACGGAAATTGCTCACGTCGGTAATGGCAGAAGCGATTTCGTTGCACAACAGGTCCACCGTCGCGCCACTCAGCAGTTGCGAGGTAATCGTCGAAAATCGTTCCAGTTGCTCATTCAATGCTCGTTGTTTACTCTGCATACTCGCGATGGACTCAGACTTGTCTTCGACGATCGCCAAAATCATGCCGAACGCCACAAACAGCTTGGGAGTATTCCATAAATCCGCTGGGACGATCAGATGGGGAGCAAAGCGATCCAGCAGCATTCCTACCGGAAACACCGCACCCCAGCAGAAAAACCCTCCCGCGGCAGTGAGAATGCCCGGGGAAGCGCGCCAGTAGTTCCGGCACAGAAAAACCCCAGGTAAAGCAAAGCCAAGCCCCAGCAGCGCGGTCAGACCTTCATCAAACGAGCCGCGCAACGCGGCACGGATGGCCCAAAGCGCAATTGCCGACCCAACAAGCGCCAGCGAAACAGCGTACCCAGAGAATTTCCGCACCCAAAAGAGAATGAGGATTCCACCCACGAAGCATGTCAGCAGGCAGAGGACGTAAGGCCATCGCGTGTGCACATCGTAACTGGCCAGAATCGTATAGGCTACCGAGGGGATACCGGTTACCAGAAGCATCAATCTTCGCTTGCTCTTGTCCTCAGCAACCGCTGAGACAGACACAACAAAGGCCACGGCGGCGGCTTGCAGCGAACCTAGGTCGATGGCGAGAAGATACGGGCTTACGTCTCCGGTAGCGGGCTCAAGCAACTGCGCCACGAAGTGCGTAAAGATGAGAAACCAAGCCACCATCCAAAGTTGCAGACGGGCGGAATGGCTGTGCCGTTTCAGCGCCAGGAAAATCCCGACCAGCACCGCCACCGTCACTACGGTAGGTATCTTCTCAAGGAGCGTCATAGGTATAAATAAGGAGACACCGACCCACAGTATGACAATTCGGCGAAAGAACCAAGCGATTCGGGATTACCAAAGTAACAAAGACATAAACCCTATCACTGATGCGTGCGCAACTTTCACAATCGTTGCGGGGTTTAGAGATGGTGGGTTACGAACATTGTCCGTTACAACTCTTGACCTTTCTTTACGGGATAGCTGCGCGAATTGATGTTTGAATAAGAAATAGACTTGGCAAACCGGTCGTGAACGCAGCAGGCTCAGCACGTCAGGGACAGTGCCTTGAATCCAACTCAACCGGTCCGGGTCACATCCAAGTCTCTGAAGGTTTATCGGAGAAGAAACTTGAAAAAGTTAAGCTTGATTGCCGTCCTCTTTTTATTCTGCCTTTCCGAACGCGCCGCGCACGCGCAACAGATCGATGCAGCTTTTGGCGTCGGCACGATCACATCGGGTTCAAGTACAACCACAAATGGCATCTTCTACCCCTCTCTGACCGGCGGTGCATATCCCAGCTTCAGTGGGGATTTCCTGCTCTTGCATCGCGTGGGAATTGAGGGGGACATTGCGTGGAGAGCGAGTCGGGGTCTTTATGGAGGCTTCCAGCCCTATCGTCCAATCCTTTACTCCTTTAATGCGATCTGGGCGCCAAAGCTTGCCAAACCGGTCACGGCTGAGTTGCTGGCTGGTATCGGCGGCGAGAATCTGAGGTTTTACACACCGTATCTTAACTGTGGCTACATCGGATGTAGCCCGTACCTTAGCAGCAATCACTTCTTGGGGGACTTTGGGGGTGGCATTCGCGCCTACTTCTGGCGAGACGCCTTTATTCGCCCGGAAGTACGTCTTTACCTGATCAACAACAACATTGAATTCAGCCACAACTATGCGACTCGGTATAGCATCTCGCTCGGCTACAGCTTCGGCGGACGGTAGTCGCTTCTTCGCATGACAAGGATTAGGAGGTGTTGTGGAAGGCTGAGTTTCAAGCCTGCTCAGCCGTGATCTTCCTCCTATTCAGATATGATTCTTGCCTATGACATGGGCAAAGGCTCTCCTCTTCGTGGCGATGACTGCTTCGTGTTTCGCGCAAGATCCGACGAACGACCTGTACAAGCTAACGCACCAGCAGTCCAACTCTAGTCAGTAGCTCCACCCCGAAGTCATGCCAGAAAATCACGACATCGAAGCGGCCCTGAAATATCACAACGCCACGAAGCACTCCTACGCCAGTGTCCGCGCCAATCCACATTTCCTGGACTTCGCTAACCAGCCTTTGCCCTTCAAGATCTATCCCACGCTGGAGCCGTCGCGCTTGCCGAATGAGGTGGGTCAAACTGGAGTAGCCGCACTCTCGGCCATCGCCGAGAGCGTTCCTGCCCAGACCAACGCATCGCCGGATTTAAAAGCGATCACTCAACTGCTCTATCTTTCTGCTGGCATAACCCGGCAGAGGAAGTATTCGGGCGGTGAAATATATTTCCGGGCAGCAGCTTGTACCGGGGCGCTCTACGAGGTCGAGCTTTATCTGGTTTGCGCCGAACTCAGCGATCTTCGGGCTGGCGTTTATCACTTCGCCCCTGCCGAATTCGGCCTGCGCAAATTGCGGGCCGGAGACTGTCGCAGCCTGCTGGTCGAAGCTACGGGGAGTGAACCCGCTATCGCTCATGCACCGTTGATCATCGTCTGCACTTGCACTTATTGGCGCAATGCCTGGAAATATCAGGATCGCACTTATCGCCATTTTGGCTGGGACAACGGCACTCTGCTCGCCAACCTATTGGCTGTCGCTACCGCACTGGGCTTGCCCGCCAAGGTCGTGTGCGGCTTTACCGACGATACGGTGAACGGCCTGCTGGATGTCAATTCCCAGCGCGAAGTAGCTTTTTCCTTGGTTGTCCTCGGCCACGGCTCCGCGATTCCGACGCAACCTTCGGCGGAAACTTCTCCTCTCGGCCTCGAGACTGTTCCACTCTCGCGGCACGAGGTTGACTATCCACCGATGCGAGAAATACATGGCGCCTCTTCGCTGCGTTCGAGCGAGGAAGTTGCGGCGTGGCGCGGTCACACTCCGCCTAGCAGTTTTCCACCGCCAACTGCGCCGGCCTTTCAGCTGCAGCCTTTATCTGACGATGAAATGCCTCGCGATCCTATCGAGCAGGTCATCCTGCGTCGCGGTTCTTCCCGCAAGTTCGCCCGCACATCGATTACCATGCCGCAGCTCTCGACAATACTGGATCGAGCTACGCGCGGTGTGCCTGCCGACTTTCTTGATCCAACGGGAACTCAACTCAACCATTTGTATCTGATTGTCCACGCCGTGGAGGGCCTCGAAGCCGGAGCCTACTTCTTCGACCGCGACCGTAGGGAGCTCGAATGCCTGAAGCACGGAAATTTCCGGGACGTTGCCGGCTATCTCGGACTGGAGCAACAATTGCCTGCCGACGCTGCCGTGGACATCTTTTTTCTGGCGGACCTGCGGCCGATTTTGCAGCGTTTTGGCAATCGCGGGTATCGCGCTGTGCAGCTTGAGGCCGGCATCCTGGGTGGCAAGTGCTATCTCGCGGCTTACGCTCAACGTCTAGGCGCTACTGGTTTGACCTTTTACGATGACGACGCGACCCGCTTCTTCAGCCCCCACGCCGAGGGCAAGAGCGCAATTTTTCTGGTAGCCCTTGGTCATAGCGTTAAACGCCAATCCTAGCTAGCCGCACAAGATTCTCTGTTCATTTTGCATTGCGTAAAGCACAGCTCATCGCGGATTGCGGCCTGGCACGCAGAGCGTCGTGGATGGTTTTCGTAGCTTGCTCAAGTTCATCGCCCACCAACTCCAGGCGCGGCGGACGCACGCGTGCATTCCCAATTCCAACTTCCGCCTGCACCAGCTTGATAAGTTGAACGAAGTTCGGTTTGGTATCCATGCGAAGCAACGGTAGGAACCAGCGATACAAGTTAAATGCTTTGTCACGGTCTCCGTTCATGCCAAAGTTGAAGAGGTCGACGGATTCGTGCGGTAGTGCGTTGGCTAACCCGGCGATCCAACCAGTCGCTCCGACCCCAATGGCTTCGAGCACCGCGTCATCCACCCCAACAAATATTTCCAGACGACGGTCGAGCAACGCGCCGATCGCGGATATCCGCCTGATGTCAGCGCTCGATTCCTTTACCGCCTCGAAATTGTCGTGCTCCGACGCCAACTCTCGAATCTGCTCAGGGAGAAAGTCCGTGCCGTAAGCAACCGGGTTGTTGTACAGCATGCAGGAAAGCGGCGTGGCCTCGAAAACCGCGGCGACGTGAGTCTTCATTTCGCGCCAGTTGCCCTGATAAACGTATGGTGGCAAGACCATGAGAGCATCGCAGCCTAAATCTGCTGCTGCCTTTGCGATCCTGATGGCTTCGGAAGTCGTCAGCGCCGAGACGGAGGCCACGACTGGACTTCGGCCGTGCACAGCGAGGACGCAGGTACGCAAAACCTGCAACTTTTCTTCGAAAGATAAGGTTGCGCCCTCGCCCAGCGAACCCAGCACAACGATGCCCGCGCAGCCATTCTCCAGCAACCACCGGCAATGTCCTGCCATGAAGTCGTGGTCGATATGGAGATCTTCGGTAAAGCTGGTTGTGATGGCGGGCATCACTCCCTTCCAGTTCATCAGCGCCCTCCTGCTGCTCCGCAGAGTTCTCGGCCGCCATGGCTTTGCACGGCGGCCACTACTGTTAACGTGAGTTCAATCGGCATGCGCGGGCTCCTTAGCCGCTCGCGACGGCAAATACGGCTCGATGGCGATTTCCGGTATGGTTCCCGTGATTTGATCGACAAGGATTCGCGCGGTCGCAAGAGAGGTTGTAATACCGAGTCCCTCATGTCCGGTCGCAAGGAACAAGGACTCATCGCCCGGCCACGGCCCGATTAAAGGAAGCTTGTCAGTAGTGGCGGCGCGGAATCCGGTCCGTGCGAGTAGCGTCGACATCTGCGCCAGACCCGGCATGTATTCGTGCGCACGCTGCAGCATGCGCGCCAGTATTTCATTGTCCACTTCTCGGTGCTCCGCACCGTATTGTCGCGAAGATCCGATCAGAATCTGACCGGTGCGGCGAGGTTGGACGTTGAAGGCAACCGAGTCACTGCTAATCGAGTGTGCGCTCTTCAAGTACCCGAGTTCCACCAACTGATGCCGCAGAAATTCAGGATAGCGGTCGGTGATGA
>Ga0210403_10004667_pt1 | contig 11748 bp, 10 predicted proteins | sample IncBWC19MmetaG_FD_150863 | JGI IMG/M metagenome (GOLD analysis project Ga0210403, IMG submission 150863) | Forest soil microbial communities from Barre Woods Harvard Forest LTER site, Petersham, Massachusetts, United States - Inc-BW-C-19-M | ecosystem: Environmental > Terrestrial > Soil >... | reverse complement strand
GATTCGCATCCGGTTCGGCGGGCTTTCATGCGAATGTTGGAAATCGAAGGACGACTAGCGAATACCGATCCTAGTGGAGCTTCGGATTTGACATTTCGCTTCCCGAGTTCGCAGCCAGGCGGGCAGCGAATGTCAAAACCGCTCCACTAGGAAGGGCCTGCTCGATCAAATGAGTTCTCGACGTCATCGACGCTTAGCCATTTTGCCTTACGCCGTGATCTCGTCTTCGCGGACACAACAACCGTTGAGGCGGATCATAGGGTACGTCGCGGATTGCTTGTTCAGCCATACGGTATCTTCCAGGCTTGATACCGCCGACGCTCACGACCGTAGTCCGGTGAGCTATGGTCATCAGCTTGAGCGCCTTTTCTACACGGCCCTGTCACGGAGCACGTGGTTCCCGTAGGCCCGTTGATAAATTTGGCGGCCACATCGAAAAACATTACACGACCCAGGCAGGTGAAGCTCCAAGAAGTTCACGGCAGGTCGGCAAACGTTGGAATTCAAACGCGAAACCTGCGGGCATAAAATTCGCTAACAGGCGCATGATCAGAGGGAGGGCCCATGTCCAAAATTGTTGATGAAGTTGTCGCGGCCAACAAGAAATATGCGTCGGGTTTCGGCGCTAAAAGGGTCCTGGCGCTGCCACCTGCGCGTGGATTTGCGATCCTCACCTGCATGGATGCCCGCCTGGACCCCGCGAAATATGCAGGCCTTGCCGAAGGTGACGCCCATGTGATTCGCAACGCCGGCGGACGCGCCACGGACGACGCCATCCGATCCCTGGTGATTTCGCACAAGCTGCTCGGTACCCGCGAATGGTTTGTAATCCATCACACCAATTGCGGGATGGAGCTTTTCACCGACGGTGTCATGGGCGATTTACTTGATGACAATCTGGAAACGGCGAATTTTGACGGCAAGCTTTGGTCGAATCCAACGCACGGTAACGGAGCCAGTGCCGGTCGATTCATAAAATGGCATACAATCACGGATCAGCCGTCTAGCGTGACGGATGACGTGCGGCATTCGCGAGCATCCGCTCGTTTCCGGCAAAATTCCGATTTACGGTTACGTCTACGATGTTCACTCCGGCAGTCTCGTCGAGGTAAGGGAGGCGACCGCGGCTGGCCGCTCCCGGTGAGTAGCGCGTAGCGGGGCCTGTGCATAGCAGGCGCGCCCCGGCGCGAATCTTCTTTGCTCCATCCCGGTATTGGCCGTCCGCTCGGCCGGGCGCATCAGTCGTCGCGCGCTTGGCGGGCCGAAAGGTGCGTGCCTGAAAACGGGACAAAATGATTCGGTTCGGAAATGTCGCTCAAATCCATGGCGACAATGTCTGAGTCGCTATCGGAAAAACATGTCCATCTGCAGCTCAGGCTGATAGACGTGAAATGTGACGGCGAGCTCGTTCGTATCGTTGCCTACGATGTGGGCCTCTTCGCGATCGACCTCCAGAAAGGCATCGCCCGCGGCGTGATAGAGTCTTTTGCCACTCCTTACCTCGAAGACACGGCCTTGCAGAACCCACGCCCAACCCCTTGACCCATGATTGTGCTTAGGCGTTCTCGTTCCTGGATGCCAAACAATCTCCACTGCTTCAATACCGTTGCCTCGGTGACGAATGATCCGATCGTACCCTCCAAGCGTTAATGCCATTGGGTGCTCCGCTCTGCTTGACTGACACTTCTTTGCCGGCTGACTGAAGCGCTTGCTGCGGTCGTTCGGATGTCCCTGGCGCCGGAAGGTGGAGTCCTGGCGATAAGATCGGCAAGGTCGCCACACTGGACACGGATGTCGGGTATGGCGATGCATTTCCAGAAAGCGGCGCGCGTCAGCGGCCCGATGGCGCGCACGCGATTGGATCGTCGTGACGAGGCGTCAATCAGGGAATATTCTTGGTCGATATCGAGACCAATGCTCAGTGGGTCGGGTCGTGCTGCGCCCCGCGCTAGCAAGGAGCGGATGAGAGGATTAGTCGATTGACGAGGATCATGTATGGGTCCGGTACAATCGACCAGTCGGGCAAAATTACAGGTTTCGATCTCGTTCTGACCGCGGCGAACTATTCTGATGGTGATGGCATCTTTCCTTTGTTCGGCATCGACAATGCGCCCGGCGATGATCTCAAGCCGCCCTGCAGCACGAAGGCTGGAGAGTTGCGTCTGAACTTCGGGCGCCAATCGGTGACGGTGCACATCCCAATAGGCGCGGGCATGTCGAACAAAGCGCTGTCTCTGAGCCAAGGACATCGACCGCCATAGGCGCTGGGTATGAGGGCGAAGCGCATCGATTGCGGAGCGCCAATCGCCACCCTCGTTCACGACGTTTGCGCAGAACTGACGGACCCATGAACTCAGCTTGGAAAGCTCAGCGCCAAACGGAACGTCGTTCGCAGGGACCACAATCGGCTTCACGTTTCTATGTACCTGTGACAAGAGCCCCCGGGGGGACAGCGCCGTGATCTTCCCACGGTGACCCTGCCGATCAAGCGAGAGGGCCATATCCACCATCGTCAGCCCGGTGCCAACAAGTAAGACCGGCAGATCGGCAGAAAGATTTTTGAGTGCGTCTCCGGCCCATGGCCCGACGGCCGGTATTCCATTCAAGACCGGCCTGCCGTCATTCCCGATCGCGAGAATTGCAATGTCGGCAACGACGATGCCGCCGGCTTCGAGCGCAAGGACAACTGAATTGCCAGTCTCGACAAGATCGACACATCGCTCCCGGACATGGCGCATGCCGCCCGCGGCGGTAAGCTCCCGCGCGATATCCGCGATATAGGCCCCGTACATCGAGCGCGGAATGAAACATAACGGTGTCGGGCGGGCGGCGCATGGTCCCTTGGTTTGGAGCCATTGAAACAAATGATCCGGTTGATCCGCAAAGGCACTCATGTTGGCGGCGCGCACATTGAGCAGGTGCCCAGGATCGTCCGTGCTGTAAGCGAGGCCGCGACCGATCTCTTCCGCAGGCTCAATCACAATGATTTCGGCCGAGCCTACGGGTAAGCCGCGGGCCAAATGCAGCGCAGTCAGAGCTCCACGGCACCGCCGCCGATGATGGCAATACGCATCCGTGCGCCCCTTGCCAGACTTGCCGAACAACCGCACGCGACAATAGTGATATAGTGTACTGAGATTGTCAACTATTAGCGGAATGGTGGCGACCGTGGTGTCCATGCCCGTGTAGGAGCGCCGTCGCCGCGGCATTAATGCTCTATGGAGTCAGGGTGATATTGTACCTTGTCGCGCTGATTGCTTGTGCGCTTTGTCAATCGCCTATATGAATAGCGAACTCACAGATCGAGTCGCGCGACGTGTTGACCGCAAAGGGAAAGTACTGCCTGAAGGCCCTCGTATGCCTTGCGGCCCTTGAGCCGGGGGCGAGCATGCAGGGAATCGAAATTGCCGAAAGGTACAACATCCCGAAAAAGTTCCTTGATGCAATCTTGGGTGACCTCCGGCGTGCTGGCTTCGTCTTCAGCAAGAAGGGGCCCGGAGGCGGCTACATGCTGGCTCGAGCCCCGAGCAAGATACGAATCGGTCACATCATTCGCATGATCGACGGGCCGCTGGCGCCGCTGGCTTGTGCAAGCCGGACCGCTTTCAAGCCATGTCGAGACTGCACGGATGTAAAGACATGCACAATCCGTCTCATGATGAGTAGGGTTCGCGACGCCATGTCCGACATCCTGGACAACGTGAGCGTTGCCGATCTCGTTGCGGCGCATGGCGGGTCCGCCAAGGTGTCCCATCTGACCAATGTTGCCAGGCCACCAGTCTCGCAGAGACGGCGAGACAAAACCGCGTAGGGCCCAATCAAAGACATCCCAGGATTTTAGAGAGGACAACGCCTGGCCAGCGTGCCGACACTTTGCCAGTTGGTCGCACGGACTGAGGTAGTCCAGCACTGTAGACAGCCACTATGCGTCAGCATCGGACGCGGATTTCAAGGCTTCACTGGCTCAATCCTGCCCGCTCCGACCGTTCTTTCGCTATAGACGTCCGTCAGATCATTCCGCGACGGCAATCGGCTGCGTTGCGCGCCTGCCGGATGGGCTCTTGAAGACAAGAAGCAGCGGGATCACAGCGAGCGTCGCGATCATCAAGAGCTTGTAGTCGTCGATGTAGGCGATGATCTGCGCCTGACGCGTCACCATGGCGTCGAGTGCGGCGCGGCCGGCGGCGGTCATCGGATTCCAAAAGTGCGCCACGGCGGGGTCCTCGAAGGCGCGGTTCACCGCCGTGACCTGCGCCGCGATGGCGGCATGATTGACCTGGGTATTGTGCGTCAGCAGAGCGCTCACGATCGAGATGCCGGCGCTGGACCCGATATTGCGCGACAGATTGTAGAAGCTCGCGCCCTCGGTTCGGTGCTCGGGGGCCAGCGTAGACAGAGTGACGGCGCTCAAGGGAACGAAGAGGAAGCCCAGCCCGGCGCCCTGAATGAGGCCAATGCCGACAAACGTTTCCGGCGAGACATCCGGCGTCCACCCAGTCATCACATAGAACGACCACGCCGTGACGGCGAGGCCCGCGCCGAGCAGCACACGGGTATCGACCCGTCCCACCAATCGTCCGACAACCAGCATGGAGACCATCGTGCCAACGCCGCGCGGCCCCATGACCATCCCCGCGGTCGAGACCGGGTAGTCCATGAGCCCTTGCAGAAACGAGGGCTGCAGCGCCATCGAGGCGTAGAGGGTGAGGCCGACCACGGCCATGAACACAGTGCCGGTCGCAAAGTTGCGATCGCGGAACAGCGCCGGTCGCACGAAGGGCCGGTCGGCCGTGAACGTGTGGACGAGGAAAAGGTAGAGCGCGGCGCCCGCGACAATCGCCTCGATGACGATCTCGCCTGAGCTGAACCAATCCTTGATTTCACCGCGGTCGAGCATGAGTTGCAGCGCGCCCACCGCGAGGCTCAGCGTACCGAAGCCGAACCAGTCAAGCTTACCGCCGGTGTCTCGCTTGGAATCGGGCAGGAAGACCATCATGCCGATCAGCGCCACGATGCCGATCGGCAGATTGATGTAAAAGACGTAGCGCCATGTGTAGTGCTCGGTCAGCCAGCCGCCGATGACCGGGCCGAGCACCGGCCCGACCATGACGCCCACGCCGAACAGCGCCATGGCAAAGCCCTGGCGCTCGCGCGGGTAGGCGTCGAGCAGGACGGTCTGTGAGAGCGGCACCAGGGCCGCGCCGAAGGCGCCTTGCATGACGCGGAACAGGACAATCTGCGTCAATGTCTGCGCCATGCCGCACAGCATCGACGTGACGGTGAAGCCCGTAATGGCCACGAGGAAGAGGCGCTTGAGCCCGAAACGCGCAGCGAGAAAGCCGGTCGGCGGCGTCATGATCGCGGCCGCGACGATATAGGAGGTCAGCACCCAGTCGATCTCGTCCTGGCTCGCGGAGACGCTGCCTTGCATGTAAGGCAGCGCGACGTTCGCGATCGTCGTATCCAGGGCCTGCATGAGGGTGGCGAGGATCACGCAGGCGGTCACCGCCGCGCGGTTACTGAACTCGGCCGTGGGTTCGTTCGGGGTCACCGCACCGCCTTGCCGAACCAGCCCGTGAGGAAGTGCGGCAGGCCGCGGGCGTGGCCGGTGTCGACCTCGACCTCGACGCTCATTCCGGCGCGCAACGGCGGCCGGCTCTTGTCGCTCGTGTCGATGCGGACGCGCATGGGCATCCGCTGGACGACTTTCACCCAGTTGCCGCTGGTGTTTTGTGCCGGCAACAGCGAAAACTCCTGCGCACCGGCCGGACTCACGCTTTCGACGCTGCCGTGCCATTGCAGGTCAGGATAGGTGTCGACTGTCACCGTGGCCGGCTGCCCGGGACGCACGTAGGTGAGCTCGGTCTCCTTCGGCGTGGCATCGACCCAGACGTGATCGACGTCCACCAGATAAAAGGCAGTCGCCGAAGCGGCGAGATATTTTCCTGGCGCGATCGCAGGGACGTTGGTCACGAGGCCGGCGAACGGTGCCTTGACAATGGTATGATCGAGCTGGCGCTCCGCCTCCTCGACCTGCGCCTTCGCCTGCAGATATTGCGGATGCTCCGTCGCGGCGATCTCCGGATCACCGCCGAGCCGGGCGAGCTGCACCTGCGACTGCTGGCGCAGCGATTCGAGCTTGCTCTTGTTGGTGGCGAGCGCGGACTGCGCCTGGTCGTATATCGCCTGCGGAACGGTGCCGCTGCGCAGGAGCGTAACGTCGCGATCGTAGTTGATCTGATCCAGATTGACCTGCGCCTGCTCGGCGGCGACATCGCTGAGCATGCGCTTGTAATCCTGCTTCATCGCCTCGATCGACAGCGCCGTCTGCGCCATATTGGCTTTCGCGTTGTCGAGCGCGATCTGCAACTGGCGCGGGTCGAGCCGATAAAGGATCTGGCCGGCCTCGACGCGCTGGTTGTCGGTGACGGCGACCTCCTTCACGATTCCGGACACGTCCGTGGCGATGCCGACCTTGTCGGCCTGGACGTAGGCATCGTCCGTCGACATCATCCTGCCGCCGGTGACGTACAGATAGCCCGCAACAATAAGCGCGAGCGGCAGGAGCGCGAACAACACCCAGCGCACACGGTCGCGGCGCCGCACGCGTACCCTGGGGGCAGCGGCGGTCGCTTTGCGCGAGCGCGGTTCGACCGGAGCGATCTGCGGGGCTCGCGCGGTCTCCCCCGCTTCCCCGCGTTCGACAGGAGGGACCGGAGCGATCTGCGGATTTCGCGTGGTCTCCTGCGCTTCGCCCCGTTCGCTTGGGACGACCTTGCGGAGCGGTTCAGGCATAGCGGCGCTCTCCCGCAACCGGGCCGGCATGGCGCTGCTGGATCAGCCGCCGCAGGTTTTCCTTTACTATCGCAAGCTGCGAAACCATTTTCGCGATGCTCTCGGGGTCGATGCCGGCAAGCGTGCTGGTCATGGTCTCCTCGCCGAGCTCGGCGAGCCGCTTGAGCAGCGGGCGCGCCGCCGGCGTCAGAAACAGGCGTTTCGCCCGACGGTCGCCGGGATCGGGCCGGCGCTCGATCAGGCCGCTGTCGCTGAGCTTGTCGAGCAGGCGGGTGAGCGTAATCGGCTGCAGATCGAGCATGTCGGCGAGTTCGGTCTGGTTCAGGCCCTCGGAACGCTCCATCCGTACCAGCACGGCCCATTGCGCCCGGGTGATGCCGAACTGCGCCGCCTTGTAGTCGGCATAGGTCCGCAGCAGACGCGCTACATCGTTGAGAATGAAGCCGAATTCGCGATTGATGGGGTACTTGCGCATGCGCGGCCTACTGTAGGAAATGAACGGGGTTTACTTGCAGCGCGTAATATAAGGCAGCTTATCAAATGTCGATCAGCGATTTCCGCAGAGCAGCGTTGCGGGGTCGCTTCGCGGGGCCATCGCGCCCCGGCCGAACGAAGTCGCGCCCGTTGACCGGTTGCCCGAAGCGATTTTTGCGCGCGGTTGGGGGGAGCGCCGCGTCCTCAAGCCCGGACGCTCTCGGCTTCAGCGTCTCGCCGCGCCACAGGCCGATGGGGACCGCCGGAGGCCTACGGCCCTGCCGCGGAATGACATCCCGCTTGCGCGGGAAAGAGCGGATCTGACGTCACCCCGGTGTAGGCTCACCAAGTGAAAAACGAACCGCGCCAGGAAGAGAAGCCCCGCGGCCGCCAGTAACGGGCCTCGAACTCCGGACCGCGCCGTCGATTCTTGATGCCTCCCTGGGGCTCACCGCTCAGGAGCACCACGAAGTCAGTGCCCTGGCCTGTCTCCCGGCTCAGCGCCTCGTCTGAGACGATCAGCGAAGACCGCGGCGACACTAGCTCCGCGATACGATCGCGTGTGTCCTCGGGAATGACGATCCGGTCGAGCGCTGCCTTCGCGGCGCCGAGATCGGTCGGGATCGCCTCGTTGTCTTCATCGAGGCCTAAGCGCGTGGCGTCGCGCGGCTCGGGCATGCTGTCGTCCTGATGGCTGCCGTGCAGCGAGATCACGCTCCATCGTATGTCGCTGACACCTTCGGTGCGCTCGGCGGCGGTGAACACATGCGTGCCGATGGGGCGATCAGGATCCTGGATGGTGATCGGAACGTCAAGGATGGACTGAGAGCCTTGGCGGACATAGAGATGCTGGGTCTTGCGGCTGATGAAGACCGACATCGGCCCCTGGTTGCGCGCCGTTTTGCGCGCCGCCTCGGCCGCAACAACGCGCGCACTTTCGGCCGCGACTGCGGCATCGCGGGCGCGTGCCACGGCATCGAATTTCGGTTGCAACTCGGCTCTGGCGGTGGCCAGCCGCTCGGCGAGTTCTGCGACCTTCGCGGCCGCCTTCGTCTTGGCGTCTTCGGCCTGCTCCTTTGCCTCGTCCGACATTGCGGAAGCGGCCGCACGTTCGGCGGCCGCCAACTGCGCCTCGGCTCGGAGCTTCAAATTTTCCGCCGTGCGCACCGGCGTCATGGCCTGCGCGGCTTCGCGGCCGGCGGCAACGGCAGCGAGCCTCGCTTGATCGGCCTTTGCAGCCGCCTGCTCAGCTTCCGCCGTCCGGGCGGCGGCCATGGCGGCGGCATCCGCCTTCGGCTGGAACAACGCCGGATGGGCGATCGCGACGGGCGCCACGTCGCCGGGTGACACAATCACCCGCATGCCCACCCTGGTTATCTCAAACAAGCGCTCCGCAAAGTCGTAGGGCATCCGGATGCAGCCATGCGACGCCGGATGTGCGGGCACAATGCCACCATGAAGCGCAATGCCCGACCACGTAAGGCGCTGCATGTGCGGCATGAAGGCGTCGTCATAGAGGTTGGAGTAGTGCTCGGCTTGTTTCTGGATGACGCTGAACACACCCGCGGGCGTCTCGCGTCCCTTCTGGCCGCTGGAGACCGGCCCGCGCAGGATCCAGCCGTCGGCGTCGTACACGGTGATCTGCTGGCTGCGCAGCGAGACGACGGCCATGAGCGGCTCGCCGGCGTCGCGCGTCTCGATCGAGGCTACCTGCCGCTGACCCCGCACCTTTGCGGCAGCGGCAGGATCGCCGGCGCCTATCGCCAGTGCCAAGGTGGCCGTGACGACACACAGAGGTCGCCACCAGATCCGCGATTGGTTGCCTGCGCGCCTTGCGCGCGGCGAGAGTGCCCCCATCGCACGTCCCCCTTCCCCTCCGGCCGACCCCGACGGCAAGCTCCACCCCCCACTCCATTTCGTGCGAATAGGCCGAAACTTTGATCGTCCCACCACGAATCGGGCGAATTGTGCGCGACGCCGTGGCAAAATGCCATGCTTGGGTTGCTTCAGGCCGATCCGCGGGCCGGCCCACGGGCGAGGCCGCGGCGCAGGCCGAATCCGGTCGATCGCCGGCTGGGGCGGCGGCCGGCGCCTGAGCCACACCGCGAGCGGCCATCAATCGGCGCCAGCGCGGCAGCCGACGTTCGCAGGCGCGTCGCGCATGCAAAGTAGTACGCAGCAGACGGACACTGCGCCTCAGCGCAGCTTCCGCGTGAGTGCGGTCTTCTCGCCTAGCGTATCGCGCGCGTAGAGCAGGCGTGCTGGCGTTGCCTGACGGCGTATTCGGTGATTACTGGACCAGCGCCCGAATAGTCTTCCATGACCGACCGCATCACCATCCGCCGGCCCGACGACTGGCACTTGCACGTCCGCGACGGGGAAATGCTCCGGGCGGTGCTGCCGTACACGGCGAAAGTCTTCGGCCGCGCCATCCTGATGCCGAACCTCGTGCCGCCGGTGCGCAGCACGCGCGACGCGATCGCCTATCGAGAGCGGGTCACCGCGGCGCTGCCGGAAGGGTCGCGCTTCCAACCCCTGATGACGTGCTATCTCACCGATGACACCGATGCCGATGATCTCGAGCGCGGCTTCCGTGACGGCGTGCTGGCTGGCGCGAAGCTTTACCCAGCAAATGCGACGACCAATTCGGCGGCCGGTGTCACCGACTACCGCAAGATCGTCGGCGTGCTGGAGCGCATGGAAAAGATCGGCATGCCGTTCCTGATGCACGGCGAAGAGGTTTCAGCCGAGATCGACATTTTCGACCGCGAAGCGGCCTTCATCGACCGGCGGCTGTCGAAATGGATCAGGCAGTTCCCGGGCCTGCGCATGGTGCTCGAGCATCTCTCCTCGAAGGAGGGAGTCGATTTCGTCGCCAGCGCCGCGCCGCAGGTCGGCGGCACCATCACGCCCTACCACCTGACCCTGACGCGGACCGACTGGCTTGGCGGCGGCTTGAAGCCGATGATGTATGCGATGCCGGTCATCAAGGCCGCGAAGGACCGCGCCGCGCTGCGTCAGGCCGCGACCTCGGGCGCGGCCGCATTCTTTCTCGGCACTGACTCGGCGCCGCACCCGCTGGCGCGCAAAGTTGCCGCCAACGGCGCGCCCGGCATCTTCAATGCGCCGGTCGCGCTCGCGACGTATGCCAAGGTGTTCGAGGAGGAGGGCGCGCTCGACAAGCTCGAAGCCTTTGCTTCGCTCAACGGACCCAAGCATTATCGGCTGCCGCCGAACGAGGATACCATCACGCTGGAAAAATCGGCCTGGACGGGGCCGGTCGAAGTCGCCGTAAGCGGCCCGGACGAGCGCGTGCTGGTCTATCGCGGCGGCGAGACCATCGAGTGGAAGGTGGTGGCCGACTGACTTCCGTCCTCCGGTGCACGGAGGGGAGATAGGTCACCGCGCAAGCGCTTGCGGTGAACAGGTTGCCGCGCCACGTGCAAGGGGAACTCAAGAGAGGATCGATGACCGGTTTTCCCGACAAAAAGGTGATTGCCGAGCTGACGGCGAAAATGCTCATCGAGGTGGAGGCGGTTCGCTTCATGAGCGACAAGCCGTTCATCTTCACCTCCGGGTGGGCTAGCCCGGTCTACACCGATTGCCGCCGCCTCATCTCGTTCCCGCGCGTGCGGCGTACGCTCATCGATTTCGGCGTCGCGACGGTCGAGCGCGAGGTCGGCTTCGAGCAGTTCGACACGGTCGCCGGCGGGGAGACGGCCGGCATTCCCTTCGCCGCCTGGATGGCGGACCGCCTGATGCTGCCGATGCAGTACGTGCGCAAGAAGCCGAAGGGGTTCGGGCGCAACGCGCAGATCGAAGGCCACATCGAGCCGGGCGACCGCGTGCTCCTGGTCGAGGACATGACCACGGACGGCCGCAGCAAGGTCAATTTCTGCCAGGCGCTGCGCGAGGCCGGCGCCACGGTCGAGCATTGTTTCGTGTTCTTCTTCTACGACATTTTCCCCGAGGGCAAAAAGATCCTGAGCGATCTCGGCGTGACACTGCATGCGCTCGCCACCTGGTGGGACGTGCTGGAGGTGGCCAAGGAGAGCGGCCGGTTCGAAAAGGCGAAGCTTCGGGAAGTGGAAAAGTTCATGAAAGATCCGGCCGCCTGGTCGAAGGCGCATGGCGGCGTCGCGCAGGCAGCGGAGTGAAGGTACTCGCCATGCCGGGGCGGGCGCGGGCCGACATTTTTGCGGCAGCGGCGCCAAGCGGTGCCGCTGCCGCCAAAGCGGGAATGCGTGTCCCTGAGGCCGGCGCATGAGCGAATTCGATGCCGATGTGATTGTTGTCGGCGCCGGCAACGCCGCATTCTGCGCCGCGCTTGCGGCGCAGGAGCAGGGCGCCCGCGTGCTCATGCTCGAAGCGGCGCCGGAAGAAGAATCCGGCGGCAACAGCCGCTTCACTGCCGGTGCGATCCGCGTGGTCTATGACGGCGTCGACGACATCAAGACGCTCGTGCCGGATCTCACGGCG
>Ga0210403_10004665_pt1 | contig 11750 bp, 9 predicted proteins | sample IncBWC19MmetaG_FD_150863 | JGI IMG/M metagenome (GOLD analysis project Ga0210403, IMG submission 150863) | Forest soil microbial communities from Barre Woods Harvard Forest LTER site, Petersham, Massachusetts, United States - Inc-BW-C-19-M | ecosystem: Environmental > Terrestrial > Soil >... | reverse complement strand
ACGTAATCGGCGAGCTTGAGCGCTGCCGTCGTAGCAATCACCGAGTTGCAGCCATGGGCAATATTGCCGAACGGGCCGCCATGGATGAAGGCCGGGTTGTTCTCGAGCGTCTGCACCAAATTCGGGGCGAGCGCATCCTTGAGCAGTGCCGTCATCGAGCCGGCGGCCTTCAGCTCCGCCGCGCGCACCGCTTTGCGCTCGCGGGTCTGGCCGACGATGATATTGGCGAGGCGCCGCCGCAGATCCTGTAGGTCGGTGGCGAGACAAAAGATCGCCATGACTTCCGAGGCCGGGACGATGTCGAACCCGTCCTCACGCGGAAACCCGTTGGCAACGCCCCCGAGCGAGGAGACGATCGAACGCAGGGCGCGGTCGTTCATGTCGAGGGTGCGGCGCCAGCTGATCCGGCGTGGATCGATGCGCGGCTCGAGGCCGTAATAAACGTGATTGTCGACCACCGCGGCGAGCAGATTGTTCGCCGTGGCGATCGCGTGAAAATCGCCGGTAAAATGGAGGTTGATGTCCTCCATCGGCACGACCTGGGCGTAGCCGCCGCCGGCTGCCCCTCCCTTGATGCCAAAGCACGGCCCGAGGCTCGGCTCGCGCAGACAGAGGATGGTCTGCTTGCCGATGTGGTTGAGTGCGTCGCCGAGCCCGACGGTCGTCGTCGTCTTGCCTTCGCCGGCCGGCGTCGGCGTGATCGCGGTGACCAGGATCAGCTTTCCGTTCGGCCGATCGCGTAGCGAGCGAATGTAGTCGAGCGGGATTTTCGCCTTGTATTTGCCATAGGGCAGCACGGCGTCGGCGGGAATGCCGAGCTTCTCGGCGGCAACCTCGCCGATCGGCCGCATCGCCGCGGCCTGAGCGATCTCGATGTCGGATTTGGGGTTCTTGTGCTGCTCGTCTCCGCGCGCCACGGCGTTTCCTCCTCGCTTGATGACGTTTCGGCTCTTAGCCCGTTCCGGCGGCCCCGCGCAACCGTCGTGGGCACGATTGCCGGGACATTCGAAGCGCGATATTGAGTAAGTCTGCTGTCAGAGACTTTGATTCTCGAGGTTGCCCTATGATCAGCCCGAGGAGAGCACGCTCGGTGACCGGTATTGGCGCAGCCGCGGCGGTCACGGCACTCGGTTTCGTGGCCGCGGTCGCGACGCCGACAATAGCGGCGGCGTTTGTCGGCGTCAGTACCGGGGTTCCCTTCGGCTTCCCGTTCTATGCTCCACCTTATCCGCCACCGCCATATTTTCCGCCGCCGCCACTCCCGTCGGCTTATTACCCGCCGCCGCCCGGGTATCCGCCACCGTCATCTGGATATGCGCCAGTCGCTGCGGCGGCGCCCCCGGTTCCGTCGATCACCTACACCCCCGGCGCGCCTGGACCGACGCCGCCGGCCGCCAGTACAAGACGACGCGGGAGGTAAACGGGCGGCCCGCCGCCCTGGTCTATGGGACCGCCTGCCGCAGCCCGGACGGCCAGTGGCGCATCGTCAATTGATCTAGGCAAAAATGCCTAGGGCGCCAGTGCTACCCGGCGCCCTAGGCGCAACCCGGCTAAATCGGCGCGGCAGCTACGTCCGTCGGCGGCGCAGTGCGGCGAGGCCGAGCAGCGAGGTGCCGAGCAACGCGAGCGTGCCGGGCTCGGGCGCGGACGTCGCCGGCGTTCCGCAGACGGCTCTGTCGTTCCAGCCGAGCGCGCACATTTCGAGAATATCGGCGGTGCTAACTGTCGCACCGTTGTTGACGATCCAGTTGTAGGAGTCGTTGGGGAAGTTGATCCAGTCGCCGCTGTCGGAGGTGTTGGAGAAGGTCCGCCCGCCAGGGTTGGTGGCGCCACCATCGTACGAAAAACACGTGATGTTGAACCTAGGATCGAGCGTGGTTGTGTTGCAATCGTAAGTGAAGAAGTTCAGAGGAGAAAGTTGGCGGGGTGCCATTGGCCACGCCCGACTGGAACGCCCAGTCGACCCGGCCCATGGCATGGGCGACCTCGTGCTCGACGAGCGCCATGAGGGCGGGGCAAGTCCCGCCGCTGCAAAGGTTGGTTGCGTAGCCGGTAAAGCCGTCGAGCGGGTCGGCGTTCTGAGCCCCGCCGGTCAGCGCTTGAATTCGGCATCAGGTACGAAGAAGCTCGTCGAGCCGCCTGGATTGGGGTATGTGGCGGGCAAATTCGCAAAGGCAGTAGCCAGCACAGAAGTAGCGCCTGGCGAGCCGACAGCGGTGGCGTACTGCGTCGTTACCTGTCCCAGTGTGTATTGGGGTGCTTGCGAAGGGAAGTTCGACACCGCACCACTGGTCACGGCCGATCCTTGGATATCGCCCCAGCCGAACGAGATGTTTATGGTCACCGGGTTGGCGAAGTCGGCCTGATATTCCGCGATCACATTGTTGACGGCGGTAGTTGCGGCCGCCGGGGCGGCAGGGCCCCCCATAAACCCCACGGTCCAGGAGGGCTCGAATATCGGGTTGATAACTAACGCCTGCGCGGGGTGGCCGGCGGCGAGAAACGCGGCCAGCAACCCTCCCAGCAGGAACCTCAGATGCCGGCCCGCTGACGCGGTGGGCAAGCTGACCGATGGACAAAGATCTGGCATGGCATGTCTCCCCATTGAGATCGCGTTGGGCGATGCGAATTCGCCTAAGCCGAGCCGGGGCAACAACCGTGCCAATCGCCAAGCTATGATAAAGGTTGAGCTATTTCAGTCGGTTATAAAGATCGGTCGGGGGACGCTTTATTGAGAGTGTAAAGAATTCCGACACCGTTTCAATCTCACGCCACATTTCGGTCGTTTATTTTCAATAAGTTATGATCCACACCTCCCCCTTTCGGGTGTAAAGGATTCCGACGGCCTTTATGGTTGTGTCAATGTTGTGGCGGCAGAATTTCGGCTCATCGAGCTCGAGCGGGCGTTGTTAGCCTGTAAAGAATTCCGACACCGACCCGGCGGACGAAGCGGCGGCCCATCGCGGGCGGCGCAGCTTGGGATGATCGGCACCTTTCTGATAATTTGAATTGCGCCATAGAGGAGGTTGCCGATGAAGATCGTCAAGGTCGAAGACCTGCATTGCGATGCCGGCTGGCGGGTCAATTCGTTTCTCAAGGTCACCACCGACGAGGGGGTCGTCGGCTGGTCGGAATATATGGAGGGCTACGGCGCGCAGGGGCTGACCGGGGTCATCCTGAAGCTCGCCGAGCGCTTTCTGATCGGGCAGGACCCGCGGCCGGTCGAACGCCACAGCGCCCATCTCTACGCCGCGACCAGGCAGGCCGCCGGCGGCGTCAACCAGATGGCGATCGCCGCGATCGAGAATGCGCTCGTCGACATCAAGGCCAAGGCGTTGGGCGTGCCGGTCTACGAGATGCTGGGCGGGCCGGTGCGCGACCGCCTGCAACTCTACTGGTCGCATTGCGGCACCTACCGCGCCCGCCATGCCGAGCGCATAAGGGAATGGGCCGGGGTCGACCCGGTGCGCTCGCTCGACGACATCGTGGGGCTCGGCGAGGAGGTCAGGCGCAGGGGCTTCAAGGGGCTCAAGACCAACCTGATCCGCTTCGACCGCGACAAGCCCTACATGTATGGCCCTGGCACCGGCAACCCGCCGGGCTTTCCCGAGCTCAACGTCGACCACCATATCGTCGATGCCGCGGTGGCACAGCTGGAGGCGTTCCGCCGCGGGGCCGGCGGCGATGTCGGGCTCCATCTCGACACCAATTTCAATTACAAGATCGACGGCTACATCAAGCTCGCGCGAGCATTGGAGCCGCTCGATCTGGTGTGGCTCGAGATCGACCTCTACGACCCGGCCGGGCTGGCATTGATCCGCCGCTCTGCCCGTACGGCGATCTCGTCCTGCGAATCATTATATGGCAGGCGCCAGTTCCGGCCCTATTTCGAGAACCAGTCGGTCGATTACGCGATCATCGACGTGGCCTGGAACGGCATCCTCGAATCGGTGAAGATCGCCGCCATGGCCGACGCCTACGAGGTCAATGTCGCGCCCCATAACTTCAACGGCCACCTCGGCTCGTTGATCAGCGCGCATATGTGCGCGGTGGTGCCGAATTTCAAAGTCATGGAGATCGACATCGACGACGTGAAATGGAAGGACGACATCGTCACCGTCCCCCCGGTCATCGAGAATGGCGACCTCATATTGCCGAGGGGGCCGGGCTGGGGTGCGGACGTCAACGAGGAATTCGTCCGCGCCCACCCGCCGAAACGGTAGAAACCGGAAAAGTTATTTTTCGGGTTCAGCCCCGAAAGCCTCTGCGCTGCTCCGTTTGCGATCGGGTGGCTCGATGGCGGTTATGGTCGCGTGTGTGTATCCATACTTTTTCCGCACCGCCTCCCATACCCGTCGCCGGATCCGCTCCCATCGCTGACGAATGTAGTGCGGATTCCGCCAAAGTAGGAAAATCGTTACGGGGAGGATTAAGTATCAGAACCGGCCAAATAAGCAGGTGGAACGCGACAAAGGCAAACCCGAAAATGGCCGCGCCGATCATCCAGCCGATGCCCCGCAGCACTGCGCTCAGCGCTTCGCGGAATAGGCTGTTCATCGTTCTCGGCCTGCGGGTTGCTCCACCAGTCAGAGTGCGACGATCGGCTAAGAGGACGTTCACGGTAGCGGCATCCACTGCAGCTGAAAGCCTGATTTCAAGCGAGCACGCATGCTCGGTTCGGAGGGATACTGCGGGAAGGCGTTGCGATTGGGCGCGGGAAGGAGCAGGCTGTGTGCCAGCTTTTGTGCGCAACGGGAGGAGCAGCGATGAGCGACAACACCCAGGAGTTTAACTTTCTGCAAGGCGTCAAGGTGGTCGATTTCACCCAGTTCGAGGCGGGCACGACCTCGACCGAGGTGCTGGCCTGGTTCGGCGCCGAGGTGGTCAAGATCGAGAACCCAGGGCGGGGCGATCCCGGCCGCCGGCTGCGTCCCGGCAAGCCCGATGACGACCCGTGGTACTTCCACCAGTTCAACGTCAACAAGAAGTCGATAACCCTGAACCTGAAATCGCCGAAGGGGCTCGAAATCGTCAAGGAGATGCTGAAGAAGGCCGATATCATGGCCGAGAACATGGCGCCGGGGACGATCGAGCGCCTCGGCCTCGATTATGAATCGGTCAAGAAGCTCAACCCCGGCATCATCTATTGCCAAGTCAAGGGCTTCGGCACCGGCAGCCCGCACGAGAAGGGCCTGGCCTTCGACATGATCGCGCAAGCCGCCGGCGGCCCGATCAGCGTCACTGGCGAACCCGATCGGCCGCCGGTCAAGCCGGGCCTCAGCTTTGGCGACACCGGCACCGGCATGCTGATGGCAGCTACGATGCTCGGCGCCTTGCACGAGCGCAACCGCACCGGCCAAGGCCGGCGGCTGCAGGTGGCGATGCAGGACGCGATGATCCATTACATGCGCACCTGCTTTTGCACGATGCAGCGGACCGGCAAGGCAGCGCCGCGCAACGGCGCCAAGTCGGGCGGCGGCAACAATGCGCCATCGGGGCTCTATCCGGCCAAGGGCGGCGGCCCCAACGATTATGTCTACCTGACCACCAGCCGGGCCAACCCGGAGCACTGGTCGCGGCTGATGAAATTGATCGGCCGCGAGGAATTGATCGAGGACCCGCGCTTCGCGACTGGCGATGTCCGCGTCAAGAACGAGAAGGAGCTCGACGCGATCATCGGCGAATGGACCCGCCAGCACGACAAGCGCGAGGCGATGGAAAAACTCATTGCCGTGGGCGTGCCGTCCGGGGCGGTATTCGACACGATGGAATTGCAGAACGAGCCGAGCTTCGAAGAGCGCGGCATCATGCAGGTCGTGCACCACCGCCAGGGCGACTACAAGATGGCGACTTGGCCGGTGCGGGTCGACGGCAAGACGGTGCGGCTGAAACCGTCGCCGGCGCTGGGCGGCGACAGCGCCGAGGTTCTGCACAACTGGCTCGGCGTCGGCGCCGCCGAGGTCGAAGCTCTGCATCTGGAAGGCATAATCTAAAGCTTTTGTGACATGGGCTCCCACTCGATCGGGTGGGAGCCCTTTCAGCGCGATGATCGATGCGCCTGCGGCTCTACGAGAACTATCGCTTTGTCCTCTACACGCCGTTTTACGCGGCCCACGCGATCGGCGCCTATGCCGCCGAAGGTCTGACCGTAGAGCTCTTGCCGTCGCCTGGCGTGGGATTGGCCGAGCAGGCGCTCCTCGACGGTACTATCTGGGCAGGCCCGATGCGGGTCATGAAGCACCACGACGACAACCCCGGCTCGCCGCTCGTCTGCTTCGCCGAGATCGTCTGCCGTGACCCGTTTTCGATCATCGGTCGACGTCCAAACCCGGGTTTCCAGCTCGCCGACCTCGCCCGAATACGCCTTGCCACAGTCAGCGAAGTGCCGACGCCGTGGCTCTGCCTGCAGGAAGATCTGCGGCAGGCCGGGATCGACCCCGCGCAGCTCGATCGTGTTGCCGATCGCAGCATGGCCGAAAATCTGCTGGCGCTGCGGGAGGGCCGCATAGACGCAGCGCAATTATTCGAGCCCGTCGTCGAGGAAGCGTTGGCCTCGGGGGCGGGTCATCTCTGGCACGCGGCGAGCGAGCGTGCCCGGACGACCTACACCGCCTTCGTCACGACACGAGACCGGCTGGTCGGCGACGCCGAACCGCTATTGCGAATGGTCACGGCTATTCTTCGGACGCAGCAGTGGGTCCACGCCTGCTCCGCGGCAGAGCTGGCGGCGACTGTTTCGCCGTTTTTTCCGGCCCTCGCTTCGGGCGTGCTGACGAATGCGCTCGCACGCTACCAGGCACGAGGGGTATGGGGGCACGACCCGCTCCTTCCCGAAGACGGTTTCGACCGTTTGCGAAACAGCCTCGTATCGAGCGGCTTCATACGCCGACCCGCATCTTATGCAGCTTGCGTCGACAATCGCTTCGCCCGCCAGGTCCTTGCCGCCTGATCTTGTCGACGGTCTGTCACTGCATCGATTTTTCGCGAGCGATTCGTCCGTTCTTTAACCCGCGACGGCGGCGACGAATGCAGCGCCGGCGGGCAGCCACCGGCAAGAACAAAGATATGGCTTGACCAGCGCGGCCATCGTCTTTTTACGGCTGGTGGTCCAGTCGCACTGTAAACTCTAGGCAAACTGCGGTTCGTGCGTTGCTCAGGACCTGGCACGCTGCAGGATGCTGCGCTGCAGCGGTGCGACGTTCAGCCGAGAAAGCCTAACAATTTTTGCGCCACGGTCCTTTTTTCGGTGCAGCCGTCCGCCATTTGTTACAGAATGCTAACACAGTGTGCTGTGGATGTTTGGTTACAAGGTAAAGGGATGGAGATCAGCAAATGGCGACAATCGACGAGATTGGACAGGAGAAGCAGAAGCTTTCCGATCGGCTTGCGCGGCTCGACGCCGAGCGGGCAAAAGTGGCAGACCAACTCAATGAGTTGGAAGTCGCCGAACGTGTGCTGACTCGTTTCGGCGGCAAGACAGTAGCTACCGAGAGACGCCGACGCGGTCGTCCGGCGCGAACTGCACCGGCACCGGTTGCCCAACGCAGCAGATCCCGGCCCGCGCAGGCAGCACCTTCGGTGTCGCTGAGCGACGCCACTCTGCGGGCCGTGCAGGCGCATACGGAGGGCGCCACCGCGAGCGAGGTATTAGGTTATCTCTCACGCGAGTTCGGGATGACGGTCAGGCCGAACCATCTCGGCATCGCGCTGCAGCGTCACCGCCGCGCCGGCCGGCTCGAAAGCCGTGACTCGCGCTGGTTCATGCCGCAGCACTCACCGTCGCAATCGGCGATGACCGCCTAACGGCAGTCAAGGCGCGAGCTGGTGGACCGGCACGATGTTCAAGTCTGGCGCCGAACCCCCGACCGAAGACTGGGTCTGCGTCGGGACTCTGGAGGAGCTGAAGGCCAAAGGCATGACCGTCCTCCGTGGCGGCTCCTGCCCATTGCTCGTCGTGCACGATCAGGGTAGCCTCTACGCGCTCGATAACCGTTGCCCGCACCTCGGTTTTCCGCTTCACCGCGGCTCGGTAGAGGACGGGATCCTGACCTGCCACTGGCATCATGCCCGCTTTGACCTGGCCAGCGGCGGGACCTTCGATCTCTGGGCGGACGATGTCCCGACTGCTGCGGTCGAGCTGCGCGACGACGGAGCGGTGTGGGTCAGCCGACGGACGCGCTACGCCGATGGCGATGATCACTGGCGCAACCGGCTGCGCGAGGGGCTGCGGCACAATATCGGCCTCGTTCTTGCCAAAGCCGTGCTCGGTCTCCGCGGTGACCGCGCCGACTATCGTGGGCTGGTTCGCGATGCCGTGCTGTTCGGTGTCCGCCACCGTGACGGGTGGGGCGTCGGCCAGACCATTATTACTGCACTCGGCAACCTCATCCCGTCCCTGCCGGAGGAGGAGACCTATCTCGCCCTCTTCCACGGTCTGAGACGGGTGGCGAGCGATTGCGACGGGGTGCCGCCGCGGCGCGACCGCCACCCGCTGGGGGTCCGCGGCGCGCACCCGGTGCCCTTGCTCGGTCGCTGGCTACGGCATTGGACCCAGGTCCGCCATCGCGACGGCGCCGAGCGCACCCTCTTGACGGCCATCGCCGGCGGGGCCTCGCCGGCCGAGCTCGCAGCATTGCTGCTGACCGCCGTCACCGATCGCACCTTCGCCGATGGCGGTCACGCCCTCGACTTTATCAACAAGGCATTCGAATGCCTCGACATCATCGGCTGGCAAGAGGCGCCTTTGGTGCTGCCGACCGTCGTCGATCAACTGGTCAGCGCCCGCGGCGGCGAGGAGTTGAATGCGTGGCGCCATCCGCTCGATTTGGTGGCTTTGTGCGAGGCGGCGTCGGCCAAATTGCCTGATTTGCTGGCCGCCGGCCGTGCCGAGCGCGGGAACTGGCGATCTCACGCCAGCTTAGCGCGTCAATTGCTGGCCGACGATCCCGACGCGATCGTCGCAGCACTCGCGGCGGCGTTGCGCGCCGGAGCGACCGCAGCCGATCTCGGCCGGGCGCTCGCCTACGCCGCGGCATTGCGGGTTGCCTGGTTCGGCACCGCCAACGAGCATTCCGACTGGGAGGCGGCACACCACGCTTTCACCTATTGCAACGGGCTGCATCAGCTTCTCAAACGCATCGCCGCCGAACATCCCGCGGAGCTGGAAAGCCCCGAGCTGCTGCGTGGTGTGATCCACGGAGCGATGCGTCTTTATCTGATCCGCTTCCTCAATGTGCCGCCCGCGCGATTGCCCGGTGACGCCGACGACCGGCTCGACGATCTGCCAGATGACCGCGAGGCGTTGCGCGAGGGGTTTCTGCAAGCGCTCGATCGCCAGGGATCGGTGCGCGATGCGGGGCGCCTCGTCGCCCGCTACCTGACGCTCCGCCATCCAGCCGACCTTCTGATCACCACACTGGCGCACGCAGTCCTGCGCGAGGACGCCGACTTCCACGGCTATCAGATGCTCGAAGCCGGCGTGCGGCAATATCGGGAGTGGGGCGAGTGCGACGAAGGGCGCCCCATCCTGATCGCCGTCGCCCGCTATCTCGCTGCCCATTCGCCGACCGAGCGGGCGCAGCTGCAGACTGCGATGGTGGCGCGCCGCCTCAGCCTCGGCCAGGCGCTCTACGAGGCCGAGGCCGGAGCCTGAACCCCGGCCGAGCCGGGCTGCATCTTAAAGCTTCAACAACCGCTTGGCGTTGCCGTTCAGCAGTTTTTCCTTGTCTTCGGCGCAGATCGGCAACGTCTCGGTCCACTTCGTGCCCGGCGGGTTGTCGACGAACGGGTAATCGACCGAGAACAGGATCCGATCGATCCCCATCTCCATCATGCAGCACAGCAATGCCGGGTCGGAGAAGAACCCGCTGGTGGTGATGTAGAAGTGCTCGCAGAAGACGTCGCGGAAGCTCTTGCCGCCCCTGCCGTCGCGCGCCAACCCCATGCTGATGCGCCAAAGATAAAACGGCAGGCCCTCGCCCAGATGGCCGAGGATGATCTTGAGACCGGGATAGGCGTCGAACACGCCGCTCAGCACCAGACGAAGGCCTTGCGTCGCAGTCTCGACGGTGAAGCCCCAAGCAGCGCGCAGCAGCGAGGGATATTGCTCGACATAATCCTTGTAATAGGCCTCGACCACAGCGGGGTGCGGCAATGCCGGATGCATGTAGAGCGGCACGTCGAGCGCCTGCGCCCGCTCGAAGATCGGCCAGAACCGCTTGTCGTCGAGAAACACCCCGTTGGTCAGGCCGTTGACCAATGCGCCCTTGAAACCTAGTTTGGTGACCGCGCGTTCGAGCTCGTCCGCCGCTGCCTTCGGCTCGGGCGTCGGGATTGCGGCAAAGGCGGCGAACCGGACAGGGTGCGCGCGGACTGTCTCGTAAAGCCGGTCATTGGCCCCGCGCGCCAGCCGGACCGCAGTGTCGGCGTCGAGCTTCTGCAATCCGGGATTGGCGTGGGAGAGCACCTGCAGGTCGATGCCGGCCTCGTCCATTTCTTTGAGGCGCAACACGCCGACATCGTCGAGCCGCTCGAGGATCCGCTGCGCATGGGGCGGTTCCTGGCCCATCGTGTGCTGCTTCACCTCCGGGTCAAAATAATGCTCCTCGAGAGCGATGATGTAGGGCTTTGCGGCCATTGCGCTCCTCCACGGGTACGGGATCGGTCGCCGATTTGTAACAGGCAGGCGGCGAGCTGTCATGCCGCCGCTCGAGCGGTCGCCCTACAGCTTCAATAGCCGCTTGGCGTTACCGCTGAGCAATTTTTCCTTGTCTTCCGCACATAGCGGCAACGTCTTTGTCCACTCGGTGCCGGGTAGGTTTTCCGCGAACGGGTAGTCGACGGAAAACAGAATGCGGTCGATCCCCATCTCCATCACGCAGCACAACAACGCAGGATCGGAGAAGAAGCCACTCGTCGTAATCCAGACATGCTCGCAAAAAACGTCGCGGAAGCTCTTCTCGCTCATGCTGCCGCGCAGCCCGTGGCTGATGCGCCAGAGATAAAAGGGAAGCCCCTCGCCCATATGGCCCAGGATGATCTTGAGGCCGGGATAGGCGTCGAACACGCCCGACAGCACGAAGCGGAGGCCCTGCGTCGCGGTCTCGACCGTGAAGCCCCAAGCGGCGCGTAGGATACCGGGGTGCTTTTGCATGTAGTCCTTGTAATAAGCCTCGATGACCGCGGGGTGGGGCAAAGTCGGGTGGATGTAGATCGGTACATCGAGCGCCTGCGCCCGCTCGTAGATCGGCCAGAAGCGCTCGTCGTCGTGAAAGACGCCGGCGGTCATGCCGTTGATCATCGCGCCCTTGAAGTCGTGCCGAGTGACTGTGCGTTCGAGTTCCTCGGCCGCGGCGCGCGGATCGGCCGTCGGCAGCGCAGCGAACGCGGCGAAGCGGTCGGGGTGGCGTTGCACCGCCTCGTGCAGCCTGTCGTTGGCGCGGCGCGCGAGCGGCACGCCGGTCACCGCATCGACGCCCTGCAACCCCGGAATCGAGTGGGACAGCACCTGAAAGTCGATGCCCGCTTCGTCCATTTCTTTAAGGCGCAATACGCTGAGATCGTCGAGCCGCTGGACGATTTCCGGCCCGGCGCCGGGGCCGCCAAACTGCTTCAGCTCCGGATCGAGGTAATGCTCCTCCAAAGCAATAATTGTGGGCTTTGTCGCCATGGCTCTCCTCCAGATAAATCGGTCCAAAACACCATCATCGCGTGCCGATGATGAACTGTGTCAAGTTATCGAAGGGGCGGGG
>Ga0210403_10004663_pt1 | contig 11756 bp, 13 predicted proteins | sample IncBWC19MmetaG_FD_150863 | JGI IMG/M metagenome (GOLD analysis project Ga0210403, IMG submission 150863) | Forest soil microbial communities from Barre Woods Harvard Forest LTER site, Petersham, Massachusetts, United States - Inc-BW-C-19-M | ecosystem: Environmental > Terrestrial > Soil >... | reverse complement strand
TCAAAACCGGAGCCACCGGGTTCGACATCGGCCGACTGCACCTCGAGCGGCCCGGGCTCAAGATCATCAACCTGCATCCCAACATGTTGTATCTGAATGCCGTGTCCGATGCGCACTACATGGCGTCCAAAGCCTTCTATCATGACCAGGAAAGACTGCTCAAAGGCCGGTTCTCTGGCTGCGGCATTCGCTCGATGGTGCTCGATTTGCTCGAGCATGTTGCATCAAACGGCTTGCCGACCGCTACGCTGGGCGAAGTGAATGAGCGATGGAGATCCCAACCGCGCTGGGCCTGACAAAGCTGATGTGAACGCGTGGGTCATCCGGCCCTATCGGAGTGAGGAAGCCGCCGCGTGGAAAGCGTTTCTTAAGGACTCAAACAATGGGACGCTTTTCCATGACCTCGACTTCCTGGCTTATCACCCGCCGGGCAAATATGATTTTCGTCATCTCGTAGCATTGCGGGGACCCCACATCGAGGCAGTCATCCCGGGCGCCCTATCGGCGGATGGCATTTTTGTTTCCCTCGCCGGTGCGTCAATTGGCGGTCCGGCAGTGAAAAAGTCGCTGCCGGCAGAGGCTTGTATGCATCTGATAGGCGCCCTGCAGCTCTATTGTAATTCTGCGGGATGGCGGGGGATCGAGATCACTCTGCCCCCGCCGATTTATCATGACGAACCTGATCAAATCATCGAATTCGCCCTGCATATGCGAGGTTTTCAGCTCGTTCATCGATCTATGCCATTGCTGATCCCGCTCGATCGCGAGAAATCTGATCACTACGAACGAATATTTCGAGAACGCCAGCGCCGCTATGTCCGCGCCTGTCGGCGAAAGGGTGTTGCAGTAACCGAGAGCGGCACTGATGGGCTAGGGGGATTTCTCGAGCTCCTGGAAGAGACGTATGCCCGATTGAAGGCGCTGCCACGCATACGCCCGCCGAGATCCGGAGTTTGTTCGACCGCGTGCCTAATCATTTACGCATTTGGTCAGCCCATCTCGGTGGGATTGTGATCGCTAGCATGCTTCTGTTCATTCTCAATCGCAATATCTGTGTCACTTTCTATTTATGCGACCGCGCCTCGCACCGCGCGGATCACGGTGCTACGGTCCTTTTGGCTGAGGTAATCGATGCTCTGGGTGAGCGAGGGTACCGCTACCTCGATATGGGCCCGAGCGCGTCGACCGTACATTTCAATCATGGGGTCGTAGGCTTTAAGGAAAGCCTGGGGGCGAGGTCTTTCTGCCGCGATCGCTGGCGTTGGCAGAACTGAGTGGCAGGGTAATGACGGAAGTAAAACGTATGGGGTCGAGCGCGCTGGATCATATACCTGAGTGGGCATGGGAAGTGCTGGCGAGCCCCGGAGGCGGGCCGTTGCGGTGCGAGGGTAGGATCCTCTGGGCGGCCGATCAGCCGATTGGACGAATAGATCAGGGGATCCTACGCTTCAATATACCAAGGGGGACCCATCGACGGAGTATTACCGCAGCATTGGCGGGGCACATTTTCACGAACGCTCTGCCGTCCCTTACGCGATGACGGCGCTCGATACGCCGGTTTATCATGACTATCTGCGCGAGTTTGCGCCCGATGATCAGGATAAATTAGTAGTCGACGTGGGAGGTGGTGACGGTAGAAATGCTATTCCTTGGTTGCAATGGGGCTTCAAGCGCGTGGTGGTCATGGATGCGACCGCCGCAGCGCTATCGCGTTTTCGGTCTCGAGCCTTGGCAGAGAATCCGGAGTGGGTCGAACGTCTCGTCCTGATCGAATGCGACGCGAGGAGGCTGCCGCTCGCCGATGACATGGCGGATCGGGTCCAAGCAATTGAAGCGCTATACTATTTGAACGAGGATTATGAGAAAGGATTGGCGGAGTGCCGTCGGGTGATGCGACCGCAGGCGCGTTTGCTTTTAGCTGATCGGAGTCATGAGGGCGCATTGCTCACGCGGCTACTATATTACGGTGGCGTGGGCGCAATGCTGGAAACGGCTCGCAGTCGAGAAATGTGGGACGGAGAAGATGGACATCGGGTCCGCACGAGATTTCTTTCGCGTGAGGAGCTCCATGGCCTCGTCATGGCGGAAGGCTTTAAAATCGTCGAGACCGGTGGGATTTCTGCCTTTTCGCTTCTGCTGAGTTTCTTGTCCAAATTGGACCGACTGGGACCGGAAAGCGAAGCACAACTCGCCCCCATTTATCAGCTCTTAATCAGTCTAGCACACACTGGTTGCTTTTCCCGGTGCCATGTCGTGATCGCCGAAAAGTAAGTCTTCTAACGTCTGACGATGGCTGCCTCGGACAAAATATTATGGGTTATCCAACAGTCCAAATCCTTACGCCATTATACAATGAGCAGAAGTGTTTCGATATTTATGTCGAAACTGTCGAGCGCGTTCTCTTATCTCGACCGGACGTGGACTATCGTTGTCTGCTGGTAGACGATGGCAGCACCGACCGAACCTGGGAATTGATCCAGCAGCAATGTGACGCGTCCCCTCGGTTCCGTGGTCTACGTCTCTCACGTAATTTCGGGGCTCACACCGCGGAAACTGCGGGGCTCGACCTTTGCGATGCCGATGCGGTTGTCATACTTTCGGCCGATCTTCAGGATCCGCCGGAGGTCATTCCTTCTTTTGTGAAGGCTTGGCAGCAGGGTGCCGACGTGGTCTTCGGTCGCCGCCGCATGCGTGAAGACTCGCGCTGGCGAATTCTTGCCAGCAACGTGTTCGAAGCGGCGCTGCGGCGCTTTGCCATGCCGCAAGGATCAAAATTCGCGACGGGCGGCTTTCTGCTGATGGACCGCAAGGTCGTGGAGTGTGTGCGCCAGATGCGTGAGGCCAACCGGTTGATTTTCGGTCTGGTAGCCTGGACGGGATTTCGGCAGACGCTGGTCGAATACGATCGTCAGCGCCGCGTTGCCGGACGGTCGGCGTGGTCCGTCGGTCGCATGGTCAAATCCATGTACGACGGCCTGATCGGGTTCTCCGCGACGATCCCCCGAGCCGTAACACTCCTCGGCGCTTTCTTTTCGATATTGGGATTTATCTCAGCGTTATATTTCTTGCTGAATGCGATATTCTCAGAGCCGATGCCGGGGTGGAGCACCATTATGGTGGTCCTATGCTTCTTCTTCGGCATCGTTTTTATGATATTGGGTACAATTTGCGAATATCTCCTGCGCATCTATGTGGAATCAATGAGGAGACCTCTCTACTTCATGGCAGCGGATACGGCGGACGGCGAATTGGGCCGCCGCAACCAGCAATACGACGAAGGCCGACGAACGCTGCATGCCTGAAGCCCGGCATCGTCTTCCGGATTTCATCATTGCAGGGGCGCCGCGGTCCGGCACGACTTGGCTCTCCGTACTTGCCCAGCGCCACCCGCAAGTCGCGATGGCTCAGCCGATGGCGCCCGAGCCCAAGTTCTTCCTGGTCGACGAACGGTGGCAGCGCGGCGTCGACTACTATTCGAAAACATGGTTCGACCCGCTCCCTGCGGGCCGAGTGCTCGGGGAGAAGAGCACCAATTATTTGGAATCTCCGGAGGCCGCAGAGCGGATCTGTCGTGTACTGCCGCGGGTGAAGCTGATTTTCGTACTTCGTGACCCTGTTGACCGCGCCTATTCCAATTATCTGTGGTCGCGCCAGAACGGGTTCGAGGACGAGACTTTCGAGCGCGCGCTTGCGCTCGAAGAGCAGCGCGAGCGGAATTTGACCCCGCAAATGCGCTATGCGCGGCCAAATGCTTATTTTTCGAGAGGGCTTTACGCCGAACACTTGGTCCGCTTTTTCGCGCGCTTCCCGCGGGAGCAGATTCTCGTGCTGCGGTACGAGGACATCGTGGCCCGCCCCGAGGATATCGCCGCGGCCTTCCAGCGCTTAGTCGGCGTCGCGGAAATACCCGGACTGGCGCGCGATCTGGGACCGATCAATGCCACCAAAGACTCACCACCAGAGCTTGTCTCCAAAGTCCTGAGGCACCGGCTGGCAGAGCGCTACAGCGCTGCCAATGCTAGACTCGAGTCCCTTCTCGGCTTCAATTTCGATAGCTGGAATGCCGCTGACCAAGTGCTCTGCGGCTCGTGCTAGCAGGAAGATCTTCAAGCAAGGCCTTCTCGCGGGAGAACCTTTCGGCCGCTGCGCCCGTTGAAGGCAATAGCGGTCAGCAGGACCTTACGAGATTTGCACACTCCTCGGCCCCATGCTCGTCGAATGTCTCCCCGCATTGTGGACAACGCCAAATCCTCGGGGGCTCCTCGACCAATCTTGCGCCGCACTCGCAGACCCAACCGACCGGCTTGGCCGGCACGCCCGCCACCAACGCATGTTCCGGGACTTCCCGGGTGACGACCGCGCCGGCCGCGACCATCGCATAGGCGCCGATATGAGCGCCCGGCAGAATCACGCACCGCGCTCCGAGGCTCGCGCCATTCTCGACGCGGGTCGGTACGAGCCATCCGGCCTTCGCTCGGTAATCGGCGGCGACCTGACGCAACGGCTGTCGGCGACTGCGCGGGGAAACATCGTTTGTAAAACTGACGCCGGGACCCACGAACACGTCGTCTCCGATCTCGACCCCGTCCCACACCATCGCCTGGTTCTTTAGGGTGACCCGGTCGCCGATGCGGGCTCCGGCTTCGATAAAGGCATGGTCACCTATATTGCAGTCGCGCCCGATCACGGCTCCCTTCATGACGTGCGCAAAAGCCCAGATCTGCGTGCCGGCGCCAACTTCGTCGCTCTCGCAAAGCGCGAGCCGATGGACGAAGATGCTGGCTGGCGACGACATGGCTAACCGGGCGAGCCGTTCATTTGGCGTCATCGCCCTACAAAGCGGCTTCGAGTGCGGCGACGCAGAAATCGACTTGCGTCGCTGTGAGCTCCGGATAGATCGGCAGACTGAGGCATTGGCGAGCCCAGTTCTCGGCGACCGGGAAAGCAGCCGCACGGTATCCGAGCGAGGCGTAGGCTTCCAGCTCATGCACGGCGAAAGGATAATGGATGCCGGCGCCGATCCCTCGATCGTTCAGGCCTTCCAGCACGCTGTCGCGGCCGGCCAGCCGGACCACATAGAGATGATGGACGCTGCCGGGTGTGTGGCGCGTGCAATTAACCCCGGATATTCCTTGCAACGCCTCGTTGTAATGGGCGGCGATCCGTCGCCGGGCGGCATTCCATTCTTCGAGGTGCGTCAGTTTCGCCCGCAAGATGGCGGCCTGCAGTGTATCGAGCCGGCTGTTGAGGCCGACTTTCTCGTGACGGTACTTTGCCTGTGATCCGCAGTTGCGCAGGAGCTGGATGCGTTCCGCAATGTCACCGCGGGCTGTCATCACCAGTCCGCCATCGCCATAAGCGCCCAGGTTTTTCCCTGGATAGAAACTAAAGCAGCCGATGTCACCCAAGCTGCCGGCGCGCTTGCCGGCGTAAACTGCGCCATGCGCTTGCGCCGCATCTTCGATGACGGCCAGTGAATGCTCGCGGGCAATAGCACATATGGCTGCCATGTCGGCACACTGGCCGTACAAATGAACCGGAATGATCGCCTTTGTCCGGGAAGTAATCGTGGATCCGATCTGCTCGGGATCGATCAACGCGTCATCCTCCCGCACATCTACGATGACCGGCCGCGCCCCGGTCAGCGACACGGCAAAGTCGGTGGAGGCGAAGGTCATGGCCGGCACGATCACCTCGTCGCCGTCACCGATGTCCAGCGCGCGGCAGGCGAGGTGAAGCGCATCCGTTCCGCTTGCGACGCCAATTGCGTACGGAACACCGCAATATTCGGCAAACTCGTTTTCGAACAGGGATACTTCTTCACCAAGAATGAAGTCGCACCGCTCGACGACCCTGGCCATCGCTGTTTCGATCTCCTCTGAGATCGCCTGACGCTGTGCCTTCAGGTCGACCAGGGGTATTGCCCGCGGTATTGATAGACGAAAATTTGGGAGAGGGCTCACGACGTTCAGATATCGGTGCAAAAAGGGTACTTCCGGTCAGTAAATTTATCTTTAGCGAAAGCGCCGCAGTCGAAAAATTTGCCGACCCGAAAATCGCCGTAATGATATGGTATTCACGCGGTCTGGACACCCAGGTTCGCGGCTTCTTCAGGATGAGATGCTTTCTCGCCGATAACTCGCCTTATGTCAAACGGCTCGGGCAAGCCCTGGCAGGGCACCCGGAATCTCCGTGCCTGTTTTTTCTCTGCAGAATCAGGAGGAATGCGGCAGCGAGGGCTGGCGGTCAGAAAGCGCGCGTGCGAAGCCTTTCAATGGCCGGCCGCCCCGGCAAGCGTGGCTGCCTCCGGTGGGGCGGCGGCGGGGCGCTGGGCGAACGGCGTCCTGGTATCGGTCCCATCCACTGCAGTCTTCAGCCGGTCGCGGCCGCGCGACAGGTGCGAGCGCACGGCGCCGACCGAGGTTCCCATGCTCTGCGCAGCCTCAGCATAGGATTTACCCTCGACTCCGATCAGCAGGACCGCCGAGCGCTGGTTGCTCGAGAGCCGGCGCAGCGCAGCGCCGAGATCGCGCAACAACAGACGCAGTTCACTCGCATGCGCCGTCGATGTCGGACCTGGTTCGGCAATTTCCTTCAGCGCTGACGCCGAGCGCGCCGATTTGTTCATTCCGGCGAGAAAGCGGTTGCGCATGATGGTGTACAACCAGGCGCGCAGATCGGTACCCGGCTGCCAGAGATGCGCATTGGCGAGCGCCTGCACTAGAGTATCCTGGACGAGGTCGTCGGCGTCTGCCTTGTCGCGGTGCCAGCGGCGCACCGTGCGCCGCAGGAACAGGATCTCGTTCTCGATTTGCCGAAAAAATTCGGCAGACGGCCCAGCACGGCCCTGGCGCTCCGACCCATCGCAGCCGTGCCGGGCGGCGGCATACAACAGCTTGGCATCGGCGTTGGCCACGTCGGTGGCTTCGATCCGGCACCCGCCCGGCGAGGGCGCTTCTGCGGCGCCTACAATAGATGGGTCGGAAGCCTCGGCATGTGTCTGCATTTTTCGCAAGTTCCACACCAAAACCGGGAAAAATGCCCCGATCTCGCAGCGCCACGCGGATCCACTCAGATTAAACGTTTGGTTTATGACGCGTTTCTGACCCAAAATTGACGCGAAAGCAAACTGTTTTTTTAACGACTGTTAAGCAGAGTTACGATAGGGTAAGCAGAGTTACGATAGGGTTAATTTTTGCGCCGGGTGGTGCCAGAAGCGTAACGAAATAAATCCCATGTAATCTTCGTGCCGAGCGAAAAGATAGCTCGGCATCGGTAATCCATCTTAGGTTCAGACGCGATCCCGGGCGGCCGCGCGGCGCTCGGCGATCGAGGGGCTCGGATCGAGCGCGCGTCAGAATGCCGCGGTGGCTGTCATTCCCGGCGGTCGGGCAGTGCGATGTCGGTCCGCACATGCACGACGGCGACTTCGTCGGCGTAGAGCCGCCGCCAGTTCGGCAGATGGTCGAGCAGGAGGACGGCGGGGCGCTCCGGCGCGATCAATGTCCATGCAATGCCGTTCCGGTCGAGGAGCTTTGGCAGCTCGTCGCTATCCAGCAGCATCGCTTGAACATAGCGCTTGATGAATTCGTCGCCGTAAAGCTCGGCCCGCCCGTCGATAAACGGAGGGATGCCTTTGAAGATCAGGTACCCGCCAAAACCGTAATCGTTGAGGACCGGACCGGTCACGTGAGCCGCCTCCACCGCGGCGAGCGCGGCCGCCGGTATCGCGACGTCCGGGCGGACCGCGGCGCCGTGCAGCTCGGCGGCGCTGACGCCCGCCAGCACGGCTCCGGCGAGCGCGGCGCCACGATGGGACGCCGGTTTTGCCAGTTCTGCCAGGGTGCGGTCGACCGGTCCGGCCGAACGGCCGGCCGCCAATGCCATCAGCTGCGGAGCGAGCGCCGGGGCGAGCAGCAACGGGGCGACCAGGCCGACCAGCTCGCCATGGCGGCGATGCTGCAACGCCATGTGCAACAACAATAGCAGTATGATCAGCCGGGTCGGCGGCAGCCGCCAGCCTAGCGCGAAACCAGCCAACAGCACGACTGCGAGCCATAGTTCGAGCGGCTCGAAGGACTGGAAATCGGGGCTGCGCCATTCGACCAGCTGCCCCATGGCAAAACCCATTCCGGTAAGTCGGAACGGCAGCAATAGCCCGGCGATGCCATAGGGGGTGAGGAGCGCCGCACCGACCGCCAGCGCGCCGAAGAACGTCCAGCCGCCCGCCGCCCGGCGCCGAGTGCGCCAATCCGGGGCGAGCAGCACCGCCTCGGCGGCCAACAGCCCCGCGAACCCGAGCCCGAACAGATAGCCGTCGTGCAGATTGGCCCATAAGGCCATCAGCGCGGCCAGCCAAGCCGCAGGCGCCCGGTCCTCGCCGCGCGCTCTTACCAGTTTCGCCGCCCAAAGGACGAGGATCGGCAGCGTAAAGACATGCGGCCGCGCGAGCACATGCGGAATGACCAGGGTAACGGCGAGCGCCGTTGCGATCATTGCGTGCACCGGTAGGAGGCTGCGCAGCAGCTCGCGCAGCAGCAGCGCCAGCGACGCAGCGGCGCAGAAGGAGGTCACCGCCACCAGCCCGGTCCAGCCGAACGTGTCGAACAACCAGGCGAGCAGGACTTCGCCCAGCCACTCGTGGGCGATCCAGGGCGCCTGCGCCATCGTTCCCGAGAAGATGCCGTGATAGGGCGCCGCTCGGTGCGCGATGATCCAACGCCCGACGGCGATGTGCAAATAGGTGTCGGGATCGTGCAGCACCGCGCCGCCGTGCCCGGTGATGAGGGCGTAGAGGCAAAGGGCAAAGATCAACGGCAGGGATAGACCATAACGGCTGCGGCCAAGTGACAGGGTCGTACTGATACGCATACTGCGGTGCCGCGAGACGGAATCGACGATTTGAATTAGATCATTGGTCATCGCCACGAAAGCGGACGTCAATCCGCGCATGCCTTTATTCTGAACAAACCTCCCGTAAGCACCTGGAGCGAAATCCGGTTATCGCTTCCTTAACTACTCCGCGGCAGGGTGGACCGGTACCGATCATGGCGCGGATTGCATGTCGCTTCAGTTCCACCTGTTTCCTCTCGCCGGGTTTGCCGGGTTGATGTTGATCGCCGCCGTCGAGGATCTACGCCGGCTGGTAATCCCGAACACAGTGGTCCTGGGTTTGTGCACGCTGTGGCCGCTCCAACTTGCGTCGGCCCCCGACATATCCCTCTTCGGCAGCACCAGCGCCGCTCTCTGCGCCGCGGTAGTCTTCCTTGCCGGGGCGCTGTTGTTTTCGCGCGGGCTAATGGGCGGCGGGGACGTCAAGCTGCTCGCCGCGGCGACGCTGTGGGCAGGGCCCGGGGGGACCCCAACGCTGTTGATCGGCACCGCGATTCTCGGCGGTCTCCTGACCTTGGCTCTGTTGTCGCCGCTGGCGCTGCGCGCCGTCTTTGCCCCAGCGGCGGCGGCCGATGCCGCAAAGCGGATGCCGGTACCCTACGACGTCGCGATCGCCGGTGCCGCTCTGATCGCGACGATCCCGCCCAACCTCAGCTGAAGCAGGCCCGATGCGCGCACGCACGCTGATCCTATTCGTGGTCGCCATTCTGCTGGCCGGCAGCACGGCGATGCTGGTGCGCTCTTGGCTGGTGCAGCAACGCACGGTCGAGGCGGAGGCGGCGCCAATGCCGCCGCCCCCTGTGCAGAAATCCGTCCTCGTCGCCCGCAGCGCCATTCCCCGCGGGCAGATCCTGAAGCCCACGGACCTCGCCTGGCAGGCATGGCCCGATGGCGGCCTCGATCACGCTTATATCCAAAAAGGAGCTAAGGCGATCGAGGATTTGGCCGGCTGGGTGACGCGCGACCCGTTCGGGCCGGGCGAGCCGATCACTGAACCTAAGATCGTGGCGGCCTGGCAGCCGGGGCTTTCTAGCCGCCGTGCTGCGCCCCGGCATGCGCGCCGTCTCAGTGCCGGTCACCCGCACCTCCGGAATTTCCGGGTTTGTCTTCCCGGGCGACCAGGTTGACATTTTGACCACCCACGCGCTCGCACTTCCGACCAGCGGCGGCAAGAGCGACTCCGTGCAGCACCAGGCATCGGAGACGGTGCTGCACGATATACGGGTGCTAGCGGTGGACCAGAAGCTCGACAGCAAAGGCGGCGAAGCGATCGTCGCCCAAACCGCGACGCTTGAAGTGACGCCGAAGCAGAGCGAGGTCATCGCCGTCGCCAGCGAGATGGGCAAGGTGTCGCTCAGTCTTCGCAGCCTCGTCACCCCGCCGGGCGAAGCGGCCGTCGCCGATTCTGCCGACAAAACGGGCTCGGGCACCTTCACTCTCGACAGCGAGGTCAGCCGATTGTTGCCGAACCCATTAACCCAAAAGGATAACCCTGGCGCGGATGTCGTCACCGTATTGCACGGAACAAGCAAATCAGAGAGTACTACCGGGTCGCAACCTGCGTCTCGAGGTCTTTGATGCGTGCTTTGCCGGCCGCCGGTCTTGCCGGATCTCTGATGTTCGCCGCCTTTGGCGCCCCGCCCGCGGCGGCTCAGACCATCGCCCCGACAGCGCCCCCGACAGCCGATGGGCGCGGTGCCGTGGTGGTCGCACCGCAGAACCCGACGCGAACCTTGCGCGGTGGTGCCAGCCAGATTGCGGCCAATGGCGCGCCGATCGTGCTCGAGGTGAACAAGGGCACCTTGATCCGCCTCACCGCTCCAGCGGCGACGGTCTTCATCGCCAATCCCGACATCGCCGATGTCCAGGTCAAGTCACCCTCGCTGATCTATATCAGCGCCAAGGCGCCGGGGGAGACTGTGATTTATGCGGTCGACGCCAGTGACAGTGTGCTGCTGAACTCCCCGGTTCGGGTCGAGCACGACGTCTCGCGGCTGCGCTCCTCGCTCCGGCAGCTGGCGCCCGGCGAGCAGATTTCGGCCGATTCGGTCGACGGCAACCTGGTGCTGAGCGGCGTCGTGTCGGACGCCGGGAAGGCAGACAAAGTTCGGACGCTTGCCGCTGCGATCGCCGGCGAAACCAAGGGCTCGGTGATCAACCGTATGACCGTTGCCACGCCGAACCAGGTCAATCTGCAGGTGCGCATCGCCGAAGTGGACGTTACGAAATTGAACGAGATCGGCGTCAATTGGCAGAAGGTCGGCTCGACGATAAAGTTCACGACCACCAACCCAGTGACGATCGCGGCCGAAACGACAAACACGCTTATCGCCGGAGCATTCGCAACGACCGCCAACGCGAACTGTCAAGCGACCGGCATGGGATGCTTCGGATCTACCAGCGCGATGATCTCCGCGCTGGAGCAGGAGGGGTTCATTACGAGCCTAGCCGAGCCGAACCTGACGGCGATGTCCGGTCAGACCGCCAGCTTCCTCGCCGGAGGTGAGTTCCCAGTGCCGATCTCCGGCTCCTCCGCCGCCACCGGGGGTTTCCCGACGATCTCGGTCGAGTTCAAGAGCTTCGGGGTCAGCCTTGCCTTCACCCCGACAGTCATCGACGCCAATCATCTCAACTTGCGGGTCCGGCCCGAGGTCAGCGAGCTCTCGACCGTCGGCGAGGTATCGGTACCGCTCACCAACACTGCCACGGTGACGATCCCCGCCCTGACCGTCCGCCGTGCCGAGACCTCGGTCGAGCTCGCAAGCGGCCAAAGCTTCGCGCTCGCCGGCCTGCTGATGCACACCTCCCAGCAGCTCGTCTCCAAGGTCCCGTGGATCGGCGATATTCCGATTATCGGCGCGGCG
>Ga0210403_10004661_pt1 | contig 11759 bp, 11 predicted proteins | sample IncBWC19MmetaG_FD_150863 | JGI IMG/M metagenome (GOLD analysis project Ga0210403, IMG submission 150863) | Forest soil microbial communities from Barre Woods Harvard Forest LTER site, Petersham, Massachusetts, United States - Inc-BW-C-19-M | ecosystem: Environmental > Terrestrial > Soil >... | reverse complement strand
GCTCCCGAACCTGGGGAGGACTGCGCCACAGTGAGCCCCGACGACGCCAGGCCTATCCCCACGCACAAGATCACAGTAATGTGCTGACGTATCTCCACGTATGACTCCTCTTCGTACCGAAATACTGCCAGCCCAGTCTAGCGCATGGCTGAAGCAATCAGTGAGTGCAGTCAGACACTTAAGGGGAATTCTTAATTTCTTCCATATTATGCTTCTGACTTTGAGGAGTTAACGAGTAGACGAGCTGCCCATCGTGCTCGCTGGCATGAGCGATTCGGGCCCGTCAGGTTTCCCGCACGCCGGTTTCCTCGTGTACAATTCAGGCCAATCTCTCGGCTCCCGCGCACGCTCGGGGTTTGTGGTTGACTCGCCACTTCGAATCCATTCGGAGGAAAACATGTTCCCCTGCACAGTTCTTTGTATTACTACGACTGTGTTGCGTTGTTTATTCTTCTTGATCTTCCTGAGTGCGTTTTGCGCAGCGCAGGTCGCGCAGCCTGCCGAAAAGGTCGAGCCTGGTGAGCACCAGCACGAACACGGACAGGGCGAACACCATCACCTGCATCTTGTGCTGGGCGAAGAAAAATGCGCGCCGACCTACACGTATGATGATGGGCCCCTCGGCCCAAGCCATTGGCCTGAAGTGTGCAACACGGGAAAGATGCAGGCCCCCATTGGTATAGAGCACGCTGAAAAGTTGCTCATCCCTAGTCTTAAGTTCAGTTATCAACCTTCTGACCTGGACATTGTCAACGACTGCAACCAGTACCGGATCCTGGTCAAATTTCCCGACAACTATTGGCTCACCGTGGGGAAGAGGCCATATTTCCTAAGTGAACTTCACTTTCGGGTACCTGGCGAGAATGCCGTAAACGGCAAGCGGCCCCGCATGTCAGTCCAGTTTGTACATTTCTCACCCGAGGGAGTTTTTCTGATTGTGGAAGTCCCGGTTGTGGCGGGCAAGGAGAACCCGCTGATCAAAATCCTCTGGGAAAATATTCCGGAACCGGGAAAGGAGAAAAAAGTGCCGGGGCTGAAGATCAATGCCGCGGATCTGTTGCCTGCCGACCGCAATTACTACCGGTTCCCCGGTTCGCTCACCACCCCGATCTGCAACGAAGGGGTTCAGTGGTACGTGATCAAGAACCCGATTGAAATGTCGGAAGCCCAGATTGTTGAATACACGAAGCACTACCACGATGTTGCCCGGCCGCTTCAACCGCTAAACGGCAGACCCGTACACGAACCGCAGTGAGCCGGAAGCGTGCAATGTTGGTGACTCGCAGCCTGCGCCGATTTCTGGTTCTTGCACTGCTACTCCATAGTTGCGGGGCATATCCACAACAGGCTGTGGCTAAACCGGCCGCGAAACGGCAACAAGCACTGGACCTTTTTGCCCAGGGCAAACGTCTGCAAGCACTGCCCCTGCTCGAAGACCTGGTCAAAGCCAATCCCAAAGATGATGAGGCTCTGGTGGCGCTGGCTGCGTCATTACTGGACCACGCGGTTACGCTGACCGACGAGAAAGCCGCAGCCGCAGAGCGATTTCGTGCACGCGATCTGCTGGACCAGGCCTGGAAGCTGGGCAACACCAGTCCGCTGGCCATGAACTTGTCGCAGTTCCTGCAGCAGTTGCCACCCAGCGGTGCGATCGAGTTTTCGAAGGATCCACGCGTAGAACAATCGATGCAGGCGGGGGAAGCGGCTTTCGCCCGGCGTGATTTTGATGAAGCGCTGAAGAACTACTCTCATGCCCTTGAACTGGAACCGACGAACTATTCCGCAGCCCTTTTCAGCGGCAATACCTACGACCGGCAGACCAATTTCGCCAAGGCTGCGGAGTGGTACGAGCGGGCGATTCAGATCGATCCCAACATCGAGACTGCCTACCGCTACTACGCCGACATGCTGGCCAAGCAAAACGACCTCGTGGGCGCGCGCAAGATGCTAATTCAGGCCGTCGTTGCGGAACCTTATAACCGCGTCGTTTGGCGGGAGTTGCGTGCATGGGGCAAGCTCAGTGGGTCACAGATCAACATGGTCTACGTAAGCATTCCTCCGCCGGGCGACAAATCGGCGGATGGCAAGCCGGATTCCCTCCAGAAGCCCGCCGTTTCTTCCGCCTGGGACGCGTACCGCACCATTCGGACGCAGTGGCAGCAAGCCAGGGAATTCGCGAAACACTTTCCGCAGGAAAGAAACTATCGTCACAGCCTTCCTGAGGAATCCAGTGCCTTGAGGGCTGCAGCCACAAAGCTATCAGACCTGCACGCAAATCCAGACACTTCAGCTTTGATCGCGAAGGACTTGGCAGCGACCGAGCTTTTAAAGTTATATGACGCTGGTGTGATTGAACCCTACGTACTATTCAGCCTCGGCGACATTGGGATTGCCCAAGACTATGCGGCATATCGAGAAAGCAACCGGAGCAAGCTCGAAACCTACATGGATCAGTTCGTGGTACCCATGCCTTCTCACTGACCTCAGGCATAAATAAGGCTGCATCCGAACTTCACCGATGCAGCCTTGTGTATGACGGGACGTTTGACTGATTTACAGCCTACTCGTCCTTCTTGACTCGAATAATCGCCATCATGCCAAGGTCCTCGTGCGAGAGGATATGGCAGTGATAGACGAAGTCGCCGATGTCCATGCCGCGGAAGTCCATCTCTAACTGCACGTCAGGAACGGGTCCGTTGGGGTTCTTCAAATTGTCCCAGAACGGTACTTCGATCATGTCGAGGAACTGGCCGTTAATCGCAGGAGCCTGAGTGGATCCATTGATCTCGAAGTTGTCCTGCGACAGCACTTCGAAATGGATCTGATGCATGTGAAATTCGTGGTTTTCCTGAGCAGTGTTTTGCACGATCCATCTCTCCACTGCTCCCTGGTGGGTCACAATTGCCGGCGGGTTGTTGGTGTCAAACACCACGGGATTCTGACCGGCAACCGTGATAAAGAACTGGGTCGGTTGGATTTCGCTGAACTGCAACGTGCGGACAGTGCTGTCATCTGTCAGTGTTGCGCCGCCAAACCGCTGCTGATGAGTATTCAACGCAGTGAATTTTGGCACCCGGTTTTCGCGTGTAGCGACCCAGTCTTCGCCTTGGGTTAAGCTGATGTTGAACAGGGCACGAGTGGGATCGCAATCCCCCTGTGGGCCCGTGTTGATGTTGTTCGTCACTAGTTGGGCAACTCTAACTGTCGATGACGGGGCCTTCACCAAAAACTCTACTCGCCCTGCAACGGGCAACCTGAAACGTTGTTCTGGAATTAATGCCGGCGGCTGAGGCCCTTCCTGGGAGTTCACCGGCACGGCATCGATGGAAACGATCTGCATAGTTTGAGGGACACCGTCATACATGACCTGCAGATCGAGGATCGTGTCTGCCGAGCTGTTTACCACTCGCCAGAACTCGGTTGCCCCCTGCTGCATTTGGAGAGCAGCTGGGGTGAATCCAATGGAGCCGTCGCTGTTTTGGAACGAGACGATCGGCACATAGTTGACGCTAACATCCTGGAACGGAATTCCATTTCCGCAGTTGGCGGTTTCAGCTCCTGCGCCGAAGATCGACGTCTGGTCGCGAACGATCAAGAGGCGCTGGTTAAGTCCCTGGACTGCCGGTTGTACGTTCTGGATGCCGTCGACGATCAGCGCGCCAGTCGCACCGCCCAGTAGGTCCCGTTCCGCCAAACCGTGAACGTGCGGGTGGTACCAGTAGAGCCCCGGAGGTTCGTTGGTTGGGAACGTAAAGCTGTATTGGAAAGTGCTCCCGGAATTGATCAGCGTTTTGGTCACATTGTCCCCGCCGCATTGCGGAGTGACGTTGGTGCCGTGATAGTGGATATTCACGGAAGAACCAATGGATGCGATGCCATTCGGGTTAGGTGTCATCGGTGGCAGGGGCGGCGAGGTCGTAGGAAACTGTACCGTGGCATCTCCACAATTTGGAGCATTGAAGGTTTCTCCGAATGGTTGGGCCGGAGTATTGTTGGTGACCGTAATCTTCAACGTATCACCAGGATTGACATGCAGGGTTGGCTCCTGAAGGCCATCTGGTGTCATAAAACAGTGAACCAGGTTGCCGAGGGAGTCAGTCGTCTGCTGGTAGGAAAATCGAACGCTCAACACACCGTTACGGCTGAACAGTGCCGGCGGTTCTGCAATGGTGCTACCGGCTGAAAAGCGCGGCGTGCAGGGGTTGGGAACGGGGGGAACTGGAGTTGGCGATTGCGCTAGCCCAACAACCGGAAACGCTGCCAACGCCGACGCCCAGATCAACATACTTCTTACTCCGGTTGACATCTTCATTGAAGTCGCCTCCTTGCGAGACTCATACCCTCTTGGTTTGTGAAGCTCGGCCCAGATACTTGAGGTGGCCTGTTTGCGACGCGTTTGAAGGGGCGGTATAGGGAAAGTTGCCCAACAAACTAGCATCGGATTGTTGGGTTGTCAAGGTCCTGTGCTCGTTGGTAGAGCCTACGCACATTTACTCGGTTACCTTGCAAGTCTTGCCTATACCAGTCGCGCAGCAGGCTTGGATTGAGTGTCGCCCTAGGTTTATTCTGGTGAGAATTGTTGAACAGTTCTTCCTGCCCCTATGGCTCTAAACTACTTGTTGCCGATAAGTCCGCGCGTTCCTCACGCAGCCGAATAAGAGGAGGACCTCATGGCGAACATAGGTGTTTATCGTGCCGTGCGCAAGCTCGCGGTGCGGCTGCATCGGCTGTGGGTGAGCGGAGAGGTGTACGAACCGTTGCACAACAGCAACCAGAGAGCGATGCCGGCAGCGGCATAAAGTCAAAACATTCTTAGGAAGGAAAAGCAAAACCCCAAAGCCGAGTTCCGGTGACTGCGTTAATGGCCTGGCCCACTCCGTCGTGAGATGGATAGAGGTCGATAATCAGGTGGCAGCACCGGCTGAAACGAGAACACCCAACTTGCACCGAGCGAAACAAAATCGCTCAACCAAGAGTGCGGATGGAAGGGTGGCGACAGGGGCGACTCGGCGGGAGAAAAACCTTGTCCAACAAAAAAACATAGAACCCTCTTGACTCCGACCGGCCTTCTCATGGAAGGCCTTTACACTCATCGACCGGATTGCGAGAGATGTCGCTCGTCTCGAAGTGTCATCTTGCAAAGTGCAGTTACTGGGAGGACAATTTTGTAGGAGGTAATCCCCCATGAATCCCAAGACTCCTGTACCAATCAAACCCAAACCCCCTGATTCCGAACTCGAAGAACAAATCCGCCAACGTGCATATCAACTCTATGAAGGACGCGGCCGTCTGGATGGAAACGCCAACGAAGATTGGCTGATAGCCGAAGAAGAAGTGTTGGGTTCCAGACAAGCCAGAGGGGCCACGGCATAGTCCTGACCGGATTCTCGTGTTCTTCTCGCCGCCCGCCCAGCCCGGGCGTTTTCCCTTGCATTCAGAAGTAACTGTTGAAATCAGGCAATTGCACTTGTTCACACGGTTGTGAGTGCTATGGGATATTTCAACAGTTACCTATTCGTTAGGGTTTTGCAGAGGGAGGAATAAGCCCGCAAGCTGTCGGGATTATTTCCGGTTGCCGACTACTCGGGAGTTTCGTTACGTGGTCTTAGATCATCTTCACTCGACTTCTTATTTCTGGGAAGTACTTAGCGCCACGCTGGTACCCAGCCCGGCGTAGAGATAATGATCGCGGAATGCCTTCCGGAGCGCTGCGAAAGCGGGCTCGCCGGTGCAGTGGCCGGGTGCCACGAACTCCACTCTAAACGTGTCATGCAGGGCCACAACAATTTTCCCGATCTCCGGATCGTTGGCCACGACGAGGTGGAAACCGCCCGCGAGCAGGTGAATGCGGGGGTTGATCGTGCTCGCTTCTTCGACGATCTTGTCGATGCCCGGGTGTGAACAGCCAACTACGATCACCATGCCTTCGGGCGTGTCGATGGCCAGCGAGAGCTCACGCAGTTCCAGCGTGCCCGGCTTATCCGAAACCAGAGAGATGAGATGGATATTGGGGGCGATCTCACCCGTCTTGTCCACGAGTTGGATGTTCGCGCCCGGCCAGGCAGATCCAAACCGCATGACTTCTGGTGGCGTACCGCTGTAATAGCGCTGTTCTGGCGGTAGAGAAGCATCCTTGCGGTAGAAACTGCCTGGCAAGTCCGCGCCATACACGCCGAATCCTTCTTTCGGGGCATAAATCTTGACCGTAGGGTTCACCTTCAACAGATAGGCCAAGCCTCCCATGTGGTCGCCGTGGCGGTGCGACATGACAACAAAATCCAACTTTGACAGATCGATGTTTTTGGCCTTGGTGTTCTGGGCAAGGATGTCGGGATTGTTACCGCTGTCGAACAGGATTCGCTTCCCGCCGTATTCGATCAGGGCAGCATAACCCCAGTCCCGCTGCATGGCAGACGGTTTGCCGAACGCGTCATAGAGGATCGTGATCTGTGCCTTGGCAGCATCGGCAGTTGCCGCCGGAGCGGCAGGAGTTGTTGTGACCCAGCCCACAACAAGTAGAAGTGTTGCAGACCACGAAATTACCCAGGACACACTTATCATAGTGACCTTCCTGCGTTCCATAGGGCCATTGGACGCCCCGCGAGACGCGAAGAAATTACAACTCGGCCGAGCGTCCCGGTCAAGGCCACCACAACAAGTTGCACTCTTTCCAGTCACGCCGGAGATGCACGCTTCTCGATACGCTAGAGAATGGCTCGCGGTTGAGGAGCTAACCGGAAGTGATCCATCGGGGGATCGGTTCGCAGAAAAAATGGATACTTGATGTAACCAGGCATTTGCACTCATTGACCCGCCAGCCCAAGGAAGGGGATTTTGGTGTGAAGCCGCCCCGATTGGTAAATGTTAGTCACGATCACCAACCCATTTGGCCCATCCGCTTGAGGATAATCGCGCTGTAGTTATTCATGCGCTCGGGTCGTCGCTTCAGGGGAGCTGGGAGAATTGCAGCAAGCCGCGCCGCCTGTTGCCGGTCGATATTCCGGGCTGCGGTTTCGTCGTAGTAACGACACGCCGACTCTGCACCATAAATACCAGGGCCCCATTCGACCACGTTGAGGTATATCTCCAGAATCCTCTTTTTGCCGAGGACGAATTCGGCCACTGGTACCAGTGTGACCTCTGCGCCCTTGCGGAGGATGGAGCGGCCCGTTCCGAAGAATAGATTTTTTACGAGTTGCTGCGTAAGCGTAGAAGCTCCGCGAGTGCGATCGCCTTCCAAATCGTCTTCGGCAGCGACTTGGATCTCGTGCCAATCGAATCCATGGTGCTGGTAGAAGTGCGCGTCCTCTGCGGCGATTACAGCGTGCTGGAAGTCGGGCGAGATTTGGCTGAGCGGAATGAATTTGTAGCGTTCGCGATACGGCGTGTGGTGAATCCAGGCCTGCAAGCGGCGCTGGATGTGCACCGCGGTTGTCGGTGGGTCGATCCACCGGGCGGCAACAAGGATTAGCGCGGCAAGCGACCAAAGAAGCACCACGCCGATGACAAGCCAACGGATTAAGGATCGGAGGAAGCCCGTCCTAAGCGGAGTCACGGTGTGTGTGTCCGGCATTGCAGTCTCATCTCAGAATAATAGTCTGGGCTGGGTTCCCGCTGATGGATGATCTAGCGCGCGCGAACGCCGAGTGCTGCGTTCCACTCTGCCCGCTCGGGACAAAGCCCCTGGTTATGAATCATGTTGAACCCGCTACAAAGACAAAGTGGGATCACTCCCGAGAAGTTGGCTATCGGAAGTGATCGCGATTGTTCCCGGTTGACGGCCGACTGGGAAGAAATGATGTCGTTAACTGGCCATAGCACTCAGAACCCCGCCATGAGTGAAATCGCGATTTTTCGACAGTTAACAGTCGTCCGCGATAGTCTATGAACGCTGCACGGAACGGGTAGCCGCGATGAAATTCAATCTCCTGCTGTCGTTGGGTCTTTTAACTGCCTTCGCTCTTTCGTGCGGACGTGCCGTGTGAAACCTTCTCGCCCGTTCGGTGTATGGGTCGTAACTATCTACGTTGGTTTTTCTGCTGTTTTTAATCTGGTTGCCATCGTGAGCACCAATCTTGGAATGATTCCTCTCGATAAGAGTGCACAAGCCTATATCCGACTGACCGTTCTAGAGCAGGGAATGATCGCAATCCTGCTATTTTTGAATATCGCCAAGGGGATAGCTCTCTTCAGGCTCAAGAAGTATGCTTTCGGGCTGTTCTTACTGGCTTTCATGGTCAATGGCTCATTTCTGATTTTTCGAAGACAAGCCATGAGAACAGCGCTCCCTCTTGGTGGGGAAACGATGCTATTTACAAGCTTGGCGATCGGTTTCTTGATTGTGCTCTATGTTTGGATTTTGTACCTAAAGGATGTTCTGCAAAATATGTGAAGTTTGCCCGCCGATTCGAGTTGCCGGGATGTGGCACGAGTCGTAGGCCTGCAGGTGATACCAGATCCCCAGCCCAAGAACTAAACCAATCAGAATTACTTAGTGCAGAGGTGAGATTCGGGCAGCTATCGGTCTCGGATGGAGTACAGTTCAAAAGCTGTACAGTCTTGCAGGGTTCTCCACCAGGATCATCCTTCGCACATTCTCGTCCGGAGCCCACACCGGAAGCTGGTTGAATAGGCGACCATCGTCAATCTGGAGCAGCGGTGCAATGTCAATCGGGCGGCGGCCTGGCACTCTCGATGAATCCGGGTGGGGCCAGTCTGTCCCCCACAGAACGCGTCGAGGATTTGCGGCAATCAGCGCCTTGGCGAGTGGCGTGACTTCTGAGTACTCGGGCGCTCGGTCCGAAACGCGATAAGCAGCTGAAATCTTGACGTAGGCGTTGCCAGAACGGATGAGTTTCACCAGCACATCAAAGCCCGGCTGGGAGACTCCAAGGGAAGCATGCGCGCCTGCGAAGTGGTCGAAGACGACGGGCAGCGGCGCGGCCATGACATCATCCTGAAGCATTTCGACGACCGAGAGGTTTGAGTAAATTTGGATATGCCAGCGGCGCCCGGCGAGCCGCTTGACCGCAGCCTGGAACCGCTGCCGGACGATTGCCGGATCGGGAACATCGAGGCCTACGAAGCTCAAACGGATCCCCCGCACGCCTGCGTGAGCCAAGGCATCGAGTTGTGCGTCCGATGTCTGCTCGTCGATGAGCGCAATGCCCCGGGCACGAGGGCCGAGTTGGCGGAGCGCATCGACCATGCAGGAATTATCAGTGCCGTACACCGACGGATTCACTAGCACAATTCTTTCTACGTGAAGGGCACGATGCAATGCACGCGTCTCTTCGACAGTCGCGGTCTCAGGCGTGTAAGTACGTCCAGACCAAAAAGCAAAGCGCTGAGGATCACAGAAGACGTGTGTATGGCAATCGCAAGCACCGCGCGGCACTATAAAACTGACGGGCGTTGCAGGTTGCGCAGCAGCGGCAAATGAGAGCGTCACTCCCCGCCCGCATAGTGCCGCAGCCACGGTGCCAATGAGCAGTTCTCGTCGGCTAACATGTCTGCAGAACACACTACCTGATACTGTCATCCGGGCCTCGCTCTGTTGCTGGCCGATTCTACTGAGCAGAGGAGTGCTCTTCAACGGAATTCCCGATGTGACGAAGGGAAGGACTGGAAAATGAATCGGTTTGCAGTTCAGTGACCATCGCTTTTCCATGCCACTATAATGGCGGGCACTGATGGCTCTTACCGTTGGCAAAAAACTCGGACCCTACGAAATTCGGTCCCCTCTAGGGGCGGGGCGAAATGGGAGAAGAGTGTCGCGCGAGAGACACTCGACTCGAACGAGGCGTTCAAGATTTTTCCCAAACATGTCCCTCCGATGCGAGATGGAAATTGCGGCTGGAGGCTTTTCGAGAGGAGGAAATCAAATTGAATAGGAGACAATTCATTGCCGCAGGGGGCGCGGCAGGGTTCGTTGTCGCTCGCGGGTCCATCTCTACCGCTGCGAGTGCAGGACCCACTCCTACGCCGGTTCTGATGAAGTTGGGATGCCAGAGCGCGCCAACGAATGATGTTCATCTCAAGTACTTTGCCCGTTATGGCGTGCAAAACATCTGCGGGTATCCGGAGATCGAAGGCGACCGTCTTTACGCAACCGTGGACGAACTCAAGCGCATGATGGATATGGCCGCAAAATATGGCATCAGCATCGACTCCATCGCGCCGCCATTCCTGGAATCCAGCTTCATCGACCAGGAAAAGCATCCGGCGATCATGTTGGCCCAGAGTCCGGAACGCGATCGGGACATCGAACAGTTGCAGACCCTCATCAAGAATTGTGCGTTGGCTGGCATTCCATGCATCAAGTACAACATGAGCATTCTCGGTATTCTTCGTACTGGGCGCGTACCAGGTCGCGGTGATGCGATGAACAACTCATGGAATCTCGCCGAGGCTCATCCTGCAATACCCCTTACAAGGGCTGGCCATGTGGACGCCGACGCCTTCTGGGAGCGCATTACGTATTTTCTCGACCGTGTGATTCCTGTGGCCAACGAGTACAAAATTCGAATGGCCTGCCATCCGCAAGATCCGGGTGTGCCTCCGCAAGGGTATCAAGGCGTAAACCGGGTACTGGGCACTGTCGACGGGCTCAAGAAGTTCATCACCATCCAGGAAAGTGCTTACCACGGGCTTAATTTCTGTCAGGGAACCATCTCTGAAGATCTCGAAAACCCAGGAGTCGAGATTTTCGACGTGATCCGATATTTTGGCACCCGTAAGAAAATCTTCAACGTGCATTTCCGCAACATTCGCGGCCACCGAAACAATTTTGTTGAGGTCTTCCCGGACGAAGGCGACATCGACTTCGTCAAAGCGATCAAGGTTTACAAGGAGATCGGCTATCCCTATATGGTTATGCCCGATCATGTTCCGCTGGCCGAGGCCGATCCGAGCTCCCTGCAGTCCTTCGCCTTCTGCTACGGGTACATTCGCGGCCTGATCCAGTCTGTCAGCGCCGCCTGAACGTATGAACGGGCTTCATCCGCATAACAACGCGGACCCAGTGTCTAGCTCGACTTTCAGTGACGCGAAAATTCGCGGGGACGGATATCGTGACTCTGCCTGCGGTTAGACAAACCCGAGTACGATATCTCATCATCGCCATTCTTTTCGCAGTAAGTTGCTTCAGTTATGGCGATAGAGTGGCGCTCTCGCTCGCGGGAGCCGCGATGGGACAAGCCGTCAATATCACTCCCGTGAGGTTGGGCTATCTCTTTTCCGCATTCAGTTGGGCCTATGTAGTCGGACAACTACCGTCAGGAGGGTTACTTGACCGCTTCGGATCGAGGAAAGTCTATGGCATCAGTATCATCTTATGGTCAATCTGCGCCTTCCTGACGGGGTTCGCGGGTTACTTGCCTGCAAGCGCCGCATTCGCAGTGATCTTCATCTTGAGGTTGTTCTCCGGTCTCGCGCAGGCGCCCGTCTTCCCCGGAAACGGTCGCATCGTTGCCTCCTGGTTTCCCACTGCGGAGCGAGGGCGGGCGTCCGCAATCTTCAACTCATCGCAATACTTCGCGTTGCTGATCTTCGCGCCGATCTTCGGATGGATCATTCATGGGTACGGTTGGAAGAGCTGCTTCTGGTTCATGGGAGTGCTCGGCTTCGCATTGACTTTGGTCTGGTTCACCTATATTTACGGCGTGAAGGAGCATCCGCTCATCTCGCCCGCCGAAATCGCGACCATCGAACGTGGCGGCGGTCTGGTGAATACCGACCATGGGAATATGGCTAACTCG
>Ga0210403_10004659_pt1 | contig 11766 bp, 10 predicted proteins | sample IncBWC19MmetaG_FD_150863 | JGI IMG/M metagenome (GOLD analysis project Ga0210403, IMG submission 150863) | Forest soil microbial communities from Barre Woods Harvard Forest LTER site, Petersham, Massachusetts, United States - Inc-BW-C-19-M | ecosystem: Environmental > Terrestrial > Soil >... | reverse complement strand
ATAGCCCCCAAGACAATGCCATCAGGTATCGCCATCCAATTCGATCGCGCAAGAAGAGCAATGCAGGATATAAGAAGTAATAGATCTCCTCGCAAAGCAGGCTCCAAAGAACAGAGTCGGTGAACAGCCCGAACGGCACTCGAAGCGGCAGGGCCAGCCCTAGAGCCGCCATCATCGGGATCAGGGTACGGAGATAACGGCGCGCGTAATAGAGTTTCCAAGATCGCACCACGAGCCCATCGCGGTTCGGAAAGTGGATGCAGAACCCGGAAATCACAAAAAAGACAATTACTGCCGCAGGACCGTTAAACGCGGCATTCACCAACGCTCGGAAGGCCCCCAGGATGTCCATTTGTTTATGATCCTGGAGAATTGGGATGCCGAAGTGAGAGAGGACAACCCACATGGCCAAGACAAATCGTATGCTGGATATCGGCAATACGCGGCCTACACCATTGGCCCCTCGTGGAGCAAATTCACGCCGCCCAGGCACCGACAGGGTGATTCCTGCAAAACGCAGCATCAAGGTTTGTGTCCGAAGAACGAAAAATGCCTGCCGAAGGGTTTCGCGAGAAGACGGGCCCAACCCGACTTAAATTCACGTGTACAAAGGCGCGCTGGATCGATTTGTGGAAGCAGGAGCCATTGATAATGAGAGCTGCAGGTCCTGCTCACAGCGAGACCGGCATCCGACAAATATTTTTGCACCTGGAAGAACAGAAAAAAGTTCTCTCTTGGCTGAACTCCGGACCCAGAATTAAAGGGCTGCTTGGTGATCCAACAACGCACCCACGCCAACAACATCCCATTGAGGTAGTTTTCAGTCGTTAGGCAAAATCTGCCGCCAGGTTTTAGCACTCGAAAAATCTCCGCAGCCATCGCGCGAGGCCTGGGAACGTGCTCCATACATTCACAGCTCACCACACAGTCGAAACTATTGTCTGGAAATTTCAAGGATTGGGCATCGCCGACGAGAAATTGGACCGACGCAGGAGTCGCCGAGGTTCGCCGGTTCGCGATTTCGATCGCTGTAGCCGAGAAGTCAATACCGGTCACGCGAACGTTCGGAGCGGTCCTGGCCAGCCAGTGAGCGAATTCCCCACGCCCGCAGCCGACCTCGAGGACCTCCCCGGTTAAGCCGCTTCCGAATTCTTCAACTACCGACGCATACCACGGAAACCTAAGGGGGTCGCCGCTACCCGCACCCATTTCTTTATGCCACTTGTCATATTCCTCGACAACATCGCGGCTCACAATTGGCGAATCCATCCTCATGCGGTAAGCTGCGGCCGAACACCGGAAACCGCACACAAATCTTGGTAAGCACGACAGATAGATGAAACGCTCTCTGCAATTGAAGGAGGCACGGCCAGTTTTCCGCGGTCGTTGGCGACTCGGATCAGCTTTGACGCCAGCTCGGGAATATTGGAGAATTGGAATGATCCGGACTCCCCGGTCAGCTCCTCCGCACACCCACAGGCGTCACTGACCAGGCACGCGAGGCCGCTTGCTAGAGCTTCATTGACCACGAGACCCCAGGTTTCGCCGTGGTCACTCGGCAGCACCAGGGAATCCGCGGCGACGTACGCACGAGAGATTTCCGTCTGGTTCATGAATCCAGCAAAAGACGCAGGAGGCAGGGACCGTTGCTGAAGTGAGAATACCAGCGGCGATTCAGCGTCAAACACCACATTGCAGGAACGGCGAAGCTCCGAGCCAAGAGCTCCGGATCCCGCGAATAACAGATGCAGTTTCGGCAGTAGTCCCTGTTCGATCAGGTAACGCGCCGCCGCCACCAAATCCATCGGATGCTTCTTCTCAATAAACTTGCCGCAAAAGAGCGCGCAGAAAGAGTCCTCCGGAATTCCCCACTGGCGCCGGAGTTCCGCCCGATGCGGCCGTAGAGCTGCGGCCTGTTGCGCAAAGCGGATGTTATCCACAGCGTAAGGTGCCGCATACAACCGCCGATCAGTCACACCGAACCTCTCATACAAGCGCCGGTTACTCGACCCGATATAAAAAAAACGGTCCACGCGCTTGAAAAGCCATCTCAATTGGGCACGTTTTAGAGGCCGCTTCCACAGCGGCTGAGGAGCAAGGTCGTTGCTTTCGCCGCGCAGCCAGATTTCAACTCCTGCCGCTCGTGCTTCCCGAACCGCCTGCCAATAAGCCGCGACCTGCCACCCTTGAATCCAAAGTGCTAAGGCTCCGCTGGCTCGAAGCCGGGCGCGTAAACCTTCGCCCAATCTGCATTTCAGGAATTTTGCTGGCGTGGCACCCTCTAAAGCGGGAAGAAATCGATGCGGGTAGCCAGTCAGGGTGTCGATATCCCATGAGAAGGTCTGGCCGAACTCCTGGTCCGCGCTCGGCCGAACACCATGGCTGGTGAGATACCAGACTTCAAATGGAACCCGCCCGTCCAGGGCCAACGCCTGCCACAGCGGCACCTGATACTGTATCGGGTGAGTGGTAAGTATGGCGAGCATCAGAGGACTCGTTTGGCCCTCGCGGCAATTAAGCACAGCTCGGAGCCGTAGGAGTTATCATCCGCTCCGTTTGCAGCGATCTCGGTAAGCTTGTACGGGCTGCGATACACACGCGCGCGGTATCCATGCCTCTCAGAACTCTTTTGCAAGAAATTTGAGGTTACAAGCAGCGGATGGACCTTACCCCAAAGATGATGATAACGCGAGGCTCCGTAGATCCCCTCCAAGAGAGGATCTCCGTTTGGGCAGAAACAAACGATGAGTCCGCCATCTTCAAGAGTTGTCGAACCCACATTCCAGAGCAGATTAGGATCAGCTAAATGCTCGATGACGTGTGCTGAGAAAACGCATTTCAGGCGGCCCCGGAGGCCATCCACCGATTCAACGATATTGCACGACAACTTGTCTTTCGCGTACAGAGCGCGAGGCTTGCTGATCTCATAAGAATAGACATTGAAACCGGCCTCGCGTAGCTGCCAGCTCCCATAGCCCCACGAGCATCCGAAATCGAGAATGGCGTCTCCCGGCCGCAGTCCCGCTGCACGCAGAACTTCCACGTAGGACCGGAAATCCTTCTTCGCATCGGCAAACTTCGTGGCTATGAGGGAAGCTAAAACGGTGTCGGACGGACAGTCTGTCGTGAATTCTTGTGTGTACTCTTCCTGATAGAACTCCATCGAGCGCTGCGGATCATCCTTCGGCACACGAAAGCGAAGATCGCAGGACGCGCACTGCCAGAGAGACGTAAACAGGTATTTCCTTTTGATCAGACATGTGTCGGTCCCATTGCAACCAGGGCAACATCGGTCCCGGTTAGTCCAGAGGGTACCCACGGTCCAAGCGAGGTATTGGAGACGCTGTGGAAGTGAAAGGGACATGAATTAACGAGCTACCTGTTCGAGTTCGAAATGGAGATGGACGGAAGACGAGACCTTATCCAACGGTCTCCGCACGCTTCGCATGAATACCGCTCGAGTACTTGCCGACAATAACTCGTTGCTTCTCGGTATTTGTCGGTCAGGGTGACACTGAACTACACGGCAATTGTGCAGCATCGATGGGTTCTGACTTCCTCGATCTGGGCGCGAAGAAGGGATTCTTTAGAGTCATAGCGCCGAAGATAATATCCATTCCCGGCTCGTACCCCACCATTCAACAAGCCGTAGCCGAATGTCGAGTCGGATCGCTGTAGAAATCCTATTCTCTGTGTTCGATCTCTCGACCCTAGCTAAGTCTCATGAGTTTGAGAATCGCCCTGCACAGGTGCCGGCCGCACTTTCCGAAGAAGATCAACTAACATGGCGTTCCCACTGAGGACACAGTGGCGGCACCGTTGAATCTCACGCGTTTCAGTTTGCTCCTGTTTGACGACCGCCGAATTATAAGATATATGGAGGAATAAGCCTTCCTCCATTGGGATTAGAATGGGCATCTCCATGAGGGGCCCGCAACACCGAATGCCCATGCACCTGTTCCTGAAGCAGCGCACGGGTCGCCAACTCTGCAGTCGAGACACCACACAAATTTACCAGGAATCGCAGTTCCCAATTTCGCAAATCCAATTCCGTCTTGTTGTGTGGCCCCGGTCGTAAAAAGGGAAGGAGGTGTCGTGCCTCCGCCGGGTAACGCTTTGCTCCCGAAGAAAAAGATTGGCGCGGGCGCATCCTTGATCCCGTTGTCGCCAATGCTGATGAGATAACCAGCGGCCGGCGAACCACTTTCAGAGTAGGTACGCCACACTGTGAAGCCGAGGTTTGCCATAGTTGTGACACCTGGTGCCCATTGGTTTCCAACAGACATGAAGAGGACGTTTGCCGGGTGTGGAGCGCCAAAAACTACAGAATTCGCCTTGGGAGTATCCTGGATCAATGACTCTTCTACATTGACCCTTCCACCATTGGAGAAATAGATGAATCCGTCACTTTCTCCTTGGCTTCCCAAACTGTTACGCAGATGGCGCAGGGTCAGCGGGGCATCAATACTAGGGCCGAGGTACACATCGCGCATCGAGTTCTCGTCTTCCAAATAGCTGAATTCTGATGCCTCTGAGATGTCATCGATCTTCAACAGTACATCGTTGGCAGAACCGCCGAAGTGTTCGCCGCTTGCCGAACCATTGATGAATTCCACGCCCACAGCACATTGCGTAAAACTGTTACGGCTGATGGTATTGTGCTTGGAGTTCGTAGAGCCGATGACGATTCCTCTCCCGAGTGCTTCGCGTACAGTAATTCTTGCACTGCTCTGGCTGACGCTCGATGTAGCTGCCATCTGCAAATGGTTATCATCGGTCACGCTTCTCACACTGGTATCAAGGATTCCAGTTGCGTACGAAACTCGAAGTCGATCACCTACATGAGGCCTATGGTCGGGATTAGGGTCACTGATCCATCTGCAGTTGCCAAGGCCGCAAGTCAATGTTGCACTGCCGATGCTGATTTGGCCTGAATCACTTAAGCGATTGGCGCGTGCTTGGGAGCAGAAGAAGTCATTGTCCAAGATGACGTTTTTTTCATGGTTCTGCCCACTGATCTTGTTGATCGTAATGGCTTCAAAAATAGGATTGCTACCAATGTTCGTAAAGGTGTTGAACCGAATCACCGCTTCGGTGCCAATGTGGGCCGACGGTTCGCCATCAAGACGGATAAAATAAGCGGGGCTCTTGCCTGGATTATTAGTAAAGAGCAGTCCTTCTATGGTAGGCGCTTCGTTTGCTCGCAAGTCCCACATGCCCCCGGAGGTGCCGTTCCACAGTTCTTTAGCTGGTGTCCTGCCTCCGCCGTTTTGGGTCCGTGTCTCAGTCTTGAGTGTGAATCCGGCGCGACTGGAAACCGTGATAGCTGAAGCATGCATGTCCACGCATCCGGCGGGAAGCAGAAATGCAGGAGCGCTGTCGCCAAAAATCGACAAAATAGCAGCCCACGCAGGAGAGTTATCGGTCACACCGTCGCACTTCACTCCAAAATATAACGGGCTGATGCCATTCGTAAAAGTTGTATTGCCCGCAAAGCTGACCGTTCCCTGGCCCGCGAGGACATTAGTGAAGATTTGCCGATAATCGGCATCAATTGAGCCTTTGATGGTCACTGACTGGCCGCTGACAATCGCAATAGCACCGCCCTGCGTAAAGTCAAGGGTTACATTTGATGGAAAAACGATATTTGACAAAAGACATCGTCCGCTCGGAAAAATGAGCTTCGTTGGTTTCGAACCAATGCCGACAAGGATCGAATTTATTGCCGAAGTCGTATTCGTGACCCCGTCGCATGTTGCTCCATGCGTCACCACATTCAAGCCGTTTAGAGGAAGGAGGGGCCCCTGCTGGCCCAGTCTGTGCTCGGAGTCCTGAGCAATTGCCAAACTCGCCAAGAGAGGAATGAGAAAAAGGTATTTCACGCTGCGATGTCGGCCCGCGCGCCTTGCGGATTCTTCCTTTGCAGGCTCTGTTCGGCAGAATCGCCGGCGGTACCGCAGGAGCGGGGGCAAAACCATTGTGTTAGCAAACTCCATTTGCGTCCCCTATTGTGCTGAATCAAGGCTTGCTTTGCCTTCTTAGTCCCCTTGTGGAGGTCCCGCAATTTTGCGTGACACTTATGAAGTAGGAGTACACGCCGTCGGGAATGAATGTGTTACGCGCATGCCTTCTTGAATGCGTGATTTTCGCCTCTCACATTCGTTCTGATGGTACTTTTCAACGCCAGCTCAATAATTCGGCGGAAATCCGTTAGTCACAACCTAGCTAGCTAGAGCCTGATTGCTTCGAGCGCGACGGAGTCGTCATATCTCTCCTTGTTTTCGACCAGCTGAAAGATCGGATTATCGCCGTACAGGCAGGGGCGAACTCCGTAGAAGCCATTGGTGCGAAGAACTTCCGTCAAAGATTTCTCATCCCACATCCAGCGATGTCGGCTGTTTCCAAACAAGCGTCTCAGCGGCGAAGGTGTGACCTCTTGGCCAAGGCCGCTCCACCGCATAAAGCGGGAGGCGGCATCCTCTGACATATGTTCGAGATACACCATCGCCAACCTCCGAAGATCGGGAACGATGATTCGCAGCGTCCCGTTGACCACAAGCAGATCACACATATTACGCAGTGCCTTTAGGGCGCCTTCATAGGTCAGGTGTTCGAGAGTGTGGCAGCAGAAAATTGCCTTGCAGGATCCGGGGCCCATCGATAGTCCCCGAACAATATCGCCGTAGCGAACATTGCGAGGGAAGGAGCGTGACACGAACTGGCGGAGAAGCGGTACTGAGCCCAGTAGGACGGTAGGTGAAGCATCGATATTGCGCCACGCAGGCGGAGCGTTTCTTCCACAGCCTACGTTCAGAAGAATATCCGTTTCCGAGGTCTTACTGCGCAGCATCTATCGAATGGTTAGTACGGCGAACATCAGACCGTCTGCCCGAGGAGGTCCATCCAGCGGTTTCCATAGTGATCCCAGGAAAAGCGCTCGGCGGTTGAGCGGGCTGCCGTAGACATCATTTCCAGGTCGGCGGAAGAACTAATAAACTGTTCCATGGCGTCCCGAAGCGCTTCGGTATCTCCGGAAGGGATTAGGAAACCCTCCTCACCGTTGACAATAAGATCCGACGCGCCCGATGCTTCCGTAGAGATAATCGGCAGACCCGAAGCCATCGCCTCGAGTTGCACTTGTGCCAGGCCTTCGAAGTAACTCGGGAACACCAGGACGTCGCATTGGCGAAGATAATCTGGCACTTCCGATCCCGAAACCTTGCCGATGATCCGTAGACCTCGTATCGCAGGGATGAGTCGCGCAACGCGGTCACTTACCGGACCGACTAGCCACAGCTCGGCAGTCTGAGGAGACAGAGAACGCCAAGCCTCCACCAATAGGGGCAAACCTTTGCGGGCACACAACGAACCCACGAAAACAAAGCGCAACGGACGGGACATCACCGGGCGGGGGGTTGGATGGAATGCATTGAGATCGACACCAAACGGAATCACTACGATCTTATCCCTGGCGACTCCATTCTCGATCAAGGTTTTTCGGGCGAAGGAGCTAGGTACAACAATCCAAGTGGCGTGACAGTGTTCGATGTCCTCGGCGCGCAGCAATTCCGGCAGACGTTTCGGCAAATCCTCTGCCCATTCTGGAAATCTTCGGCGCAGATCTGGAAGAAGCCGCCAAAAACTCGTCGGATGTGCGATGCTTCGATCCAGGATGAAAGTTCGGCCTAGCCCCACCGAACGCTCTGCCAACAACCACGACGACGTGTCGAAGCCGATGACAACTGTGCTCGTGTCGAGCTCCCGGTCAGGAATGTGACGCTGAAATGTCGCATTACGCTCCAGCATGACCCGTTGTTGTTCTTGCCCTGTGCGGAGCCGATTCAGCGCACGCAATTCTGTAAGAGGGCGAGTTCGGAGGCGATCTTTCGCCACACCATCCAGCTCGCGATTGGCTAATTTGCGCTGAAGCGACGCCGGCAACAACTTAATACAACGCCCGACCGGGCTATTGGGTAGATAGGCGATGCCCGTCCAAAATCTGCTGAGGCAGCCCAGGCGCTCCAGTTGTCTCGCGAGCCGAAAAGAGTACTGGGTACCGGGATGTGCTAGAAGGGCCTTCACAGAGGTAACTCGGATGTCGCTCACGGGTCGCGACCATCCTTAGCGAGCCGACCGGTAAGACGCGAACGCGATGGTGGTAATGGGCCAATCGTTAGGTGGGAGACGAATTTGAGAGTTTTTTCACCCACGCGTTCATTGAGCGCATTTCTTGGTCATCTTCACGAACAGCCCAAATGGGCTAGGTTGGCTAGGCGCAAGGGTTGATAAGTGAGTCAAGCGGGCAATCTTCAAACTGCTACTCTCGAATCTCTGCCAAATCCAGTCACTCCATGTGAGGCTCTCAGGGCGGCCATTTTGATAATGATTGACACTCTCATCTAGCGGCAACGGATCTGGTCTTCGCCAGCGTCGCCCGAAAAGCTTGCTTAGCCCAATATCAAAGGCTTGATCGGGCGGACACATTTCGATTTGTTCTTCCACAACCGCCGCACTGGAGAGGTGCTTTCGCCAAAAACCTGGGCGGAACAGCGTGACGAGATCGGGCGGAGGAGCTGCGTCCAACCAGAGCTGCCCTTTAAGCCAGCAACTGTCAGCATTCGGGGCGTTGAAAAGCAACTGTCCTCCAGGTTTTAGCATTCTTAATAGATCGTTCGTGAGCCCGAGCGGGTCCTCAACGCAGCCAATAGTACCGACATGATATATGACATCATACGGGGCGTCCTTCTGCAGGGTCGCCGAGCACGCACAAACAAAATGTGCCCCAAACGCTTCCCTCGCGGCGGTAATCGCTTCGGGCGAAACGTCTGTGCCTATGATGTCGTACCCCGCCAGGATAAAGTAGGACGTAAGATATCCACGCGAGCAACCGATCTCCAGCAACTTGACAGATGTTGATTGCTGTTCCACCGAGTCAATGATGAATCTGTATTTGGACGTCGCGCACAACTCGCGTTTAAGCGCGGCCAAGTCGCCCTTATCAAACAAACGTTTGCTCTGCTCTTGCAAATTGCGATACAGACCATAGATTGAGCAGGAATTTGAATGAAGCCAGTTGTATATCGATCTGTCATGTTGCGTGAACCGGCACGAACACGCGAGACAGTCGAAAACTGACCAAGTGTAATCTGCATAATAATCGACTCTCCCAATCGCCTTTACTTCGCGAGAGGCACAGATTCGGCATTGCATGCTAGGTCCTTCTAGTCCGACGCATTGTTTATGTCTGTAACCCGTTGAAAGATGTGGTTCGAGGCTGGTTCGGTTTGCGTTCCCTGTGTTACACCTCGAGAGACAAAGCGGAATCCAGCATCTTCCAGAAAGTGAAGGGCGTTGCGGTACTCGCTCTCCTGGCTAACATTCAATTCCACGAGCAGGGATCGCAGCCGCGGGTCACGAATGGTCTTTTGGGCGCCATCTAGGATTGACACTTCGAGCCCATCCACGTCCAGCTTCAGATGGTTCGGAAACCGTGGGGCAAATTGGTCGATAAAATCGTCGATGGAAAAACCAATCATGCCTTGTTCCGCTACCCCCGGCCCTCCCTCCCAGTATGGGGACATTTCGGTGACCTCGCCGAACTGGCTTATCGCCGCGCCCATCCTTGCTGACGACATATTGAGGACCCCAAGCTGCGTGTGTTCGGAAAACGCAAGACAATAGGCAGTGACCTGCTTACTGAGCTGGTTCAGTTGTATGTTTCTTGAGAGGACGTAACAATTTGCTGCTGATGGCTCAAAAGCGAGTACGGAAGCTCCTTTCACGATCGCCGCGTAAAAGCTGTAAACACCCACATTCGCCCCCACGTCCCAGAATACTGATCCGCGCTCGAAACCGTCGATCCAGTGAATAGTGTCTGTTTCTTTGGAAAGCACGGAAGTCGCGCGTGAAATCAGAAGCGGAGTAGGCGTATGAAAGCGGATCTTCCCACCTGGGGTGGTGGTCACAGTGATCGCCTCTTCTGTTAGATTTTCCAATACCTCAGCACGAAAATGCGCTCCTATCGCTGCCAGAGGCCAAGCGCCGATCCTTCGAGCTGCCCACGATACCGATCTGTTCAATATGTGCATGGAGTTACCCTCTGCATCATGGAAATGTTGCGGAACTTGCTCTTCTGAGAACTCATCACTTCTTTACATTGTCGCTAGCAGAGATCGACAAGAGACGAGATGACATGCATGAGTATTTATCCACGGGGTTTTGCACAGCCGATGTTCGCTATTCATATAAGACCTTGGGACTGCTACTCACTGGGCGCTCTGCTCGGGCGGCACTTCGATGCCACGCGGAGGCACCGTGCGGTGCCCTATGGGTCGTGCTGGCACCCCGGCAACAATAGTTTCAGCAACCACACTCCGTGTGACCACGCTACCCGCCCCTACCACGCACCCGTCGCCCAATTCAACATCTCTCAGGATTACCGCCTTGGCGCCAATCCAACAGCGGTTCCCGATTTTGACCTTGCCTATATCCATGGGCTGTTCATTCGGCGCCAGACCAGCACCGAATTGATGATTCGAGTCTGTGATGTAGACATCCGGACCGAACATGTTCTGGTCGCCGATTTCGATCAGGCCGCATGCGTCGATCATTACGTTACGGTTAAAATAGTTCCCGTTCCCGATGCGGATTCGGATGCCATCGTAGTCCACGTCGTTAGGCCACAGCCATGCTCCCTCGGTAAAAGCGTTATAGGAACCCAACTCGACTTGTGAGCACCTGCGCACGCGACCGCCACCCTCCATCCGATTGTGGGTGCCTATCTTCATACCGAAGAACCGATACAGCAGAAGTCTTCCGCGGCTAGTTGCGCCACGAGGTACGGTGAATACTACAGCTTCAATGTTTCTCATGACCTCGGCTGCGAACGTCGCAAGAACTCCCTAAACGTTGCGGTGCCAACCGCACGACGGCTTTTCCATACCGCCATCGCATGCCGCAAGAACAAGCCGACGCCCGCGAGACACGGCCGCAAAAGACGGTGATGACCCGCAAAATGCAAGTGCCTTAGTATCTTGCCTGGCAAGACGATCAACATCAAAGGGAGCGGGCAGCGGCGCAGGGCAAACGCCAGATCGTTGCAGACACCAGATCGGTGTTGTTCCTGCAGGTTTCTGGCTACCATCGACTTGTCATGCCAAACGTGCACACCCGGCAGTAAATGTGTGTCCCAGTTGCGATCGAGCAATCGCAAGCAAAGATCCTTCTCTTCTGAACCATAGAGTCCGGGGCTGGGTACATAGAGGCCGGTTTCTCGAAGGGCCGCGATTCGCAGTACATGGCCACAACCGATGAACATCGCGGTAGGATATGGCTCCGCTCGCACCGCAGGCTGCGGGCGATCCGGACTTTGGACATCAAATGCGAGAGCTGCCACTGTTGGATTAGCTTCTAAATAGTCGATTGCCACCGCGATCTCATCACCAGTTAAAAACCAGGCATCATCATCCAGGCTTATGTAATAGTCCGCGCTCGCTGTGCGCATGAGTTGATTGCGGGCCTCTATATATCCACGAGCGTCTTCGGAGCGATACCATTTCACGCTTGGGAACTCTGATTTTAGAGCGGCGGTTCCATCATGGGAACCGTCGTCAAACACAGCGACCTCGACAGTTGGGTACGTCTGGGACAACGCCGACTGAATTGCTTTGGGCAGGATGCTGGCTCGATTGTGGGTCACAATACCAAGTTGCACAACAGGTTTGCGATCCGGCACCTTCTGGCCGGGTGGGACCAACACCGATTTAG